>Ga0154020_10003808_pt1 | contig 18058 bp, 11 predicted proteins | sample Klosneuvirus_201_FD_109709 | JGI IMG/M metagenome (GOLD analysis project Ga0154020, IMG submission 109709) | Active sludge microbial communities from wastewater, Klosterneuburg, Austria - Klosneuvirus_20160825_MG | ecosystem: Engineered > WWTP > Aerobic digester > Activated sludge | place... | reverse complement strand
GAACTGGAACGTGAAGCGCTGGATGTGGCTTCCGCAGCTCGGATGCCGGGGCATCTTCAAGATGACGTTCCTGAAGCACGTCACCGCGCTGTCAGGCGTCGGGGTCGGCGGTGGCTCGCTCGTCTACGCGAACACCCTGCCCGTGCCGAAGAGGCCCTTCTTCGAGGCCCCCTCGTGGGGACACCTGGCGGCCTGGGAAGAAGAGCTGAAGCCGCACTACGAGACGGCGCTGAGAATGCTGGGCGCGACCCGGACACCCTTCCTCACGGAGCCGGACGAGGTACTCCGGGAGGTGGGCAAGCAGATCGGCCGCGCCGACGGGTTCGAGAGCACGAACGTCTCCGTCTTCTTCGGTCGCCCCGGGGAGAACGACAAGCCCGGCGACATCGTGCCCGACCCCTACTTCGGCGGCGAGGGGCCTGAACGGACCGTCTGCACGCGCTGTGGCGGCTGCATGGTGGGCTGCCGGCATGGGGCCAAGAACACCCTGGACAAGAACTACCTCTGGCTCGCCGAGAAGAGGGGGCTGACGATCCGCCCCGACACCGAGGTGACCTTCGTGGAGCCGCTCCCCGACGGCGGCTACGCGATCACGGCCGAGGAAGGCCGTTCGCCCTTCCAGCGCCTCCGGCAGACGGTCCGGCTGACGGCGCAGAACGTCATCTTCTCGGGCGGCTGCCTGGGGACGACAGAGCTCCTCCTCAAGCTCAAGGAGCGCGCTGACGGACTGCCGAGGATCTCGGACAGGCTCGGGCAGTTCGTCCGGACGAACTCGGAGGTCCTCGTCGGCGTCGTCACGACCAAGGACAAGGACCTGTCGCAAGGGATCGCCATCGGATCCATCCTTCACACGGACGAGCACTCCCACCTCGAGCCGGTGCGCTACCCTTCCGGGTCCGGCTTCTTCCGGCCGCTCATGCTCCCGTTCGCTCCCGGGGACACGCTCGGCGCGCGCTTCGCCCACGCGCTCTCGGCATTCCTGCGAAGGCCGATCAAGACCATCGGCGCCTTCCTCGTCCCGGACTTCGCGAGGCGCACGATGATCCTTCTCTACATGCGCACCGTGGACGGGCACCTCACCATGCGCCTCGGGCGCTCCTGGCGCACCGCCTTCGTCCGCGGCCTCGAGACGCGGCCCGGAGCCGGTCCTCCGGCGAAGTCGTGGGCCCCGGAGGCCAACGACCTCACCGAACGGGTCTCGAAAGTCCTCGACGCGTACCCGATGAGCCTGATGACCGAGACGCTCCTCGGCATCCCGACGACGGCGCACATCCTGGGAGGGTGCCAGATGGGCGACTCGCCGGAGGCCGGCGTCATCGACCACCGGCACCGCGTCTTCGGCTACGACGGCCTCTACGTCGTGGACGGCGCGGCCATCTCCGCCAATCCAGGCGTCAATCCGTCGCTTTCGATCACGGCGCTGGCGGAACGGGCGATGTCGTTCATCCCACCGAAGGCGGCGTAGGAAGCTGAAGCCCTCCCGCGGCATGAGACGGTTCAGGGCGACGTCGAAGTGGCCACCCGCGCTCGTTCGCCGCTCGGGAATCCTGGCTGCGTTCGCTCAGAACCCGTAGGTCGGCACTCGTTCAGCGGACACGAGGGGCGAGACGACCTCGTCCCCGGCACACCTGGCACCGATCATGCCCACGGGCGAAAAGGCCAAGGGATTGCGCCCGGACGTTTCCTGAGAAATCCGCTCGAGGGACCAGATCGTAACTCCCGTAAGCTGAAGAGGCCCTGAGGGAGTTCTCATGTTGTGGATGTACACAGGTTTCATTGTCCTGGTCCTCGGGCTTCTCGCTCTCGATCTCGGAGTCTTCAACAGAACAGCCCATGTCGTCAGCGTCAAGGAGGCCATCGGTTGGTCTGCGTTCTGGATCGCCCTCGGCCTCTTGTTCGGTGTCTTCGTTTACCACGGATACGAGAACCACTGGCTTGGCCTCGGTCTCACGAGCGACATGATGACGGCGTCTCCCCGGACCGTCGACGGACTGGGAACCGTCTACAACGATGGCGGGTCAGCACTCGTGAAATACGTCACGGGGTATCTCGTCGAGAAATCCCTGGCGGTGGACAACATCTTCGTCATCAGCATGCTCTTCTCCTTCTTCGCGGTTCCAGCGCTCTACCAGCACAGGGTCCTCTTCTGGGGAATTCTCGGGGCCCTCGTGATGAGGGGCGTGATGATTGCCGCCGGGGCAAGAATGATCCAGGAGTTCTCTTGGATCATTTACGTCTTTGGAGCTTTCCTCATCTTGACGGGAATCAAGATGCTTCTGATGAATGAAGGGGGGACCGACCCAAACAAGAACATCGTGGTCAGGCTGACACGGCGGCTCTTTCCCATCACCGAGAGGTTCCATGGAGAGCATTTCTTCGTGAGAGCAGGCACGGCCGCCTCGCACGAAGCGGCAACACCGGGAGCCGAGGTTTTGCCCGACCGCATTGCCGACGGAGCGAAAGCGGGAACTCTGATGGCGACCCCGCTCTTCCTGGCTCTCGTCATGGTCGAATTCACCGACCTGATCTTCGCCGTCGATTCCATCCCCGCCATCTTCGCGATCACCGCCGACCCCTTCATCGTTTTCACGAGCAACGTGTTCGCGATATTGGGGCTGCGCAGCTTGTACTTCGCGCTGGCCGGAATGATCGACCGGTTCCACTACTTGAAGGTGTCGTTGGCGATCATCCTCATGCTCGTCGGCGTCAAGATGATGACTCATGTCTGGCTGAAGAAGGTCCTCGGAGAGAACTTCAACCTCTATCTTCTCGCTGTCGTTCTGTTGATTCTTGCCGCGGGTGCGGCTGCTTCGCTGCTCTTCCCGCGAAAACCAGTGGACACTCCTTCTCCGGCGTGAACGAGGCCTCTGTCCGATGCCCCGGTCAGCATTCGATCCATGGCCCGGATCCCGGTTCTCGCGGAAAGGCCGGAAGGCCGCGGCTGTAGACAGGACTACCGAGGCGGGCATTGGTTCGAGCTGGGGGGCCGCGGGGACCTCACGTAGTCACGTCGTCGCTGGCAAGGGCATGGCAGGGCAGATCTCAGGCTCGCCTCGCTCGAGGTGATCGCTGCGTCGAGCGGCGTCCTCTGAGCAGACGTTGCCACCGGGCGCTTGACGCTGCAGGGCCCACCCGTTAGAAAGGGCATCGGGAGCGGTGGGACCGAGATGATGCTGACGATCGATCCTGGCGAGCCTGAAGAGTGGCTGATCGGGCGGGTTGCCCACATGCTGCGGCGAGGCGGCCTCGTCGTCCTCCCCACCGACACCGTCTACGCCTTCGCCTGCGTCGCCTTCAACCCCGCCGCGGTCGAGCGCCTTTACCGGGTGAAGGGGCTCAAACCGGCCAAGCACCTCTCGCTGCTCGTGGCCGATATCGCCTCCGCCGCGAGCTTCGCCCGCAACATCTCGACCCCGGTCTTCCGGATGATGCGCAGGGTCCTCCCCGGGCCGTACACCTTCATCTTCGAGGCAACGGGCGAGGTCCCCCGGGTCATGCTTCGCAAGCGCCGGACGGTAGGGATCCGGCTCGCCGACTGCCCCATCCTCCAGGCCATCATCGCCAAGGTCGAGGAGCCTCTGATCTGCTCGTCGGCCCTCAACGCCGAGGACGAGTGGCTCATCGACCCCGCCACGATCGAGGACCGTGTCGGAGGCGAGGTGGACTTCGTCGTGGACGGCGGCCTGCTCCTGAACGAGGTGTCGACCATCGTGGACTTCTCCGGAGACACCCCCGTCGTCGTGCGCGAGGGGAAGGGCGACGTCGCCGCCCTCGGTCTTGTGTAAGCGCTCCTTCACGCCGGACGGTGCCTCCCTGTCCCCGGGGCCTTCGCCCTATCAGTTTCAGCCGAAGACCGAAATGTAGTCGGCGTTGCCGATCCCTCGGCCCTCGAGGCCGAACCGAGCAAGGGATGCCCTCGTGTACCCCGTCTGCAAGAAGAGTTACGGACGCGGCGCTGACCCGGACGGTCTGTCGCCGAGCAGGAGCGCGGCGAAGTCGCCGGCGCTCATGGGCCGGCCCACGTGGAAGCCCTGAACCTCGTCGCAGTGCTGGGACCGGAGGAACTCGAGCTGCTCCGCGGTCTCCACCCCTTCGGCGACGACCCGCAGCTTGAGGCTCCTACCCATGGCGATGATGGCCGTCGTGATCGCGGCGGCGTCAGGGTCCGTCGTGATGTCGCGGACGAACGACTGGTCGATCTTCAGCTTGTCGATGGGGAAGCGCCGGAGGTAGCTCAGGGACGAGTAGCCCGTCCCGAAGTCGTCGATCGAGAGGGAGAGGCCCATCTCCTCGAGCTGGCGAAGGAGGGAGATCGTCCGCTCCGCCTCGTGCATGATGCTGCTCTCCGTCAGCTCCAGCTCGAGGAGGCGAGGGTCGAGACCCGTCTCGGACAGGATCCGGCCGATCCTGTCGGCCAGAGCCGGCTGGCGGAACTGGATCGCGGACATGTTCACGGCCACGGGCACGACCGGCAGCCCGTCGTCCAGCCAGGCCCGGATCTGCGTGCAGACGGCCTCGAGCACCCAGTCTCCGATCGGGAGGATCAACCCGTGCTGCTCGGCGATCGGAATGAACGTCGACGGCAGGACGAGGCCCAGGTCGGGGTGCCGCCACCGGATCAGGGCCTCCGCTCCCACCAGCCGGCCGGTCTCCGTCTGCAGCTGCGGCTGGTAGAGGAGCGTGAACTCCCTCCGCTCGAGCGCCCGCCGGAGGCTCATCTCCATCGAGAGGGACTCGAAGGCGCGGGCGTTCATGTCCGGCGTGAAGAACTGGTAGCTGTTCCGTCCCACGTCCTTGGCGTGGTACATGGCGGCGTCGGCGTTCTTGACGAGCGACGGGAGGTCGTCGCCATCGTGAGGGTAGAGGCTGATCCCGATCGACGTCGTGATGCGGAGCTCCCGCTCCTGAACGACGAAGGTGCGCTGCATCGCCTGGAGGATCTTCTCGGCCACCGGCGCCGCGTCCTGGCTGTTCCGGAGGTCCGGCAGCAAGACCAGGAACTCGTCTCCCCCGAGCCGCGCCACCGTGTCGCCGGCTCTCAGGCATTCCGTCAGACGGGAGGCGACGCCTTGCAGGAGTGCGTCTCCCACATGGTGTCCGAGGGAGTCGTTGATGGTCTTGAACCTGTCGAGGTCGAGGAAGAAGAGGGCGAGCTTCGAGTCCTTTCGGCGGGCGTTCGCGAGCCCCTGGCGGATGAGGTCGTTCATCAGGGGACGATTCGGGAGGCCGGTGAGGAAGTCGTGGCTGGCGAGGAACTCGATCCGATCCGCCGACTCCTTCCGCTCGGTGATGTCGGTGAAGATGCCGACGTAGTGCGTCAGCACACCTTCGGCATCCCGCACGGCCGTGATCGACAGCCACTCGGGGTAGACCTCGCCGCTCTTCCTCCGGTTCCAGATCTCCCCCTGCCAGCGTCCGCCCTCGGCGATGGTGCGCCACATGGTGCGATAGAAGGCCGTGCCGTGCTGGCCCGAGCTGAGGAGCTTCGGGCTCGCGCCGATGGCGTCCTCGGGCGAGTAGCCGGTCACCTCCGTGAACGCCTTGTTCACCGTGAGGATCCTGGTGGCGGCGTTCGTGACGACGATCCCCTCGGCGCTCTCCTCCATGACCTTCGACCAGAGGAGCGTCCGCTCCTCGGCCTCCTTCCGCTCGGTGATGTCCCGGATGATCGCGGTGGCCACCCGCTGGCCGTGCCAGACGAACAGGCTCGCGCTGATCTCCACCCAGAACTCGGTGCCGTCCTTCTTGCGGTGCCGGCGCGCGGCGACGCGCTCGAACCCTTTCTCCCGAGCGGATTGCAGGGCACGGGCGGTTGCTTCCTTTTCCGCGCTGAGGTCGAGGACGCGGAGGTCGAGAGCCTCCTCCCGCGAGTAGCCGTAGAGGGTCCGGAAGGCCTCGTTCGCCTCGAGGATCCGGTGCGTATCCATGTCGTGCAGGATGATCGCGTCGCGCTCGTTGACGAAGAGGAGCCGGTACTTCTCCTCGCTCTCCTCGAGCGCTTCCTCCGCCGCCCGGCGCCGCTCCTCCCTCGCGAGGTTGTCGAGGGCGAAGGAGACGTCCTTCATCATCTCCTCGAGCAGGGAGACCGACGCCTCGTCGAAGAAGCCGACCTCCGCCGCGTAGACCGCGAGCGCACCGATGGTCCGGCCGTCGAACGTGACGGGGAACGTGGCGATCGCCCGGAACCCGACCCGCTGGGCCGCAGCTCTCCACGGCACGGTGATGGGGTCGGCGAAGAAGTCGTTGCAGACGTAGCTGCGCTGCTCGCGAATCGACGTGCCGATGGGCCCTCGTCCGTGGGGCTCCGACGGATCGACGCTGATGAGGATCCCGTCGAGGTACCCGCCGTCATGGCCGTGCGACGCCGCGACCCGGACCCGGCTCGTCCCCTCCTCGACCAGGCCGACCCAGGCGAGCTCGAACCGTCCGTAGTCGACGGAGATTCGACAGATGTCCCGGAGGAGGTCGTCCCGGCTCCTGCCCCGCAGGATCGCCCCGTTCATCTGGCTGAGCGCGGCGTACAGGTTGCTCAGCCGGACGATCTTCCGCTCGGCCTCTTCGATCTCGTTCACGTACCGGCCCAGGGAGTTGACGTGCTCGACGAGCGCGCGGCGCTTCGTCTCTTCGGCCGGATCCACGAGCTTCATCCTTTGCTCGCCACGATCGGACTGACGAGCGGGGCCTCCCACAGATAGAGGTGGCTGACGGAGGGAGTCGTGAACTCGTGGGAAACGACCTGCTTCGGCGGGTGATCGTGCATCGCGAACGCATGAGACACGATCCGCGCCCCGGGCCGCAGCGCGCGAAACTGCTCGACCAATCTGTCTTTCAGGCTGGGGAGAAGATAGGTGGTCACGACGTCGGCCGGACTCAGATCGACCTCGAAGAGGTTCATCCGGCGAATCGAGACCAGCCGCTCGACGCCTGCCCTGGCGACGTTCTCGCGCGCCTCCCTGACCCGGTGCGGATCGATGTCGAAGCCCACGGCCCTGGCGCCACAGAGGCGCGCTGCCGCGATCGGGATCCGTCCGTCGCCGCATCCGAGGTCGTACAGGAGGTCGTTCCGCGTGACCCGAGCCAGGCTCAGCATCCGGCGGACGACCGCTTCGTCCGTCGGCACGAAAGGGACGTCCGGGCGATCCTCTCGGGTCGCCTCCCTGTGGGCTTCCCGGCCGAGGCTGCCCAGCGTCCGAAGCGCCTGCAGCAAGGTGCTTCCGAGAAAGCACTCTTCCTCGAAAGTTCCCAGGACGACGGCGATGATCCTCGGCTTCCCGCTCCGAGCGTCGAAGGCCAGCCCTCGTCCCAGCCGATCCGATCCGAACAGCCACAGACCCGCCGGAGCGTTGCACCCCCGTGTGAAAGGGACGATGTCCTCGAGTCGCTCCAGACGGGTCCACAATCCATGCTCGCCTGGCTCGCCGCACCCCCCATTCGAGCTCCGCATGAAGCGGAGGTAGTCCGCGGGCAGACGTCCGTCGCCCACGCGTCGAAGGAGACCCTCGAGTCCCTTCTGCGAAGCGCCCGGACGGAGTGTCCAGCTACCGGTCAGTCCACGAACCTGATCGGCTCCGCGAGCGGGGGATTCGTTCAGCACGGGAAGTCGGTGAGTGTCATGGTTTCCTTCCTATGGCCCGCTGGGCTTCGCGGCCCCTCGTCGAGCCCTATCGACAAGTCCCGAGAGGCAGGCTATCGCAAACGGCTCAGCACGCGTCACCGGACTTGACGCCGGTCGACGGGACGCGATCCAATCCCGGTGGCCACCGCTACCGGTCCCGGGGACAGAAGTCGATCCTGCGAGAGGAGGACTCCATGCGTCACGTCGAGCCGATCCGTCGTCCGACCGCGTCGCTCGCGCGCGTCCCCCTTCTGGCAAGCGCCCTGTCGCTGGTCCTGGTGTCCTGGCCGCCGGGGACCGCCCACGCGGTCGAGCTCTCGCGCGGCATACAAGACCTGAACATCTCGTACGAAGAGTGTCTGGCCCGTGCTCATCAGGCATTCATCGCCGAGGGCTACCGAGCCAACCCGTCCCGCGGCGAAGGGTTCGTGGCCGGCTTCAAGGACAACCTCGGCAGCTACATCAACTGCACGGGCATCCAGACCAAACGGATGTCGGTCATCGTCATGGTCGCCTCCGAGGGGGTGGTCGACACCAGCCTCGCGGGCAGCGAGCGCGTGCGCCTGATGCAGCGGATGAGCGGGACCGCACCCCCGACTCCGGTGCCGCCTCAGGCCTCGACACCCCCGCCGACCACCGGGGTGACGTGGTACACGAAGGCCAAGGCGGACAGCCCGGACGGCCAACGCCTCAGCTTCTCGTGCCCGCCGCTGGGCTCCGACGGCTTTCAGAGCATCTGGGGCACCGACGTCTACACCTTCGACTCCGGAATCTGCATGGCCGGCGTGCACGTGGGCGTGATCACGAGGGAAAGAGGCGGCGTGGTCAGCATCGAGATGCGGCCGGGCCAGTCGTCGTACGCATCGACCCTTCGCAACGGCGTCAGCTCTCAGGGGTACGGTGCCTACAACAAGAGTTTCGCCGTCCTTTCGAGCAGCGCCTACCGAGCGCCGGCCGGCGGGGCCGCCGAGCCTGGCAAGGTCTCGCGCGAGGCGGGCCAGGACGCAGCCTGCAACGGCTTCACCGGCAGCTGGAGCACCGACTTCGGCCCGGTGCAGATCACGGTGCAGGGAAGCCGCGCGAGCGGCACCTACCCCGACTACAAGGGGACGATCGACGCCACCGTCATGGGCAACGTGCTCGAGGGCCGCTGGATCCAGCCGGATCGGCGGGGCGTGTTGCGCTGGACGCTCTCGGCCGACGGCAGCCGCTTCAGCGGCACCTGGGGGAACGAGAGCGGCATCGGCGGCGGGACCTGGGGCGGCGTGTGCGCCAGGCGTTGAGCGCGTCGCGCCCTGATCCGCCGCGGGAGTGAGCGCCCGAGACGGGGCGCGTACGAGACCGGAGGACGTGAGCGCCTGACGGAGGAGGGGCCATCGTGTGGGACGCCGTCCTGCTCTTCGCCCGGGGAGGGACATGGGCCGCAACGCCACCGAAGCCCGTCCACTACGGCACCCGACACTTACCAGTCGGCGCTGCGGCTCCACTACTGGATGGGTGAAAGCGTCGCCGAGATCGCGACCCTGCTCGACGCGCCGGAGAACACGGTGAAGTCCTATCTGTTCCGCGCGCGCCAGCTCCTGCAGGCGATGCTGAAGGAACGAGGGTACCAAAGTGTCTGAGCCGACCGAGATCGAGAAGCTGCTCCGGGAGTCGATGGCGGCCGCTCCCCCCCCGACCCTGACGCCAACGTTCACGCAGCGCGTGACGGCACGGCTACGGCCACGGCGGCTGAGCGCCGGAGCAAGACGGACGCTGCGCCTCTACGCGGTGGCGGCCGTGGCGGTCTCCATCGCGGTGATGCGGAGCCAGGGTGTGGAGTGGAGCCTGATCGCCGCCTCCCTGGCGGTGCCGGCGGCGATCGGCGCCCTCCTCTGGCCACGACTCCGGTAGGGCGAGGCTAGGGGCCCACGGCCAGGTGCGACAGCCGATCGGCCGTCACCGCGAGGAGCGGCTGATCGGGAGAGTCCATCTTCAGCTCGAGCCCCGACGTGAAGCCCGCCTGGAAGTAGCGGAGCTCCAGCCGGTGCGGACCTTTCGACAGCGCCACGTCGGCCCGCCGGCTGACCAGGTCGATGGATTCGTTCCGGAGGACCCGCTCCCCGTCGACGTACAGCTCGCTGCCGTCAGCCGAGCGGACCGAGAGGGTGTAGACGGCGTCGGCCGGCGCGGAGAGATACCCCTCGCAGACCAGGCCGAAGTTGTCGCGCGGCTCCGCCGGCAGACCCACCGTCGGCAGGACCAGCGACCGTTTCGCGGTGAGCTTGCCGAAGTCGGGGAGCTTGCTCCAGGTCCCTTCGTACAGGCGACACGACAGCCCGGGTGAAAGCGAGCCCTCTGCAACATCGGCTGCGGGAGCCGGCCGGCGCTTGACGTAGCGGCCCGTCGCCACGAAGCGGTGGTCGAGGCCCGGCGCGAAGGCCCGCGCCTTGACCGTCGCGGTATCCCGCAGAACGAGCGGCTCGCGATAGGCCGGCGACGTGACCGAAGGCTCCGTGCCGTCGAGCGTGAATCGGATCGTGGCGCCAGGGGTGGGCGTCGTCAGCGTGACGGCGAGGGTGTCGAGGAACAGCTGGCGGGGGGCCGACTGGTGCACGACGGTCGACCTCATCGGGTCGCCGAAGGGCTGGGCCGCGACGGTTTCGCTCCCGCCCTTCACCGCGACTTCGGCGTCCTTCGCCGCGGTGGCCGCGAGAACGCGAAGGTGCTCGTCGTCCGGCAACGTCAGCTCGCGCGCCCCGGGGGGCACCCTCACCCGGATGCGGAAGAGGGTGGACAGCACGTACGCCTGGCTCTCACCCCGCGGGCCGTGCCGATGCGTCCCCACCCACGCGACGGGCGTGCTCTTGGCGTAGCCCGGCGCGATCCGGCCCGGCTCCTGTTGCAGCTCCCCCGCCACGAGCCGGCTGTTCCACTGTCCCACGGGCTCGGACCAGTCCGGCACGGTCGACGAGGTCCGCGCGCCTCCGGCGGTGAACGCCGCCGTCCGGTCCCCGCCGACCGCGGCGGCGAGGAGATCGACGTGATCCTGGCCCTCGGGCAGGCTGATCTTCTGGCCGCGGCAGACGAGGACGTTCTTCTCCCCGCGCCCCTGCGGGCCCGTGCGGAACGGCACGCCGCCCGAGACGATCGTCTCCGCGACGAGCTCGCCCGCGAGCGAATTGCCGGCACCGTCGAAGTCGCCGTCGGCCCGCGCGTCGTCCCGGCTGATGCCGTCGAGGTCGAAGGGCAACGTCAATGGCGTCGCCGTGGGCCTGCCGGCGCGAGCCGGCGCCGCGTCGAGCTTCACCGCGACCGTCCGCGGCCGGAAGGGAACGAAGTCCAGCTCCAGCGCTCCTCCTTTGACTGCGAGCCCCGGACGCGGCCCGCCGTCCTCGAGCGGCTCCTCCGCCCCGTTCAGCTCGCGGACGCTCACGATCGGGCGCGCGAAGGCCACGCGGACGCCGGACAGCGGCCGGCCCGAGAGCTCCTGGAGCCGCACCACCACCTCGTCGCCGCCCTCTTCCAGCGCCTTCACCGCCCGCACCGAGACGGGCGGGACACCCTTGCCGCCCCGCTCGACGCGAAGGAGCGAGAACGTGCGACCCAGCGGGCCCGGGTGGGCGCTGGTCTGGAAGGCATACAGAGGTTGGTTGAGCCGCTCGGCCGTCAGCGCCACGCCGTCTCGCCAATCGCCGGCGTGACCCGCCAGCGCCATGAGGGTGCGGTGGTCCCCGAGGTCGTTGGAGGCCTGGTCCGCGAGCCAGTCCCAGCTCTTGACGACGCGCGGCGTGTGAATGAGCGAGAGCCTCAGAGTCTTCTCGTCGGGACGGTCCCAGCCGTGGCGGCTGTCGTTCATCACGGCGACCCCGAAGGTCCCGCCGGTGTCAGTCACGTCGGCCCACTGCTGCGCCGGCACCTCGTAGACGTTCGGCCGGTTCGTCTCGCGCTCGACGACGCCCAGCCCGAGGTCGTACGTGGCGAGCCGGTTCGCCGCCGCCACCGGGAAAGCCGCCTTCAGGAGCGTCCCCGTCGTGCGCCAGTCGACGTCCGTCAGGAGCTCGACCCGATCGCCGGCCTTACCCGAAGCCAGACGGATCCGCTGCACGAAGGTGGAGCCGCCCGCGCGCCGCGTCACCTCGAGCGCCACCCGCGCCGGCCCGCCCTCGACGACGCGCACCGTCGCCGGTCCGCCCACCACCTCGCGCGGCGGCGCCGAGAGCGCGCTGTACTCGATCTCCCACGCGGACCACTTACGGGGCTCGTCCTCGAAGAGCTGCAGCGTGAGCGGAGCGGACAGGAGCTCACGCCCCAGCTTCTTGTCGAAGACCGACGCCGGGTTGCCGCTCGCGTCGAGCGTCACGCGGTAGCGCGCGTTCTCGAGCCCGGCGGGACTCACCTTCAGCTCTCCGGCGGAACGGGCCGCGGCAGCGGTAGAGACCCGGAAGACCGAGAAGCTCGCCGGCGGCACGCTCGCGACGAAGACGACCCTGGCGGCGCCCTCCACGGAGACCACCTGCGCCGGGACCTCGCGACCGTCGGGACCCGTCACGCGCACCGCGGCCGGCGCGCGGCCCTCGAATTTCACGTCCGCCTCGACCACGTCCTCCCGCTCGATCGCGAGCGGGTTGTAGACGACGAGCGGCACGCCACCCGGCTCGACTCGCGTGTCGAGCGCGCCGGAGACCGAGCCGACCGCCGTGGTCATCGCGTCGGTGAGCTGATTCCCGACGATGACCTCGTCGTTCCACGAGTACGCGTAGGCCTCGGGGATGCTCGTCCCGGTGAGGTCGTCGTGGAACTGGTGCCAGAGGAAACGCATCCACGAGTCGCGGAAGAGCTCCCTCGGGTAGTCGAGCCCGCCCAGCCAGGAGGCCGCCACGGAGGCGCGCTCGGCGGCGTCGAAGAGCCGCTGGTTCGTCCGGTTGAACCGCTTCATCGCGGCCTGCGACGTGTAGCAGCCGACGCCGTGCGACGTGAGCAGGAGCTCGCCTCGGTAGCGCGGCAGCCGAGCGGCCTCGGGGCCGTGCGCGAGATCGCGGGCCAGCTGGTCGGAGGCCACGCTCCGCACCTTCAGCGGCCCCGGACCCGACAGGCTCTGCTGCAGGAGCGCCACGGAGGGCTCGAGCGGCGGCACCCCCACGTCGCCGGTCCCGACGAACTTCATCGCGATCGGGAGCCCCGAGATCGCGGCCTGCCGGTCGACCGCCGCGTAGTGTTCGGGGTCGAGCGTCGGGTTCTTCTTCAGCTCGAAGGCGTAGTCGCCGGGGTTGAGCGAGGCGACGAGCGTCGCGCCATCCACCCCCTCCCAGAGCCCCACGTCGAACGGGATCCTCATCGCCGCGCCCCAGGTGAGCTTCTGCGTCGTGAAGCCCAGGAGCCCGCAGTGCGCGGCGACCGACGGCAGCGCGAAGCCGAAGCCGAAGCAGTCGGGGAGAAAGACGTCGCGCGACGTGACGCCCAGCTCGCGCCGGAAGAAGCCGTTCCCGTAGAGCGTCTGGCGGATGAGCGATTCGGGCGACGGCACGTTCGTGTCGCCGGCGTCCACCCAGCTGCCGGCCACTTTCCAGCGTCCGGCCTTCACGTAGCCCTTCAGGCGCTCCCACTCGGCCGGGTAGTACTCCTTGATGAGCGCGTACCGGAACGCTCCCTCGAAGCTGAAGACGTAGCCGGGGTACTTCTCGAAGAGCTCGAAGTTGCCGCGGAGCGTCTGCGGGAGGAAGTCCTCGATGGTGTCCTTCACGGTCCAGCGCCACTGCGTGTCGAGGTGCGACGTCGACACGACGTAGAGCTGGCGCTCGGGAGGCGGCGGATCAGAAGCCGCCCGGAGCGGAAGGACGATCGCGAGAGACACGACAACGGCGAGGCTCCTGAACGTCACGAGCATCAATCCCCCCTCACACCGGCGACGCGCCTCGCGGCAGGCCACGAACGGGAACGCACGGGACGCGCCGGTCCGCACGTACTGCCAGGTCCGCGACAGCTCGAAGGCCATGAAATTCGAGGAGACTGTATCAGGCCGGCCCGTCCCGCCGCCGCCTCGCGCGGTCGAGGAGCACCGCGCCGAGGATCACCAGGCCGAGGACGACCTTCTGCGTGTAGCTCTCCACGTTGGTCAGGTTCATCCCGTTCTGGATCACGGCGATGATCAGCGCTCCGACGAGCGTCCCGCCGATCGTCCCCTCGCCGCCGGCCAGGCTGGTGCCCCCCACCACGACGGCCGCGATGACGTAGAGCTCGTAGGCGAGGCCGTACGTCGGCGCCCCGCTCCGGAGCTGCGACGCCATCACGACGCCGCCGAGCCCGGCGAGCGCGCCGCTCGCGACGTACGCCGCCATCAAGACCGCAGGTACCCGCACGCCGGCGAGCCGCGCCGCCTCGGCGTTTCCGCCGACGGCGTAGAGGTTCCGGCCAAGCACCGTGCGCGAGAGGACGAGGTGCGCGGCCAGGTAGAGGACGCCCGTCAACCAGACGGCGTACGGCACGCCGAGAAGCGGGTCGGCGCCGCGGCCGAGCACGACGAAGCGGTCCGGCAGCTGGTAGATCGGCTTCCCCTCCGAGAGGAGGTAGGCGACGCCGCTCGCCACCTGCATCACGCCGAGCGTCGCGATGAACGGCGGGACGCGGAAGAGCGTCACCATCGTCCCGGAGAACGCCCCCGCGAGGCCCGAGAGAGAGACGGTCAGGAGCGCCGCGCCGAGCATCCCCGCCGTGGAGCACGCCTCCCCGCCGAGCCGCGCGATCGTGTGGGCCACGACGACGGCCGCGAGCGCGATGAGGCTCCCCACCGACAGGTCGATCCCGCCGGTGACGATCACGAGCGTCATCCCGATCGCCAGGATCGCGATCACCGCGATCTGGTTCGCGACGTTGAGGAGGTTCTCGGGCAGGAGAAACGTGGGCCAGCGGTACGGCGGAGCGGTGACGACCTCGGCGGAGGCGAAGGCCGGCAGCGAGGCGGTGATCCCCCGCACCACCGGGGCATACGATGCCGTCGTGGCGACGACCGCCGTGGCGATCGGCCGCTCGCCGGCCGGCGGGACCGCGGCACCGGAAGGCGTCGCGTTCCCTGCCGCGGCCTCGAGGGCCGCGCGCACTTCGGCCGGGTCGCCGTTGACGACGCGCGCCGGCGCCGTTCCCGAGGATGCGAGTGACGAGGCGAGGGCGGCGGTGAAGCGGCGGTCCTCGTCGCCGCCGCGGCCGACGACGAAGACGCGCGCCGCGCCGCCGCCCAGCTTCCGGGCGAGAGCGCGGGCCGCCCGCTCTCCCGCGGGCTGCTGCTCGCCGAGGGTGACGATCGAGAAGAAGACGCAGAGGAGGACGAGGACACCGAGGACGCCCGAGCCGGAGACGAGCCGCCGGAGGAGCGTCAGCTTCATCCCAGCCTCCGAAGCGGTCGCTTCGCGCCCGCGACGGAGCCCGCGCACCGTACTGCTGCGTTCGCTTCGCTCATCGGACCGCCATCGCCAGGACCTGCTCCTGGGTGGCGCTCGCCGCGCCGGCGATCTCGCCGGTCACCCGCCCCTCGCGCATCACGGCGATCCGGTCGCTCATGCCGAGGAGCTCGGGCAGCTCGGACGAGATCATGATGATCGCCTTCCCGGCCGCCGCGAGCGCGTTCATCAGCCGGTACAGCTCGACCCTCGCCCCGACGTCGACGCCGCGGGTCGGCTCGTCGAGCATCACGACCTCGGCATCGCGCTCGAGCCAGCGCGCGAGCAGGAGCTTCTGCTGGTTGCCGCCGGAGAGCTCGCCGGCGGGCTGCGCGGGAGAGGCGAGCGTGAGGCCGAGCTCGGCGGCACGGCGGGCGAAGGCCGCGCGCTCGAGCCCGAGCCGGAGCCAGCCGCGCCGCGACCACCTTCCGAGGTTCGGCAAGGCGAAGTTCTCGAGGCACGAGCGGCGGAGGAGCAGCCCTTCGGCCTTCCGGTCCTCGGTCAGGAGGCAGATCCCGAGGTCGATCGCGTCGCGCGGGGAGCCGATCGAGACCTTGCGACCGCGGAGGAAGAGCTCCCCGGCAGCCCGCGGATCGGCCCCGAAGATCAGGCGGGCCGCCTCCGTCCGCCCGGCGCCGACGAGCCCGGCCACCCCCAGCACCTCCCCTCGTCGCACGGTGAGCGACACGTCGCGGACGCGCCCCCCCGAGAGCCCGCGCACCTCGAGGAGGACCTCGCCGATCGGGGCGCGGACCTTGGGGAACTCCTGCCCGAGGGGACGGCCCACCATCCGCTCGATGAGCTCCGCGCGGGAGAGCTCCGCGATTCCCCAGGTCCCGAGCGTGACACCGTCGCGCATCACCGTCACCCGGGCGGCGAGGCGGAAGACCTCGTCGAGCCGATGGCTGATGTAGAGGATTCCGACGCCGCGCCGCGAGAGCTCGCCGAGCACGTCGAAGAGCCGGTCCACCTCGTGCGGAGAGAGGGCGGCGGTCGGCTCGTCGAGGATCAGGACGCTCGCCTCGAGGAGGAGCGCCCGCGCGATCTCCACGATCTGGCGCTCGGCGACGGAGAGCCGCCGCACCGGCGTCTCCGGATCGAAGCGGGCGCCGAGGCGTGAGAGCGCCTCGGCGGCGCTGCGGAGCTCCTGCCGCCGATCGACGCGGGCGAGCCCGCTTCCGCGCCCCAGGAACAGGTTCTCGCGCGCCGAGAGCGCCGGCACGAGGCTGTGCTCCTGGTAGATCGCCGCGATCCCCGCCCGTCGCGCGTCGGCCGGGCTCGACGGCGCGAGCGGCTCGCCGCGCAGCTCGACTCGTCCCGCGTCGGGCCGGTGCGCCCCGGTGATCACCTTGATCAGCGTGCTCTTCCCGGCTCCGTTCTCGCCGACGAGCGCGTGGACCTCTCCGCCACGGATCTCGAGCGTCGCGCCGCCGACGGCGAGGACCCCGGGGAACGTTTTCCGCACCCCGGAGAGGCGGAGGAGCGGACCGGCCGTGGCAACCGCGACCGCGTTCATCGCCATCGCCGCCGTCAGGGCTTGCTCGTCGTGGTTCCGGCGGCGGAAGGCGTCGCGTTCACGGCCGCGCCGCCGGGAGCCGCCCCCTTCTCTGACGCGGCGTCGGCCTTCGTGTAGAGGCGACAGCTGATCAGGTCGGAAGGCGGGACCTTCTCGCCCTTCAGATACCGCGCGACCGTCTCGATCGTCCGCCGTCCGATCTCGCGCGGGTCCTGCACCACGTCCGCGTAGATCTTCCCCGCGGCGATGGCGGCCCTCGCCTCCGGGACAGCGTCGAACCCGACGATCGTCACGCGACCGAGCCGGCCCGCCCTCTCGACCGCCGCGACGGCGCCGAGAGCGGAGTCGTCGTTGATGCCGAAGATCGCGTCGAGGTCGGGATGGGCCTGGAGGATGTCCTCCGCCGTCTTGAAGGCGACGTCCTTGCTCCCGCGGCCCGAGAGCTTCGCGACGACCTTCAGCCCCGGATGGCGCGTGAGCTCCTCCTCGAAGCCGCGCACCCGCTGGATCACGGATTCGACCTCCGGGTGGTCGATGATCGCGATCTTCCCCTTCCCGCCGAGCGCCTGCGACACCGCCTGCGCCGCGAGGCGCCCCCCCGCCACGTTGTCCGACGCCACGTGCGAGACGACCTGCGCCCCCTCGGCGAGGACCGCGATGTCCGAGGTGAAGACGGGGATCCCGGCCCGGTTCGCCGCCTGGATGGACGTGCCGATCGACTTCGAGTCGCACGGCGAGACGACGATCGCCGCGACCTTTCGGACCAGGAAACCCTCGATCTGGTCCTTCTGCTTCGCGACGTCGAACTCCCCGGCCTGAACCGAGAGCTCGAACCCATGCCGCGCCGCGGCCTCGCGCAGCCCGGCCTCCAGCTCCTGGTAGAACGGGTGCGTCCGGGTCAGGAGCGAGACGCCGATCGGGACGCCGGCGGCCGCCACGGGTGAGGCAGCGGCGGCGGGAGCCGGGGCCTTCTTGCCGCACGCGGAAAGCGCGAGGAGCGCGAAGCCCGCAACGAGACACTTACCGGTCGCTCGGAACGCCACACTCACCTCCGCGGTCGGATCGCGGCATCCTAAACCACCCGGCTGGGAACGGCGTTCCTGCTCGTCTCTCCTAGTCCGGGATGGCGGCCACGAAGGCTCCGTCGCCGCTCCCGCGACCGGGCATCGCGCCGTCGTTCACGATGGCGAACGCCAGGAACGGCTCGCTCCCCGACCGACGTGACACCCGCAGGTATCCGGACGCGACGCTCCTGGGGAGCCTGTTCAGGACGCTGTCGATCTGTGCGAAGCCGCGAGCGGCAACCGAGACCTCGATCGAACCGGCGCTCTCGCCGCTTGCGTCGAAGCCTTCGACGAGGAAGCTTCCGGTGCCGGCCGCGGCACTGACGTTCACGATCGCGAGATTCGAGCGAGCCCCGGCGTCCTGACGAAGCCCGTGCAGCCAGGCCGAGGTGGTGGCCTCGGAGCCGGCTGGCGAGGCCGGGAAGGAGACTCCCAGCCGGCCGCCCGAGGG
>Ga0154020_10003806_pt1 | contig 18073 bp, 12 predicted proteins | sample Klosneuvirus_201_FD_109709 | JGI IMG/M metagenome (GOLD analysis project Ga0154020, IMG submission 109709) | Active sludge microbial communities from wastewater, Klosterneuburg, Austria - Klosneuvirus_20160825_MG | ecosystem: Engineered > WWTP > Aerobic digester > Activated sludge | place... | reverse complement strand
CGAATTTCAACGGCCTGAATATGCTAGACCCCATCGGCGGCTCGTTTATGTGTCAATACAATTACAGCTTGCAATCCATGAGCGGCCTCGAAAACCTCCGCGTGGTGGGCGGCAATTTCGTCATCGAAAGCGCCTACTTGCTCCAAAACCTTGACGGCTTGAAAAACCTGCTCTCCATCGGCGGCTATCTCTCGTTGTTTGGAAACCAGGCTTTGACCGATTGCGCCATTTATGTCGTTTGCGAACGCCTTACCGTCAGCGACCCCGGCGGACAAAACACGTACATCAACGTCAATGCCCCCGGTTGCGGCGACAACAACAACGCGGCGGCGGCTTGCCACGCCGTCGGCATCCCTGTCCGGGCGCGTGTTTTGCTTGACGTAAACGGCGATTGCCAACCTGATGTCGCCGACGTGCCGCTGCCGGATTTTTCGGTTTTTTTGTCCGACGGCAGCGGCGTGCAGCAGTGGCTGAAACCGACCGATGCGGCCGGGCTGGCGAATTTTAATTTTCAAGGTTTCGGATCGTTTTTGGTCAGTTCGGCGGGATTCAGGTCGGGTTTTTGGGAAATTTGTCAGGATTCGTTCCTGCTTTCGCCCGGAACCGATTTGTCGGACACCCTCGAAACCACCTTCCTGGTGAAGCCGAAACAGCAAACGCTCTGCCCGGAACTGACCACAACGCTCGTGCTGCCGACCAATTTCCGGGGTTGCCTTGCCACTTCGGAGTTGCGCGTTTTGGTGCAAAACACGGGGACGGTTTTGGCCGAGTTCGGACAGACGGCCCTCGTTGTGCCGCCCGTTTTCGAGGTGCTGACGACCGAGCCGCCTGCTTCCGCGCAGAGCGGCGACACCTTGTTTTTCGACCTCGCCGACCTCGACCGCTTCGAACGTACAACCATGAAACTTGTGCTAAAAACCAAGTGTGACACGTTTCTTTTTGGCCAAACGCTTTGCATGGAAGCCTTTTCTTCGGCTGAAAATGACTGCCCGGCGCTGCCTTCCGGGGTATCGGAAATCCAACTTTCGGCAGAATGCTTGGCCGACACCGCCCTTCGGTTCAGCCTCAAAAACATCGGCGACGCCCCTACGCAGGCCCCGCACGAATACCGGATTTTGCGAAATGCGGAGATTTTCAAAACCGGAAACTTTGCCCTCGCCGCCGGTGAAAGCACCCACGTGGAGCTGAAAGCCGACAGCGCGACATACCGGATGGAAGCGACGAAACGCGACGACGGCGCCCGCACCGCCGTCGCCCTCGAGAACTGCGGCGGCCTCACGCCCGGACAAATCACCTCTTTTTGGCTCGAAACCGGCCCGGCAGCCCGCGATTTCGTTTGCGCCCAGGTCCTGGGCGCCTTCGACCCGAACCGAAAAACTGCGGTACCGGTCGGGGCTACGGATTGGAATTTCATCGAAGCCAACCAGCCCATCCGCTATACCATTGATTTTCAAAACACGGGAACCGACACCGCATTTCGGGTGCTGCTGCGCGATGCGTTGCACGGAAACCTGAACCTCCGCACGTTCCGCCCTGTGGCGGCTTCTCACCCGGATTACGTTTGGGAAATCCGCCCCGGCGGTATCCTGGAGGTGCTGTTTTCGCCCATCATGCTGCCGGATTCGAATGTGAACGAAGCGGCATCGCACGGATTTTTCAGTTTTGACATTGACCAAATGCCCGACCTGCCGGAGGGGGCTTACTTTTACAACAGCGCGGAAATCCAGTTCGATTTCAATCCCTTCATCACGACAAACTGGGTGCAGCACTACATCGGCCAACTATCGGTTTTCGTGGGGACAAGCGAGGCGGCCGGAAACGCGCCTGGCTGGCTGGTTTTCGGCAACCCGACGCGGGATGCGGCCGTTTTCCGGGCAGCGGAGTTCGTTCCTGGCGAAAAACACCTCGACCTGTTCGATGCTGCCGGCCGGCCCGTCCGTTCGGCGCGGTTCAGTGGACAAACGTTCGAATTTCGGCGCGACGGATTGCCGGCAGGGTACTATTTTTTCCACATCGGCGATGCAAATGGTCGGCGGTCGGCAGGCACGATCATCGTTTTGGATTGAACGTTGTGAGCACTTCGCGGGCAATTTCCCCAAAAACCAGTTGAACGCCCGGGCGCGGCTGGCCGAGGGCCTCAATCCGCCAGCCGTGATCAACTGGCTGGCGGCCAACGATGCCCAGGGCAATCCAACCCAGCGCCAGTACGGCGTGGCAACCCTCCAGAACGGGGCGCCGATGGCGGCGGCCTACACCGGTGTCAATTGCCTCGACGTGAAAGGCCACCGCGTCGGGCCGAGCTACTCGATCCAGGGCAACATCCTGCTCAACCCCGGTATTCTCGACTCGATGGAAGCCCGCTTTCGCGCTGCCGGCGGCTGTTTAGCCAACAAACTCATGGCTGCCATGCAGGGCGCAAATGTGCCCGGCGCCGACTCGCGCTGCCTCGACAACGGCACCTCAGCCATGTTCGCGTTCCTCAAGGTGGCCAAACCGGGCGACAGCGCAGGCACTCCCTCCTTGCGGCTGTTCGTGTCCTACGACCCGCTCGGCATTGAGCCGATTGACTCCCTGCAAGCCCTGTTCGACGCCAATTTCGTTTGCCTGAGCGATGTGGGCGAGGATGCGAGCGCCATTCCGTTTTCCGTTGTGCCTAACCCCAGCACCGGTGACACAGTGCTGCGTTTGCCCGAAAACTTGGGTGCCGTCCGGCTGGACATCTTCGACATGCACGGCAGACTGCTGCAAACCCTGCCGGCCATCGGCGACGGGCAGCCGCTCTCGCTCAACCGGCGCGGCCTGTTGCTGCTGCGCGTGGTGGCGAAAGACGGCAGGACGGGGCTGAAAAAAGTGGTGGTGGAGTGAGTGGGGGCACTACACTTGCGGGCGATATACGCGTACAAACTTGTTTTCCAAATTGTCGTGTTCATCGACAATAGCAATCTCTGCGTCAATTTCTTCCTTGTTAGCGCGGTAGTACGCCCAGGCGTTGATAAGGTCTTCGGCGCGTAAAGACGGGAACGAACTTAGCAGTTTGGCTTCGGTTGCTCCTGCATTTTGAGCCTCTACCAGTAGCCATACTGGTATACGCGTACGAACGATACAGGCGCTTCCGCCACACACCCCGGGCGTTTTTTCTATTCCAGGGGTGTAGTAACTCAGGTCGCTTTCGATCCACCGTGCGATTTGCGCTTTCTCCCCTACGGACATGGTGGGCAACAAGCGTTCGATCTGTTGTAATGCTGTCATTTCTTTTTTTTGCTTCACAAAGTTACGCTAAAAATGGTTTTGAGTGAAACCTGTCTCAGTTCGTAGCGCTACTGCAACATGAAGGATTTGATATAGCGCGAATCTCCCCACCTTCGCACCGCCAATCGAATCAATCGGCAAAATCGAATCAATCGAACCAATCAAAATGATTCACACCGACGCACTCCACCGCCGCCTATACGCCACCGACGCCTCCATTTTTCGCGAAATGCCTGCCGGCGTGGCCTACCCGAAAGACGCCGACGACATCAAGGCGCTCATCCGGCATGCCCGCGAACACGGCCAGTCGCTCATCCCGCGCTCCGCCGGCACCTCCTTGGCCGGCCAGTGCGTGGGCACGGGCATCGTAGTGGATATTTCCCGGCACATGACCAACATTCTGGAACTCAACGTGGAGGAACGCTGGGTGCGCGTGCAGCCGGGCGTCATCCGCGATGAACTGAACGTATTTCTCAAACCCCACGGCCTTTTTTTTGCGCCCAATACATCCACCTCCAACCGCTGCATGCTCGGCGGCATGGTGGGCAACAACTCCTGCGGCACCACCTCACTCGTGTACGGCAGCACGCGCGACCACGTGCTGGCGCTCCACACGGTACTCAGCGACGGCTCGGAGGCGCGGTTCGAGGCGCTCTCGCCAGCGGCATTTGACCAAAAATGCCAGGGCGCGGGGCTGGAAGCCGCACTGTACCGTCAGATTCGCGAGGCGCTCGCGCCGCCCGAGGTACAGACCGAAATCCGGGCACAGTTTCCCAAACCCGAAATCCACCGCCGCAACACAGGCTATGCCGTGGACCTGCTCTTGCGCTCCAACCTGTTCAGCCCCGGCGGGCCAGATTTCAACTTCTGCACCATGCTCGCCGGCTCCGAAGGCACGCTGGCGTTCAGCACCGAAATCACCTTGCACCTCGAACCGCTCCCGGCGCCGCACGACGTGGTGTTGTGCGCGCATTTCGGTAGCATGACCGAGTGCCTCCAGGCCGTAGTGGCCGCCGTGCAACACCGCCCGACCGCCTGCGAACTCATGGACAAACTCATCCTCGACTGCGCCAAAGCCAATCGCGAGCAGGCAAAAAACAGTTTTTTCATCCAGGGCGATCCGGCAGCAGTACTCATGATCGAATTCCGGGGCAATACCCCTGCCGAAGCGGAGGCCAAGGCCGATGCGCTCATCGCCGACCTGCGCGGACGGGGTTTCGGCTATGCGTACCCGGTTGTGCCGGCGCCGCAGTCCAAACGCGTGTGGGAACTACGCAATGCCGGCCTCGGCGTTTTGTCCAACATGCCCGGCGCGGCCAAGGGCGTGCCCTGCATCGAAGACACGGCCGTGACCGTGACCGACCTGCCCGCCTACATCGGCGAGTTTGAAAAACTGATGGCTGGTTTCGGCCAAAAATCCGTGTACTACGCCCATGCCGGCGACGGGGAGTTGCACCTGCGCCCCATCCTGAATTTGAAAAAGGAAGAAGACCGCGAAAAACTGCACCGGATCGGCGAGGCCATGGCGCGGTTGGTGAAAAAATTCGGCGGCTCGCTCAGCGGCGAGCACGGCGACGGGCGGGTGCGAGCCGAGTTCATCCCGCTGATGATCGGCGAAAAAAACTACGAACTGCTGCGCCAAATCAAACGCACCTGGGACCCGAACGGCATTTTCAATCCCGGCAAAATCACCGATGCTCCGCCGATGAACACCTCGTTGCGTTATGAGCCGGAGCAGCAGGACAAGCCCTTTGACACCGTGCTCGAATTCCCCGACGGTATCCTGCGCGCGGCTGAAAAGTGCAACGGTTCGGGCGACTGCCGCCGGCTCGATTTCGCGGGCGGCACCATGTGTCCCAGTTACCGCGCTACCCGCGCCGAGAAGGACAGCACCCGCGCCCGTGCCAATGCCCTGCGCGAGTTTCTGACCCGCAGCGAACGCGCCAACCCGTTCAGCCACGAGGAATTGTACGAGGTGATGGACCTGTGTTTGTCGTGCAAAGGCTGCACCTCGGAGTGCCCGTCCAACGTGGACATGGCGGGCATGAAGGCCGAGTTTTTGCACCAGTACTACAAAACCCACGGTGTGCCCTGGCGCTCGCGGGTGTTTGCCCATATTGGCGGGCTGAACCGGCTGGGCGCCTACGCGCCGGCGTTGACCAATTTTTTTCTGAAAAATCCCGCCGTGGCGCCGCTGCTCAAACGGGTGCTCGGCGTGGCGCCCGAGCGGAGTTTGCCGGCCGTGCAGTCTTCGCTGCGCCGCTGGTTTGAGAAAAACCGGGCGGCGTTGCAGCCGACCGGCCCCGAAAAAGGCCGCGTCTTTTTCTTCTGCGATGAGTTTACCGACTACAACGATGCGCCGACGGGCAGGGCCGCTATCCAACTCCTGACCCGGCTGGGCTACCGCGTGGATATGCCCGCGCACCACGAGAGCGGGCGGGCGGCCATTTCCAAGGGGCTGCTGCCCATGGCGCAGGCACTGGCCGTGCGCAACGTGGAAATTTTCCAAAACCTCGTGACGGAGCAGACGCCGCTCGTGGGCGTGGAGCCGTCGGCGATCCTGAGTTTCCGCGATGAGTACCCGCGGATGGTGCCGGAGGCGCAGCGCGAGGCGGCCAAAAAATTGGGCGCCAATGCCCTGCTGATGGAGGAGTTTTTGTTTCGCGAAGCGCAGAAGGGGAACATTACGCCCGATATGTTTACGAAAGACAAGCGCCACGTGTTGCTGCACGGCCATTGCCACCAGAAGGCGTTGGCCAGTGTGGCCCCCTCGGCCTGGGTGCTGGGCTTGCCCGAAAATTACACGGTGTCGGTGATTCCGTCTGGCTGCTGCGGCATGGCCGGTTCGTTTGGCTACGAGCGCGAGCACTACGACGTGAGCATGCGCATTGGCGAACTGGTGTTGTTTCCGGCGCTGCGCAGCGCTGATTCGGAGGCAATAGTGGCCGCTCCGGGCACCAGTTGCCGGCACCAGATTCTGGACGGCACGGGACGAGTGGCGCTGCATCCGGCGGAGGTATTGTGTGGGGCGGCACTTCGAGGCTAAATTTGTTCGCCTCCCTTGCATTTGCAAGGAAGTGGTTGATAACGCCACAAACGCATGGAATAAAAATAAATTCGTTGTGCGCGTATTTTGAGTGATGAAATTTTGCACATTTTTGTACTCTATTGCCGGTCGTCCAATGGTTTTTTGGCCGACAATCAACACCATTATTCTTCATTCAAAAACAACCGGATTATGAAAAAACAGATTCTGCATTTACTTGAAAGGTTTAGCAATACATTTGCCCCCCCCCCATAGCCGCCTGACAAAATTTGCATTAATTGTCTTTTTATCCATCATCGCTTTGGTATACGCCTGCCAGAAAGATTTTCGGCACGAAGACGAAGCGAACAACCCCGCAAACGACCCGGCAGCCGTATCCAGAGCAACACAGGCTGAAATCGCCGCGTTTATTGACAGCATACCGGACACGCTCATCAACCGTCACCAGCGCGTACTTGCGCTGATGACGTATGAGGAAATCAAGCGCCGCAACCCTGCGGTATCGAACTACGGGCGGCCTTTGTGGTCTGCAACAAATACAAGCACGCAACAACCCGACGGCACGTACCTTAGCCTAACCCCCATAGTCGTCAGTCTGGGGGGGCAGGTAGAGGCTCCGGCTATTTTGGCTGTCGAAACCGACAGCGTGGACTGCCGATATTGGGTGTTTACCCCGACTGTACCCGACAGTTTGCTGAGTGCTTCAGACCGGGATGGAGAGGTAGCCGGAGATTTTGAAACTTGCATGCAAGAGTGTTTGTGTCCAACTCCGGCAGGAGACCCCAACGCTTTGGACTGGATGAAATGTTTTTTTAAGTGTTTGTTCCGCGGACGAGGCGGGGCTGGAGGAACAATATGGGTCGGAGGAGCGCAAATATCAGGGTTCGTCAACAGGGGTACCTACGGAATGTATGGCAACAACGGAAACGATGGCGGCAATGGCAACAATGGAAATAACAACAACAACGGCAGTGGCAACGGCAGCCTCTCGAACTACAATTTCAACCAGACTGCCTACGACGTGTACGACAAGTACTACGATTGCATCAAGGAGCACCCGGACCTCTCAACCGCAGTTTGGAGCAAACTGTACACGCCGAATGGCACGATGCACTGCCTTTCACGATTTATTGATGAAGCCTTGGGCATGCTGTGCGAGGAAGCGCAAGGGCAAAATATTACCGTAGCGCAGTTTGAGGAGGAGTTTGCCAGGGCGATAAAGCATTTTTACAGCATTGCCCGAAGCGTTGAAGGGTACGTCTTCCCAGATTGTGGCTTAGTTGGCGAGGTAATCAACTTTGCGCTAAAGCGCCACTTGACATCTGAGCAATTCGAGGAGTTGTCGCTTACCGAAATAGTATATTCAATACAAACTGCTATTTTGTCTGGCGTTATTTCACAAGAAACCGGAAATCGAATTCTTGACGCGGCACTGGCATTTGGGGCCACAATTGATCAGGTCAGTTTTTTGATTCAGCATGCACAACAGAATCCTTCGGCAGATTTTTTAGAAACTCTGATTGTTAATTTTGGCTTTGAAAACTCGCCTCCTCCTCCAACAAACCCTCCAATATCTGTTGACAAACCTGCTTGTCAGGCTCTATTCAACTTCAAAATAATAGCTGATAATAGCCCCGGAGCCCCTGCTCCAGGCTCTCCACTTACTCCCTGGAAAATCTCTTCGGCTGCATTAAATGAAGTATATGTTGAATTTGACTATTCTTTTGATGCCTCAACAACTATGAAGGTTCAGGAGAAAATTGAGTGTATAGGATTTGCTTTTGAGAGTAGGGGAGGCAACTTGGATTGCATAAATAGTAGTGCGTCTCACGCGGCCAATATACTCAACAATATGATCTCCAGTACGCAACTAAAGGTCAATAGTCAGTATCCTCCTGGATTGACTTCTACACAATTGAGCAGTATGCTAAGGCTTGATCTCACGAGAAATATTATTGAAGCAATAAATTTTGAAAAAGCAAATAGTAGTTGTGGGCTTAATTTCAATTTTTATGCACAGACTTACAATGCAACAGAAAAATTTATGATCATACATCCAGAAGCAGGAGTAAGCAATTGCGATGTGAAAATGGCTGACTGCCAGTAATGGCTTGTAATTGTTTGTTGTTGGCGACTATGCTGGTAACTATACCTCGCACCTTGCGGTGCGAGGTATAATCCCAAATAGTTTAAATTGCTTCACAGTCTAAATCATCACTTTATGCGACAACTTAAGATAATTCAAGCCATAAAACCTTTTCGAGATTGCCTTATCTGTCTTCTATTTTTATTTGGAATAATTTCAACAAATCTCTATAGCCAAATGTCTGGAGCAATAGACCTGACATTCGGAGACGAAGGCTGTGTTGAAATAAAAAACCCGGCTAATAACTACTGGCGGGTTAGCGCTGCATTTATGCCTGATGGGAAAATAATCGTGATGGCATTACCGTACGTTCCACCTGGGGGGAACGCAAAGATAACGCTCACGCGTTTATTGCCGAATGGAAGTCGGGATAATACATTTGGCATAGATGGCCAGGTCTTTCCCGATTTAAGCGTCAATTTGAGTACTGATGAAACAGTTCACCAATGTATTCCAACCAATGAAGGTAAGTTAATATTAGTTGGACGTTTTAATACAACAGATCGCAAAGGGGCTGCTTTTGTAGCGCGTTTGAATACAAACGGCACGCTTGATAATACTTTTGGGCAAAACGGACAGTTTTTAGTTGATATGGGAGATTTGTTAAATAGGCCTCTATCTGCGCTTATTAAACCAGATGGAAAAATTTTGTTTGGCGGGACTTCTTCAGGCTACGGAAGCCTGTTTTTGGTGCAATTGCTGCCGAATGGGAGCCTTGACCCGAACTTTGCATCAGGCGGCATCTATCTTTCTGAACGAACTTATAATTTTAGAATTATTAATGACTTGGCTCTCCAGGAAGATGGGAAAATTGTAACTTTTGGTAAGCGTTACATGGATAACATAGAGATAGAAATATTCCGCTTCAATGCAAACGGAACCCCTGACACTTCTTTTGCTGTGGATCGCTCGCGCCTGTTATCCAACCTGCTGTTTGAATCGAACGAGGCTAACTCCGGCGTTGTTCAACCCGATCGAAAGTTAGTCTTTAGTGGCATCGGCTATTGTTCTGCTCATCCCAGTACTAATGAAGGGGAGGTAACACTTCATCGGTTAAATATTGACGGTAGTTTAGATACCACCTTTGGCACGAATGGCTCGGTGTTTACTGATTTCGGCTTGTTGATTCACCCAAGTACAATAGCACTGCAATCTGATGGAAAAATTTTGTTGGCAACAGCTGCCTTATCCGTAAACCCTTATGCTTTCAACTTCTGGTTGGCACGTTACAATACCGACGGGTCGCTAGACAAAACTTTCGGCAATGGCGGCAAAGTGCGATCACCTAACTACAATGGGATGATGGATACCGGCAATATTTTACTTGATCAGGATGGAAAAATAATCTACGCGTCTATTGCCGAAGGCAAAGTCGTTTTGTGGCGGTATCTAAACGAAAGTATAACATCTCCCCTACCTACCTTGAGTGCCAGTGTTCAGTTCCAACCCAACCCGGTTTTGGAACACGGCATGATTCGCTGGACGATGGGAAAACCAGATGAATTACGTGGTGATTTATTTGATGCTCAGGGACAGTTGATTAAACAAGTGATTTCACCAACTTATTACGCTGCCGGCTCGCATCAACTGACTGTTTATTTTGATAAAGATACTCCTCCCGGAGTCTATTATTTCGCTATTACCATTGGTAATGATCGTCAGGTGTTGAAAGTGGTGAAGTTTTAGAAAGTTGCTGATAGCCGCCCCGGGTACCAGTTGCCGGCACCAGATTCTGGACGGCACGGGGCGGGTGGCGTGGCACCCGGCGGAGGTGTTGTGGGGGGCGGTGGAAGGATAGCTCGCACCGGCTTTGCATTTGCCTGAAAAGCCTGTACTTTTGAACTCAAAATTTGGACAACATGGTTATCGAACTTCCTGATTCCATCCTGGCAAAAACGTCCATTAGTGAGCAAAATATCAAATTGTTGCTTGCAATCACCTTGTTCAGGGAAGAATTGCTCACACTTGGGGAGGCGGCATCCTTGGCCGATTTACCGCAATTAATTTTTCAAAAAGAACTTGCCAAACGCAAAATACCTATGCATTACGGGATTGAAGAACTCAAACAAGACCTCCGTCACTTAAGCCCCGCGTGATGCTTGTCGTTAGTGATACTTCCCCGATATCTACCTTGTTCGTTGTTGGAAAACTGAACCTTCTGCGCGACCTCTTTGGTGAAGTCGTCATTCCCGCCAACGTATTTGCCGAACTCTCCAGATTGAAGGAGTTTGGATACGACCTCGCTGATTTAGAGAATGCCCCATGGCTGGTTGTCCGACCTGCGCGAGACACCACAGCGGTGAAAGACCTTTCCAATCAACTCGCTCCAGGTGAAAGTGAAGCCATTGTTCTCGCACAGGAAGGTTTTGTTGCTGGCGGGAGAATAGGCGGCATCGAACCTTCGGCGAACGGAGGCGCATCCGGCAGGGTGCTGTGTGTGGGGCGATTCAACAACAATGAGTTCAGATAAAATATACAACGAGGCCTTTGTCGGCAACCTGTTCGACCGCATGGCCCGAACTTATGGTATTGTCAACTACCTGGCCTCCTTCGGGTTTTCGGAGCGCTGGCGCAGGCAATGCGTGGATGAAATACACTGGGGCGACGACACCCACGTAGTGTTCGATTTGATGTCGGGCATGGGCGAGTGTTGGGGCATAATCCAGAGCCGTGGCCGCACCGTAGAGCGTATTACCGGAGTGGATATTTCTGTGGAAATGAACAGGCGTGCTGCCGCCAATCTGGAAAAACGCCCCGACTGGCCTGTCGAAATTCGGCAGGAAAACATTCTGCAAAACAGCATCCCGCCCGGGTCAGTGGATGTTTTGGTGTCCGCATTCGGCCTGAAAACATTTTCGGAGCATCAACTGGAACGCCTGGCTGTTGAAATGAGCCGGATACTGAAACCGGGCGGACAGCTGTCCGTAGTCGAAATTTCAACCCCGAAAGGATGGTTGCTGCGTTTGCCCTACCTGTTCTATTTGAAGTGGATCATTCCGGTCATCGGTGCTTTGTTTATGGGCAACCCGGATACCTACAGTATGCTCGGGCGGTACTGCGTCAATTTCGGTACTTGCGAAAAATTTCAGGAAATGCTGCAAAAAGCAGGGCTGGATGTGACGTATCGGGAATACTTCTTCGGCTGCGCGACCGGAGTTGTGGGGCGGAAAACAGTGCCGGCGCTAGTATGACCATGGCCATGCGCATGGAGATACCTAAGCCATTGAAGTTTTTGCGCTGCGTATTTTTATGCAATTCGAAAATCCGATTTTGGATTTGCATAAAATAAGCACCCGTGTTTGTGCTCTAAAATACAAAGAGTCGCATTCACAGGTGGGGCAACAAGTATCCCACTGTATCGGTGACCGGGCTTCGGCCTTTTCACCTTGCCCGGCTCCCGCAGATACCAATCTGCCTGCTTTCCCGTATCTTCGTGGCCGCAAATCGCTTGACTTCCTGTAAATGACGGGCAGTGAGTGGTTTAGCCGATGGCCCGGCCATCAAACTTTCACACGTCAACACAGATCGGGCACCACCGGTGTCCATAGCACACTCAAAAATAGCATGGCAAAATCGCAAGACTCGTTCAACAAAAAAGAAAAAGAGAAAAAACGCAAGAAGAAAAACGAAGAGAAACTGGAGCGCAAGGAGCAGCGAAAAGTTGACAAAGCGAAAGGCGGCTCGAAGACCCTGGAGGAAATGTTTTCGTACGTGGATGAAAATGGAAACCTCAGCAGTACCCCGCCCGACCCTTCCAAAAAGAAGGTTATCCGGGCCGAGGATATCGTGCTCGGTGTGCCTTTTCGCGACGACACGCCCGAGGAGATCACCCGCACCGGCACGGTGAAATTTTTCAATGACGAAAAAGGCTACGGCTTCATCATTGACGCGGAAACCAAAGACAGTGTTTTCGTGCACATCAACAATATCTCCGGGAACATCCGCGAGGGAGACCGCGTGACGTTCGAGGTTGAAATGGGCCAGAAAGGCCCCAATGCGGTGCGAGTGAAATTGTTGCCCTAACCGATGATTCGCGGTTTCATCTTCGACATGGACGGCACCATGGTGGACAACATGATGGTGCACCACCGCGCCTGGCAGCGCAAATTGGCCGCACTCGGCCTCGATCTCTCGCTGGAGGAAATCCGCCAAACCATTCACGGCATCAACGAAGAAATCATCGAACGCCTGTTCGGAGACCGCTTCACACCCGAACAGCGACGGCAGATCGCCCACGAAAAAGAAGCCGAATACCGCAGTATTTTCCTGCCCGAACTCCGGCTCGTGGACGGCCTCGACACCTTCCTGCATGCCGCCGCCGAAAGTGGCATCCCCATGGGTATCGGTTCGGCGGCGCCACCCGAAAACGTACAGTTTGTGCTCGACAACCTGGCTCTGCACCCCTTGTTTCGCACCGTTGTGGATGCCTCACAGGTGACGAAAGGCAAACCCGATCCCGAAGTATTCCTCACCGTGGCCGAACGGCTCGGGCTTGCGCCCCAAAATTGCCTCGTTTTTGAGGATTCACCCACCGGCGCCGAAGCCGCACGCCGTGCCGGCATGCCTGCGGTGATCGTGACCACCACACACACGGCTGAGGAATTTGCCCGGTTCGACCACGTGGTGCGCATCGTGCGGGATTTCAGCGGCATGAACCCGCTTCAGTTCATATCGTAATTCACACCAAAACGAAGAAGACGTCCCGGCTGGGGGTTGTACAACAGGTCGTCGGGCGTGCCCGTGGCGTCAATACCCGCGTGCTGGCGGTTGAAAATGTTGCGCACGTGGACGTACGCGAGGAAGTTTTTGCTCAGATAAATTCGGAGCATGGCATCCCAGGTCCGGTAAGTCGGGTAGTGGGCGTTGGTGGGTGCGCGGTCGTACTGCTCGCGGTAGGTTTCCGCACTTCCAAGGATGGTGTTGTTGCCGGCTGTACTCACCATGAACTCCCACTTTTGTGCATGCAATGACAGGCGAAACTGCGTGATCCAGCGAGGATAGTTGCGCACATCGGTGGTGGACGGAAGCCCGTACCCGAACCATTCCCGTCCCCGCGAATACTGAAAATAGAACTCGATGTTCGCCGTGATCTCGCTCTCGTTGGGGGTGTGTTTGGTCAGATCGAAGTCGAGAATATCGTCGCCGATGGTACCCTGGATGCCCCAGAGTGCCATGGCTAATCCCGGCGCCTGCTCGAAGCCGTAGCGCCAACCGTTGTCGGTCTGGCGCAAGTATCCGTTTCGGGTCAGGTTGTGGGCTTCCTGGTAGAAAAAAAGGATGTCGGCCGTGAATCGGCCGGAGTACCGGCGCAGGCCAAGTTCCAGCGAACGAACGCGCTCCGTGCGGGTCAGGTCGTGGTCGAACGGCTCTGCCCGCACGGTGTCGGTGCTAATCCGGTAAGTTTGTATGCGATCAAAAACAGACGGGCGCTGAAACCCTTCGGCGTAGTTGAGGCGTAATGTCCAGGTACTGTCCGGGCGGTGTTTTATGGCGAGTCGTGGCGCAAGGGCGACCGGATTATCAAAGGCGTAATTGACTGCAAAACCGCCCACGGCGGTCGTTTTTTTGCCCCGCCAGTGCAGTTGGGCAAAGACATTGGCGTCGAGATAGCCGTCGTCCTGCGGGCCATAAGGCGGTGGGTTGGGCGGGTTGCTCTCGCTCGACAGGCCCACCTCCACTGGGCCGGAGAAATAACCCATCGGTGGCACACCGCCACCGAGGTTGGCTTGCAGGCCGGCATCCAGCCGCAGAGCAGGGGTGAGTCGGGCATTTATCTTGGACTCCAAACGTATATCGAGACCCTCGGCGGTAAAGTAACGCTCCTCGGAACTGTAGCGTCGGTAAATATCGCCCAGCAAAAACTGCTTCTCCATGTCCGTGGCCAATTGAGGCGCCTTGGCGTAGTACATTGCCGCGCTGAGTCGGTCAAACACCGGCGTGAACGACGACCCGCTCTGCACCTGGTAGCGGAGGATCGAAAGCGTATTGGTGGTGGTTCGGTCGTTGCGCTTGCGCTGAAAACTGAACGCGAACGTTTCAATTTGCTCGGCGATGCGGTTGGACGGGTTGGCGTACGACACCGCCAGGGGGCTGAGGCCGAGGCTGCTGTGATCGAAACGAGCCAGGCGGTTGTAGTTGAAATGTATGCCGCGCCAGGTCAGGTTGATGCCCAGCAGGCGGCTTTCGTGGGCAATGGGCGACGTGCGGGCCACCGAGTCGCCCGGCTCGCGGGCACGGTAGTTCCGGTTCTCGGTGTACAGGCTGGTGTCGAGTCCGAAAGGCAGGTAGTTTTTGGCTTCAAACAGGTTGTCGTCGTAAAAATAGTCGGTGCTTTCGCGCACGGTGCTGCTGCCGTAAAGGCTGAACCGGAAGATATTTTTGTCGCGAAACAGTTTGCCGCCGAGCATCAGGTCGAGGCTGTTGTAGCCGAAATTTCCGAAGGACAGGTCGGCCTGGGTAAAGATGGGTCGTTCGTTTTCTTTCAGAACAATGTTGACCACGCCTGCGCAGGCGCCGTCGCCGTAGATGGCCGCAGCGGGACCGTACACGACTTCTATTCGCTCGGCCTGTCGGATAGGCAGTTGGGCGCCGATGGGCATGCCCGGTGCGGCGGTCGGTTTTATGGGCACGTCGTTGATGAGCACCTTCATGTAGCGGTTGCCGGGCAGGCCGCGCAGCAGGAACGTCTCGCCTTCGAGGGCGTTGCCCGGCTGTGATACCCGCACGCCCGGCGCTGCACGCAGCACGTCACCGAGGGTGACAAAACCGTTGCGCTGGATGTCCTGCGCCGTCACCACCCACACCGTGAACGGCACCTGATCCACGTCTTCGAGCGAGCGTGTGGCCGAGGAAACCTTTCGCTTGTTCAGGCCGTGTTTGATCATCTGGATATTGGTGTCGAGTAAACGCTCCGGGGTAAGCAGGAGGGAGGCCGTGTCGGTTTGGGAAAACAGGGCAATGGGGCAAAACAGAAGCGGAAACAACAGCCGGAGGCGCATGGTCGGGTCGTGGTAAAATGATTTACGGGCCAAAAAAACGAAAAGATTTGGGCCTCGCCCGCTTTTGTCCGGCTGTTTGCAGGGAAACAACCTGTTCGAAGCGGCTTTTTCCTACTTTTGCGCCCTCGTTTTGCCGCGGACTGTTCAAAAAACCGTGTTTGCCCCTTGAGAGCAAAAATAACACAGAGAACACGGAGTGCTGCACAGAGAAACACAGAGCGTAAACTATTTGAAATCAAACTCTGTGTTTCTCTGTGCAGCACTCCGTGTTCTCTGTGTTAAAAAATAACTCACCAGGGCCGACACGTTTTTTTGAACAGCCTGTAAATACCGCAATTCTTTCAAAAAACACACACCCATGCCACACGCATTTCGTTCCCCCCTGCTCACCCTTCTCTGCCTTCTCGCGCTGCTGACCCCGGCCCTGAGCCAACTGACGCTCCGGGTTACCTCCATCCCGATGAACACCCCGGCCGGCGCCAGTATCCATGCCGTCGGAACTTTCAACAACTGGACTGCGGGCGACCCGAACACGATCCTCGCTCCCCTCGGAAACGGCCAGTACAGCATTACCCTGAACCCGCCTGCGGGTGAAGTGAAGTTTAAGTTTACTCGCGGCAGTTGGGCTACCGTAGAGGGCAGTGCCAATGGCGGCTATCTGCCTGATCGGACACTGACGTATTCCGGCCAACCCACCACGGTGAATCTTACCATTCTTTCCTGGGAAGACCTCGGCGGCAGCAACTCCACCGCCGCGTCCAACGTGGCCATCCTGTCCAATAATTTCTACATGCCCCAACTCAACCGAAACCGGCGCATCTGGATTTACCTGCCGCCCGACTACCATACGACTACGAAAAAATACCCCGTGTTGTATATGCACGATGCGCAGAACCTGTTCGATGCCGCCACCAGTTTTTCCGGCGAGTGGGAAGTGGACGAATCCCTCAATACCCTGCACCAACAGGGCGACTACGGCTGCATCGTGGTGGGCATTGACAACGGCCCCGGCAACGAGCGCCTCAACGAATACTCTCCCTGGGTGAACACCGAGTACAACGCCGGCGGTCTTGGCGACGAGTACGTAGAGTTTATCGCCGCCACACTCAAGCCGCACATAGACAGCACCTTTCGTACCCTGCCGGGTCGTACCACTACCGGCATCATGGGTAGCAGTATGGGCGGCATCATTTCGATGTACGCGTTTTCCGAGCGGCAGGATGTGTTCTCGCGGGCGGGTATTTTTTCGCCGGCGTTCTGGTTCGGGGGCAACAACCCGGCGGCGCATGTGGCGGCCAACCCGCGCGAAGGCGAAGCCCGGGTGTACTTCCTGGCCGGAGGTCAGGAGCCGGCATCTGTGGCCCAAAACATGAACGTCGTGGCCAATGCCATGACCACGGCAGGCTTTCTCAACAACGAAAAATATACCCTCGTGTCGCCCGATGGCCAGCACTCGGAGTGGTTCTGGCGGCGCGAGTTCCCGGCGGCCTACATCTGGCTGTTTGCCGGAGCGGTTACGTCCACAGGCGATGTGCCCTCGACGGGAACGGCCATCGGGGTGTACCCGAATCCTGCCGGTTCGTGGGTGCGTTTTTCCGGCGTGCCGGCGGACGAAAAAGTGGAGGTTCAAATCATCAGCGCTGCCGGCAAGCGCCTGCGCAGCACCACACTGCCGGGCGATGAAGCCCTCTGGACAGGCGACCTGAAGCCCGGGTTTTATGTGCTGAAATTGCGGAAACCGGGGGAGAAGTGGCAGTCGTTGAAGTTGGTGCGGCAGTGATGGTCAAAAACCCACCAAAACCCGAGCCACCCCAACCCAATCCCGCCCCGCAACGCGCAGCAAAACCCAACCTTTGGGAAAGCCCCCGAGATCAAGTTCAACTGAATTGCTTCCGGGCTTTTCCCAGTGTCGAATGAGCCGACCGTTCAAATCGAACGCCTCAATGCGCTGCCAGTCCAGGTCGGGCGCCAGCAAGGTAACCGACCCGCTTGCCGGGTTCGGGAAAACGGTGACGGGCTTCACTCGGGGTTCCGATGTGCGCACGTATGCCGGGCAATTGCCGCCAAAACAATAGCGCAGTTCGTTGGAGCCCAGCAGCACCTCGGAGCCGTCTGGCCGGATGCCCCGGACGTTTAGCAGGCGGACGAATCGAAACATGGCATTTCGTTTTTGCAAACATAAAAATCCCCGAATACATGCAGCCAACGAATGTGTGAACCTGCCGCTTTTTGTGGCGACCGCAGTGCCTGAGTGTGTGAATACCCGGTTTAATTTTCTGTAAATTTTATTCCAGTTATTCACGAATCCGGCTGCTTCACTGTACTCTTGCCATTTAAAAAAGCCATGTCTGACCGAAAAAAACTCGGTTTCCTCGACCGTTACCTGACGCTCTGGATTTTTGCCGCCATGCTCCTCGGCGTGGCGCTCGGGTATTTTTTTCCGAATATCCCCGCCGCGATTAACGCCTTCAACAGCGGCTCGACCAATGTGCCCATCGCCATCGGACTGATCCTGATGATGTACCCGCCGCTGGCCAAGGTGAACTACAAATTGCTGCCGGCGGTGTTTCGAAACACCAAAATTCTCGGCATCTCCCTGGCGCTGAACTGGATCGTGGGGCCGGTGCTCATGTT
>Ga0154020_10003805_pt1 | contig 18073 bp, 12 predicted proteins | sample Klosneuvirus_201_FD_109709 | JGI IMG/M metagenome (GOLD analysis project Ga0154020, IMG submission 109709) | Active sludge microbial communities from wastewater, Klosterneuburg, Austria - Klosneuvirus_20160825_MG | ecosystem: Engineered > WWTP > Aerobic digester > Activated sludge | place... | reverse complement strand
CGACGTCACCTACCTGGCCGAGCGCATGCGTCGCGCCGAGACCGACATCGTGCTGGTGACGCCGCGCGATCGCACCTTCTACTTCAACCAGCCCAAGCTGCCCGGCCTCGAGGCCTCCGTGGAGGTCCAGGGCGAGCAGCGGATCTATCGCTTCCGCGCCTTCAGCACCGGGCGCCTGCTCGACGAGCCGGCGGCGCCGGGGGCGACCGAGATCACGCCCTACCTGCATGTGTCGACTTACAAGACCTGGGAGGATGTCGGGCGCTGGTGGTGGGGCCTGGTCAAGGATCAGCTGACCACCGACGACGCCCTGCGCGCGGCGGCGCGGGCGGCGGTGGCCGGCATCCCGGCCGGCGACGAGCTGGCCAAGATGAAGGCCATCCACTCGCTGGCGGTGAAGTCGACGCGCTATATCGCGCTGGAGTTCGGCATCCACGGCTGGAAGCCGTACCGGGTCACCCAGGTGTTCCAGCGCAAGTTCGGCGACTGCAAGGACAAGGCGTCGCTGATCGTGGCGCTGCTCGGCGAGGTCGGCATCGAGGCCCACCTGGTCATCGTGCGCACGCGGCGCAACGGTGACATCGCCATCGAGCCGGCCAGCCTGGCGGTGTTCGATCACGCCATCGCGTACGTGCCCAAGTTCGACCTGTACCTGGACGGCACCGCGGAGTTCTCGGGCTCGTACGAGCTGCCGGCGCAGGACCAGGGCGCCACGGTGCTGGTGGTCGATCAGAAGGGCGGCGCGCGCCTCACCAAGACGCCGGTGTATGGGGCCAACAAGAACCGCACCGCGCGCAAGCTGGACCTCACGCTGGCGGTCGAGGGCGACGCCGCAGGCAGCGCCGAGGTCGCCGAGACCGTCGAGGTCACCGGGCAGCAGGCCGCGACCTGGCGCAGCTACTACCAGAGCAAGGACGAGCGTCGCGAGCGCTACGAGCAGGTCTGGAACGCCTGGCACCCGGGCAGCCGCGCCGAGTCGGTCGAGCTGCCCACGCTGGAGGATCTGGAGCAGCCCATCCGCGCCACCGCCAAGGTGGTGGTGCCGACCCTGCTGACGCGTGACGGCGCGGCGTGGACGGCGTTCGCGAGCGCGCGCGAGAGCGAGTTCGCGCGCGGCTATGCCCGGCTGTCGTCGCGCCAGTATGACCTGGTGCTCGACTTCCCGTGGCAGCAGGAGGAAGAGCTGACGTTCCGGCTGCCGCTGGGCACGCGCGCGGGTGCGCTGCCCAAGGAGAGCAAGCTGAACAGCGATTTCGGCTTCTTCACGCTGCGCGTGGTGGGTGACCAGCCCGGCAAGGTGGTGATCAGCTACACGCTGTCGATCGTGAAGGAGAGGATCGCGAAGAAGGACTACCCGGAGTTCAGGAAGTGGCTGCTGAGCGTGGATGCGGCGTTGAACCAGCGCCTCGTGGTGGTGGCCCAGTGAGCGGCGTGGCGAGCACGAGCAGATGGGCGCCCCTGGTGCTGCTGCTGGCGCTGGCGGGGTGCGGGACGGGCAGCGGGGCAGGGCGCAAGACCACGGTGCAGCCGCAGGCGCTGGCCAGCATCGACGTCGCGCTGGAGCGCGCGGCGCTGGTGCGCAAGGGGCCGGCGGGTGACACCGAGCTGGGGTTGCTGGAGCTGATGTGGAGCGGCGACCGGGCGGCGGCGGAGGTGGCGTTCGCGCGCGCCCTGAAGACGCGGCCGGATGATGCGCTGGCGCTGTTCGGCGCCGCGCTGGCGGATCAGGATGCCCTGCGCATCGCGCCCGCGCGCGAGCGCTTCCTGCGCGTGCTCGAGCTGTCGCGCAAGGACGCCGTGGCCGCCGCGCTGGCGGGCGTGGCCGCGACCGAGCTGGGGCAGCTCCTGGCCGAGGCGCCGGGTGACGCCGGGCTGCTGCCCCGGGTCCGCGCGCTGCTGGCGCAGCCGCTGCCGCCGGAGCTGGCCTGGGATCTGGCCGGGGTCGCGGTCGACCTCGAGAAGGCCACCGGCGACCTCGGGCGCGCGGTGACGACGTCGCAGGCGCGCGGCTGTGTGCGCGCGCTGGAGCTGCGCGGGCCGTTCGGCACGCTGCCGCTGCTCGATCTCGACGAGGGCACGGATCTTCCTCTGGCGCTGGCCGCGCTGTCCAGGACCGGCGCGCGCGACATCACGGCGACCCTGTGTGGCCTGGGCCTGGCGCCCGCCAGCGGCGAACCCGGCGTGCTGCACGCCAGCGCGACGCTGACGGGGCAGGGCGCCATGCTGCTGGTGATTGACGACGTCGATCGCGCGCCCTACATCGTCGACCTCGGTGGCAAGGAGATCTACCGCCACATGTCGCGCGAGCGCTTCCTGCCGCGTCGGGTGGTCATCCCCATCACGCTGACCGGAGCCACCGTGCTGCGCCTGCGCACCGCGACGCGCGGCTCGATGTCGACCTTCCGCATCGGCATCCTCGATCCGGCCACCGGCCACGCGCCCGCCGGGCTGACGGTGCGCGCCGGCGCGCAGGCGCCCGCGCGCGAGGCCAGCGCCGGTGCCGCGCAGCCGCTGGGCGCCAGCCCGGCCGAGCTCGGCGCCCTGGCGGCGCGCTTCCCGGGCGCCCGCCTGGCCCCGCTGGCCGCGCTGCTGGCGGTGCACGCCGAGATCCGCGCCGGCGATCACGACGGCCCCGCGGTGGCGCGCCTGGGCGCACAGCTCGCGCGCACGCCGTTCGCGGCCGCGCGCTTCCTGGCCGCGCAGCTGGCGCTGGAGCGCGCCGGCGTGGTCGGCTGGACCACCGCCCGGGACAGCGCGCGCGAGCACTTCACCCGCCTGGTCGCGGCCTCGCCGGGCAGCGCCCGCGGCCTCCTGGCGCTGGCGCAGATGGATCTCGAGGACGAGAACCCGCGCCAGGCGCTGGCCCGGATCGAGCGCGCGCTCGTGCTGGCGCCCGACGCCGCGTCGCTGCACCTCGAACATGCCCGTGCCCTGCGCGAGCGCGGCTTCCAGCGCGAGGCCGACGCCGCGGTGCTGGAGGCGGCGCGCGTCTTCCCGGGCGGCTGCCCGGTCGAGAAGGCGCTCAGCACGCTGGCCGGCGCGCATCGTGACGCCGCCGGGCAGCTCGGCCACGCCGAGGCGGTCACGCGCTGCGATCCCTACGATGCCATCCTGCTCTCGGTGCTGCGCAAGCGCGCCGACTTCGCGGGCGCGCGCAAGGAGCTCGGGCGCCTGGCCCTGGCCGGTCTCAGCGAGGACGCCCTCGCGGTCGAGCGCGCCGAGCTGTCCCTGGTCGAGGGTGACGCCGCGGGCGCCGCGCGCGAGCTCGGCGCCGCGGTGACGCGCCGCCCCACCGACGTCAGCCGCCGCCTGAGCTGGGTCGACGCCCTGCTGGCCGCCGGGCAGCGCAAGGACGCGCTGGCCGCCATCGACGCCGGCCTGGCCCAGGCCCCCGAGGCCGCCGCGCTGTGGTCGGCGCGCGAGGTCCTCGGCGAGGGTGGCCCGATGGACGCCTACCGCATCGACGGTGTCGACGTCATCAAGAGCTACCTCGCCAGCGGGCGCAGCTATGGCGGCCCCGCGGTGGTGCTGCTCGATCGCACCGTGGTCAAGATCTTCCCCACCGGCGCGCGCCTGACCCTGACCCACAACGTGATCCAGGTGCTGGCCAAGGAGGGCCTCGATCAGTGGGGCGAGGTGCGCATCCCGTCGGGCGCCCGCGTCATCAAGCTGCGCACCATCAAGCCCGACTTCTCGACCCGCGAGCCCGAGGACATCGCCAACAAGGACGCCGTCAGCGCGCCCGACCTGCAGATCGGCGACTATGTCGAGTACGAGTGGATCGAGGCCGACGCCCCGCTGAACGCCTTCGGTGGCGGCTTCGTCGGTGACCGCTTCTACTTCGGCACCTTCGACGCGCCGCTCGACCGCACCGAGATGGACATCGTCACGCCCCAGGGGCTGGCAGTGCTGTACGACGTTCGTGGCGACGCTCCGCGCCCGGTCACGCGCAGCGAGAACGGCGAGACCCACGTCATGTTCGCCGACGTGCAGCGCAAGCAGCTGGTGTCGGAGCCGGCCTCGGTGCCCAACGTCGAGGTCATCGCGTCGACCCGGCCGTATGCGCGCATCACCTGGGAGGCCTGGCGCCGCATGCTGCGCCAGCAGGCCTGGGCCTCGGCGCGCGCCGACCACAGCGTGCGCGAGCGCGCGGCCCAGATCGTGGCGGCCCGGCGCAAGCAGCTCGGCCATGCCTTGACCCCGCGCGAGCGCGCGGTCGCCCTGTACGACTGGGTGGTCGGCAACGTCGAGGGCGGCGGGGGCCTCGGCATGGAGCCCGCCGAGGTGCTGGCCGAGCGCGCCGGCAGCCGCGTGGTGCTGCTGTCGGCGCTGCTGGCGGCCGAGGGCATGGGCAGCCAGATCTGGCTGGCGCGCCCGCGCCAGGCCGGCGACGAGCCGCCCAAGCTGCCCGAGGTCGACGAGGCCAGCGAGGCCATCCTGCGCGTCGACCTGCCCGGCGGCCCGGTGTTCACCGAGCTGCGCTACAAGCGCGCGCCGTTCGGCTTCATCCCGCCCGCGCTGCGCGGGGCGTCCGCGCTCAAGCTGGTGGCGCCGGGGCCGAGTCCAGAGGCCACGGCGACGGCGCAGGCGCAGCTGTGGGGCCGGCTCCCGGCCGGCGAGCACACCGATGATCGCCGGTCGATCACCCTGGAGATCGGCTTCGCCGCCGGCGGCATGCCCGAGGTCAAGGCGGTCGAGACCCTGCGCGGCGTGCCCGCGCTGGAGTGGCGCGAGGGCCTCGATCAGATCCCGCCCGATCAGGTCGAGCGCCAGTTCGAGCAGCGCGTGCTGGGCTACCACTTCCCCGGCGCCGAGCTGACCGCGCTCAAGATCGAGGGCCGCAAGGACATAAATGCCCCGCTGGTGCTGCGCTACAGCTTCCAGGCGCCGTCGCTGCTGCGCCCCGGGCGCGGTGGCGGGATCGCGTTCTCGCTGGCGCTGTACGGCGCCGACCTCGGCAAGGCCTACCTCGGCGTCGGCAGCCGCACCCGCGATCTGATCGTGGACGACCTGCCCCTGGAGGAGGTCAGCGCCAAGGTCACGCTGCCCCCGGGCGCGGCCATGGTCGGCGCGCCCGATCCCATCAGCCTCGACGGCCCCTATGGCAAGTTCACCCAGACCATCAAGGCCGACGGCCCGGGCAGCTTCACGGTGACGCAGAGCCTGCGCATGCCGCTCCGGCGCGTGCCGCGCACCGAGTACGAGGCCTTCTCGCGCTTCGTGCGTGGCATCGATGCGGCGCAGGCCCGCGAGGTCCCGCTGGGCCGCAAGTAGCCACCTCGGAGTAGTCGCTACGGCGTCGGCGCACGCACCGTGAGCCAGCCACCGGGGCCGTGGCGCATGACCTTGCCGTCCACGCCGGCAGCCCAGAGATCGTTGCCGCGGAAGTCGAGGGCCAGCAGGCCTGCGGTGTCGGCGGCAGCGGCGCTCCAGGTCGTGCCGTCGTACAGCACGGCGCCGCCACGGCCGCCCGCGATCCAGGCCCCTGTGCTGGCCCCCGGGGCGTGCGCGACGACGTCGGAGTAGCTGCGGCTGATGCGGACGTCCTCCTCTGTCTCGGCGGGCGTCCAGCGGGTGCCATCGAAGTGGGCCGCGTAGGCGAAGCCCGCGGCCGCGCCCGAGGGGAACTTGGCGCCCACCGCCCAGACGTCGGACGCGCTGCTGCCAGAGATGGCCGAGAAGTGGGCCGCGCCGCGCTCTTCGAGGAAGGCCGTCTCGCGCACCCAGCCGCCCGTGCCGGGGTTCCAGCGCAGGATCTCGGCCTCGGCGCCGCCCCACTGGGCGAGCACCGGGACGCTGCCGACGGCCCACACACTGGTGGCCGAGGCGCCCCAGACGCCGTGCAGCGCGTGCTCGGCGCCGACGTCAGCGCTCGACCAGCGCTGGCCATCGAAGTGACGGGTGGTGCCGGCGTCGCCGACGATGAAGAGGTTGCTGGTGGAGCTGCCCCAGACCGCATGGAGGTCCGCGCTGGTGCTGACCCCGATGGTCGCGAAGCCGGCGCCGCCGAAGCGCAGCACGGTGCCAGCCGCGCCGACGATCCAGACCTCATCGCTGCTGCTGCCCCAGATCGCGTTCAGCGCGGGCGCCGGCCCAGACGCAGGTGTCGGCACGGGCTGGCACCAGCACCAGCTGCCGCCTTCGGCATCGGGGCTGCGGCGCCCGACCGTGCCGCCCTGACCCACTGCCCAGACCTCACCGGCGGGGCCGACCCAGACTCCGTGCAGGTCGCTACCCGCGACAGGTGCGACGGGCGTGCACCCCGGGATCGGGCACCAGGCGCGCACCCCCGGCGTCGCATCGGCGACGTCGGGGGCCGGGACGGTGGCGTCGGGGGGCAGAACGGTGGCGTCGGGGGCCAGGACGGTGGCGTCGGGGGCGACCGCGGAGTCGAGCGCGAGCAGCGCGGCGTCGGGCAGCCCGGGCCTCGAGACGTCCTCGCGCAGCGGGCGGGTGGCACCGCGCGGGCGCGCGGACCGCCATGAGGTCGAGAGCTTGGCCTCGGTGGGGGCAGCGTCTGGTGGGTCTGGCGAGGTACCGCTGTCGCCTCCATTGCTCGGGCTGGTGTGCGAGGTGGACCCGCTGCACGCGCTGAGCAGCCCGACGGCCAGGGTGGCCAGCGTCCATCGTCGGGTCCAGGGCAGCTGCGCGGTCGACATCATCACCGGCGTCGCTGCAAGCAACGAGCCTCCGGGCGTCGCGTGCCGACGGTGCAAGATGCGACAGCTCGCGCTGGCCACGGAGGTGGACGGCCAGCGAGGCCAGCGCTAGATTCGGGCATGACAATGGCGAAGCTGCCCAGGCGCGGCCTGCCGGGGGCGCACTCGAGCGCGCTGGTGCTGGCGCTGATGGTCCTGGGCTGCGCTCCGCGCGCGCGCACGCCGGCCGAGCTGGCCACGACCCGGCCCGTCGTCAGCAGCGCCGACGCCGGTGCGTCGGCATCGCCTGACGCCGACGCCGCCACCGCGACGCCAGACCCCGCGCTCGCGAGGTGCCTCGCCGCGGGCGACCTGCACGCTGTCATCACCCTGGCCAGCAGCACCCCCGACTGCTCCGGGATCGGCCACGAGCACCTGGTCTTCGCCATCGATCACGACGACGCCAGCAGCCCTGGCGTCGCCGGCCGCGCTTACCTGGACTGCATGCTCGGCGTCGGCTGCCGCCAGCTCGCCGCCACCAGCCACCAGGACGGTAGCGTCTGGGTCGCCACCCTGAGGCCCGACGCCCGGCCGGCACGCACGGTCTATTGTGTCGCGCTGCCCGCCACCCAGGCCGTCGTGACCTGCGCCGTCCCGGTCGACAGCGTCGCGCACGGCCGACGTCTGCTGGCGGCCACGCGCGACGCTCGCTGAGGTCAGGTCGAGCCTGGCGCCAGCTCGCCCGCGAGGGCGTGCTTCCAGGTCATCATGGCCAGGGTCAGCTTCGCCGAGGCGTGGGTGAACTCGCCGTCGACGTCCATCAGCTTCTGGGCCTCGACCTGGTTGCCGCTCAGCGCCAGCTCGGCGACGCGCGCCGCGACGCGGTGAAAGTCGGTGTGCAGGCGGGCCACGATCTCGCGATGGTCGTGATCGCGTTCGCTGTCGGCCATCGCCGTGGCCGAGCCGCGCAGCCACCTGCCCAGCGCACACTGATCGTCGACCCGGATGCTGGCCACCGCGGTGTCGAGCTGGCCCGACGCGATGGCGGTGCGCAGGCGCGCCTTCCACTGGCCGTGAGCACCGATGGCCCGCGCGATCTCCTCGGCGAGCGTCCTGGCCGGGTGCAGCGTCACTTGCCCCCCTTCTGGTAGGTCCCGATCAGCTCGGCCTGGGCCAGGATGTGGCCCTTCATGGCGCGCTCGACCTCGGCCTTGTCGAGCACACCGCCGCGCGGCAGCTCGATGTCGAGCGCATACAGCTTGTGGAAGTAGCGGTGCCGCCCGATCGGCGGCGCCGGCCCGCCATAGCCAATCGACTCCCAGTCGTTGAGCCCCTCGCGCGCACCGGCAGGCAGACCGGCCGTGGCCGCGGCCTCGGGCAGCGCGCTGACGTCGGGCGGCAGGTTGTAGACCACCCAGTGCACCCAGGTCCGGCGCGGCGCGCGCGGGTCGGGGGCGTCGGGATCATCGACCACCAGCGCCAGGCTGCGGGTGCCATCGGGCACATCGGCCCAGCTCAGCGGCGGCGACAGGTTGGCGCCTTCACTGGTGTAGCGCGCGGGGATGGCGCCGCTGGGCGGGATGGCGGGCGAGGACAGCAGCATGCCTCTGGTCAATGCAAGGGCAGGGCCCACCAGGCAGGGCGTCTGGCGCTGGGGCCTGCGCAGCGTGTGCGCTCGCGCCGCGCCGCGCGCGCAAGCGGTGCGCGTTCTCGGGCCGCGCCGGCCAGCTCAGGTCGTCACCCGGGGCCTGGCCAGCAGCGCCAGCGCCTGCCGGGCCAGGGTGCGGGTGTCACTGCACACGAGCTCGGCGCCACTGGCGTCCCAGGTCTCGAGCGCCGGCCGCCGCTCGATCGCGCGCAGCACCTGGGTCAGCTCGGCGACCCGCGTGGGTCGCGCCAGCTCGGTGGCCAGCGCCTGCCGGACCGGGGCAGGGAGGTGCACCAGGTCGAAGCTCGACAGGTTGCCGAGCCCGATGTTGACCAGCAGCCCCGCCGCCGCCAGGCGCACCCGCGGCGCGCGATGCTCGAGCAGCGCCTGGCGCAGCGCGTCGCAGCCCGCCCGCAGCGCGAAGTGGCTGCCCAGCGACTCGACCGCGTAGGCCAGCAGGTGGAAGGCTGCTCGGCGCCGCCGCAGCAAGGCGCCGAGGTCGGCGATGGTGGTGTCGGAGCGCGCATCCAGGGCGTCGCGCTCGCGCTGCGCCCGGGCGCGCTCGGGGTCGTCATCTGCCGGCCCCGGCACAGCGACCAGCTGCGCGCCGTCGCCGTCGCCGTCGAGGAACGCGCGCGCGAACTGCCCGACACCCATCGGGGCCGCGCCCCCCGCGATGATGCGCTCCAGGTACGCCCGCGCCGCCACCGGCCCATAGCGCCGCACCGTGATGTCGGTGCTCTCCTGGGTGCAGGTGTCACGCTCCTGGTGCTCGTAGCAGTGGAAATAGTCGGTCGCGCAGCGTGGACACCTCATGAGCTGGCTGCCACCGAGGCTGACCACCGTCACCAGCTGGTCGACCTGCGCGGGCACGCGCGGGCTGCCGCCCCCGCTGCTGCTCACAATCAGCTTGAACGGTAGCTCGGCACATAGCTCACAGTCGGCGATGCCGCTCGCTCCGGCCATGCCCGATTGTGCCCGCGCCCGGGGCGACCGGTGGCCAAAGATGCTAAGATTCCGCGCGTGCGAACCCTGCACATGGCCGCGCTGGCGTCTGTCCTGGCTCTGGGTCTGGGCGCTGCGGGCGGCTGCGACTGGGTCGAGGGTTCGGGGGGGCGCTCGTCGGTGCGCTCGGCGGGCGACGCCCAGACCCTGCTGGTGGGGCGACCGGCCGACGTCATCGGCCTCGATCCGGCGCGGCGCTCCGACAACGAGTCGATCGAGGTCACCGAGCAGATCTTCGAGCACCTGGTGCGCTTCAAGCGCGACTCCAACGAGATCGAGCCCGATCTGGCCACGCACTGGGAGGTCGCCGACTCGGGTCGGCAGTGGACCTTTCACCTGCGCGACGGCGTCCGCTTCCATGACGGCACCGCGATGGACGCCGACGCCGTGGTGTTCTCGTTCGAGCGCCAGATGCGCGAGGATCACCCCTACTTCTCGGCCGACTACTCGTACTGGCACTCGACCTACGCCAACATCCTGCGCATCGAGAAGCTCGATCGGCTGACCGTCCGCCTCGACATCGAGAAGGGCTACGCGCCGTTCCTGGCCAACCTGGCCATGTTCCCGGCCTCCATCGTGTCGCCGTCGGCGATGAAGCGCCTCGGCCTGGCCGGCTTCGAGCGCGCGCCGGTGGGCACCGGCCCGTTCCGCTTCGTGACCTGGCTGCCGGGTGACCGCGTGGTGCTGGAGAGGAACGACGGCTACTGGGGTGGCGCCCCGCTGCTCAAGCGGCTGGTGTTCCGCGTGCTGCCCGATCCGCGCCAGCGCCTCAAGGCGCTGGAGTCGGGCGCCCTCGACGTGGCCTACAACATCCTGCCCGAGGAGCTGCAGTTCGTCTCGCTGCACCCCGACCTGCGCCTGCTCCACATCCCGGGCAACAACGTGGCCTACCTGGCCATGAACACGCAGCACCCGCCGTTCGACGACGTCATGGTGCGGCGCGCCTTCAACCGCGCCATCCACAAGAACCCCATCGTGCGCCTGATCTACCAGGGCAACGGGCGCATCGCGTACGGCCCGCTGCCGCCCGGCATGCTGGGTGACCGGGGCGCGGTCGAGGACTACCCCTACGATCCCGCGCGCGCGGCCTCCGAGCTGGCCTCGGTCAACTTCGACTTCAGCAAGCACTTCCGCTTGTATGTGATGAACACGCCGCGGCCGTACCTGCCCAACCCGACCCAGGTCGCGCGCGTGATGCGGCGCCAGCTGGCCGAGATCGGCGTGCAGCTCGACATCGTCGAGAACAACATGGAAGAGCACCTGCGCGCGACGCAGAACGGCGAGCACGATCTGTGTCTGCTGGGCTGGTCGGGTGACAACGGCGACCCCGACAACTTCATGTACGTGCTGCTGTCGTCGGCCAACGCGGTGCCCGGCTCGGCGCGCAACGTGGCCTTCCTGCAGAACCCCGGCCTCGACGGCCTGCTGACCTGGGCCCAGACCACCAACGTGCTCGAGGAGCGCGCGGGCTACTACCGCCTGGCCCAGGAGATCGTCGCCCGCGAGGCGCCCTGGGTCCCGCTGGCGCACAGCGAGGTCGCCATCGCGACGCGCAACGACGTCGAGGGCGTCAAGCTGCACCCGTCGACCATCGTGTACTACCGCGACGTGTGGCTGAACCGATGACGGGACGCGGCGCCCGCACATGCTGAGGTGGCTCAAGCTCCGGCACAAGCTGGCCATCTCGCTGTCGCTGGCGGCGCTGCTGCCGGTCGTGCTGGCGGCCACCGTGGCCGTGCGCCTGGTCCTCCGGGGCCTGGAGGAGGGCCTGCGCGAGCAGACCGCGCGCTCGCTGTCGGTCGCGGTCAACCTGGTGCTGCGCCAGGTCCAGACCATCGGCGGCCACGCCGTGCGGCTGGGGCGCTCGGGCGATCTCGGCCACGCCGCCGGCGCGCGCGACCCCGCGCTGGTGCGCGAGATCCTGGTCCGCGAGGAGCCCAGCCTGCCGTCCGGCCTGGTCGAGGTCACCGACGCCGACGGCACCCTGCTGGCGCGGGTCGAGATCGGGCGCGACCACGCCCGCTTCGCCGGCTTCGAGACGCCGCCCGCCAGCACCACCGACGGCCCCATCGCCACCGCGCGCAACTTCGAGCAGCGCGTCACGCTCGAGGTCGCCGAGCGCATGGTGGTCCCGCGCGGCGCCGTCCCGCCTGGCGCCGGCCCAGGTGACACCCCGGTGCCCGAGCGCGAGACCCGCCTCATCATCCGCGCCTCGGCCCCGGTCATCGACGACACCTTCGCGCTGCGCGGCACCGTCGTCTTCACGGTGCCGCTCGACGGTGACTTCGCCGACGGCATCAAGGGCGCCCTCGGCCTCGACGTCCTCATCCACGCCATCCCGAGCAGCGCCGGCCGTGCCCCCGAGGCGCGCGCCGCGGCGTCGTCGTTCCTGGCTCGCGATGGCGTGCGGCTGCCCGGCATCACGCCACCACGCCAGACCGTGCGCGACGTCATCTCGGGCGGCGTGCGCATCGCCAAGGAGGAGATCGGCGACCTCGAGTACACCGTGGGCTATGCGCCGCTCAAGGACCTCAAGGAGCGCCGCGTCGGCATGATCGGCGTCGCGGTCGGCCGCGGCGCCCTGGTGCGCGCCAAGTCGGCGGCGGCGCGCTCGCTGGTGCTGGGCGCGGCGGGCGCCTTCGTGTTCGCCCTCGCCCTCGCGGGCCTGCTGTCACGGCGCCTGACGCGGCCCATCGCGCGCCTGCACGAGGGCGCGGTCGCCGTCGCACGTGGCGACCTCGACTACCGTCTGAGGGTCGACGAGGGCGACGAGATCGGCGACCTGGCGCGCGCCTTCTCGCAGATGACCACCTCACTGAAGGAAAACCAGCAGCGCCTGGCCGCGCGCGTGCGCGAGCTCGAGACCCTGCACGAGGTCGGTCGCGCGGTGTCCTCGACCCTGGGGCTCGACGACGTGCTCTACAAGATCGTGACCGGCGTGCGCCTGATCAGCGACGGCGAGCTGTGCGCCATCTGGCTGGCCGAGCAGCCCAGCACCGCCACGCGCAAGGTCGACGCCGCCAGCTCGTTGCCCGGGGTCAAGATGGGCACCCTGTCGGGCAGCATGCCCGCGGCGCAGCCCGGCGAACCCGACCGCCTCACCGTGCGCGCCGCCGTCGCGCGCAGCCACCCGCGCGGGCCCGACACCGGTGGCGCCTCGGTGCGCGCCCGCGGCCTGGAGAGCGCCGCGCTGTCGGCGGCGGCCTCGCGCAAGACGCTGCGCATCGTCGACCTGGCCGCCGACCCGCTGCACGGCGGCGCCGCCCGCGCGGCCAGCCTGGGGGGCTCGGCGCTGGCCATCCCGCTGCTGCTCAAGCAGCGCGTGCTCGGCGTGCTGGTGGTCGCGCGCAGCGCCGGCGCCCCCGCGCTGTCGCAGGACGACGAGGGGCTGGTGTCGACCTTCGCCACCCAGGCCGCCGCCGCCATCGAGAACGCGCGCCTGTACGAAGAGGTCACTGCGTTTTCAGGGGAGCTGGAGGAGAAGGTCAAGCAGCGCACCCACGAGCTGACGCGCACCAACGAGGAGCTCGGGCGCGCCCTCGAGCAGCTCAAGGAGGCGCAGTCCCAGCTGGTGCTGTCCGAGCGCATGGCCGGCCTGGGCACCCTGGTCGCCGGCGTGGCGCACGAGATCAACTCGCCCAGCGCCGCCATCCGCGGCGCTGCCGATACCATGACGCACAACGTGTCGCGGCTGCTCGAGCGCGCCCGCGAGATCGGCGAGCTGCCGGTGCCGCCCGAGCTGCGCGGCCGCTTCTTCGGCATGCTGGCCAACTATGTGCCCGGCATGGTGGAGGCCCAGCGCAAGATGGCCACCCCGACCGAGGTGCGCCGCATCACCAAGGAGCTGACCACCCAGGCCCAGGCCGCCGGCGTTGTGACGCATGAAGCCACCGCGGTGGCGCGCACCCTGGCCGAGCTCGGCGCCCCTGAGCTGCTGGAGCCGCTGTTCGCCTTCCGCGAATTTGGCCTGCTGCCGTTCGTCGGCTACCTCGAGGAGTACGTCTACCTGATGCGGAACGCCGCCTCGGTCGGGACCGCGATCAAAGCGATCTCACGCATCGTGGGTGCGCTGAAGTCGTACACGCACCTCGATCAGGCCAAGATCGAGGTGGTCGACATCCGCGACGGCATCGAAAACACCCTGGTCATCCTGCACCACGAGATCAAGTATGGTATTGTCGTCAAACGGAACTTCGCGCAGCTGCCCGCGATCCCGGTCTATGTCGATGAGCTCAACCAGGTCTGGACCAACCTCATCCATAACGCAGTGCAAGCCCTCGCAGGACGAGGAGAGATCGTGATCGAGACGGTGGGCCCCCAAGGGGTTGGCGACGGCCAGGGTGGGTTGAACGAGGTGGCGGTGCACATCATCGACAACGGACCGGGCATCCCGGAGGCGGTCCTGCCGCGGATCTTCGAGCCCTTCTTCACCACCAAGCCCAAGGGCGAAGGCACCGGCCTCGGTCTCGGCATCGTCAAGAAGATCGTGGACAAGCATGGCGGACGCATCGAGGTCGATTCGGTACCAGGGCGGACATGCTTCACCGTGCGTCTGCCCTGTGACGGCCCGCCGGAGCGTCGCTCGAGTCGCCAGTCCGGCGTGTTCCCCAAGTTCGTCCCACCCAAGGCAGCCCCTGAGTCCCCAGGCAGTATCAAAGGTACGCGGCCGTGAGCCCGCAAGCGATGAGTGACGTCACCCGCCCCGACTGGAAGCCGCACATCCTCTGTGTCGATGACGAGGAGGGTATCCTTTCGGCATTGCGCCAGCAGCTGTCAGCCCGCTTCGGACGCGAGTCCTACATCGAGGTCGCGCAGAGCGCGCACGATGCGCTGGAGCTGATGGACGAGCTCGAGCGCGAGGGCGAGGACCTCGCCGTCGTCATCGCCGACCAGATCATGCCCGGCATGAAGGGGGTCGAGTTCCTCGAGGAGGTCAACCGGCGCTCGCCGCAGACCACCAAGATCCTGCTCACCGGCCAGGCCGGCCTCGACGCCGTGGTCAGCGCCATCAACCGCGCCGCGCTCAACCACTACATCCCCAAGCCGTGGGACGAGCCCGATCTGCGCCTGGCCGTCGAGGGCCTGCTCAGGCAGTACAAGCTGTCGATGGAGAACGGCCAGCTGGTCCAGGACCTCAAGAGCAAGAACCAGGAGCTCGGCGCGCTCAACTCGTCGCTGGAGTCCAAGGTCGTCGAGCGCACCCGCGAGCTGGCCGAGGCCAACACGCGCCTGGCCCAGCTGGCGGTCACCGACGGCCTGACCGGCCTCTACAACCATCGTCACTTCCACGAGCGGCTGTCGCTCGAGGCCGAGCGCTCGGCGCGCAGCGGGCTGCCGCTGGCGCTGTTCATGATCGACGTCGATCACTTCAAGAAGTACAACGACCGCCACGGCCACCCCGCGGGTGACGAGGTGCTGCGCGGGGTCGCGCGGCTGCTCAGCGAGGGCCGCCGCGCCAATGATCTGGTGGCGCGCTATGGCGGTGAAGAGTTCGCCGTGGTGCTGGTCGACACCCCCAAGCTGGTGGCCGCGCAGGTGGCCGAGAAGCTGCGCCAGCGCATCGAGCAGTTCCCGTTCCTGCATCGGGACACCCAGCCCGGCGGCCGGGTCACGGTGTCGATCGGGGTCGCGGCGCTGCCGGATGATGCGGCCGACTCCGAGGCGCTGGTCAGGACGGCGGACGCCTCGCTGTACCGGGCCAAGTCGGGCGGTCGTAACGCCGTGGTGCTGGCCGGCTAGCTGTGCGGCGCCTCGTGGCGGTGGCCGCGGGGGTGATCGCGGTCGGGCTGGGCATGATGGTGGCGGGGTCGCTGCTGCCTTGGGTGGTGGTGGAGCGCGCGGGTGGCGCGCGGGAGGCCTTCTCGGGCTGGAGTGGCAGCGGCAAGCTGACGCTGCTGGTGGCCGTGGGCGCCATCGCAGCAGGCCTGTGGGCCTTGCGCACGAGCACGAGCACGAGCACGAGCACGAGCACGAGCACGAGCCTGGGGATGGTCCTCTCGGTGGCTGCGCTGGCGGTGTGTGGTCATGAGTGGAAGGCGATTCGGGTGCTGAAGGTCGGCCCCTGGGGCGACCTGTGGCGCTTCGGCATCGGCTACTGGCTGACGGCTGCCGGTGCGCTCGCCGCGGCGCTGGGGTTCGCAGTAGTATTCGGCGCCGCGCGCGTGCGGCACAGGTGAGGTCGCCGTGGAAAGAAGCATCGACATCGGGGTCCTGGGAGCTGGGTCGTTCGGGACGGCGCTGGCCAAGCTGCTGGCCGACAAGGGCCACACCGTCACCCTGTGGACGCGCGCCGAGGCGGCCGCCCGGGCGATGCAGGACAGCCGCGAGAACGCGCGCTATCTGCCCGGGGCGCGGCTGCCCGACAACCTGCGCGTGACCCACGACCTCGGCGACGCCATCGCGGGGCGCCCGCTGGTGCTGACGGTGGCGCCGTCGCACGCCACCCGCGAGACGCTGCGCGCGGCGCGCGCGCATTTCGGCGCGGACACCATCGTGGTCAGCGCCTCCAAGGGGATCGAGAACGAGTCGCTGGCCACCATGGACGAGGTGCTGGCCGCCGAGCTGCCGCCCGGGCCGGCCGCCCGCACCGCCTTCCTGTCGGGCCCCAGCTTCGCCAAGGAGGTCGCGGCAGGCCTGCCCACCGCGGTGGTCGCCGCCGCGCGCGACGCCAGCGTGGCGACCGCGGTGCAGACCGCCTTCGCCACCGATCGCCTGCGCGTGTACACCGAGACCGACGTCATCGGGGTCGAGCTCGGGGGTGCGCTCAAGAACGTCATCGCCATCGCCGCCGGCATGGGCGATGGCCTGGGCTTCGGCCACAACACACGCGCCGCCGTGATCACGCGCGGCCTGGCCGAGATCTCGCGCCTGGGCGTGCGCATGGGCGCCTCGCCGCTGACCTTCATGGGCCTGGCCGGCATGGGCGACCTGGTGCTGACCTGCACCGGCGATCTGTCGCGTAACCGCAGCGTCGGCCTGGCCCTGGGCCGCGGCCAGACCCTGGCGCAGATCCTGGCCGACATGAAGGGCCAGGTCGCCGAGGGCGTCAAGACCACGCGCTCGGCGCGCGACCTGGCCCGCAAGCTGGGCGTCGAGATGCCCATCACCGAGGCCATGTATGCTGTGTTGTATGAAGATCGCCCCGCGCGCCAGGCAGTGTCCGACCTCATGGGCCGCGCCCAGAAGCATGAGCGCGGGTAGCCTCGGCGGGCTGCTGCTCGCCAGCACATTGGCCCTGGCGCTGGCGGGGGCCGGCTGTGGTGGCGGCAACGAGGGCGGCGGCAGCAAGGACGCCTTCGTCGGCCCGCCCTGGCCCATGGTGATGCCGGTGCTGTCGACCGAGCCGCCGCTGCGCGGCCTGATCCACGCCCGCGGCGTCATCCACCTGCACTCGCCGTACTCGCACGACGCCTGCGACGGCAACGGCCTGCCCGACGGCGGCACCGGCATCAACCAGGTTTGCCTGGCGCGCTTTCGCGCCGCCATCTGCGACGACCGGCTCGACTTCGCGATGCTGACCGATCACAAGACCAGCTTCGCGTACTTCCCGTTCGACAAGCTGCTCTTGCTCGACGCCGCCGCCGGTGACACCGCGCTCATGAAGGACGGCAGCCCGATGGCCAACCAGATGGCCTGCCCGGGCACCAGCTTCAAGCCGCTGCTGATGGTCGGCCACGAGGATCGCCTGATGCCGGTCGGCCTGGAGAAGCACGCCGTCGACGCCGCCGGCTCGGACGCCAACGAGCAGTTCTATGCCCGCGAGGATCTGGCCCAGGCCATGGCCTACCAGCAGCTCGGCGCCCAGGTCCTCATCCCGCACACCGAGTCGCGCTCGCTCGACACCCTGCGCATGCTGGCGCCGGCGCTGGCCGGGATCGAGGTCTTCAGCCTGCACGCCATGATGGACGGCCGCCTGCGCTCCGAGTTCCTGGGCCTCGACCAGGCCGGCGCGGTGCGCGCCTTCGCGCAGTTCAGCCAGGAGGCCGGCGCCGCGCCCGATCTGGCCTTCCTGCCGGCGTTTTCGCCCAACGACAACGACCTCGGCAAGTGGGCCGCGCTGACCGCCGAGGGCTTCAAGCTGGCCGGCGTCTCGGGCTGCGACGCCCACGAGAACGTGGCCGCCATCAAGCTGTCCGACGGCGACCGCGTCGACAGCTACCGGCGCATGATCCGCTGGGCCACCACCCACGTGCTGGTCACCGAGGTCACGCCGGCCGGGGTCAAGGCCGGCATCGGCGCCGGGCGCACGCTGGTCATCTTCGAGGTCTATGGCTCGCCGCAGGGCTTCGACTTCCACGCCACGCGCGCCGCCGGGGGCCTGGTCGAGATGGGCGGCGAGGCCGCGGTGGGTGACATGCTGGAGGTCGCGCCGCCGACCGTGCTCGGCGTCGAGCCCGCTGCCCAGCCGGTGCGCACCATGCGCCTCCTGCGCGCCACCGCGGGCGGCTGGGTCGAGGTCGCGCGCAGCCCGGGAGCGATCGCCTTCCCGGTCACCAGCGCCGGCGCCTACCGCGCCGAGGTCCTGATGACGCCGACGCACCTCGCGCCCTGGCTGGGCAAGGACCCCAGCAAGTACCTGCGCGAGGTGCCCTGGATCTACGCCAGCCCGATCTACGTCAAGTGAGCGTCGGCCTCTTCGTCGACGACGTCTTCCTGCTGCACCAGGCCCCGGCCGATCACCCCGAGTGTCCCGAGCGCCTGGCCGCCGTGCGCGAGGCCCTCGACGCCGCCGGCATCCCGGCGCGCACCACGCGGGCGGCCGTGCGTCCGGCGACCGACGAGG
>Ga0154020_10003804_pt1 | contig 18076 bp, 21 predicted proteins | sample Klosneuvirus_201_FD_109709 | JGI IMG/M metagenome (GOLD analysis project Ga0154020, IMG submission 109709) | Active sludge microbial communities from wastewater, Klosterneuburg, Austria - Klosneuvirus_20160825_MG | ecosystem: Engineered > WWTP > Aerobic digester > Activated sludge | place... | reverse complement strand
TTCCTGGCAACCATAGTGGACGGTTTGTGCGTCAAAGATACGTATGGTTTCTTCATGAAACAAGCGAGTCAGTATTTCTTCCGCAGTCAGATCAAGCAATGTCTGATCGTGGACTGTTGCTGCAAGGGCTTCGGCACGTGTCCAGCCATCAGGATCTTGTTGGTCGGCGGCAGGCAGCTTCTGTAACAGTAAGCCGAAAATTGCGGTATTTGTAGTGATCAGAAAAAGGCGAGAAGGCAGTTGTTCGGATTGTTTGAAATAATGTTCAAACAGTTCGGCGATGTTGTCGCCGTCGAGCGGTACGATACTTTGATAGGATTCGCGCATGGAGGGCATATCCAAGGTAAGTAATAATTGTCCATGTCCAAGTAAACCTGAGACCGGTTGCGCTGTGATATTTTGCGAATATTTGGCCATGCCGCGTATGTGCAAGGTGTCATTACAATCGATGACCAGCATGGAAACCGGGCCGCTGCCATTCAGTTGAATAGTCAGTCGACCGACTTGTTTAAGGTTTTCACTCAGGAGCAACGTGACTGCACTCATTTCTCCCAGTAATTGGGTTACAGGTTGTGGGTAATTGCGGCCCGATAACATTTGTTGCCAGACGGAATCAAGATGCACCACAGCACCTCGAATATCCAGATTTTCCAGAAGGAAGCGCTGTACGTAGTTACTCATTTATATGCCATGGATGAATTGATCAATCAAAAATACACTTCATATTATACCGCAGCGCTACCCATGCCTGGCCTAACGCAATGGCGCTGTCATCCGGTTGCATATGTTGTGCGCTGAAGAGATGAAAAGATGGTGTGGCCAAGCGGTTGATTAATCCATATCGTAACACAGCATTGTGAAAACACCCGCCCCCCAATGCCAGTTGTGAAATATTATGACGCCTGGCGGCTTCTTTCACCCATGTTGTTAATCCGGCGATTAAAGTGGCGTGGAATAGGGCGGCCGCATAGGAAGTGTCACGTTTTGCATCATAGCAGTCAATCATTGCTGACAGTAATGGTGAGAAATCCAAATTATTGTTTTCAGTGATTCGAAAGCCCTCAGCCAATGCAGCCACTTCTCCATGCTCTTCAGCCAATTGCTGCAATTTTATGGCCGCTTGTGCTTCGTGTGACTGAATTGCATTGATGCTCAGCAGACCGGCTGCTGCATCGAAAAATCGCCCCATGCTGGAGGTTTGCGGACAATTGAGATTCTTTGCTAGCATGGTGGCAACGGTTTCAGCGGCAGGTTGATCTGAGAAACGTTGCATAATCTCATTGCCACGATTTAACCGCGCCAATGCAGCTGCTGCCATGCGCCAAGGCTCCAGCGCAGCACGATCGCCGCCCGGTAAGGCCAAGTTGGTCAGATGGCCGAGCCGGTGGAAGCGGGCACCGTCCACCAATAGTAATTCGCCGCCCCAGGGCATGTTGTCCGTTCCCAGTCCGACGCCATCCAGCGCCAATCCCAGCACAGGCCGCGTTAGGTTGTGTTCGGCACAGACTGCAGCAATATGCGCATGATGATGCTGCACAGCAAGTGCTGGAATACATTGCTGCTCAGCATAGGCTTGGGCAAACTGTGTGCTGTAAAAATCCGGGTGCAGGTCATGCGTAACGATTTTAGGTTGAATTTCATGATCCTGGCACATGCGCTGCACGGTTTTATCCAGTTGGTGACGGGCATCTGCAGTAGCTAAATCGCCGATAAGCGGTGAAATATACGCATTGTTGACTTGTGTCAGACAGATGGTGTTTTTTAGCCAGGCGCCACAAGCCAGAATGGCAGGCCCGCTGATAGCTAACGGGATCAATGTATCGTGCGAGTTAGCCAAATGTGGAGTCGAATTGCTTCGGATCTTGCTTTGCGGTTGCAGCGCTGCGGCAACCAGACATAATCCAGTCTATCCATTCCTGCATACCGCTGCCTTGCGTGGCTGAAATCTGAATCACAGGCATTGCTGGGTGGATGCGGTGCGCGTATTCGATCGCCAATTCAACATCAAAAGTCAGATGTTGCAGCAGGTCGCATTTGTTCAATATCATCAGATCGGCTGCATGGAACATATCGGGATACTTGAGCGGTTTATCTTCGCCCTCGGTGACCGACAGGATAACCACTTTATGTGCTTCACCCAGATCGAAACCCGACGGACAAACCAGATTGCCAACATTTTCAATGAACAGCAAACTATTATCTAGAATGGGAAGTTGCTGTATAGCATGACCCACCATGTGCGCATCCAGATGACAACCTTTGCCGGTATTGATTTGTATCGCTGGTACGCCAGTCGCGCGAATACGTTCGGCATCGTGATCGGTTTGCTGGTCACCCTCAATCACGGTAATGGAGAGCTTGCCGCGAAGCATCTCAATGGTTTTAACCAGCAGCGTGGTTTTTCCGGAACCCGGACTGGAAACCAGGTTGAGTGCGAAAACGCCATGTTCTGATAAGTGTTGCCGATTCTCATCGGCATAACGGTCATTTTTTGCCAGGATGTCGCGCTCAATTTTAACCATTCTTGCCTGACTCATCCCTGGGGTGTGTGTGCCTGCAATGCCTGTTCCGAAATGAATGGTATTCGGTGAATGATCTGTGTCAGCAGGCATCGGATTGGGGGCATGCGCATGAGAATGCTTAAGCGGTCGATAATGTAGTGGCTTATCAGAATGCTGATGCAGTTGCATCGATTTGCCATTAATGTGCGTCTGGCCAATACCACATCCACAAGTTGTACACATACGATTTCCTTTATCTCACTTCAAGTTCTTTAATCCGCATTTCATCACCTCGGGTCACTTGCAATTCGTAGCTTCCACAGTGCGGGCAGGCTTCATGGTAAGCAGTGATCGAAATTTCCTGATTACATTGATTACACAAGGCTTGTCCTGCTATTTCGATGATTTCCAGTTTGGCCTGCCAGGCGATACTGTCCTGTGTCACTACATCAAAATAGAAGCGCAATGATTCCTTTTCTACGCAAGCCAATTGTCCAATTTCCAGCCATACCGTTATGACCTGTGTGAATTGTTGTTCAAGTGATGCGTCCTCAATAAGTTGAATTATATTTTCGGCGAGTGACATTTCATGCATGCATCACCTCACTGTTTACTGGGCCAGTAAAAATCCGCCGTAAAATGCAATCATGATACCGCTAAAGCGTACCCAGTTGGCACGGGCAGGGTTTCTGAACAGCAGAGCCAGGCCAATTCCGCATAAATGCAGTAACATGGTGGCCAGCATGAATCCACCCGCATAAGAAAACATCGAGATGCTTTGCGGCATTTCACTGCCATGCGCATAGCCATGACTGAGCGCAAACAGTCCGACAAGAGTAATACTGGCACTGAGCGGCAAATGTTTCCGGCAGGCAAGCAATGCACCCAGAACTATTAATGATAGTGTAATGCCATATTCAGCAAAAGCTATTGGCAAGCTAATCATGCCCAATAAGCCGCCAAATCCCATAACCGTTACAAAAATCAGCGGGATTAGCCAAATAATACGGCTATGGGTTTGTGCAGCCCATAAACCGACTGCGATCATTGTCAGAACATGATCCAATCCGTTCAAGGGATGGGAAAATCCATGTAGCCAGCCATTATGCGGGCCAGCACCGTTATGAGCAAAAACCAATGAAGGAAAGATCCCAAAAGCAATGACCAGAAATGAAAGTTGGAGAAATTTTAATTGTGGTATCAGATTTTTCATGCGTGTTGTAAGTGCCATTGTTGTATTTGCTTGATCGCTGCTTCCAGATTCACACTTGCTCGAGTGCTTAATGGATTACCCAATTCAAAATGATAGCCGCGTATACGCAGTAAAAAAGCGGGCGGTGCAGCATGCTGATAAATTCGTAGATAAATAAACAGCAACGCAGCCGGCGTTAATGCGTGGCTGGTATAACTGCTGTCTTTTGCAGCACGCACAGGCGAAAATTCAAAAGGTTCCCTGCACGACATATCGGCGTCAACAAATATGATCTGATCAAATCCCGCCAAATCGGTGGCATGCTCGATCAGTAATTGCATGTCAACGAGGCAGGTAATATCCGCCAGTTTCAAATGATTCATGTGTTCAATCAACAGGGGCCCTAATGCATCATCTCCGCGCCCTGGATTTCCATATCCGAATAACAGTAATTTGAACATGAGTTGAGTGCTGCGGATTTGTTTTTTAAAACAAGCGTTCAGTCAGCACTCGGTCATTCAAGCACCACTGGTTTGTCGGCAAGCTCATTTTTATTGTTGTTGGAATCAAATGGAAAATATTTCCGTAAATGACCACCAATCGCCTTTATTCCTTTGATTATACCCGCTTCAAATTGCTGCTGCCGGAATGCGGATTCCATCGTGCGGCAAATGGCTTCCCATTCTTCATTGGATACTTTGGCATGGATACCGCGATCCGCAATGATTTCTACGTCACGGTCCGCAAGCAGCAAATAAATCAATACGCCATTGTTGTGTTCGGTATCCCAGATACGTAACTGTGAAAATACTTCAACCGCCCGTTCCCGTGCGGTTTGCTTTTTGAAAAGAGAGATTGTATTGAGCGCTGCTTCCACAGCAAAACAAATTTGTCCGCCATGATTCATTTCCGATTGTTGGATGGCTTGTTCAATTGCGGTCAGAGATGCCGCAGGGAATATGCGTCGTAATGCGAGTTGGTCAGTTAAAAAATGGCGAAGGATGCGGGCAATATTCATTTACCACCTCCCCGATGCGCCACCGCCACCAAAGCCACCCCCGCCTCCACTAAAGCCGCCTCCAGAGCCACCGCTTCCAAAACCACCACTTCTGAAACCATTATCTGGCCAACTGTTGCGTCCGTTTCTATAAATTCCACTGGCTGCGCTCTGGAAAAGGCTCATGAAGAATACAACAATGGCGATGAGAATGGCTATAACAATCGAGGAAAAAAATAACCAGCCTATGAATCCCACGCCGATACTCGTTACAGCCGCGCCAACAATACGCCCCAGCACTGCTTGCAACATTCTTCCTAGCACAATGAGGCCAATTAAAATGGGAATAAAATTGTTAAGGAGGGTATGCATACCAGTAGAATTGCTGGCGCTGTGGTGGGTTGGTGGTAGCGGAAGTGACTCTCCTTTAATCAGACCAAGAATTGCTTCAATGCCCGCATCAATACCAGCTACAAAGTTTCCTGATTTAAATTGCGGCACGATAATTTCTGCAATAATTCGTTTTGCCATGGCGTCAGGCAATACCCCCTCCACACCATAACCAACTTCGATGCGGAGTGTTCTATCATTTTTAGCAATGAGCAGCAGTATGCCATCATCGATACCTTTACGTCCTGGTTTCCAAGTTTCAGCAACCCGCAGCGCATATTGTTCAATGGTTTCGGGTTGCGTGGTGGGTACAATCAACACCGCAACCTGGCTGCCTCTTGCCTTTTCAAATGCCGCTAATTTTTGTTCCAGCTGTGTGATTTCACTGGCGGAGAGCGTTGCAGTCAGATCAGTTACATGTGATGTGAGTGATGGGATCGTTTGCTCTGCTTTGGAGAGTGTCGTAGCAAGAAGTATAACGACCAGCGCCAGGATTTTTACCCAAAACTGGATCATCCTGGCAGATATCATCTTGCTCTCTGGTTAAATTTTAAAGAAAACATTGAAACTGGGTACTCATGTAAAAGGTGCTTTTATTTTGCTGTCGGGTCAGGAACATTAAAGTCAACTTTTGGTGCAATGGAAATATCTTGCTCATTTTCTACGGTGAAGCTGGGTTTTGTTTGAAATCCAAATAGCATCGCCGTAAGGTTACTGGGAAAAGAGCGTACCACGATATTATATTCTTGCACTGCTTTAATATATCGGTTGCGGGCAACAGTAATGCGGTTCTCAGTGCCTTCCAGCTGTGCCTGCAAGTCACGGAAATTAGCATCCGATTTTAACTCTGGATAATTTTCTACGACTACTAACAATCTTGAAAGGGCGCTAGACAATTCTCCCTGGGCATTCTGGAATTTGGCGAATGCTTCCGCATCATTAATTAGCTCAGGTGTCGCTTGAATACCGCCAACCCTGGAACGGGCGTTGGTTACACCCAGCAAAACATCCTTTTCCTGAGAAACAAATCCCTTTACTGTATTAACCAGATTGGGAACCAAGTCGGCACGTCGCTTGTATTGATTCAACACTTCTGCCCAACTGGCTTTGATCTGTTCGTCAGTTGCCTGTAGTGTATTGTAGCCGCATCCACTTAAAACAAAAGAATAGAGAATTGCCACGATCAATAACAAATTGCGCATAAACCGCTCCCGCTAAGAATAAAAATATCTTATTAAATAGAGATGCAAATGCAATTAGCAAGAACATCAGAATATTGTTCTGTAAAAAATATTCCTCATCATTACATATTTTTTCAGTATGTTGTTAGGCATGAAGAATATGTTCTCTTAATTCATTTATTTTAATGTTTATGGACTATTTTCATTTTGATACTTTTTGGGGATATTTAAAGGCTTCAAGTTGCTCCATATCTTGCAATTTCTGCTGATTTTCCCATGTTCCAACTTTCCTACTGAAAATAATATAGAGGCACATTTATTTGTATATAAGTTATGTAAAATAAGCAGGCTGCATGTATTTATGGATTCTAAAACTAATTTGGCTTTAATTATCAGGTTCCGGGACAGTCTGGATACAAGATTTATCAGTAGCTTGAATACGCTTACGCTAACTTTGGAAAGCGCAGGCGTATAAGTTAAACAAGTTTTTTATGATATTGTGCATATAGCGATTTATTACTTATTCAGTTTTAATTTAAAAGGGAGAGATTTTATGAGTATGGAAAGTGAGATAAGAACTAGATTTGGAGGCTTCTGGAACTCCCTCATTTTACTCTTTGTGATTATTGTTTGTCTCCGCTTCTCAAGCCTTGAGCTAGCCGATGCGGATTTAACCAAAAGAGTTCTCTGTGCACTACAATTATTTTTTGGCTGTATAGCTACAGGTATTTTGCTGGGCATATTAAAAATATTTTTGGCATTTTCTAATCAAACCTATACGCGTGCCCCAGCATCAGCTAATTTTGTGCTGGGTCTTAAATATGGAATTGTTGCTGGTGGATTATTGATTCTTATTGTTGGTGTTCTACAATTGAATAATTTCTTGGGCGTATTTCAACCCATGATTAATGGATTGTTAGCAAAACTGACCGCTATTCTTGTGTAAATTCAAATGGGGGCTGGTTAGCTGCTGCTTGATAACTGGCTCCAATTTGTTAGCAGGCCGATGAAAACTATCTGCGTGCCGCTACGGTTTGAAAATAAGCCAAAAATACTATTTAGTATGCATAAACAGCGCTTATCCGCCTGTTTTGGCTAGGTTCCCCTGTTTTTCGTCTCAACAGTGGTTAACAGTTTTATGCTTTCAGCTTTTCTTTCTGTTGAGTGATTAACAATAATGTTTGACTTAACAATCCAGTAACTAAGGCAGTTGGCCACTAGAACTAAACTAAGGCCCTGGCAATCCAGTTAGTAGATTTGTCTGGTTTGGGTGAGCCAATCAGGATTAGAACTAAGTTTTCCCTGTTTCTGAGGAATATATTGCCCGTAAATCTTTATGATCTGCCCTCGTCCTTATGTCCCATTTGCTGGGAGCGGTGAATTTGGGAATAATGGCTATATTTGTCAGTACTGTTAGCCATCAGGGTGATGAACATGTGATCAGGAGCTATGATAAGAAGCGGGGAAAGAGTTTTATAATTACACGAAGATAGAGATCTTGTGCTTTTCTAACCTTGCAGATGCTCACAGCATTGATGCCCCGCCCTAAAGGGGCGAGGCAGTTCATTGAAACACTCTATATTAAGAAAATTTAAGCGCTTGCGTCTAATACTTATGAAAAGTACATTGAAATAAAAATCAAAGCCACCGCCACTGCGCCTATGATTGTTAAATTAATACCCAATTTCTTAAATGTAATAACATCTTCTGTCTCTAGCATCTCCATTATTACCTCCAAATTTAACAATTAGTGGAAGCTGAATTTTCAGTCAAATCAAGGTTTGATTCATTGACATAGATCAATAAAATGCTAAACTAAACCTGATGCTTAGATAAAATGCGCAACCAATTGATTGTATTAAATAATGCGCCATATACCCATCTGGTTAAAATGAGAACAGGATCTTATTTAAGGCTATGTCACAATTAACTGTTGAATGAATTTCCAAAACCGCGAAAATTCTTATCAATCAAATGGTTAAGAGAGTTTTTTTTATTGTAGATAATAGTACCGTTTATAATTATATTTTTACTAAAACTTCAACAGTTAATTGTGACATAGCCTTATTTAACCTTGGCAGTACTATTGCCCCAAAAGCATTTTAATGCCATCCGGTAGGTACCCAATTGTTATGAATCGCCGCAATGGAACGATACCGGCAATTTGTCCTGGCGGGCGTATAGCATCAATCTGAAATATGGTCGAATTTGAAGAATCAAATTGGATGAGAGGCTAGAACCAAATTCTTATTTCTGCGGAATCCATCGTCCATAAATCTTTATGATTTGCTGGCGAAATATCACGTGGACTTGAGAGCATGACTTTTATCGATTCTGGAAATCAGCCATTGGAACAGAAACATTTGGTTGTTGACATCCATACTATGGATAGAGAGATTTCCTATGATGTTGAGTTTGGCAGAATAACGAATGTGATTAAAAACAAGAGCACAAGTAGAAGTTATTTTATGACAATGCAAGTTGGTAATGGCGGCAGTAAATTTCGTCATTTCATGATAGACGATACCAATTTGTGCGAATTTGCGGTCACAGTTTTAAAAAATTTTGATATGGTACGAGTGCATTATAGTGATCGGATTACTTCTTCTAGGAACCTGTCGGACTTAAGCAATCGTAGCGAGCCAAGTGGAGAACGAGTGCGGATTTTCTCAAATTAGAAGCGCATAGCGAGCCTATATAATAAAAATTATACTATTTTCAGTAGCAAGGGTGAAATACAGGAAAATTCGCCGAAATTGCATGTTAAGGCGCAACATAGAGCCTTCAATCATCCCCTAAAAGTATCAAACTGAGAATAGTTCATGGGCATATAAAAAATTGAGGAAATATGAACCGTTTTCCCATTGGCGCAGTACATTGACCTTAAGTCCGACAGGCTTCTAGCCATTTTTAGTAGTACCACTTTCTCTAAGATATATTTATGATGCTATAGACAATAAAAAACTTGGAAAGACTCTGTTTATGATCATTTCCGGGTTCTTGTCGGGTCTTGTGAGACTTTAAAAAAATGGTGGCGGGGTGGGCAGCGCAGGTTGTAACAGACACCATGGCCCCTGCCGTGCTGGTTTAGGTTTGCCGCGTTCGACCAGAGCCCGGGAGTGCTGCTTGAGCGTATTGCGGCTGGTCCCGGTCAGCTTGATGGTTTCGCCAATGGTGACGCGGCCGTGCTCTCGGGTGAACTCGACGATCTGTAGCTGCAGTTCAGGCATGGCCGCCAGCACGATCTTCTCGCGCTCGATCTCGACCTTCTTCTCCATGCGCCGGACCTGTTCGGCCAGGGAGCGCAGGAAGAGCACCAGCCACGGCTGCCAGTTTGGCGACCCCGTTCGTATCGTTCTCTGCGTCTGCCGCAACGCAAGGTAGTAGGCTTCCTTGCTCTGCTCGATTACGCTCTCCAGCGAGCTGTATGGCACATAGGCGTACCCGGCCTACAAAAACAGGAGCGTGGTTGTAATGGTCAATTTATTTTGGAATATTTTTAAGCTGTTTTTTTATTTTTCTGGATTGTTTGTTGGGCGTTGTATAGCCAATTTCTGGATGAAATCGTTCGTAGTTATAAAATCGCATGTAGGTCTCAAACACTGATTTGGCTGAAGCATGATTAACAAGTGTAATATGGTTGAGTCGTTCCGTTTAGAGTGCGGGATCAAGTCACCAAGAAATCTGCGCGATCTCTCTCCGCCACCTCCCACCCCAAAGTTTCTTTCATGATCAGGGGGGGGCGTCTACTGCAATGAGCGTTAGATGAATTTTTGGAGGCGCCCTTTAGATCATTCAGGCTGCGAACCCAAAGATAATTTCCCCAGGAAACAACCGGCAATTATTCCTAGGAGCCAGCTCAGAGAAACAAGAATTGGCATTAAGTGTGAGCCGTTGCTATCACGAAATTGGGTAAACAGTATTCCAAGTGGCGCAGCGCCATAAACTATGAAGGCGCAAATGCTCATAGCCTCTTTGCTCCAGCGGAACACCGCATACGACAATAGAAGAAACGGGAAAAACATAATTAGCTGGAAGTGCCAACGTATGCCACTCCAAAGCAATCCGAAACCAAGGAACGACAATAGAAATCCACCAATTAGGGCCGATAGGACAATAAGTATCTTTTTCCAATTACTCCGAGGGTCTGATTCTCCTTTCATATTAATTCCTAATGTTATACAAATTAGCATTTTTGTAATTACTGGCGTGCAACCTAATATAGGCAACATTTATTTTGCAATAGCACTAACGAGTTGTTGCGCGCTATTAAACGAGATTATTATTTATCCTTTCCCCAACCATTGGTTTTTCCTTGCAACAACCCAACCCCTAATACTGCCATGCCCATAGAAACTAAAGGATTCAGCAAATTCAGCAAAGCGTACGGTGCATAGTCTAATGTGGGGATTCCAAGGGTGGCGGTATAGAAGGTGCCGGCCGTAGTCCATGGAATAAGTCCAGTGGTCAGCGTGGAACCTTCTTCTACCGAGCGCGACAACACGGCTTTATCCAATCCACGCTCCTGATATGTGCCTTTGAATAACTGGCAATTGAGGATAATCGAAATATAAGCTTCTCCCATTGCCATATTACCAATCAATCCGGATGCAATGGTCGTGGCGATGAGTGTGCTGATTCGTTGGATGCGTGCGATGATATGCACCAGCAACACACGTAGAAATCCGGCGTGATGCAGAATTCCGCCAAGTGCGAGTGCCATGATAGACAGCAATAATGTCCACGCCATACTGTAAACACCGCCACGGCCAAGCAAAGCATCGACACTTGCAATTCCGGTAGTTCCTGCTGAATTCAGCCAGAGCGCGTTGATTACATTAATGCCATCCTTGTCTTGATAAAGAATGGCAATCAACATGGCCAGTGCAATACTGCACGTCATGCTGACTTCCGCAGCATAGCGTTTGATGCTCAAACCAAACAGCAGTAACAAGGGTAGCAATGTTATCCATAGGTTTAACTGGTAAGTCTCCGCCAATGCCGTGCGGATTTTATCGATATGACCTCTCGGCAATGCATTGTCACCATATTGCATGCCCCAGAAAATGAAAATACCCAGAACAATGAGGAATGTAGGAATAGTGGTGTAGAGCATGGCACCGATATGCCGGTAAAGATTTGTTCCGGCGCTCATGGCCGCCAGATTGGTCGTATCGGAAATAGGCGATAATTTGTCACCAAAAGTAGCGCCGGAGACGATCATGCCAGCCACGAGCGCTAACGGAATGCCAATCGCATCACCAATACCCATCAATACCACGCCGACCGTTCCAACGGTTCCCCAGGATGTGCCGGTGGCGACCGACATAAAGCTGCACAAGATCAGTCCAGTTGCCAGAAATATGGTCGGACTGAGCAGGCCTATGCCGTAGTAAAGCAGACTTGCAATGGTGCCGCTTTGCATGAAGCTGGCAATGATCATGCCGATCAACAGAAAAATATAAATGGCCGGTAGCGCCTTGGTAATACCTTCATCCATCATGTGCCGGATATTGGTAAAGGAATGGCCCAGCCATCGTGCTTGCAGACTCACCCAAACCAATGCCAGAAAAATGATCGCATGTATGCTGGCGCCATATACAAACAGACCAAACGAAATCAGCAAAAATACACCGGTCAAGCAGATGAGCGCATGTAATAATGAAGGCCACCGCGTGGCAGTCAATAATTCTTCTAAAGGTGATTCGCTTTCAGCCATTGATGCTCTACTTTTTTTCTTCATCTTCAAACAATACCACTAATTTTTCATAGCCCATCGCGTGCAGATCTTCTTTTTTAATAAACTTTAATGCAGCAGAGTTTATACAATAGCGCATGCCGGTGGGTGGCGGGCCATCGTTGAATACATGGCCTAAATGGCTGTCCGCATAACGACTTCGGACCTCCGTGCGTGGAACCCATAGCGCATAATCACTTTTGAGTTGGGTTGCCCATTCATTAATCGGTTGGTAGAAACTGGGCCAGCCTGTACCCGAATCAAATTTATGAATCGACGCAAACAACGGTTCACCCGATACAATATCAACATAAATCCCGGCAGCTTTGTGATCCCAGTATTCGTTTTGAAACGGCGGTTCGGTACCGGCATTTTGCGTCACATGGAACTGTAAAGTAGTCAAGTTGGTTTCCAATGATTCGGGATCTTTTTTAAAATTTTCATAGGGATTCGCCACAGCGGATTCTCCTTATCAATAAAACAAGAACAAATTATTCAATATGAAATTCAATGGCACGATTACACATTTATCACAAAAAGGCCTGGGTGTTGTCAAAAACGATCAAAACAGCATGTCTTATTTTGTTTATGGCACATGGCCCGGGGATGTCGGTGAGTTTGAAGTCATCGATAAGCCGCTTAACAACAAAAAATTTGCCTATGCCAAATTGATTATGCTCACGCATTCATCCGCACAAAGACAAAAGCCCGTATGCCCTTTCGTTGGCTTGGAAGAAGATTCCTGCACCGGTTGTCCCTGGATGATTGCCGATTATACAAGCCAGCTTGAGCAAAAAAGGAATCGCTTTGTATATGCCATGAAAAGGGCTGGATTTGATACCACACGATTAAGTATCGGCCCCATCCATCCTGCACCGCATTTATACGGCTATCGCAATCGTTGTCAGGTAAAAACGGACGGCGTGAAGCTTGGTTTTGTGTCTGAAGACTCTCATCATATCGCACCGATCAGTGACTGTGTTGTCCTCAATGAGAGCTGCCGGAATCTTTTAAAAACAGCCTTACAGAGATTACCCAATAGTGCATGGCAAGTGGATTCGGAAAACAACTGGCAGTTTATTGAACTAGACGATGATATGCAGGCCGATGAAATCCACATGAACATGAAACGCCCTTTCAAACAAGGTAACACGAAACAAAACGAATGGATGCAAGCTTGGTTGCGGCAGAAACTCTCAGACAATCTGCAATTGGGAAAAGTGGTGGAATTATTCTGCGGCTCAGGAAATTTCACGGGAATTATTGACGAATCCAATTGTACATCTATCGTTGCTTACGAATCAGAACGGCTTGCGATCCAGGCACTCAGAGCCAGGAATCTCGCCAAATTAACTACCCATATCGCCGATCTTTTTAAACCTTCCATCTGGAGAAATATAAGAAAAAATGTCTTCGATGCAGAAACTTTGGTGCTCGACCCACCCCGTTCCGGATTAAAAAAACACCACGGTTTTTTCGCAAGCTTCGCCGCTCTAAAAACAATTTACTATATTTCCTGTAACCCAGAAACCTTCGCCCGTGATGCCTGGTTTTTTAACCAGAATGGATGGTCAATCACGGATATTCAACTTGTTGACTTGTTTCCCCACACCCCGCATATTGAAGCTTTGGCGGAGTTTAGGAAGGGATAGCAACTAAATTCTGTTGAAATTCTGTTGAAAGCACGGACATGCGACCTCATGAATAATTCATGCCGAAGCAATAATCAATAATAGAAGGCAGGTTTTTGTTTCTATGTTCTTATTGATAAGCGGTTTTTCCAGTCGATAGAAATTTTCCGCGGTTTTCAGTAATGTCGAAATGCTTGTACTAAGTTCTTCAACAGTGTTATAGGGATCATCTATGCGCTATAATCGCCCGCTTATTCCACCGATTGATCAAAAATAATGTTGCAAGGAATTAGTCTCGCATGTGTTCGTGGTGATCGCGAGCTTTTTAAGGATATCAATTTTTCTCTTCAAGCCGGCGGTTTAATGCAAGTGCGCGGCCCCAATGGCAGTGGCAAGACCAGTTTGTTACGCATGCTATGTGGTTTGTCAAATCCCTCCGCTGGAGAAATTCTCTGGAGCGGCACCGCAATTCGCTCCTTGAATGGCGATTATTTTGCTGCTATGACGTATATTGGTCATTTGAGTGGTACTAAAGATGATTTGACGGTAATCGAGAATTTGCGCATTTCAAGCGCACTGGCAGGTTTTGAAATCAACGATGCTCAGGCAAGTGAAGCGCTTGAATATATGGGGTTGGGCGGAAGAGAGGCCTTGCCTGTCAAGGTCTTATCACAGGGCCAACGGCGTCGCGTTGTGTTGGCTCGTTTGCTTGTATGTAAAACTTCTTTATGGATTCTGGATGAACCTTTGGTTGCATTGGATGTAATGGCAGTCAGATTGATTCAGGGGCTGCTGGAGCAACATTTGAAGCAAGGCGGTATAGTGGTAATGACGACTCACCAAGAAATTGATTTAACAGCAACATCAACAACACAGTTGCACTTGGCCTGATATGTTTATGTGGATAATTAAACGTGATTTGTTACTGGCTATGCGACGTCAATCGGATGTTTTAACGACTCTGTTTTTTTTCATTATTGTAGTCAGTCTGTTTCCTTTAAGTGTTGGGCCGGAAATGAACATGCTCCGTACGATGGCTCCCGGTGTGGTATGGGTTGCAGCTTTGCTGGCTTCAATGTTATCTCTCGGTAGAATGTTTTCTAATGATTATCTTGATGGCACATTGGAGCAAATGTTGCTGTCACCGCAATCACTGTCACTTTTAGTGCTTGGAAAAGCATTGGCGCATTGGCTGGTAACTGGAGTGCCGCTGGTGCTGATGGCACCTGTATTAGGTATTCAATATGACTTGCCGGTTGAGGCACTGTTTGTTTTAACAACTGCTTTATTGCTGGGTACTCCTGTATTAAGCCTAATTGGCGCCATCGGAGCAGCACTGACTTTAGGATTGCGAGGGGGGGGGGTTTTGGTTTCTTTATTAGTATTGCCTCTATATATTCCTGTGCTGATTTTTGGTGCAGGCGCTGTGGAGGCTAATATGGCCGGAGTTGGCTTTGATGCGCACTTGTCATTAATCGGTGCATTTCTTTTAGTGTCGCTAGTTTTCGCGCCATGGGCAGCTGCTTCTTCCTTGCGTATTTCATTAGAATAAAGCTAATTCTTAGCTATGCTGGAATTAATTCTGTCTATAGAAAATATCTTGTAGTAAGTTGCTGCATTTACGATACAAATACGTCTTGTGAAACTTTAAATAGGTTGCATCTGTTAATTGAAAGCAATTCTTGATTTTATCATTTTAGTATAGAATTGACGGTTATAAAATTCTGGTTGGATCGGAAATGAAATTTGATAAGAATTATAAAATATAAATATGGCTATTAACTGGTTCAAATATTCTTCCCCTGCTAGTTTTTATTCTCTGGCGGAAAAAATCATTCCAATATTTATTTTTGTTGCGCTAATATTATTGGCAGCAGGGCTTTATGTTGGCTTCTTTGTTGCGCCCACCGATTTTCAGCAGGGCGAAGCTTATCGGATTATTTTTATTCATGTGCCTGCAGCATGGATGTCGATGTTTCTCTATGTTGTGATGGCATTCTGGGCAGGTATTGGCTTGGCTTTTAATACGCGGCTTTCCTCCATGCTTGCAACAGCGATCGCGCCTACAGGGGCTATGTTTACGTTTATTGCACTATGGACAGGCGCGTTATGGGGAAAACCAATGTGGGGAACATGGTGGGTATGGGATGCACGATTAACGTCTGAATTGATTTTGTTTTTTCTTTATATAGGTTTTATGTCTCTACAAGCAGCCATTGATGATCCCCGTCGCGCGGATAAGGCCGGTGCAATTATTGCTTTGGTAGGTGTGGTCAATATTCCAATTATCTATTTTTCAGTGCAATGGTGGAATACATTGCATCAAGGTGCATCAGTAAGCGTTAATCAAGCGCCTGCAATGGCGAGTACAATGTTGACGGGTATGCTTATTATGGTATTTGCAAGCTGGATGTATTCCATCGCAGTCATATTAAAACGCACACGTAACATCATACTAGAGCGTGAAAGTCATACAGCATGGGTGGCAGAGTTACAAAAGAAGGGAGCTTTGCGATGAATTGGTCAAGTTGGACAGAGTTTTTTGCGATGGGCGGATACGGACTTTATGTTTGGGGTTCATACGTTGTAACATTCATCTGCATACTCGGTGAAATTTTTATAATTTCAAACCGCAGAAGAACTTTGGAGAGACAGTATGGTCTCACTAACGGCTTAAATAATAAAGAGACAAAAAATGAAACCACGTCATAAAAAACTTGCAATTATTACTGCAGGGGTTGCTGCGTTAGGTGTTGCTTCTGTTTTAGTACTGAATGCCTTCCAGAGTAATCTGGTTTTTTTCTTTAGCCCATCACAAGTTGTTGCAAAAGAAGCGCCTATTGGAAAAAGCTTTCGTATTGGTGGATTAGTTGAAGAAGGTAGTGTTAAGCGTGAAGACAGTAGTACAACGGTGCGCTTCGCGGTTACTGATACAGCTGAGACAATCCCAGTAATATATACAGGCATCCTTCCAGATTTGTTTAGAGAAGGCAAGGGTGTTGTTGCGCAAGGAAAAATATCTGCTGATGGTATTTTTATGGCAGACGAAGTACTCGCTAAGCACGATGAAAATTACATGCCGCCAGAAGCAGCAGAAGCTTTAGAGCAGGCAGGTAAAGCACAGAAAGCCTCTTTAGCACAATAAAGAGTTCTTCAGGAATTATCTTTCTAATTCCTGAACATATCATAATTTAATCCTGAATAATCATTAACTCATAAGATATAATCATGATCCCAGAAATTGGTAACTTTGCCCTCATACTTGCTCTACTTTTGGCCTTAACTCAAGGAACATTGCCTATTATTGGTGCAGCACGCGGTATCCCGTCATGGATAGCACTAGCCAGACCGGTAGTGCAGGGGCAATTCGTGTTTGTTTTAATAGCATTTTTATGTTTGGGGTATTCGTTTGCCAGCAGCGATTTTTCAGTAATGAATGTGGCAAAGAACTCAAATTCTGAACTGCCATTTCATTTCCGGGTAGCCGCTACCTGGGGCTCCCATGAGGGATCTTTATTGTTATGGGTATTAATGCTAGCCGGTTGGTCGGTTGCGGTCAGCGTTTTTAGCAAGCAACTGCCGGATGATATCGTAGCGCGAGTTCTTGGTGTATTGGGATTAGTAAGTGTAGGCTTCTTGTTATTCATGTTGTTTACTTCAAACCCATTTGATCGGCTATTGCCAGCAGCATTAGAGGGCAGTGATTTAAATCCATTGTTGCAGGATGCCGGCATGGTGATACATCCACCCATGCTCTATATGGGCTATGTCGGGTTTTCAGTTGCTTTTGCTTTTGCCATTGCGGCCTTGCTCAGTGGAAGATTGGATGCGACTTGGGCACGGTGGTCGCGACCTTGGACGATAGTTGCCTGGGTATTCTTGACGATAGGAATTATGCTGGGCAGTTGGTGGGCCTATTATGAGCTGGGCTGGGGTGGCTGGTGGTTTTGGGATCCTGTAGAGAATGCATCATTCATGCCTTGGCTAGTTGGTACGGCGCTGGTTCATTCATTAGCGGTTACCGAAAAACGTGGCAGCTTCAAAAGCTGGACAGTTCTGCTGGCGATAAGCACATTCGCATTAAGCTTGCTGGGAACATTTCTGGTGCGATCGGGTGTTCTGACTTCCGTGCATGCTTTCGCGACAGATCCTGCGCGTGGCGTATTTATTCTTGCATTCTTGGTTATCGTTATTAGTTGCTCGTTATTATTGTTTGCATGGCGAGCACCTAAGGTTGGTTTGGGTGGCAAGTTTGATATGTTGTCACGTGAATCAATGTTACTTGCTAATAACCTATTATTATTGGTAGCAGCAAGCAGTGTTTTACTCGGGACACTGTATCCGTTGATTATTGATGCGCTTGGACTTGGTAAACTATCGGTTGGTCCGCCATTTTTTGAAACTGTATTTGTGCCGGTTATGACACCAGCAATTTTTCTGATTGGTG
>Ga0154020_10003803_pt1 | contig 18078 bp, 19 predicted proteins | sample Klosneuvirus_201_FD_109709 | JGI IMG/M metagenome (GOLD analysis project Ga0154020, IMG submission 109709) | Active sludge microbial communities from wastewater, Klosterneuburg, Austria - Klosneuvirus_20160825_MG | ecosystem: Engineered > WWTP > Aerobic digester > Activated sludge | place... | reverse complement strand
GTCTCGGTGGACAATGCCCTGATCGTGCGCGTACTGGAGGGCGCGCAGCAGGCCCATGAAGATCTCGAGCCGCACATCGACGGGATAGCGGTCGTGATAGTTTGGGTCACCCTCGGCCAGCTTTTGGATGATGTGCTCGAGCGTCTCGCCATCGACGAACTTCATCACAAAGTAGTAGTTGCCGTTTTCGTCGAGCCCGACGTCGTGAATCGGCACAATGTTCGGGTGCTCGAGCTGACCGACGGTGCGCACCTCGCTGATGAAGCGCAGCAGGCTGGATTGGTCGTTGGTCGGTGGCTTGTACAGCCGCTTGAGCGCGACGGTGCGGCCAATGTCGTTGTCGCGAACGAGCGAGACCTCGCCCATCCCACCCTTGCCGAGATCCTTGATCTTCTCGTAGCGGGCCGCGGCCTTGCGCACCAGTTCGACGTGTTCACCGCGTAGCTCGACGAGCGGCAGCACCGTAATTTCCCGTCGCACATCCTTGGAAGTCGCGACCAGATCCTGAGCGACGACTCCGGCGGACGGACCCCGATCGCGATCGGTATCGACGAGTCCCAGGTTGCCGACGCCTATCGCCTGTTCGTTGAGCAGCCTGGTCGGCTTACCCGCCAGCGACAGCGAGACCCCTGACCCTGGGGTGGCTGCCATTCCCGTGTCAGCGGCCCTAAGCGGCGCCATCTGCGTGGGTGCCGACGGACTCGCTGACCCAGAAGGAGGATATTTACTCATGGTTCAGGTAGAGGCACAGCGCCCCTCCTCCGTTTACGACCGCCCGCTCCAATGCAAGGCCGAGATCGAGCATTTTCTTACTTTACCTCAGACTGTTGAGAGGAGAGCTACTCCCTTCGCTTGTGCCTCCCTGCTTGCCCAAAGCCGCCGAGTCTTGCAGGCTACTAGGCCATGTCACAGCCACAGTCTCGGCGGGCCTCCCTGTCGACCGGCCTTCGCTACCACTTTCTCGAGTGGGGCGGCGAGGACGCGGCGCTCGACCACACGGTGATTCTCATCCACGGCTTTCTCGATCTGTCCTGGACGTGGGAATCCGTCGCTGCTGCCGGTCTTGCTCGCAAGTTCCACCTCGTCGCGCCCGACCTTCGCGGTCATGGCGATAGCGATCGGGTCGGCGCTGGCGGCTACTACCACTTCATGGACTATCTGGCGGACCTCCACGACCTCATCGAGCAGGTTGGACGACGGAAGGTCTCGATTGTGGGGCACTCGATGGGAGGCTCGGTCGCAGCCTACTATTCGGGGGTCTATCCGGCGAAGATCGAGCGTCTGGCGCTGCTCGAGGGACTGGGGCCACCGGACGGGGAGTGGGCGAGCTGGCCGGACCGGCTGAGCGCCTGGATGGCCGCCTGGAAGCGCCAGCGGGATCGGGGAGGCAGCAAGCGCTATGCCTCCCTCGACGAGGCCGCCGCCCGCTTGCGTACGACCGATCCCAAGCTGGCCGAGCCGCTGGCGCGCCGACTCGCGGAGGTCTCGACGGTACGAGGCGACGATGGCCGCTATGTCTTTAAACACGACCCGCTTCACCTGACGCCGGCGCCGTATCTGTTCATGGTGGATGGGGCGATGTCGCTGTGGCAGCGCATCACCTGCCCAACGCTGCTGGTCGACGCTGAGCAGAGCGAGTTTCGTTATTCACCGGCGGAAGCCACCCGTCGGCGCTCTGCCTTTGCCAATGCCCAGCATGTCGAGCTGGCCGACGCGGGCCACATGATGCAGCGCCATCAGCCCGAGCTGCTGGCGATGCTGCTCGACGAGTTTTTGAGCGGCTCACCCTCGACATGAACAGCCGTCTCGCCGATTCCCGTCGCTGAGAGGTTGCTTGAAGATATGGCTCGGATTTGTGCGAAGATACTTCAACCTATGCCGTAGCCTAGGAACCTGGGCGAAAACCAAACGCATATAGGACGTGAGCGCTTGACCTCCGCAAGCCTGTTTGAAAAGACCTGGGACGTTGCCATCAAGCTGTGCCGCGGCGGACAGATCGATGGCCAGCACTTCGTAGTCCGACTCGTCGACGATGCTACCGGCGGCACGCTGCGTTTTCGGATTCTTGACCGTCAGGGACAGCAGATCTTCTCGCCACCAGGGGATGACGAGGCCGAGGCCGGGGGACTGTTCACCGCCGCCCGCCGCTTCATCGAGCTGGAGGAGGCGGAGACCCGCAGCGTCGAGCCGCCCGAGTTTGTGCCGCTCCAGAAGCGCACCTACAAGGATAGTTTGCGCGAGTGGGGACTGATGGACGCCGAGGGCCGCGTGCTCAAAGCGTACGAGTACGATCCCGAGCCTCTGCTCGGTTACGTCGTGCGCGTCAACGACGTCTATGCCTACGGCATCGTCAAGCAGACCGCGCTCGCCGAGGGCACCATCACCCCGACTGGCGCCTGCGACAGCCCCGACGAAGCCCGCCGCCGTGCCAGTGAACTTCTCATGCTGGCCCTGGTGCGTGGTGCGACGGTCATGGGCATGAACGGCGTTCCCGCGGTCATCGACCTGTCGGCAGATCCCGAGGATGACGACTCGCCGTAAGCGCCCGCCGCTCACGTTCCGCCAAGATTCCGTCGGAGAAGAAAGATTCCAAAAATTCTCTGTTGACTGGCGGTGGAAATCCTACTACTAGATTTCCTCGCAAGTCGTGCTGGGGCTGTAGCTCAACTGGTAGAGCGCTTGAATGGCATTCAAGAGGTAACGAGTTCGACCCTCGTCAGCTCCACATCAAACCCCGTCGGTGAAGACCGATGGGGTTTTTGCTTTTCGGGGGTCGGTTTTGGGCTGTGCAACGTGTGTGCAACAGCCTGTAGAACGAGCTAGGGCGGGGAAGGGATGCCAGCGAAAAGATTTTGTACGCGGGTAGCGGTAGCAGCCTTGGCAGAACCGGGAGCAGCGTAGGCGCTCAGGGTCATCGAGGCAGACTCATGACCCAGTGAACGAGCTACCACGTCAGGTGACGCGCCTGCTTCGATCGCCAGTGTTGCGTGTAGGCCGCGCATGGAGTGGGCGCACACCTCTGGGACACGGGCCAAGCGGCAGATCTTCTTGACCCAGTGGCGCGGCCAGTCGCGGTCATGCTTGCCAAACAGTAGATCCTTCGGCTGCTTGTTTCGAGACAAGGTCAGCAGATAGCGCTTGAGCGTGTCGGGTACCTTCACCGTCCGCCGTCCGGCTTCGGTCTTGCTATCGGGAATCAACAGCACGCTGCCACCGTGGTCGAGATCGCGAACCTCGCGATTGACGATCTCGCCGCAGCGCAGCCCAAGGAGCAGGCACATCATCGCCGCCACTGCGCCGGGCTGCTCTCCATCGGCCAGCTCTTGCGCCTTGCGTAGCCAGGCTTTCGCCTCATCGTGGCGAAGCTGTGGTTTCCCTCGTCGGCGTCGTCCCATGCCTTCGATCTGTGCCAGCGGATTGTCTCTGAGCAACTTCGCCTTTACTACCCAGCGCCCAAACGATCGTGCATCGGCCAGATAGGCGCGATGGGTATCAACCGCCAGTGGGCGCGCCGTGCGCGGGCTGCATTCTGTCCGAAGATCGTCGTAAAGCGCCTGGCAGCGACGTTCGCTCAGCGAAGTCAGCGGGGACTGGAGCATGCGGCCAAAGAAACGCCGCAGCCGCAGAGGCGTCCCCTCGTAGCTGGCGGCCTTGTTTCCTTTTTCTCGTAGGTGCGTTTGGTAGCGATCAATCGCAGAGCCAACCGTCATCGGCACGCTGGCACACAGCGCAGCAACCAGACGCTCCGCGACGGCTAGCGCTCTGGCTGGGGTCTTCTCCGGCGACAGAAATGACTTCTGGCTGCCATTTCGGATGACACACCGCCATCTGCCCCGGAAGGCATAGGGACCAAGCACACGGATGTCGGAAAATGCCGTTTCATCCGTCATGGTTCATGACCCCACTGCTGCTCACTGCCAGCGGCTCTGTGAGCTGCCCAAGCGCCGTCACTTGACGCAAGCAGGCCAGCGTCAGCAGAGATGGCACGGTAGTTCCGGCTTCGAGGTTGCAAACCGTGCGATAGGACAGCTTCGCAGCCGTCGCCAGTTCCATCCTCGTGAGCCCGGCGGATTCTCGACGATACCGCAGCATGTCACCGAAGCGATTGGTGGTGTCTGTCGCGCTCTCAGCATCGGGAAGCATCGCCATCATTTGATCGCGTTGGCGTCGAGAAAATGATCGCCACTTGAGCACCTCGCCGGTCAGCGATAGCTCGACGAGGCCGAAAGGATGGCCGCACGAGTGGGGCCAGTTTCGCCACGCCACCGCGACAAGCAGCACCGTTTTTCGACGGGCTACGGCCAGCGGCGACCATAGCGGACTCTCACCTGTCGCAGCCCAGCGCATAAACGCCTCTACCCGACGTTCACCCGGTTTGCTTAGGTCGAGCAGCGCGGAAGGCTTAGGCGAGCCAAGTAGCAGACCCGACGGTGAGGCGTGGCGCGGACTGCGAGAAATCGGTGTACGACGACTATCAGAAGACATAGGATCTCTCCGTTCACGTCGGCGAAAGCTTGGCGGCATGATCCGACGTGGGCGCAGGGGCCACCGGCTTCGGTCGGTGGCTCGTTTTGCGTCTGGGCTCTATCCGTCCCGACGCGGGAACATTGGGGCTAGAAAAAAGCGATCCCAAGCGTCAAACGTTCGACGCCATGTATGTCGGCTTGTGCTTCGGTCATGGACATGACGGTCGTGTATCACACCTATAGTGTGTATATCAATAGTGTGCCTACTTATTGTGTGTAGACCGCGATGGAAGCGAGTTGTATTGCTTCCCCGGTGCCCGACGCTGCAAAACAGTTTGGCGAGAATCTCCGACGGCTGCGCCTTGCTCGTGAGTTGACCCAGGAAGCGCTTGCCGAGAGGGCTGGTCTGCATCGCAACTACGTTGGAATGGTCGAACGTGGCGAGCGAAACATCAGCCTTGCGAACATCTGCAAGCTGGCCACCGCACTTGCTTGCGCTCCGGCGGACTTGCTGGCGAACATCGCAGCAGTCAGCTAAGCGCCAGCTGGTTTGGTCCGGTCGGTGCATGGCGAACGAAAGACCGGGGCCATCGTCCAGTGCGTCCACTTCGTCCGCCCGAGAGGCTGCCGCGTTTTCAATTCGCGAGTCACAACGTGTTGGGCTCGTCCGAGCATCGTCCGAGCGATAGCCCGATGAAGGGCTTTCGCTCGTCATGCTGCATTTCTGAGCGAACGGATGGTGATGACGCGGGTTCGTTTTCGGTCGCTCGACTTGCCGTGCTCAACGAAGATCCCTTTTTGCCGAAGGTTGGGAGCCAAGCGCTTGAGTACCCCCGAGAGGGCTGCTGCATTACGTGGCCAGTCGGGCGACTTCGAGACATCCGTCCGCGCCAACCGCTGCAACTCGGTTGCTAGCTCGGTAGCGCTCCCGACCCAGCAACCTTCACCGCTCGCACTCGGCACCTGTTGATCAAGAAGCGCTCGCAGTGGCGCAACGATCGGCGATGACTCTAGGGGCAGGTCAGCAGCAGCTTGGATGCCCGAGCGATAGGCTTCGCAAAATCCGCCAATTGGAAGGCCCAACGATGGTTCGGCGGCAGTAGCCCAAAGTGCAAAGTCGGCCATGCGAGGTTTCGCCGCCAGCTTGATCTCTGACTGCCGCCGTAGTGCGCATGCAATGGCATCCAGCAGAGCCCCCAGCAGTCGCGGACGCTCAGCCTCGAAACCCTTCAGCAGATCCTCTTCTGTCAACCGCGCTGCGTCGGGAATGGTCGGCAGCGAGAGCAGAACACATCGATCGAGCAGGTCTGCACGGGTCGGAAGCTCCTCGATACCGTTCAGGATCGTTGGACGCAGCGCCTTGAGGATCGTTTCGCCATCATCGGTAAAAAGCGTCCGTGACGAATAGGCACTCCCCGACGAAAGGCAGCACAGCACATCCGAGAGCCAGCCCGGCACACCTGACAAGTTATCGAACGTCAGCAGCCACGCATGCTGCGCAGCGATCATCACCGTTCGATCATCGCGTGGCGTCCCTCGAACCTCCGCGCAGTGCGGATCAACGAGCATGCGCAAACACTTAGTCAGCGAAGTCTTACCGCAGCCCTGTTCGCCAGACAGGGCAAGCAGCGGCAGTGGATAGCCGGGACGAAAACACGCCACTAGCCAGCCGAGCAACAGAGGACGGCTGTCCTCTGGGACGTTGACGAACTTGAATAGCTCGTCGATTCGCCCCCCAGAAATCGGCGGCAGAAGTGGCTGCATTGCTCGGGACCGACGAAAACAGACCGGCGCTTCAGCGACAATTCGCCAGCCTGTCTCATCTATTTCGACCGCTCGCCATGTTGGATCGCCCAGATCCAAGTAGAGCGCTCGTTCGGTCCGACCGATCCGAAGGAATACGCTTCGGTTTTCGCCTGACGCTTCCGCGCGGGCGCACAACACCGCTACAGCATCGGCCAACTCACACGACTTGGGCACAATCGCTTCGGCCTTGAAGAACCATCCGCGCAAGCTGCGCTCAAAATCGCCATTGCGTAGCGACAGGGTTTCCCAATGCCCAGCGACCTTGACCCGCGCAAACGGTGTTCCATCGGACATGAACAACTCGGCGTCGTGCTGATCCACTAGCGCGAGCAGCCGATGCGTCACCGTTTCTCGCCGCTTGGGAGTCCGCTTTGCTTTCCGCTGTCCAGCAGTGAGCGCACCCGTTTCTGCGTTCCTGAGTACGGTGGCGATCTCTTCTGGAGATAAACCGGCCTGACAAGCAGCAGCGGTCAGCGCTTCCTTCACGGTTGCCGCGTCTAGCTCCCCGCTTCCGACGTACCTTGCGATGCGAAATGCCTCTTTATTCAGCGTGTCATTGCGCATCCCGCGCGAGGCACTGGCAACGCGCTTCGCAGCCTTGTCGAGCGCTGTCTGCGCGGTGGCCGACTTCGTCTCATCTGCTGGATTCTGCTCAGCTAGCCACTCTCGGTCGAACGTCGAAATCTGGGCCAGCGCAGCTGTCGACCATGGCTCAGCTTCGCGATACGGCATCCGAGTCTGTGGATGGATGGAGCCCGGCGCGACGACTTGCCCACCATCTCCCCGCACGTCGATCGCTTGGCCTCGGAGCTTGACGCCATTGCGAATCGGGCTACCACCGGGATGCCGATAGAACCAATGTTCGCCGCGACCCGTCACGGTTCGGATCGGTGTCATGGGCAAGTTTTCCTTGGCCCACTCGATTGCGTCGGCGCTATCAAGATCGACGACGACGAGCGCGACCAAGGCGCCTTCGACCATTCCGGTGCGGATGCCAAGGTTCGCTCCGGGCGAGTATTTTTCGGCCAACCGATCGGGAGTCTGGTACGGCGTCGTCTGCCAACCCTTTTCGATGGGGGCCTTCCCGGCCCCGTTCCCTTTGGACTCCGGGGGACGTAGCCAGTGCCCCGAGAGCCCCATATCCGCGTAGCGCTTTGCAGTCTCAACGATGCTAGATTCCATGTGCTATTTCCTCTTGAAGGCCACCGGGTGAGATCGGTGGCCTTTTTCTTTGTCGCTTATTGAGTGGTGCGCTGAGAGCGCTTCGCCTGGAGCTTCGGCAGCTGGACCGCCGCCCGCTTGGCGATGTAGTCCGCCTCGGACTCCACATCGCCGTCGCCGCTGACTTCGTCTGTACCCGAATCCAGCTCATCTAACGTCTCAGTCAGCACCCGCTCGACATCTGGCTTGAGCCGCTGCCAGACACGATCGGCCAACTGCGCTCGCTTACGCTGCTGCATGGTGTGCACCGTCGTCGTAAAGCGAATCGGATTCGCCAGTTACAAAAGCCCATCCAGATGTACCAAGCGCATCGCGCAGCGCACGATAGAGACGCTCAGAGCCAACGCGCTGACCCGCGATGACAAAGGCAAGGTGCCGCCAACCGACACCACCTGTTCTGGCTATGTCGATCAGCGTTTTGCGACGAATGAGCAGAGCGGCTTTGCAGCGTACGGGGATTAGCTTGGGAGCTGTGTTGTTCATGTCCGACAGGATAAAGTCCGACATAACCCTAGGCGCGCTCTCCTCTGCCATTCTCTCGGAAAAGACCTATTCAATTCCGATGCACTGGCAAATTCACCACGCAACGCTTTCCGGCTTAGATCGGCAAAGCATCATCCGGGCGGGGCTGGCGTGGTTCCCAGGTACGCGCCGAGTTCTTCTACCAGTCTCGCGACGCTTTGCCGTATCGCGGGCGTTGGGTCGGAGCAGCGCAGTAGCGTCACCAATGAGCCGCCGACCGTCGCGACGAGATCGGCGGGGTTTTGGTCGAGTGTCGGATCGGATGGTGGGACCGATACCAGCGTCGCCGGGGTGGCCAAGCTGCCGTCGATCGTTGCCCGCAGCCTTAGCAGCGCGGCAACATCTCGCAGCTTACCGACGCGGAAGCTGTCGGCGATGGCTACATCACAGGTCGCGAGGTTGCGACTTCGATTTTCCCCGCGCTCGGGCTCAACCCGGACACGCCACTGATTCGTGGCCTCGCTGATGTACCGATCGGCGTGCCGTTCGGAAACGCCCCATTGCTGCCGAATCAGTCGCAGCACTTCCGATCGTGAGCGTCGCTGCGCCAGCCACGCTTCCACCTGGTCGAGCCGCTCTTGATGTTCGACTCGCGTACTCCGGGCTCGCTCTCGCTCTGTCACAAACTGACGTTAACAGCCTGACCAGAGCCAGGCTCGCTCGTCGCTGCACAGCGTCTATTATTCAGTGCTTGGGGAGGAAATATTAAAAATTCTATTTTTAGCAATATGCGGAGTTAGTTCAGATCCATCGAGACAGTTTCATCAAAAGCTCGACACTCAACCCGAGTAAAACCCTTGCTCTGCCAAAACGCCACTACATCAGGTGGAGTTATTCGATCGAAGAAAACGCGGCTACAAAGCGCATAGTTTATACGAAGAATCGTGTGATCTTTTCCTACTGCTTGGACACTATCTACATTGATCCCAGATTTGATCAGAGTTTGATCCACGGTGTAGGCCATCGTTTTTCTTTGTTCTCGGTACCAAGCTCTGGCAATCCGTTCTCTTCTTGCAGAAATTTCCTTTTTTATTTTCTCACCACGTTTGGCTTCAGCAGCTCCACTTGGTATCGCTTCCAAGTGTTTTTCTGCTTTTTCTAAATCTCCGCCGATCCGCTCTTTTCGATCGAATCCGTACGCCATCGCTAGTTGCGCGGCTGCCAGGTGTTGCGCCGCCGTCAGCGCATTGAAGGCCGCTTGCTCGGCGTCCACGTTCCTCACCGGCACCGCCGCTTCTTGCTCTTGTGGCAGCGGGGCTTGCTGGCGCTTGGTAGCGGGGGCAAGCTCCGCGAGCAGCTTTTGCGCCTCTTGGTACTCGGGCGCAGAACTCGGAATGGCCGCAAGGTGGTCACGGGCACTCGACGGCATGGCCTTACCATCTGCTCGCGCCGCTTCGAGGTGCTGCGCCGGGGTCATGGCATCAACGGTCGCTTTCAATCGACCGCCAGAGAGCCCAGCGACCGTCAGCGCAAGAATCGTCACGCTGTATTTCCAGTGACTCAGCCACACTTTGCTGAGCCTCGTGACCGCTGACGGGGCTTTGGGGTGATACCTGCCAAACAGAACCAGCGCCAGCGTGGCCAAGATCAGCGCTACGAGTACCAGTTGCCCGGCGACCGTGGCAGCGAACCACGCGACGCCCCCCGTCCACAGCACACACCCCACGATGATTGCGACGTTGCTTCTGTCCTTTGCAGGGTAAGGCGTCAGCGGCTCAGGGGTCGGCATGTGAACCTCGCTTATTGGAAGGAAGCGGCTGGCGGGCAACCTAACACCTACTGCGGTAGGTGTACAGGTGTAGGCATGGACGCGGACCATGCCCAGCGGTGGATCTCTCGGCGTTTCAGCGTCGCTTCGCGCTCCGCGTGCGTTCCTTGCGCGAAGCCAGAGGTCTGCGCCAAGAGGATCTAGAGAACTTCGGGCTGTCGTGGAAGTCCGTGCAGAAGGTCGAGTACGGACAGACAGACCCGAAGGCCAGCACGCTACTCAAGCTGTGCGCCGCTTTCGAGGTCACGCTGCCCGAGCTGCTTACGCTCGACTCCCCAACCAGGGAAAATGCCAAGCCAGAGCGAGCCGACAGCTAGGCCCATCGGTCTGGCGTTGGACGCTGCCAGTGCATGCTTCGCACCGGGGATCGTCCGTCAATAGGCGTTGGCTCATAGACGGGACGGTCGTTTTTTGCGGACACGCCGGACGCATTGGACGGACATGGGGCACACCTTGCTTGCGGTGCGAATGGAAACGCGGCAGCGTGGCGCACGCTTCGCAGCCCATCATGTCCCACGTTGGCAAAGGCCACAACCGCACGTTGCACACGAGGAAATGGACGCCTGACCGTCGAGAGGGAAGGCCCACTGTGCAATGGCTGTTTCTCGACTCTCGTCGAGCAGCGAATCGACTTCAAGAGATGGCATTCAAGAGGTAACGAGTTCGACCCTCGTCAGCTCCACATCAAACCCCGTCGGTGAGTCATCTCCCGCCGGGGTTTTTTTATGCCCTGGGACACGCATGGGACTGGCTTGGGACTAGGTTTGTCCCAAGCTTTGGGACATGGATGAGCCCGCCAGGACAGCGCAGACTTGATCGCGTTCGGCCCGCTCCAGCGTTCCGGGTGCGATGTAGGCGCGGCGGGTGATCTCGGTCGACTCATGGCCCAGCGTCTTCGCCACGGCTTCGGCGGCGACTCCAGCGGCCACGGCGGTGGAGGCGGCAACTCCTCGCAGGCTGTGCGCGCACACCACCGGGAGTCCCGCTTGCCGACAAAACCGCCGGGTCTGCTCGGCGACCCAATCCCGCCAGTGGGGTCCGCCCTCCTCGGTGGGAAAGAGGAGCGCAGCGGGCAGCTTGTGCCGGGTGCGGAGCTTCAGCAAGGGCCGCAGCACCTCGGGGATCACGATCGCTCGCTTTCCCGCTCTCGTCTTCGGGTCGAACTCGATCGCTGCGTTCGATCCCACCCGCAACACCCGGCCCCCGTCGTCGATGTCGCGCACCGCACGGCTCGTGATCTCGCTCGCCCGCAGGCCCAGCAGCAGTGCCAAAAGCACCGCCAACGCGCCATCATCGCGATCGGCAACCTGGAAGCACACCTTATATAGGGATCGTGCCTCGTCGATCGTAAGCTGCGGCTTGCCGTGTCGGCGCTTCCCGATGCCGCTCACCGCTTCGAGCGGATGGATCCGTATCCACCTCTGCCCGATGCACCACGCCAAGAAGGTCTTGGCCTGGGCGAGATAGTTTCGATACGTGTCGGTGGCAACCACTCGCCCGGTAGCGCTCGACCGTTCGCGGCACAGGCGATCGTACAGGTCGCGTCCCTTCTGGGGAGTCACCTTATGGAGCGGAGCGTCCAGCAGTGCTCGCGGTACGCATCGAGCGCCTGGCGGACGCTCAGCTGCCCGTCCTGCATGGCGATCGAGACGACCTGCTCCGCCATCCGGTAGGCGAGGTCCCGCGTGGGTCGTGTGGGGCACCAGCGCGGCCCGGTCGCGGTCAGGACCCTACAGCGGTAGCCGGACCCGTGGGCAAACGGACCCTCGATCCGCATCGGGGAGGGCGGTCGGCTGGTGGTCGTCGCTTCCGCAGGGGAATCGACGACCGGTCGATCACCGGCCCCGTCGATTCCCTGCTCCGCGATCCTTCGGGCCTCCTCGGGGGTTTCGGCGGCTCGGCACCACCGCCTCCCGGCCTCGTCCTTGACCCGGCAGCGCCACATGGTCCCGTGCCAGTAGGGGCCTTCTACTCTTGTCGTCATGCTCCCCCTCCTACCCGGGGGACCCGCCGGTACTTTCTGCACGGCGGTAGCTCCTCCTTCGACAGCCCCAGCACCCCGACCCGGAGGAGGCTGGCGAGGGTCCACCGATGAGGTGCTCCCACCCTGCCGGTCTCCAGGTTCCGCAGCGTCCTTTTGGACAAGCGGGCAAGGTCCGCGAGCTCCTCGCGGCTCATCCCGGCCCGCTCCCGCCGGTCCCTGAGCAGGGTGCCGAACTCGTCCATCGAGGGCACGTCGGAGCCGATCGACTCGATGGCCTCGCGGTGGCTCATGCACTGGCGAAGGGACATCGCCTGGCCGACCAGCGAGAGCGACAGCACGAACGCGCTGCCCTGCGCGGACTCCATCGCGACGAGGAGGCTACTTCCCCGCCGCCTCATCGAGAGGACCCGAAAGAGCGGGGTCGAGCCCGAGGTCGCCCGGAGGAGGAACTCGTGGACGCGCCGCTCTCCCGGCTTGGAGAGGTCGAGCAGGGCCAGGGGGGGAGGTGGTCGACGGACGGCGGGCACACTTGCGGATAGGGAGGAGGTCTGCATACACTGCTCCTGTCCGCGCCGGGCCTTTCGCTTTCCACGGCAGTGGGGTCCGGCGCGCTCGATGGGGTTCCCTCCTGGCCTCGCGCCGGGAGGGGGCTCCGGCTTTACCTTCGATTAGTCGAAGCGTCCGCTAGAACCGGAGCTGTCGTACACCAGATTGCGCGCTGCGGGCGTAATAAATGAGCTGATGCTGAGCTGATCGCATCGATCTGGCTCGCTCTGGTCTCGGCGTGATACCGGGTCGCGGTGACACGAGGCCGACCGAACCCACGCTACTGGACGCTCCCGCAGCGGCTACGGCGCGCCCGTAAGGCGATCGGCCTCAGCTGCTCGGCCCTGTCGGTCGCGGCGGGCGTGGGGCGGTGTGCGGCCACCATGATTGAGAACGGCATCCGCATCCCGCGCCTCCCGATGGTCGAGCAGCTCGCCCGCGTGCTGGGCCTGTCGCCCTCCCGCCTGGCGTTCGGGTTCGAGCTCGAGCTGATCCCTGTGGTGCCCCACGAAGGGACGCGCTCCGCTGGGTTCGCGGCGCGCCTAAAGGAGGCTCGCTCCCTCCGTGAGGTCACGGTGCGCGAGTTGGGCCGAGCCTCCGGGGTCGTTGAGGGCACGGTCCGAGCGATGGAGCGCGGCACGATGCCCCAGGTCGACACGGTCGAACGTGCTGCGACCTCCCTCGGCGTCTCGCCCGCGTGGCTCGCGTTCGGCGAGGGGCCTAGGGCGCTCACACGAAGGCGGGGGCCCATTCCGACTCGAACAACAGGCGCGGACCGTTTGCCCCCATTTGGAGGATGAACCTTACAAATCGTCTCGCGCTGAGCCCTGGCTGGAGCGAGAGACTCGCTACCATCCGGTAGGCTTGTGGATGTTCCCGCCAACCACCGGTGGGAACTGACAGCGAGGCAGCATTTTCGCGCGGATCTCGCGGATGAAGGTCGCAGCGGGCAGCAACACCTGGCTCGGGTGTCGGCCCGGAAGTGAAGTGGGAAAGACGACGCCGACGGGGAGGTTTAGCTTGGTCCTCACCATCTCGATCGGGGTCTTGAGATCTGAGTCGTTGGAGATAACCACCGCCTGCTCGTAGTCCTTCTCGAACCCATCGAACAGCAGGTAGGTCGCGATGTTTACATCCGTGCCCTTCTCTTCGGACTTGAGTACGGACACCGTGGCAGGGCCACCAGGGGCAGGTGTCGCGAGCGGCATCCTGGTGGAGCGGCAGAGGTAGTGCCCCAGATGGACCGTGACGTCTGGTTACGTCTGGATCGCACGGAGGTAGGTGTCCTGACGGACGGGCTGCGATGGATCTTGCGGTCTGGCCGTGACCATCGCGGTGAAGTACCGGATCCGCTGGATCTGATGCTTCGGTAGTAGCAGCTCGCAAAGCTTGCGCAGGTCCAGCCAACGGTACGGCGTGCCCTTCAGGCATCCGTAGTACAAGTTGAACCCGTCGATGTAGACGTTCGTGCGCATGCCACGATCTCGTCTGTAACATCCCGGCTTGTCAACACCGCCTAGGCGCAAAAAACGGGAAATTAGGCGCCAAAAAAACAGAGGCCGACTTAGTTGCCTAAGCCGGCCTCGACCCTGCCACCGAAGCGCCAGGGGGGGTAGCACGTTGATGTCCTCAAGCTAGTCAACTGGCAGGCGCGGTGCAAGCACAAAATGACGCCCGGACTACCACTCCGGGCGTCCTGGAGAGGGCGGTTTGCGTCGAGACCTGGCCCACTTCACACCGATGGTTGAGCACCTTGGAAATCAGCTCTCGACGATAGGTGATGACCGGAGTGGTAGTCCGGGCGTCATTTTGTGGCTGATGCGCCTACTGCGCGGACGGGCCGGGTCCGGCTAGCAAGAATCGATCCGTTTATTTTTGCCTGGTCCGTGGCACCTGATTTACTACCCAATTCGAGAAAAATCGAGGTTGCGGTCGACGGGGAACGGATCGGGTGTGGTTTCGGAGGTTAACAAAACCATGGACATCCGAGATTGCCGCGAAGTCACCCTACGCCTACCCCGCGACCTGGCCGCCCAGGTCGACAACGTCATAGCCCGGCAGGTCGCGCGCGCTGCCGGCGCGGGGGCCGTGGGGCGCGCGCTGCCGAACCGGCACACCTGGCTGCTCCAAGCCGTGCGCGCCGCCCTGCGCGCCGAGCGCGACGCTGCCCAGCCCTAGCTCGACCACCCCGGCGCGCGCCGGCTCGGGGCGGCGCGGACGTCGGTGCAGACGACCCCAAAAACGACGACGGCCCGAGGGATGAGAGCCTCGGGCCGACCAAGAGGAGCTACAGATGAAAGCAGCAGCTACTAGTACCCGATCTGATAAGGAGATCAACCGGCAGATCAAGGCCCGCGTCGGCGACCTGCTCGCCATGGGCAACGCCCTCGGGCTCGCGGACCTCAAGGGCACGCCCCGGAAGATCTCCTTCCGCTGCCCGCTCCATGGCGGCTGCTCGGCCGGAGCGAGCATCAAAGACGGCGAGCCCGTCTGGCACTGCTTCGGATGCGATGAGGGGGGCGACTACTTCAGCCTCGTCGTCGCAGCGACGGGTCTCGTCGACTGGCCGCAGATCCGAGAGACCGCGGCGCGCATCGCCGGGGTCAACCTCCCCTCGCGGGGGACGGCCTACGACGGACCATTTCCTGACGCGAACCAGGTGAGGATCGAGGACCTCATCTGGTTCGACAACCTGCTCGCTGCTGTCGCGCGGATGGACCTCGTCGACCCGATGGAGGAGGGGGAGGACGCCCCCGATAACAAGGCGAAGGCCACCGCCAAGGTCGAGGGCGTCCCCAAGGAGGTGGCCGAGCCTGTGGTGGCCGAGCCTGTGGTGGCCGAGCCTGTAGTGGCGGCGCAGGACGAGCCCGTGGTGGAGGACGAGGCTGAGGCTCCGGCTGCGCCCGCTCCCGCAGCACCTCCGGCGCGCGAGGCCGAGTACGCCGCGCTGTGGGAGCGCTGCATGCGGCTCGACGACCCACAAATCCCTAACGAGGTGCTCGCCTACCTCCGCGGGCGTGCGCTACCGCCCGCGGAGCTCCTGGGCGCCACCCCGGCCCAGGACCTCGTCCGCGTCTTGCCGCAGAACGCCGCGTTGCCCTCGTGTGCGGCGCGCGAGGGGGTCGCCTGGTCGGTAAGCAAGCACTGGGTCATCGTGCGGATCTACGACACGCTGGCGCGCCTCGCCGGCCTCCGTGCCCGCTCGGTCGACCCCGGCTGCCCGGCGGGCGCGAAAGAAATGGTCGGCGCCGGGGTCAAGCTCTCCGGCACGGTGCTCGTCGATGCTCCTGGCGAGCTGGTCCTCCGGCTTGGCCCGGAGAAGATGGGCAACGCGCTAAAAACCACGAAGCGCCAGCTCGTCGTCCTAATCGCCGAAGGCGTGCCTGACTGGCTGACGCTCGCGCTCTGGGCTCGGCGCTGGCGCGCCACGCCGGCAGCGGACGGCACCGTACTCGCCGTTTTTGGGGTCTACGCTGGGGGATGGACGCAGTCCGTAGCGGATCGCCTACCAACGGGCGCCCGCGTCATCATCCGCACCCACAGCGACAAAAGCGGATGCGGCTACCGCGACGAGATCTCCGAGACCCTCTGGGCTCGGCGCTGCCTCGTCGAGGCGCGCCACCCGGACGGCATCCCGACTAAAACGAAGATCCCCGACGAGAACGACGACCTCAAGCGCTTCGGCATCGACGGCATCGACCCGCTCGCCGGCAACACCACGCGTCCAGCGCCACCGAAGGGAGGCTACCCGCTCACCGAGCTCGGCAACGCCGAGCGGCTCGCGCACCGTCACGGTGCGGATCTCCGGTATTGCGCGAGATGGAACCAGTGGCTCGCCTGGGACGGTGCGCGCTGGGACAGCGGGAACCCGCTCGAAGTCGATCGCCGCGCGGCAGCTGTGGCCCGGGAGATCCGGATTGTCGAGGCCGCGAAAGTAAAGAGCGAGGAGTACCGCGAGAAGGTCGAGGCGTGGGGCTACCGCAGTGAGTCGTCGAAGGTGCTCTCCGCGACGGTCAAACTCGCCCGCGCGCTCCGGGAGGTCGAGATCCGCCCCGACCAGCTCGACGCCGACCCGTGGGCGCTCACCGCCCATAACGGCACGATCGACCTGCGCACTGGACGGCTCGTACCGTCAAGCCGAGCTGCACTGGCGACGAAGATGTCGCCAGTCGCCTACGACCCGCACGCGCAGTGCCCCCAGTGGCTCAAGTTCCTCGACGAGATCATGGCGGGGAGCCAGGCGCTCGTTGGCTTCCTGCGCCGCGCCGTCGGGTACTCGCTGACGGGGTCGACCAGGGAACACGCCTTCTTTATCTTGCACGGCGCCAAGGGTCGCAATGGCAAGGGGACCTTCGTCGGCACGATCCAGGCGCTCCTCGGCGACTACTCTGGGACGGTCGACCGCCGGATACTCGTCGACCGTGCCAAGGACGCACACCCGGCCGACCTCGCCTCCCTGCTCGGCATGCGCTTCGCGGCGACATCCGAGGCTGACGAGACCGCGCACCTTTCGCACGACACCGTCAAAGCGATCGTCTCCGAGGACCGCATCGCGGCCCGTCGCATGGGCCAGGATTGGTTCGAGTTCGTCCCGAGCCATAAGCTTTGGTACAGCGTCAACGACGCCCCCCGGATCAAGGCGGATGACTCCGCGCTCCTCGCGCGGATCAAGCTGGTACCGTTTTTGCAGCCCTACCTCGGTCGGGAGGACCGCGAGCTCCCCGGGAAGCTACTCGCGGAGCTCCCAGGCATCTTGCGGTGGGCTGTCGAGGGGTGCCTGGAGTGGCAACGGATCGGGCTCGCCGCGCCTCCCGAGGTGACGGCAAGCGTCGAAAAACTGCGCGTGGCTAACGACGATATCGGGCGCTTCCTCGACGAGGAGTGTGAGGTCGACCCGGGCGCCAGGGTCACCAAAAAGGCGCTTTACCACGCCTACAAGGCGTGGGCCGACGAGAACGGCGTGCAGCACCCGCTGAGCGCCAAGACGCTCGGGGCCCGCCTCGAAAAGAAGGGGATCGGGGAGGTCAAGTCCACCGGCACCGAGTACCGCCTGGGGATCCGGCTACGCAACGGCGGTACGGCCTCTTTTTATACTGACCCCGTCCAGATGGACGCCGCGATCGAGGCGATCGAGCAATTGGTCGGACAAGATCGTCACACTAGCGCTTCGTAAGTTCTCCCACCAGAAAACAGAATAGCACCCTTAGCACCCTGCCAAAGCGCGATAGCACCCTGCCAACCAGCGACGGGACAGGGTGCTAAGGGTGCTAAGGGTGCCATTTTCCCGGCCCAGGCTTCCTGCGCGCACGCATGCACGCGCATGCGTGCGCGTGCGCGCGTGATCGCAGGGTTGGAAAAAATAGCACCCTTAGCACCCTGTCTGGGGTTATCTTCCGTCGCTGGATGGGTCAAAAAGTCGATCAAAAATTGCACCCTAATGGCACCCTAATAGCACCCTAAGGTCCGAAATAGCACCCTATCGGGTGGCCGAACCATTCTGCTCGGAGCAGCCGGACGGGCTCCCCACAACTACCCCGATGTAGGTGCGGCTCGCACCTGCGCCGATGCGTGGGGGCCGGGCTGAGCGACGGGGAATCCACCGTCCGTTCCAAGCGTTCCAACGATTCCAAGCACAAGACTAGTCCCTGCCTGGTATATCCCTCCCCGGAATCGAAAGATTCCGTCCGCCGCCGAAAAGAGGGGGGTCTGGGGGGAGTTGAATTGTTGTGGATAAGTGCCTCTTTCCGTCGAGAGGGGTTGTGGTG
>Ga0154020_10003801_pt1 | contig 18082 bp, 16 predicted proteins | sample Klosneuvirus_201_FD_109709 | JGI IMG/M metagenome (GOLD analysis project Ga0154020, IMG submission 109709) | Active sludge microbial communities from wastewater, Klosterneuburg, Austria - Klosneuvirus_20160825_MG | ecosystem: Engineered > WWTP > Aerobic digester > Activated sludge | place... | reverse complement strand
TTCATTCGTCCTCCATGAAATTTGATTCCGATTCCGGAGCAAGAGAAAAGAATTGTCGGATGAGTGGCGCTGGGTCGTTTGTTGAGTGCAATTCAAGTTCCGTCGGGAAGCAGACGCGATAGCTCGGCCACGCGTAGCGTTCGTCGAGAAAGACGATGACGCCGCGATCGCGCTCTGTCCTGATGCACCGTCCGGCAGTCTGCAACGTCTTGTTGAATGCTGGGAAGGTGTAGGCGTAATCCCATCCGCGGCGGAATAGCCGTTCATAATGATCAATGGCTGCTTTTGTCTCGAGATCTGGGCGCGCAAGTGGCAATCCGACGACGACTACCGCGCGTAACTCGTCGCCAGGCAAGTCGATGCCTTCGGAGAAGCTCCCACCCATCACGCCTAAAAGCGTGGCGCCACTCGCCTTGTAGCTGCGAAAATTTTTGAGCAGTTCTTCGCGCTCTTCACGACTGTACGACGAATCCTCAACGAAGACCGTGCGCTCGCTGTCGCGCTCGATCATTGGACGCAGCGCAGTCAGAAGCGCGTAACTTGGGAAGAACACCGCGCTGTTACCAGGGACGGCGTTGATGGTACGCACACACGTGTCAGCGATACGCGCGTACATCTCCGGAGATCTCGTCGTGAATTTTGTCGTCACGGTGGGTACGATGAGGTTGAGGCGATTGCGTTTGGGGAATGGAGATGGGAGCGAAAGTGTTGTTGCTTCAGGAATGCCAAGGATCTGGGCGTACATCGCAACAGGGGTGAGGGTGCCGCTCATCACAACTGTCGCGTGCGCGCCACGTAATACTGGACCGGTGATGACGCTCGGGTCAAGGCAGCGGTAACGCAACTCGACGGATGGCCACCGTGGTGAAGAAGCACTCGTTCGTGGTCTGTTTGCGGCCGCACTCGCGCGCAGGAGTGGGTGGATGGCCTCCTCTTCTTCGTCACTCTCATCTCCCTTCTCTTGGCTCGTCGATGTGGTGTTGAACGCAATCGCACCGCGCACCTCTCCAGCGCGCAAGATGCGCACAAATCCTTCGTCGTCGCCAGGCCATGCGCGCAAGAATGCCGCGAGGGTGCCGCAGCTTGATGAGCGTTGTTGCGCGCGCACGTTTTCAGCGATGCTTTCGAGCGCGAGGATGAAGGGTTCGAGTTCGCCGATGCGCGCGAGGCCTTTGAGGAACTCCTCGCGCCCGACAATGCGTTCATCACGCGTGCCGTCGGCGAGTCGGGTGAGGAGCTCGCCAATCTCGCGGACGTACAGGAGATGGTCCGATCCTTCGTTGCGCTCAAGCTCGCGCAGGACGCGTACCAGCATGCCGGTCGTGAGGCGTTCGGTTGCGAGTTCTTGCACACGGTCAGGGACGTTATGTCCTTCATCGACGATAATGATGAGATCACTCAGATCCTTGTTGAGTCGGCGCAGGAACCCTTCACGGATTGATTCGTTGAACAGATACGTGTAATCCGTCACGATGACGCGCGCGCTTTTCGCGAGAATCATCGTCACCTCATACGGGCAGACTTCGTGCTCGCTTTCGGCGCAGATATCGCGTACCTCAACAGGTGTTGCGCCAGGTCGACTGCCGATTTGCAGTAATGCCGAGCGAGTCGCAACTGAGTGCTCTTCCCCAGTACGTAATCGTTCGTAGTACGCACACGCGCCATCCGCACGTAAGGCCTTGCAGTGCTCAGCGAACTCACGACCTGTGAGGTGGGCGGTTCCCTCTTGGAGGCATAAGTGTTTCTTCCCGACCACGTCGACTGCTGGGATGGGGATGTTGTGACGTAGTCCGATACGGCGCACCGTTTCAAGCGCGAGCGCGTGTTGTGTCAAGCGGCTCGTGAGGAAAACGACTGTGCGGTCTTGCGTGAGTGCTCGCTCAATAGCTGGTGCGAGCGCAGCGGCAGTCTTGCCCAATCCTGTCGGCGCGTGCGCGACAATTTGTCCTCCCGTATCGATTGCTGCGAGGATGCCGCGCATGAGGCGATCTTGGCCATCGCGGACGTGCTCGTGGGGGAAGAGTGTAGACGGCATGTGGTGATGGTGGTGCGTCAAGGATTTTATAAGCGTAGGTGCTTGGTGGCCTGTGCTCGCCGCCAACAAGATTTATAAGGCGCGTGGTCGTTGGTCCGTCTATGGTGGGTGAACAACTCTCTCCCGATACGCTCCCAATCGATACGCAAGTGCCGATGCCGACGCCACAGGAGCCTGTCGATGATGAGGATGATCTGTATCCGAATCCGGGCTTTACGCCGTCGCGACGCGCGAGCATCGACCCGACCGCGCCGCATGCTGGCGGTCAGAGCGATGTGTTCTGGGCTATTGCTGCTCGACGGTCTGTCTCGCATTTCTTGCCCCGACCGGTCGAGATGGACAAATTGTTGCAACTCGTGCAAGCGGGTGCACTCGCACCATCGTCAGGGAATATCCAGAACTGGTCATTTATCGTCGTGACGGACCTTGAGCGTATTCGCGCACTGTACCATCACACGCTCGATCAAGAACCGTTTTTGAGTGCGCCCGCCGCGATTATTGTTACGGGCGATGAGGGCCACGCGAACGCGATGTATGGTATGCGCGGCAAGCGCCTCTACACGGTGCAAAATTGCGCCGCCGCGACGCAGAACATCTTGCTTGCCGCGACGGCGCTGGGCTTAGGCAGCGTCTGGATCGGTGCGTTTGATGAGGATAAGGTCTCCTCTCTCTTTCACCTCGGCGGTAGCGCGCGTGCGCAAGCAATCATCCTTATCGGGTACGCGGCGAGCGTGCCTGCGCCAAAGGACATGAAACCGCTCGATTCGATCGTTTTCTTCAATGACTTTGGCAACAAGGTCCAGCGGCCGCACCTGATCTTCTACGATTGGGCGACTGAATGGCGCTTGCAGGCGCAGAAAGTACGCGCGCACATGCAACACCTCACGAGCGGGTCATCTGCGTCCTCGACTGTTCGAACCAAAGCGCATCGCGAGCGGGTCGCGAACGCGAAGGAATCGGCTGCGCACGCGATGGTGCAGACAAAAGAGCGTATGCGTCGTGTTATTGATGGTTTGAAGAAAGATGCGTATCGTGGCCGGTAGCTATTTCGCTGCGCTTGCGGGTTGTTCTTCTTCCCCAGATGTACACGTTTCAGGTCTACCGTACGCTTTCGCTAGGTACTCGCGTGCCCTGATACGGTGTTGGTACTCATCGACGTACGTTGTATACGAGAAGTTACTGTCCTTCAAGGTCTGCCATACTGCGCCACCTTCAATTGCGTCGCGCATTTGAGTACCTTGTATGGGGTCAAACCAAATACCGAGATCTTTCGTCGTCAGGTCTTTTGGTGCAGTGTTACATGCGGATACGCGTCGTCCTGTGGTGAGCCCGAGGATGTCGTGATTCATGACATTCCACAAAATATCCGGTTCCACATACAAATCGATGCCGCTGCAGGTCACGCCATTGGTCGCAATCAGGTCGGGGTGAATAAGACCTTCGAGGTGTCCTATCTCGTGGAGAAACAGGGTTGCAATGCGTAACGGCAAGGTGCTCGGACATCGTTCGCTGTCTTCTACATCTATGCTGCGCACCAGGGCGAGTGCCACACGTTCTGGTACTATCGCGTACCCAGCGCTTGGAGTACGTACTTCGTCCTGTTCGTTGTATACTCCATATCCCTTGAGTCCCTGTGTGTAGCTATGTTCCCGGAGTATTTCGACGCCCACGACGCGTTCAGGAAGTGAGACTCCAGGCCCATACTGTGTGGTGTGGGATTCTTTAACGATTTGTGTATGCAGCGGTATTCCTTGCTCATACATCATCTCTGTCGCGAGTCGTATACCTGCATCAAGCGCTTCTTGTGGGAGTAGCATGTCAGGATCCACCCACACGCGCATTTCGAGTGGTTTGCTTTGTTCGGGGACGCATTGCAACCGTTCTAGATCGAAGGTTTCTTTGCAGGCAGTCGGAGAATGAGCAATGGGTGTCGAAGACGCGAGACTGGTGCCTAAGAGAAAGGCAGCTACTCCACCGAGCAACGCGCGTCGCATCGGTGGGAGTTTGTTCAAACGGTATTGAAGAAGGCTTGCGCGCTCTTTGGTTATCTACGGTTTCAGATAAGAAGAATCAGCCGAAGCTCTTGCCGCATCCGCACCCGCGCGACGCGTTCGGGTTCTCAATTTTGAAGCCCGAGCCCATGAGTGAATCGACGTAATCGACGGAACTGCCTTTCAAGAGCGGCATACTCTCTGGGTCAACGAGGATGATGAGGTCCTCGAACTCCAGGGTCGTATCTCCATCTTTCTTCTGGTCGAAATCCATGTCATAGCTGAATCCTGCGCAACCGCCCGGCGCGACTGCGATACGTAGCGGCCACGTTTCTTTGCCCGCTTCCTTCATGCGTAATTCTTTCACTTTCGCAATCGCTTTTTGGGTGAGCTCAACCATCTCGATACGTTTATTGAGCGCAACGTTGATGTCCACAATCATCTGTTGGACGTCTTCTTCCGGGATGCCGTGGAGGCGCGCGCCATCAGCGACTGTATCAAACGCGTTCGCGCTGCAACCAACACAGTGCAAACCGTAGCGGAGCATGACTGCTGCGCTCTTTGGAAACGCTGCGACCAAGTCACCGATGATCTCCTCGCCAGTCACCAAGTATGTGCCGTCTGGCTGTGTGAAGGGGGCCTGGAGCTCGGCGACAGGGTCGGTGTGCGTGTGCTCCTGATGCGTGTGCGTCATAGGGGTGGTGGTGCGCTGGGTGCTTTTTAAAAGTGTCGTCGGGAATCCGTGACGCGAAGGTATTTAAACATCATTCGTCGGTTTTTGGGGTATGGAGACGTCATCAGCAACGCCCGTGACGATTGCGCAACCACCCAAGATCCAATTCTGGACGTTTGATGCAGAGATTACTGCGATGCACAATCCTCTGCCAGGGCTCTACGTCTACCGCTTCCGGTTGGACAAACCCATTACATTCGTCGCCGGACAGTACGTGAGCGTGTTCTTACCAGGTAAGAAACCAGCGCCCTTTAGCATCGCGAGCAGCCCCGAGCAGCATGACGCGCTTGAACTTGGCGTCGAAGTCGTCGGTCCCGTCACGACGGCGATGAGCCAGATGAAGGTCGGTGATCGTGTGCCGCTCAAAGGACCGTTTGGAAAGTTCGTGATGACGGACACGGAACAGCAGGTCTGCTACCTCGCCGGTGGCGTTGGCATCACGCCATTCATGAGCATGCTGCGGTGGATTCGTGACACGCACCAAGATGGTCGTCACGCGACGCTGTTCTACAGTTGTAAGACGCAAGACCAGTTCTTATGGCGTGAAGAGCTTGAGACGATGATGCGTGAATGCCCAAACATGAAGATCATCCTGACCATCACGCGCGAAGCGCCACCGAGCTGGCCACACAAGACCGGTAGGATTGATGAGAAAATGATCCGCGAAGCGATTACTGATGTGCCGGGCACGGTGTACTATTCGTGCGGTCCAGTGCCACTCATTGACGCGATGTTCGCACTTCTGCGCACAATGGGCGTACCGGAAAGCAATCTCAAGCGCGAACCGTGGCATTAGTGCAGCATTCTCAATAGAAACGGAAACCACAGTGACCGCAAAAACGGCTTTGATAGGGAATCGTTTGACGGCAATGCGGACAGGGTTTTGATGCCGGCTGGTGCGGGTGACTCGGGTGTTGCGCAGGTGTGACGTGCTGGTGCGTCGCGTGGGGTTGTGACCCGTGCACGTGCGGCGTTGCGGGATGGCGCTGGGTGTGGAGCGGTTCCCTTTGTTGTACGGGCGGACCAACGGGTGTCGGCACCACCTTTGTCTTCTTACGTAATCGTGGGATGAACTCTCGGTATGCGCCAAAGATGATGAATCCCACGCCAATCCAAAAGAACACGACGAGATTCGCAGGATTCGTTGAGGTCGCAGTCTTCGCTTCGATAAAGCGCGAGAATCCAATCATCGCAATGCCGGCAAGCAGGAACGACCAGCCAGGAAGTGGTTTGCCCATGACGCCGACACGGTTTGTGCCGTATTTAAACTAATAGGCGGTCGTCGTCGTGTAATGGTGCGGTGCGGTATTGGACATCTTGCGCCCGGCGCTAAAGATCTTGTAGTCCATGTGCACAGCGTGGATATCCTTACTCGCGATGGTATTGATGCGTGTGATGAGGCGGTCGGCTGCGTGAACAGTCGACGCTCGAATTTCCAGTTCCTCTTGTGAACCCGCGGGAATGACGTTGCGGATGTCTACTGTTTCGGCGAGTGGAGCGTTGTACTCAAGCACGCCGAGCGCACGCAATACTTTCGGAAGCGTATAATCGGCGAAGACGGTCATCTCTTTGATATCGACGGGGGCGAAGAGCGTTCCATCGCGATTTTGCGAGCGACCCCAGGCCATTGCCGCGGCGAGTTGCGCGCGTTTGTTGAACTCTACGATGTGATTATCTTTCGTTTCCCAATTGTCTTGAAATGATGGCATCTCTTGGATGAGCATTGCGAGAAGTCCGTTGGGATCGTATCCTCCGCGGTTCGTGTAGAGCCTGAGCTCTCCGTGTTGCTTGCATGACTCGATGAACGTGGAGAATGTTCCGCCGTCTTGTCGTGCGTAGCGCGTCGCGAGCACGTCGCCGACGTCGTGGAGGATCTGTCGGCGTTCCTCGTACATGGGGATGTCGTGCGCCCGGTCGATACCTTGGAAGATCTCTCGTGCACGAGCATTGGAGATGTCGCGCCAGAACGTCCCAGTAAGTGCCTGGTCACCGTACGCAGTGACTGCTTTGCGTAATGAGGCCCACATCGCTGAAGATCCTTCTTGCGGTTTGCCTTCGAACTCGACCGTGTACTTGACGTTCTCGGTATCGCTTGCGGCGAAATTGGTGAAGCAGAAATTGATGGTGTTGCCCCAAAAGAGGAAATCCACAATGCGCTCGTCGGATGCGGGGTAGGGTGGGAAGTCCCAGGCAGGAATTTTGAACTCGCTTGGCGCCCATTCTTGCGCGATCGCTTCGAGTCGGTCATTGTTGATGTGGACGTGTTCAGGTGTGGTGACGAGTGACTGTGTAGATGGCAAAACCGGGTTCATAGTCGAGACGAAAACGCCCCGTCTTGAAAAAACTTCGCTTCCGTTTAAAAACACTTACCGCGGCTCTTCATCATCGTCTTCATCATCGAGTTTGTGCTCGACGATACCGCTCTTATCCTCATCGAGATCTTGGTCCTTGAAATCGGACGCGTCACGAAATGCGTGGTAGCACGCGTCGGAGCAAAAGCGCCACTTGCGGCCGTAAATCACGCGCTCAATCGTTACCTCATGTTCTTCAAACGCAGTCCCGCAGTACGCGCATTCATCGGCCGCATCAGCTTCGACATGATCGCGAACATCAAACCCTTCTGTTGGGTGCTCATCATCCATGTTTACTGCCCCACAGGTGTCAAGTGCGTCTTACCGCCCAGATATGGACGCAGTACTTCAGGGATGAGAACAGAACCGTCTTCTTGTTGGCACTGTTCCAAAATAGCGACGAGCGCGCGCGAGGTTGCTACAAGCGTGCTGTTGAGTGTGTGTACCCATTCGTTTGTATCGCCCGCACGGTACTTCATGTTCAAACGCACCGCTTGGTATGCGGTGCAGTTGCTTGCGGAGACGACTTCCTTGTACGCGTTCACGCTCGGAATCCACGCTTCGAGGTCGTACTTCTTTGCTGCCACAATGCCTAAGTCGCCGGTGCAGATGAGTACCTTGCGAAAGTGGAGCCCGAGCGATTCGAAGAACTCAACTGCGTTTTGAATAATCTCCTCGTGGAGGTCCCAGCTTTCTTCAGGCGTGCTGATGATAATCTGTTCGATCTTTGTGAACTGGTGCACGCGCCAGATGCCTTTCTCTTCCTTGCCGTGGCTGCCTGCTTCTTTACGGTAGCACGGGCTGATGCCAGCGAGGCGTGCGGGCAGGAGTGCGCTGTCGATGACCTCGTTTTGGAATTGTGCAGTGAGCGGGTGCTCGCTGGTCGCGATCAAGTGCAGGTCTTCGCCTTCGATCTTGTAGAGTGTGCTCTCGAACTCGCCGAGGTCTGTGACCCCTTCGTACGCGGAGCGGTTCATCATGTGCGGCGGTGCGACGGGCAAAAAGCCGCGTTTGGAGAGGAATACCAGACCGTACTGCTGCAGGGCGAAATCAAGCATGGCGAGGTCGCCGGTGAGGAAATAGAATCGTGAACCGGAAATCTTTGCCGCACGCTCGAGATCCACGAGGCCAAGCAGTTCGATAAGTTCCGTGTGATTGCGTGGTTCGAACGAGAACGTTGGTTTCTCGCCGTAGTGCGCGATTGTTTTGTTCTCCGTATCGTCTTTCCCATACGGAACGCTCTCGTGCATGACGTTTGGGAGTCGCATGAGGTAACTGCGCATGGTCGCTTGCAGTGCCGTCATCTCCTCTTCAAGCGCGGTGATCTGCGTTGGGATAGCTTTCACTTGCGTAACAATGGGTGCGATATCACCGCCCGCCTTCTTCGTTGCATTCACCTGTTCGCTTAAGCGATTACGTTCGGCCCTGAGCGCGTCACAAGATCCCTTCAGTTCACGCCACTGACTGTCCTTCTCAAGGATAAGGTCGACCCACGCAATCTTTTCTTCGTCACGGCGCTTCTCGAGGTCAGTACGGACAACGTCTGCGTTCTCGCGGAGGAATCGGATGTCAAGCATAGCCCTTGCGGGCCGACGGGAGAATTATAAAGGTTGTGGCGGGCGGCTAGTGCTTCTTCTTTGCGTGGTGTTCATCCGTGATGATTCTGCGTACGGGCCAGCTGATCTCAATCCCTTCCTTCTCGAAGCGCGCGTGGATGGCTTTGATGGCCTCGTGGACGACGAGTTTACGTTCCACAGGTGTTTTTGCAGCCATGGAGAGTGTGAAATCGATGTTGCTATCACTGAAGGTGGTGAATCGCACGATGGGTTCAGCATCAGGTACTGCGCCGCTGCACGTGTGCTGGATGTGTGTGCCGATATCTATCAGCACTTTCTCCACGTGCGCAAGGTCCGATCCGTATCCAACACCACACCCTACACTCACGCGCACATGGCCACTGGGCATCGAGACATTCTGGATGACACTGTCGGCAAGACGGGCGTTGGGGACAATGACGATATTGTCCTGGAGCGTCCGTATGCGTGTGCTGCGCCAACCGATATCCTCGACGTGACCTGTGACCTTGCCGTCCTCAATCTCGATGAAATCTCCTACACGCACGGGCTGGTCGCTGATGATGTGCATGCCGGCGAAGATGTTGGACAACGTGCCTTGGAGTGCTAAACCGACCGCAAGACCGCCCACGCCGAGCGTGGCGATAAATGGTGTGATCTCGACGTTAAAGTGCGCAAGCACGATGATGCCTGCCGCAAGCCAGATGATGACGCCGACGATGATGTTGAGCAAACGCGGTGACCCGGAAAGCCCGCGGCGGGCGGTGAACCAACGCGTGATGAGGAACGCGAGAATGCGCGCGCCCATCCATGCCGCGAGCGCAGCGGCGAAGATGTAGAAGATGCCGTTGAGTGGTGCACGATAGGCATCAAGCGCGCTTACTGTGCGTGCTGCGATATACGCGCCGATAAGCATGATGAGAAAGAAGAGCGGGCGCGCGGCGACATGTAAGAGGATATCATCAATATCTGACGTGGTCTTCGCGGTCAATCGTTTGAGCCCCACGATGAGGATGTTTTGGAAGATCCACCCGACACCCACGAATATCATCAAGACGAGTAACGCGTGGAACCATTCGTTTGTGCCAAGCCACGCCAGGTCTGCGGGTAGTGCCATTATCGTCGATGGAACGACCCGCGGTATTTAAAGAGTTGTCCGGACCGCCCGGTGGTACTGGAACAGGGTCGGCAAGCCCACACCACCACCAAACGTATTTAAACCTCCGTGCGTGCGCTTAGAGAATGACTGCGCGCTACCTCTCACTCGCCCTTTTGCTGCTCTTATGCACCACGACTGTTCTCGCTGATGGCATCATTGTCCAATCACCGACCGGCACGACGATGGATCCAGCGAAAGACCGTTTCGGATTCTCAGTTGACAGCGGTGCTGTCGTGCAGGAATGCCGTCTTCTCATCGATGATGTAGTCTCAAAGACGGTGACATATAATGCGGTCATCAAGGGCCGCACGATTAGTTTCGCTGCCGATTATGAAGATGGCGATTACACCTGGAGTGCAGCGTGTGAGCTTGAGGATGGAACTGTTCTCGCGTCATCTGATCGCACGATTACTATCAAGCGACCAACCAGTGTCGTGACCGTTACCTCAAGCGGCGCATACCGTGGGAGCATGCTCCACTCGTTTACGATGCGCAATGCTGTTGACCAGGTACCCATTGAGATTTCAAAGGTTGCCGCTGGTGATTATATCAGTATCACGCTCGCGGTGTATCCAAGCAAATCCACGAAGGAGTTGTATGTCAAGAGCCGTCTCGCTGAAAATGGCGTTGCGAAAGTGTGGTTCACGCACAAGCAAGAGGATTACTACGTGACGGAAGGCGAGAACGTCACGATTCCGATTACGGCAAGCTCGAGTATTATCCTCGGCTTCCCTGGCTTGGAACTCAACCGCATCGTTCTCGTTGCGTACCCGAACCTTGCTGGTGTGCCGCCCGTACAAGACCCTGCTGAAGAGACGCCTGAACCAGCGGAGACTCCAGAACCTGAAGAGACGCCGGTTGAGGAGGTTGCGCCTGAGACGCCGACTATTCCTGCAGTGCCTGTTGAGGACACGACGTCAGTGCCTGAGGAGCGCCCAGGTGGGTTCCAGCGGTTCTTGTCGTGGCTCGTCGGCTTGTTTGGTGCCTGAGCATGGCAATGCCGCGGCATGCGGACCGTGCGGTCGGTTTTGCCGTGGTAGTTTTACTTTTTCTTCTGCTCTCACAACGCGCGATAGCGCTCTCGCCCGGTGATGCTGGTGCGATGGATGCTGATGTGCGTATGAGGAGCGCGGTCGACTTCATTGCTGAAGGTCCTGCATACCAGGTTTCTGATGCATCCGGCATGATACGCTGGTACCCGCGCGATGACGCGCTACAGGATGTGGTGGATATCTCGATAACGCCGTCTGTGGATATTGCACAAGATGGGTTGCGTGTCGAGTGGTCATCGCCCGATAATCGCGAGGCCGTGACTATCAACGCGCAGGTGCGCACACGTAACGCAGTCGTTCCCGTGCGCGAGAAAATCTCATTTCCCCTCGTTGGTGTCGCACCTGAACTCGAGCCCTACTTACAGCAAGGTGCGTTCACGGATACGAGTGTTGCTATTCAACAGCAAGCGCAATCCCTCGCCGCGGGCAAGGACGACGCGTACGACGTGGTGTTCGCGCTCGCAGACTGGACGACACGCAATGTTGCGTACAGCCTTGATTCCCTGCGCGCGCCCGCTATCCAACGTTCATCACAAGTCATTGTCTCACGCCAAGGGAAGTGCGATGAGATAACGGCACTCTTCATCAGCATGGCGCGCGAGGTCGGGATTCCGGCACGCTTTGTTGTCGGGTACTCGTATACGGAGTCGGAGCTTTTTAGCGAACCATGGGGTGCACACGGGTGGGCGGAGGTGTGGTTACCGGGCGTGGGATGGGTGCCGTTTGATGTGACGTACGGCGAGTACGGCTATCTCGACGCCGGGCATATCCGTATGGCATCGAGCGTCGATGTGAGTGAGGCGAGCGTCTCGTACGAGGCGCGCGGGCGGGACTTTCGTATCGAAGCATCAACGTTGGATATCGCCATCACACCGACACATTTCGATGCGCAGGGCGATCCAGGCGTGCGTATTGTGCTTGACGCGCCGCGCTCGAGCGTTGGTTTCGGAAGTACGGTGTTAATCCTTGCGACGGTGACGAACGAACGTGATTATTACGTGAGCACGCGATTGGATTTAGCTGAGACAAAGGATACGGATTCACTCTCCGAGACGTACGCGAACGTCTTACTGCACCCATATGAGACGCGCACGTTGCCGTTTTTGGTGCGTATCAAGGATGATCTCGACCCCGGGTATCGCTACACGTTTCCATTCGTCTTGCACGGACGACTAGGGGTTGAGGAGATGGTGATGATTGATGTCGGTGCCGGTTTCCCAGTGTATGGTGAGGATGAGTTCTCAAACGAGATTGCAGAAGGCGCTTTTGGTCCAAAGCCGGTGGATGCGAACGCATTCTCCATCACGTGTGATCGCGGCAGCGTCGTGTACGTCGGAGAATCGACGGTGCACGCGTGCGCGGTTGCCGGACTTCATGTAGACCAGGTGACGGTGTGTGGGGACGGTTGCGAGCACGTGGTTGTTCGCGGGGATACGTTCTCGATAACGAAGGCGTCGGTAGAATCCGGTACTCGCACGACCGCATACACGGCACGTGTTGGTGGACGGGAAACAACATTCTATGTCACGACGCGAGCGTTTGAGCCGACGCGATTATTTGTGGTGCTTGACGCGCCTGTCACTGTGACGCCCGATGAGGTGTTCACGTTGGTTGCGAACGTGTCGTACACGGGTGCGATGCCGCTGGAGGTGACTGCGACCGCCACTGTGCCGCGCACGTCGGCGACAAAAGAGCTTGAGCGTATGACTGGGCCGACGGTGTTGCTCTTTGAGATTCCTGGCAAGACGTTACGGCCAGGGATGAATAATGTCTCCTTCACGTTGGAGTTCTCTGATGAAGTGGGTTCGAAACGCAGCGAGACGTCGGTGATTGAGATTGAATTAGTTGATGTTGGGTTCTGGGATCACGTACTGTTTTGGGCGAGTGATGCGGAGAACTGGTTGGAAGGGTTGTTCGACTGAGAAGGGAAAAGAAAACGCCCAGGCCCGGATTTGAACCGGGGATCCCTTGCGGGATAGGATAATTGCAACATTGAATCCTTCATAGATCAATGTCGTAGCAATCCTACGCAATACCGGGCTATGCGACCTGGGCAGCTGGTATATCGAGTCCGCAAGAGCTTTTTAAAGATTGCGCATCCTGTCGGCGATTCGCTGATGCTTTGGATTGCCTAGTCCGATAGACGAGATGAACGTGCGTGTTTTTTGCTCGCCCGCAAGCCTTAGATGGTATGTAGTGCCTCCACGAGAGCGCGGCGTCCTCTGCCACGTCTTTGCCTCAAGATCGAATTCCGCAAGGAGTCTTACGGTATCGTCCAGGAGCCCTTGTGATGCCGAGCAAAGCTCAATCATTGGATATGTTGCGTTCTTTTGGCCGTTGATACGTGCGAGATAGAAGCTACCGTCTGTTGCGAAAAGGCCTCTGAGGAAAGCCGCATGGATTTCTCGATTTCCAGCGAGCACAGTTGTCGGTATTCGTACGGTGTGCGTTTTCTTTCCGACAGGGAAACCTGCTTTTTTGAACAATATGTGAAAATCGTCCTGACAGCATCGTACGCCTAAGCACCCATTCGGACCACCAGATCTTTTCTGGACTTGGGCGTGAATTCCAATTTTCGATAGCAAGGGAGTGACGACGTGATGATAGAACTCTTTTTCGTTCAGATTTCCTCGGAGTTCCCACACGGTGCCGGTATTTGTTCGATAAAGCGTCCCATCTCCAGCATGCATTCCGAACAATTCTGCATGATCCGGGGTTATCTCCATGAATGGACGTGTTCAGTCATCCCTTTATGCGTTACGGCCGCGTGTCCAGTGGTAGTGACTGGTGTTGGAAGATGCTCTGTTGTTAACTGAACCCGCCAAGACGTTCAACAATATCGACGCACTGCGATGGATGGGTGATGATCTCATCGGCACCAGCAGTACGTAGCACGTTCGGGTCTTTCTCGAATCCCCACGTCACACCAATGACGAAGAGGTCATCGAGGCCGTGGGGGAAGGGTATGTGTTTGGCGGACTGTACGCCGGCAGGAGTGTCTTCAAACACGATGACTCGGTCGGCAGGTAACCCCAAACGGTAGAGGGTGATGAGGGTACTTAACGCGTTGGGTTTTTCAATAGATTTTAAGGTGTCTTTTGAGAGGAACGTGCGTAACACGCTGACCTCATCCGGGAATTCTTTCAGATGTTTTTTTGCTTCACCGTTCGCGGCATATTTGACGACGTCGTCGTACGTGACGCTTGTGTCAAAATATTTCCATAACCCCGCACGTTCGAGCAATGCTCGCGCGTTGCGTTTCTCTTTTGTGGTGTTGACTGCAAGACGCACACGCGTGTCGCGTCTGTCGCTAATGCCGCCACGTTCCCAGATGTGCCGTACCGCGTCCGCGATATCATCTCCGTCGACATTGATGGTCGGTGATTCGGCTGAGTGTTTGATGAATGTGGCATATTCCTCTTCGATTGCCGGATAGAGTTGGTCGAAGTTCTCGGCAGTAATGTTCCCGTAGCGCGAGTAGAGCCCTGAGAGACCGCCGTCCTTGTACGCGGCATTGTAGTGAGTCCAGAATTCCTCGTTTTTCTCCGGGAACGCGTCCATCGCACCAAAGAGTGGGTGCAAGCCGATGTACTTGTGGAAATCGTACTGCAATTCTTGCGTACGCATGAGTGTCCCGTCAAGATCAAAAATCACGCCGGCAAGCGGCCATCGGACAGTAGGCATCCCCGTGGGAGTCGAGAATAGTTAAAAAAGGTAGCGGGGAGTAGATTTGAACTACTGACCTCCGGGTTATGAGCCCGGCGAGCACTCCTGGCTGCTCTACCCCGCTGGTGACGAGAGTTTCCCGGCTCTTTAAATAGGTTGTGGGCGAGGGGTGCCTCCTCTCGTCGGGGCATCGAGCCGGAAGGTTTCCGGTGCGGACCGGAAGGTTTCCGGGTTTCGCTGCGATAGCGGATTAAAGCGCAGCGCGGAACCGTCTGCCCTATGATTCGCACACAAAAAACGAAAACCTACAACATCGTCCTCGCGATAACTTTCCTTCTCGTGCTTCTTGCACCATCGTTCGCGCTCGCTGACGCGTGCTCGCTGCGCACGCACACGCAAGCGGAATGGGGCACGTCCTCAAACGGCGCGAACGCAGCCGCGTACCGCACGAAGCACTTCCCGCTCGACTTCCCGCAAGGTGTCGTGATCGGCGATATCCTCACGAACGGCGTTCGCTTCACGTCATCGAGCGCGGTGCAGCTCTATTTGCCTGCGACGGGGAGTGCAGGTGTGCTCGTGGGTAATGGGACGAATCCCGTGAACACCACGTCTGGCGCTTTGGGCGGTGAGACCCTGTCACTTGCGCTCAACATCGGTTTCGATCTCGCGAACGAGAGTTTTGCTCCTGCTGCAACTCCTCTGCGTGACGCGTACGTGACGACGGGACCGTGCACGGGAAAGACGACGTCGTGGGTGCTTGCGCAGGTCAATAGTGCGCTCACTGGTGCTTCTACTGCGTTGTCCCTTGCGGAGTTGCAATCGTGCGCTGCGTTGATTAACACGAATGCGTCGTTGCTCTCGTGTACTGCTGTTGTACCTCCTACGAATGTACCGGAGAATGTTTCCGTGAATGAGACGAATGTGACTGTCGTTGTGCCTGTGAACGCAACGAACACGACGGTTGAGGAAATCCCGACGAACGGTTCTGGGAACGCCACCAACACGACGCAAGAAGAGAGTGTTCCGACTCCTGTGGGTTCGCTGCGCATCGCGCCGTGGTACCCGAAGGGTTCGCACTATGTCTTCATCTGCGACGTGCCGACTCCCGCATCCGGACGTTACGATTGGCGTTTTGGCGACGGAGAGAAACTGCTTGGTATCCGTAATCGCGACGTGTATCATATCTTCAAGCGCTCAGGAACGTACGACGTGACGTGTGGTGCTGCGAACGCGACAACCCCTGTGCATCGGACGGTCGTTATCGGATAAGGAGCCGCAAGGTTTCTAAACCCGTACGGCTAAAATGACCGCATGCTCGGTGGCATTATCGATTTCATCGTTAGCGGCGTGGTCGTGACGGTCATCATCCTTCTTTTGCTCCTTGGTATTAGTGTCATGGCGCGCGAGGACGGCGGTACTGCTGACGCCTATCTCGGTGAGTCGCAAGGGTTGCTCTCCGACATCTCCGCGCTGCGCGGCAATCCTGCCTTGTCGACATCGCTGTATGTGCTCGGAGGGTTACTGGTTTTGGCCGGGATCCTCCATATGGTGCGGCGAAAGAAGCAGGTCTAGCCGGATCCTCCCTTCGTGTATTTTTTACAAAAACTTTTATACTTCACACTCTTGTCCGTGCTTATGGCATTGCCGTTTAAGGATTCTCGTCGGGCGTTGCTCATTGGCACTGGTGGGGGCAACGATATCGCGAGCGCGGTAATCCCGGCGCAGCAGCTCCAACGTCATGGCATCGAGACCGATATCGCCGGCGTCTTGAGTCCAGCGGCGGCGCATCGTTGCGATGGAAGAATTGAATCGGTCGTGAATGATATCACTTCAGGCCGTATCGCGCGATGGATACCGTTCTCGACACCCGCGCCCATATCTTTCGTCGATGCGGTGTTGCCGGGTGCGATCGCACAGGCAGGATTACGCATCCCTCGCATCTACGACCTCTCGATCCGTTACGGCACGGAGGCGTTGCTTGAGGGTGTAGAGACGCTTGTGCGCGAGCGGGGGTACGATCTTGTTATCGCTGTTGATGTCGGTGGTGATATCCTCGCGCGCGGGCAATCAGATCCGACCGTCCTATCTCCGTTGATGGATCATGCAATCTTATGGATGTGCTCGCACCTTTCCGTGCCGACAGCGCTTGTGGAATTCGGCCTGGGTACAGACGGTGAATTGCGTCCAGAAGGTATGCGTGAGATCGTGGAGGAATTACGCAACACAGGCGCGATGCTCGCGGAGACGAGGATTGCCGCAGGGGATCCGGAAATTATCGCTTTTCGTACGGTATTCGATGAGTTACGTAAGACGCGTGCTGGCCACACCGGGGTCATGACGTTGCGTACGCTCGATACCCCCACGCCCGACGAGGATATTATCACGACGTATCGGTATCGTTCCCGCATCCGTGACAAGTCGTGGCACACGCCTTACGAGGTCGTTCTTCCACATGAACATTTCGGTGCGATGTATTGGCTTGATGCGAAAAAAGTAGCTGCCGCACGCCGGGAGACTGCGCATCCTTTCACGGATCCACTCGCGCAATATTTGCGTACGAAGATGGAGAATCCCTCGTGGAAAACGGAACTCGATTTGTATCCGTTGCGCTCCGGTGATGGGTGGCGTTCTCCGGCGGTCGGAGATACGCTCTGGCTTTTGATGCCAACGTTGCGCATGCCGGGGCAGCAGCGTTCTGAGGTCATCGCTGCGGGGCTTGAGGCGCTACGAGACGGATACGCGGACGCGGGATTGTTCTTTTGCGAAGATGTGCCTCGCGCAGGGGTCGGCCCAGTCGTTGATCTTGGTCCGGTGACGCTGGTGGGTAATTCTCGAGATGTTCTCGCTCGTATAGCGCCTGATATCGAAAAGCGTTTGTCGGCCTCGACACAGGACACGCCACCCCAACTCATTTAAACGGCTTATCCTCTCTTCTCGTCGATGAGCCGCACGACCGTTATTGAGGAGCGATTCGCTGACGCGACGTTGAATCTCGCGCTCGATACGATCGGGAAAGGCAAGCAAGCGCTCGTGTTCTGCAATACGAAACGCGGTGCAGAATCCCAGGCCGAGAAGATCGCGCAGAAGATCAAGGAGCCGAAAAATGCGGATCTCCTGAATGTACTCGCTGATCGTGCACTCAAAGCGGTCTCCAGTCCGACGAAGCAGTGCAAACGTTTAGCGATGTGCCTCAAGGGCGGTATCGCATTTCACCATGCTGGGTTACACTCACAACAACGCGAGCTTGTCGAGACGGCGTTTCGTGACGGGACGCTCTCGGTCATCTGTGCGACACCGACCTTGGCGATGGGGATGGATCTACCAGCGTTCCGCAGCATCATCCGCGATCTGAAGCGCTATAGCCAAGGCACGAGCTGGGGTATGAGCGACATCCCGGTGCTCGAGTATGAGCAGATGTGTGTCTCGGGCGATACCGCTATCCGGACGTCGGTTGGTGATATTCCAATCAGAGAAATTGTGGAGTCAAAAGATGAGTTCAGCATTCTCACCTATGATACAAT
>Ga0154020_10003800_pt1 | contig 18084 bp, 2 predicted proteins | sample Klosneuvirus_201_FD_109709 | JGI IMG/M metagenome (GOLD analysis project Ga0154020, IMG submission 109709) | Active sludge microbial communities from wastewater, Klosterneuburg, Austria - Klosneuvirus_20160825_MG | ecosystem: Engineered > WWTP > Aerobic digester > Activated sludge | place... | reverse complement strand
CGAACAAACAGCACCGGGCGTGTCACGCCTCGTACAAGCCCCATCGCTGGTTCATGGTTAGCGACGACGACCTCAGTTCCCAGGTACAATTCCGGGGAAACATACTTCTGACCAAATCGTTCCTGAATGCCCGCGACACTGGCAGGAACAAGATCGCTCGTTCGCATCGGGATGGACGAGTACTCAAGATTTTCGCCCATGCCGAGTGAGAAGATAATCGCGGTCTGCGCATCACCACTGACGGCCAGCGAGCGTTCGAGTCCACGAATAAATCCAACTACGACCAACACCAATACGATCACCGTTGTCAGCCCGAGGAACGTCAATGACGTGCGCAGCGGACGACGGAATAGGTTGCGAATTGCGTACTCCCAAGGGAGCAGGCGGAAGAACATTGCTGTCGAAATCTTAATGCTGAGTCCGGGGGAACGTGATGAATTAAGCACCCGTGCATAAGTTAAATGGCATCATCGCAGGATTCACAATCAGGGGACTGACGTCCCCCGCTCGCCTCAGCCCCGGCGAGCGGAGCGGCGTAAGCCCTCCGAGTCAAATGCGTGTACCTCGGTGGGCTGACACCCACCGCTCGCCAAGTCACCTGGGCCGATGGCCCAGGCTATTGGAACGGATGGGCCTTTGCACAAAGTGGCAGTGTCCAACTATACTTCACGCGGTCCAGACAGAGGTACTCTCAAAGTTAACGTTTTCCATGTCCCTTCTCCCCTTGGCAAGGGGGAGAAGGTGGCCGACAGGCCGGATGAGGGGGCTGACTTGGAGCTAATATTCTGAACCCAAAAAAGTGGATTCTTCCCCCTCACCCTATCCCTCTCCCCCCGTGGAAAACGTGTCCAGTTGGAAAATCAATTGCGGGGGGGAGAGGGGACAATCGCAAGAAAATCCACAGCTTCATTTCTGACCGCGTGAAGTATAAGACATGCCGAAAGTATTGACGACTTTCACTACCAATTGCGGGATAGAAGCCTGCGAGGAGCCTGCGAGGAGCCTGCGAGGAAGCCTCGGGAATTCAACGCTTAGCAGAACGGTCGAGAAATATCTGTCGATTTTGCAGGCGTAGGACAGGCTTCCAGCCTGTCTGTTTGCAGAAGACAGGCTGGAAGCCTGTCCTACTTATTTCTCGATCGATGCTTCGCAGAACGCGCGCATGGAGTACATCGAAACTCCTGGCTCAGCACTCTTTAGCAAAGAAAGGACTGATGCAGGATACGCAGCTCTCGTCCGTCAGCGGCGCTGTTGGAATGGCGTTCCCGGAAGTCGTGGGCCGTTGGGCTGGCGGGCAGTCCGAACTGACACGAATCTGCCAGCGGTGTCATGATTGACGACCATGGGGAATCCGAACCGATCAGTTCACTCGACTTCTCAAGGATCGCACCGCCACATATTCCCTGACAGGTATTTTTGTCCTGACAAGGACTGGCAGGTTGTCGTTCGTCGCCCGGAGATTCATGATGACAACAGGAGCAGGTTTTGATCTGAGACGAGCACACTTCCGTTACTGGGGCCGCGTCTTCAAGGCCAATGTCCGTACCACAACACACCCCCGCAGGGCACCACATGGGGCATGCAAGGATGACAATAATCTGAACAATGGACAAAAAACCACGTAGCATTCAACTGTTCTCCGCCGCAGATGTTACACGGTCCGGGACGCCACGACAAGAAGGAATTTCGATTAGGCGAGTGGCGGCTTTGCGTTTTCGAAATTCGTGGTCCCCAACCGGCTTCACGCCGGTGGACACCAGGTTTGGCAACTACTGAAAGAACAAACTGACGCTTTGGCTCCCCACTGGCTTCATGCCAGTGGACGCCGGATTTGACAACGTCGAGCAATGGTTGCCCGTGACTCGAACGTCTTGCGATTCCGAGTTGGCAAACCGGGCTTCCACCGACGCGAGGTCGGATGGGGAGCCGCTTCGTCTGGTTTGGCGTCGTTAGTCGCCAAGCCCTGGTCCGCTGGCGTAATGCCAGCGGGGCCACACAAAGAGTCTGTCTGGACTCCTATCATTTTGATCGACAAGAACCCGAAAATCCCCGCATTTACTCCGGATTGGACAGATCGCACCCGCCCAAACCGCAGCGTCCGAATCCTGCGGTTTCCGATCAGAGTTTGATGCCATCAGCTCGGATTGACTCGATAGCCGTTCCTGTAAGAGTTATAGTGAGGCTCCTGCCGCTTTCTCTCACGCTCGGCCGGATTGTCCGGTATACTTCGGCAATCGGGGCCAGTCGGCTCAGTTGGAAAAGCCCGCGAGCAGCGTTGTTTTCATTGTGCTCGATATACTTTGACTTCATTACAGCATTTGACTCATGCGGTATTCGTGGACAAAATTTTTCAGCCTCATCCTGCCGACCGCATTGCTGTGGCTGACTGCCGCAACCTCTTGTCCGGCCCAGTTGCAACCTCCGACCGAGCCGAGTCCGTCTGACAAGCATGGACAGTCTGAAGTTCTTTTGCAGCACCTGGTTCGAGACCGGCAAATAGAGTCCCTGTTGCGGACAGCAGAATCAGTCGGCGATCGTCGTGACGCGGAATTGCGGCGAGAATCCCTGCTGCATATTTTTGGTCTTCCGCATGATGTCTTTGAACTTGAGCCCAACTCCGCGACTGCGATCAGCGTTCGCAGCCGCGCGCTGAATCTCCTGCTCAAATCTCCGCCGGATGTGCAGCGACTTTGGATCGACGCCAATAAAATCATCGCCGAGCAGGAATTACAGACCGCAATTCGAAACGGCGGTCGTCTCGAAGCAGCCCGCGTCGCCCGAAAGTTTCCTCTGACCGCAGCGGGCATCCAGGCTCAGGTGTTGGACATGAGTTGCGAACTCCTGAAAGGTGATGTGCGAAAAGTTGCCGCACAGATTCTCTACCTGGAGAAGGCTTATGCGGGGACCCTTCTCAGCGACGAACTGGCTCGCCTCCTGCAGCCTCTGCGTGAGATGATCGCCGACCGGCGACAAAAACAGCAGCAGGATCCAAACGCCAAAGAAGGAAATTCAAACACGAATCTGTCATTTCCGGCGACGGCATCTGTCGGAACAATTTCGCCGCCATGGCCGAAGCCGCTGTGGACGTGGCGCGAATCCATCTGGACTTTTCCGGGCGTGCCACAGCCGGAAGCAGGCTATTTGCTGATGATGTTTGATCCCGAGGCGGCCGACCGTTTCGAGGAATTCAATAACTGGCGACCGATCTTCTGGGGCGACAGTGTCGTCGTGCGTTCGCCGTTTCGGTTGGTTGCTCTGAACCGCGCCAATGGCAAGGAACAGTGGTCCGTGCCAACCGATACTTTTGAACGTCAACCCGATGTCGTCTCCGACGAGCTGGAGACCGCCACCCGTCGCGCGATGAACGAATCGCAGTCAACCTTCGGACGCGCGGCACCGATTTACGGTCTGGCTGAGTTCGGACTTGTGGCTTCAGACGACGAATTTCTCTTCTTTGTCGATCGATTTTCATTTTTCGCCGAGAAGGATACGTTCGTCGAAAACCAACCTGGCCGCGTGATCCGTCAGCGGAATGGATTTCCAGTGATTGAGGAAGACGGAGACGAGGACCGAAAGCCCTCAGGAACACGCCTGGTGGCTCTAAGGCGATCTCCGCACAACCAGCTGCCGATGGTTGCCTGGACGATCGGAGACCGCGCGGGGTTCGAGTACCGGCCCGTGGCACAGGGCACTTTGATCGACGCTGAATTTGGTGTCACCGACTTGTCCCCGAGTGACCGCATTCCCGGCAATGGCGATAAACCCGTTGATGAAGACACCATTCCCGCAGACCCATGGAAAGGACATCGGTTTCTCGCTCCACCGACCGGACAGGGAATGCATCTGTTTGTGCTGTCACTGAATGAAAATCGAGTTTTCCTCAATTGTCTGCAGCGTAATTCGGGTGATCTGGCCTGGAGACAGCCGCTGATTGATACGGACGAAAATGAGTTGACTGTGATTGACATGTCCGTTTTTTCGAAACGCACGAGCACCTGTGTCGTCAGCGGCAACACAGTCGTTTGCAGCCTCGCGGACGGCGTCGTCATAGGGGTCGATGCTGTCGATGGCGTCTTGTTGTGGGCGACTGCCATTGGCGAAGCTGCCCCCACCGTGCCGCAATTCGGATTTGGCGCGTCATCGCTGCCGGACGAAAGCTCGATTGTGTCCCCATCAATTCTGGTCCCGTGCATTTCCGACGGAATCGTCGTCTGCTGTACTCACGAATCAGCCTCGCTTTACGGTCTGTCGATCGAAACGGGAGAGATTGTCTGGAAGACGTCTCGGCGGGCTTTCGGAGCGGGCGAAGTGGGTGGCAGCCCGGATTACTATGTCGCCGGAATCTCGGGAGACCAGATCATTCTTGTTGGAGACCGCCACTGTCGGAGCGTGCATCTGCAGACCGGAATCCAGAACTGGGTTGTGCAGATTCCCGCTGTCAGCGGCAGAGCGGAATGTCGCGGAGATCGCTGCGTCATCCCGTTGTTTGCCGGTCAGGCGGTGACCGTGAACTTGAACTCCGGTACTTTGATTTCGCAGGCCATCATCAAACCGCTCGTCAACTCGATGGACCAGTACGGAGCGGCGGTGAGTGATGAGGAATTGATCTGCGTCAGTACTCCGACGTGCGTGGCGGCCTTCCCGCGAGTCGATTCCCTGCTGAGAAGCGTTAATCAACTGCCCGCCCTGAACGAAAATCCCTCAAAGCGAGTGCTGATTCAGGCGCAGGCGCACTTGATCAATGGCGATCCTGACACCTCGTTGAATCTGCTCCGGGAATACATCGCTTCACGGACTTCGAATGCGAAACCAGAAACCAGCGTCGATGAATTCCTGGCCGAACTCGTCCTGCAGCAGTGGGGCCAGGCCGTCAGTCGTCAACTGGAAGTCTCACAACGAATCATGCCAGTCACGATCAGCCTTCCCGCAGCGGAGGTTCCTGCGGACTCGGCCTTGCTGGCGACTCTGAATTTGCCGGACGAACTGCGTTTCAAGGCGGACCTTTTCAAATTGCTGTCTGAGCCCGCATCAAGTCGCACGGAATCTCCAATGCTCGCCCGACTGCGGCAACAACGTGCATGGAGTCGACCGGTCTCGCTGACCAGGCTGTGGAATGTTCGTCCAGAGTTGCTGTTCGACGTGCCGACTGCCTCGCCGCCGCTAAACGCAGATGCGATCGACAGCATGTCCCGTGAAGAATTGAAGCAACTGGTTCGCAATTTTCTCCTGCATCCAGATTTTCTTCCCGAAAATTTGATGCGTCAAAGGCTGGCGGAGCGACTGCTGAACCTCCGGCAATTCGCCATTCTTGAGCTTTTTCTCACGAAATGGCACCAGGAGACGATGTCTGCCGATGACGAATCTGCCTCCAGCCAACCAATTGAACTGTTGCGGCGGATCAGACAAGTTGACGATTCGTCCAAACAGGTCGCCGGGCCGGATTCCTCGAACGATCGCCAGTTCACGCTCCTCCCAAAGGGCCTGACGTCGGCAGCCGTGATGCCTCTGGTGTTTGAGTTCCAGCCCTGCATCCGTCAGTCGGATCTGGAGTTTGAGATTCGGCAGCAGGGAAAAGAAACGAATACAATCCCCGATCGATGCCAGCTGAACACCTATACGGCTGACGACGCGGACGGGGTCTCGGAGGTGATGGCCTTTAACGCGAATGATGGAACGTTGCGGGATCGGGTTGTCCTGCCATTTCAGCACTTCCACCTGGGAGGCCGATTTGTCCCTTTGTCAAATGGTGAACTGACGCCGGCGCTGTTTCCAGTCTGCGGCATCAGAGACATCGCGATGGTGGCGTGCCCAGTGCCTGGTTCGTCCGAACTCCTCTGGACACGTCGATTTCGAAATGACAAGGAGGAATCCGTTCACGTGGAATACGGTCCGCTGGGGGCCGATCACTTCGTTTGGCAATTCGACGACGAACTGCATTGCTCGAATCCACTCACAGGCGAGGATCTCTGGACCCGGCAACTTGCGATTTCCCAGAGCGAACAAACGATCTTGTTCCGAGGCGTGAGTCCTTCGGTCCGCCGAATCTCGGGTGACCACAAGGCCGTCCTGGTGATGGGCAGTGATTCTCGCAGTTTTCAGCGGTTCAACACTCAGGATGGTCGCCTTCTGGGCAGCGGTCGGCTGGAAATTGGGCAGTCGGAATCCGTCGTCGTTGTCGGCCGCTGCCTGCTTTACACCGATTCAAATTCACGGCTGCATCTGTTCGACAGCGCGACAGGGCAGGACGAACTTGCCGATGAGGAGCCGATCGTTCCGCGGAGTAACAAGGATGGGAAGATGTTCTGTCGGATCCTTGACGGAAATCGCACGCTGCTGGTGTCATCAGCTCTGGAATTGATTATGATCGACACAGAACGCGGCACCGTCCTGTTCCGGACCTCAGTGGCGGAATTCGTGAAATCTGGCTTCGTGTTCTCCTTTTCCGCGTTCACTCGCAACGGAAAACTTTTCGCCGCTCTCAGTAAACAGGGCAGCGGCGGACCTGATATCGAACGCGCTTTTGTTCGCGGATCGCCCCGATTGTCGAATGGACCGCTGATTTGTCTGGACCCGGTATCAGGAAATGTACACTGGAGTCTGCCAGTGAGCGACGGTGTCTTTCCGGAAGTCTACGGCGATCCGACAGATTTGATGCTTTCCTGGTCGCTGCTTGAAAGGTCGCCCGATGAGGTTCCACATTTTTATCGAGCCGACAGGCTGGTTTTGGAGGTCATTGACTTATCAACCGGCCAACTGATCGCCCGGTCTCCGGCATGTTCCAGCCTGCCACCGCTGCGCTGTATCCATGTTGCCGAAGAGGGGCTGATTCAGGTCACGACGCCGAACGCCACGATTAAGATTCAGGAATCGATTGACGACAGCACTCTTTATCCTTGAACTACGGTGCCCCGCATCAGCAGGATCTCAAAAACTGGTCAGCTTGCGGAATCAGCGTGGCTGTTTCCGCCGCAGTCTGTGAGTATCGGTGAGTCTGTAACGATTGGGAAACCAAATCCACTCCGCCAGGAGTCTGCGGTAGTTTCTGCCGAAAATGAGATTGGCATGATCGCGCGCCTGGCCAGCCGACAAGAATGCGAGAAACCACAACAGCCCCTGAATTTCCTGCCTCCGCACGGGTTCAGACTCGTGATTCCTTCGTAAAATCGTGTCTTTTCTCTGTTTTTGTCTGTTTGTTCTGTGGAGAATTTGCGTCTCTCCCCCAGTCGCTGATGGTTTCGAGCAGGAAAACCGTCAAGGGTCGCAATTCGAAGTTGGACACCTTATTTTGTGTACTAGAGTTCCTGTAGATTACTGGCAATTGCCATCTTTTGCTGATTTTGTAAGTCATTCCTGGTAAATTCTGAAGGTCCCCACAATGCTGATTTCCGCTTGGCTGACCGCCGTTCGAGATCGTTTCCAGTCCACTCAGGTTTCGAAACGCCGCACAGGTCGGACGAAAAAAGTCTCGGAATCTTCAGACATCCTGGAGACAAGGTCTCTCTTGACGGCACCGACGCTGGTGGCGATTCGGCCGAATGTGGGAGACATCTTGCAGGAAGGGGAAATCCGGCATGTGGCTCCGCGCGAGTTGACTCTTCAGTTCAACCCCGGGCAGGTCATCGACGCAACTACGCTGCTTACGGGAATTGTGGTTGAACGTGGTGGCAACGACAAACTAATCAACGGTGTGGGTGACGTTCCGGTCACCATCGGATACGTTGGAATTGGCGACCATCCCGAAGAAGTCGTCGTGCGATTTGCGGAAAATCTGCCAGACGACGTTTACCGAATTACCATCAAAGGCACCGGAGCGGAGCCCCTGAAGAATACCTCTAACGAGGTCTTTAACAACGGTGTTGACGTCAATCGAAACTTCACACTGGATCTGGGCGCTGTTGTAGAAGGTGTGGTCCCGCAGCCCGTGCTGCGCAACAAGAACATCACAATCGCGAACGTCGCTCAATTGAAAGACACCGACAAACTGACAATTACGGTTGGCGGCAAGACAAAGGTGTTTGAGTTTAACAGCACGGGTGGGGTGACCACTGGTAACGTTGCCGTCAACTACACTGCGGCACAGTCTGCGAATACTGTGGCGACGACGCTGGCAGGCCAGATCAATACGGCCGCAATGGGCGTCGCTGCAACTCCGACTGGAGCCACCGTTTCGCTTGTCGGCAATTCGTTTACTCCCAACGTCGTCAAGACTCTGACCACAGCAACTTCCGTAACAGTAGCGGATGCGGGTCTCCTCCAGCGCAAGGACACGGTGGTCGTCTATTTCAATCAGGACGCGCTCAATCCTGCTTCCGCGCAGAACCCGGCCTTCTATCGCCTGTACAATACTGGTGGCACTCTGGCGACGTCGGATGACGTACTCATGAAGCCGACCACGGTGACGTACGATGTCGCGTCGAACACTGCTGTGTTGAAATTCGCCGCCAATCTGCCAACCGCGATCTATTCGCTGCGAATTGGTTCAACTACAGTGACGGCGAATCTGCTGGCCACCGCAATCGATTTTGGCAACATCACGGGTCCCGTGCCCGTGCAACGGAACGGGGTCATTGGTGACACCGCTGCTGGTGCCAATGATATCGACTTATATAAGTTCAACCTCACTTCCGCTAAGGCTGTCACCTTTACCGCGACTCCGGCTCCTACTGCGGACGTTGCGCTCAGATTGTTCAACAGTGCCGGAACACAACTGGGTGCGACTCAGAATGCCGGCGTCGCCGGTGCTGTCGAAACACTGACATCTGCCCTGCTCCCAGCGGGCACTTACTATTTGGGCGTGAGCAGCAGCGGCAATGTCGCGTATTCGGCGATAAACGGAAGTGGTGCGACAGGCGGTACAACCACGGGAGCGTACACGCTGGCTTCAGGAACGCTCCTGAATCCCGATGACAATTCCAGCTTCGCGAAGGCGAATCAGCTTGGTGTTCTGGGGGCAACGCCGATTGATCTGAATGCTTTGATTGAGCCACAGGCCGTTCCACTGCCTCCCTATCCGGGCGGCGTTGATGAGCCTTCGCACCGGGATATTCCAATTGGTATCGAAAACCACGTTGGTTCCAGCGGAAATGCGACGGCGACTCCATCCGCCATCGTGGTGCGGGACTATAACTTCGCTGACGTTTACGGTGTAGATCCACAGGGGAATACTCTTCACAACGCAATCACGGACAATCAGAAGCAGCGCGCCCGCGAAATCCTGGAACTGTGGTCCAAAAAAGCTGGCTTCGTGGCGCGTGAAACGTCCGGTTCCGGGCTGCAGATCGTCACTGGCGACCTCCGCGCCTTTGACCCCATGACGCCACCGAATGCCGCAGCCGGGATGGCGAGCGGCAGCTTGGCGATTATGAATGGAAACACGGACTGGGGCACGAGCGAATACGGCGGCGCTTGGTTCGGTGTTGCCATTCATGAAATCGGCCACGCTTTGGGACTGGGCCATGCGTACGACGCGATTTCCGTGATGGGGGCCGGTGAAGATCCGACGGCCGCCACGATAGCGCGGGAACCTGTTTACCCGACCGCTGTTGACACTGTCAGCATTCAGCGAATTCTTCCGCCGAATGCGACGGACATCGACATGTACCAGTTCACGCTTGCCCAGGCTGGGAATTTCTCCGCCGAGACCATTGCGGAACGGACTTCCAGCAACCTGGACAGTGTCCTGCGACTCTACGACAGCAGTAAAAATCTGATCGCTCAGAATGACAACTACTACAGTTCGGATTCGTTTATTGGACTGAACCTCCAGCCGGGCACGTACTACATCGGTGTCAGCAGCACAGGCAATGCGGATTATAATCCCGCAATTTCTGATACCGGCTTTGGTGGCACCACAGACGGGGCGTACCAGCTGAAGCTGAAATTTGATCCCGTCGCCACAACCACGATGGTTGACGCCACGGGAACGGAATTCGACGGTGACGGTAACGGCGAGGTCGGTGGTGAATATCAGTTTTGGTTCCGTTCAGCCAACACCATCTTTGTGGACAAACTGACGCCAGGCGTGGGCGCGGGCACACTTGCGTCGCCCTATAAGAACATCAAAGACGCCATTACAGCCGCGAAAACAGCTCCCGGAAGTATCGTGCGCGTCGTCGGCAACGGTGGTACAGACGCCAATGAACTCACGCCGGACGATGCGTCGCCCTATCTTGTGGGCCTATCGACTTCCGGAGCTGTTCTGGCAGACGGAAGCACTTTGGAAGTCCCCAAAGACATCACGCTGATGATCGACGCGGATGCCGTCATCAAGCTCCAATCCGCCAACATCGACGCAGGAACTTCAGCTCAGGGGACAGACCGCAGTAACGGCGCAATCCAGGTTCTGGGTGTGCCAAATCGGCCGGTCTACCTGACCTCCTACCTAAACGACGCCCTCGGTGGGGATTCGAACGGCGTTGAGCCAGCTCCCAGCGGATCGAATTGGGGGGGCGTTGTTTTCCGGGATACGTCGGACTATGAAACCCAGGGCATTTTCCTGAACTATGTGAACAAGGCCAACATCACATACGGCGGCGGCCAGGTGAGCGTGAATTCCGTATTGGGGGTCTACGCCCCAATTCACATGGACACGGCGCGACCGACGATTACGTTCAACACGATCACGAATAATGCTGCGGCGGCCATGTCCGCCAATCCCAATTCCTTCGATGATTCACTTGATCGAATTGGCCCGTCAATTCACGGCAACGTCCTGACCAATAACAGTTTAAACGGATTGCAGGTCCGCGTCCGCACTCAGCTCGGACAACCTCTGGACACTTTGGACGTCAACGCGCGATTCGATGACACGGATATTGTGCATATCATCTCAGAAAATGTTGAGATTACAGGGAATGCCGGAGGTCCGTTGAACAACGTACCACGTCTCAGTGGTCGTCTGGCGATTGATGCCGGGACGGTTGTCAAATTCGCTGGATCACGGATAGAAAATCTGATCGGCAATTCGAACATCATCGCAGAAGGTACGGCCGAACGGCCCATCATCCTCACGTCAACGCTCGACGACGAATATGGCGTTGGCGGAACATTTGACACGACGGGCAATTTGTCTGCCGCGACCGCAGCCGCTGGCGACTGGGGCGGAATTGTGCTCAACGCAACTTCCAACGGCAGTATCGATCATGCGATCATTCGCTATGGCGGCGGAAAAACGCCAATCGAGGGAGATTTTGCGGAATTCAACGTTGTGGAAGTCCATCAGGCGACGTTCCGGCTTACTGATTCCCGGCTGGAATTCAACGCGAGTGGTGTTGGTCCGGCCGGTCTGTCCGCCACCAGAAATGGACGTGGCAGCAACAGTGCGGCCACGGTTTTTGTTCGCGGAGCCCAGCCAACGATCGTCGGCAATGAATTCCGGGACAACAGTTCGACTGGCAGCTACATCATCAGCATTGACGTGAATTCGCTGAATTCCTTCGAACATCCGGACGCTGGGCGCAGCACGGGCCTCATCGATCGCTTCTCAAAGTTTGACGACAACCTTGGCCCGTTGGTCAGAAACAACCGGATGCGGAATAACGGCATCAATGGGATGGAAGTCCGTGGCGGGACGCTGGAAACACAGTCCGTCTGGGACGACACGGACATCGTGCATATCGTCCGTGATGAAATCTATGTGCCAAACCTTCAGACCTACGGCGGAATCCGGCTGGAAAGTGATCCGACTGCCAGTCTTGTCGTCAAGCTGGAGGGTCCGACTGCTGGTTTCACAGCGGGCGGTACGATCCTCGAAGTCAACGATCGAGTCGGTGGCACAGTTCAGATCGTCGGCACACCTGGATTTCCGGTTGTCCTGACGTCTCTCCTCGACGACTCAGTGGGAGCTGGCTTTGATCTGGACGGGTTTCCAGTGCTGGACACGAACAATGATGGAACCGCAACGACCGCCGGGCCAGGTGACTGGCGCAGCGTCAAGATGGAAGAGTACAGCAATGACCGCAACGTAAGAATCGTCAACGAAACGGAAGCCGGACTGACCAACGGGCAGGACGTGAACCTCAATCCTACCAAGGCCCAGTTCCTGGGAACGATCGCCCCCAACGACAAGAGTGGCGACGACAATCGACCGGTCGGATTTGAAGTGCATGGGCACATCAGCCCCGATGCACCGACTGATGTTGATGTTTACAGTTTCAAGGCGGCGGCGGGAACAGAAGTCTGGATTGATCTGGATCGGACCTCCAGTCATCTGGACAGTATTCTTGAATTGGTTTCGTCTGATGGAACAGTCCTCGCGTCATCCAACAACGGTGTGCCGGGCCTTCTCGCTCTGCCATTGATGAAAGCTGCCGCCCTGGGCGGTGATTATTACACGCTGAATCATTTCGATGAAGGCATGCGGGTCGTACTGCCGGGCAATACCGGAGCGGAAGGGACATACTTCGTTCGAGTCCGCAGCACTGGCGGAACATACGGTGCCTATCAATTGCAGGTACGCATCAATCAACGAGACGACATGCCTGGATCAACGGTCCAGTTCGCTGACATCCGCTTCGCAACGAACGGCATCGAAATTTACGGTCTGCCAGCCCATTCGCCGCTGGCGGGTGAAGCGGCGGAAGCCAATAGCGGCGGTAACAATACGTTCGACGGCAGCGAGTTCATGGGGAATTTGCTGGCAATGGACCGGAATACAATCAGCGTCAGTGGCAGCCTGGGTGATGCCAATGATATTGACTGGTACAGTTTCACCGTGGACTACCAGTTCATTCAGGCGATCGCTGGCGTCAACGCCGCAGGCAAGACATGGGCAACGATTTTTGACATCGACTACGCCGACGGTCTCGCTCGGCCTGACACGATCCTGTCCGTGTACGACGCGCAGGGCAATTTGATTCTGGTGAGCCGTGATTCGGACGTGGTAGATGATCAGCCCGCGCCGGGTGCGGGACAAGATGTCGATGACCTGTCTCGTGGCACTGTCGGCAAGCTGGATCCGTTCATCGGAACTGTGCAGTTGCCTGAGGCGACAGACCGGTTGTACCGTGTCGCCGTTTCCTCAAACGGGCGGATGCCGGCGGAACTGGCCCAGACGTTCACCGCTAATCCCAGTGACAAACTGAGCCGTCTTGAGCCGGTGAACTCGCTGCAGCGAATCATCGAAGACCATATTGGATATCAGGGGTATTCGACGAACGGCATGATGGGACCGGTTCCGGTCCCACCGATACAGACAGAGGGCTTGTTTAATATCACGACGGCCGCGAAGCTGGACACGCATGTGACACCATTTTCACTTGCGGACGTAGCCCTGTTTTCCGGGGCTGGATCACTTTCGATCAGGAATCCGTTCACAGGTTCCACCGTCGTTAGCGGCGTGGGTGGTGGAATCTACAACGACATGGCGATGCGTCCCGATGGCGTCCTGTTTGCAACTCAAGCCAATAGCGGAAATCTGTTTCAGGTGGATCCTGCTAATGGCGGATTGGCCAGTGTCGGGGGAAGCGGGATTCCGATGGTGACCGGCAACCCGGACTTCGGCGGCATGGCGTTCCGGCTGGCTCCCGAAGTGCAGACCAACTCCTACGAACTTTTTGTTGCGAACAATAGCAACTGGAATCGGGATGGAGATGCCACCAACGGCAATGAGGCTGGTCCCGCACTCTGGCGGTTGAATCCCTCAACAGGCGCGCTAATCGATGAAAGCACCGCTACTGGGATTCAGAATGTTGGTGGACTTCCAGCCAATGTCACTGGCCTGGCCTTTGCCGCGATGCAAAACAGCACGCTGTTTGCGGTGGACTCCGCCGGAGGTATGTGGCGGACCACAGTCGGCGGAAACCAGGCAAGTCGCGGCATTGGTGGCTGGACTGCTGTCCCACTCACTGGCGGCGCGCTGCCAGGTGGCTTTACGAGCTTGACACTTGGGCCGCAAAATGTGGAAGAAGGTATTTATGCGGACATGCTGTTTGCCACTGGCACGGACAACAGGCTGTATGCGTTTGACCAGACAGGTGCCTTGCAGTTGGTCTTTGATACTGACAACGACGGGGCCTCCGACGACTCATCGACGACTTTTGGTGGCACGCGGGGGATCGCATTTTCTCCGCTCGACTACAATCTGTGGCATCCCACGCTGCAGCGCCGCGACGATGCCGGGCACGGGATCAATACGACGTTTGACAATAGTCGCACGCCGGAGGCAACCCTACGGCCAATCAGAGGCCGTAACACCAGTGAAGCTGAAGGTGGAGCCAGCTTCTACTTTGGCCTGGAACAGTGGCAGCAAAACCCAGGGAATGCCAATGCGTATTACCAATATAACGGCGGAGCCAGCGGGCAATTGGGCGTGCTCGATGGGCAGGCCCAGCGAGAACTCACCAACAACGCGGCGATCGCGAACACTTACAATCTGATTGGTGGAGCCAAAGGTTCCCTCGTGACCAACAGTTTTTCACTGGAAGGCTACACCGCGACGGATCGTCCGGCGGTGTACTTTAACTACTTCCTGGCGACCGACGGGACAGACGCCCTTGGCAATAACATGCGGGACGCTGCACGCGTCTATGTGTCCGACGATGGCGGCACAAACTGGACGATTGTTGCTACCAACAATTCGACGCGCAACGGGTTCAGTTCGGAATTGCCACTGTACCCATCCCATGATGCCACGGAAACTCCACAGGATATCGATCGGCAATATGTTCAGGAATTGTTCGACAACACCGGAACCTGGCGTCAGGCCCGCGTCGATCTGGGACAATTCGTCGGCCAGGCGGGTCTGCAGTTTCGGTTTGAATTCACCACCAGTGTTGACAACACCAGCGCGGCCCGCAGCGCCGCGAACAGTAACGAAGGATTTTACGTCGATGACATTATCGTCGGATTCACGGAACGCGGGGAAATTGCCACGACATCTGCTGCGGGAAATCTTGGTGGAGCATTCTTCTCAGCACCGACCGATCCCGCGATGAGGAACATGCAGCAGTTGCAGGGCTCCTACCAGCTGGAAATCCGCCGAGGGACGGAGTTTGCTGCGTCTCTGGGAGGCCTGACGCCGGCGATCGGAATTTCACCAGGACTCTTAATCAAGGCCAATCAGCGTTTGGTCAGCGAATATGCGCTAACCGTACCGACGGCCAGCGTGATTCAGGATGGGGACACCTACACTATTTCCAACGGCGTCTTCACACGCACCTTTGAGTTCAATTTGACAGGCGGAGTGACTTCGCCAAATATCGCTGTGGTGGTTAACGCTGGAATGTCCAAAGGTGCTGTTGCCAACAAACTGGCAACCGCTATTAACTCCCAGACAGGCTTGGCATTCAGCGCGGATTCAGCGACTTGGTTCAATGTGCTCGCCACGACTCAGGCCGCATCACAGAATTCTGACATCGTTGACTTGACGGGTGCCACCGACGTTAAAACGAATCCGATTGCCGCTCCCGAAAATCTGACTGTTACCGCTCCCGTATCGATCACTGAAGTTGGAGGCCCACGGAACTTTACGATCACGCGATCGGGCTCAACGGATGATGCATTAATGGTGACCGTTTCAGTACTTGCTCCATCAGGTGCGGCAACGACAGAAGCAACGATCGTCGGGGGGCCAACGTTCACTTTCGGAATCGGAGTTTCCCAAATCACCGTGCAAATTGCACCCGTTGACAATGGGTTGGCTGATGGAACCCGGGCTGTCATGCTCCGGGCCACAGCCACCGGCTTTAACTCCATTTCCGACGTCGTGAATATCACAGACGATGAAGGACTTGCATTCGGGTCACTGCAAATGACACTACTGCAGACGACCGTCAGCGAAAACGGCGGTGACAAACGGGTGACGGGGTATATCACGATTCCCGCCGTTCCGTCCGTGAAATTTGACACGAAGATTTATGATAATGCTGACCTGGTGATCACGTTGACCAGCACGGATGGCAGCGAAATCAAGTCGTCCAGCACAACAATTGTTGATGGTCAGATCCGCACGACATTCACGATGGACATCATCGATGAGTTCTTCGCAGGCGGCGACATAGATGTCACCATTTTTGCAACGGCCCCAGGCTACACGAGTGCTTCCGGCGTCGTCACAGTCAATGAATCGGCAAACGTCAGCTACACAGAGAGATTGGGTGACAAGAACCTGGAACGCCATCAGGGCATGGTGATTATTGACTCCAATATCATTCGCGATTCGTCGGGCTATGGCATCATTTCAGATGCCGCCACACGAGGCGTCGGCAATCAGACTCTGCCAGGTTCCGTAAGAAACCTTGCCGTACTGAACGCAAGCCGGTTGGTTCCCGGCGTAACGATTCGTAACAACGTGGTCGCTAATCTTGGGACCGGAGGTATCTTGCTGAGCGGGCAGACAAGCCCAGCCAATCAACCCCTGGCACCTGTGCTATTTTCCAAGGTCGTGAATAACACAATCTATGGAGGTGCCGCCGCGAAAGGCTTCGGAATCCGTGTTGAGCAGAACTCAAGCCCGACACTGGTGAACAATGCGTTGGTCAACACGGTCACCGGGATTTCGGTCGATGCGTCTTCATCCACAACAGTCGTCGGGTCCAGTCTGTTCTTTGGGAACACAGCAAACGGGACGACTGGCAGCGATGCCATCCTGCCTCCCGCTGGCACGGTGCTGTTCATCGACCCGACCAGTAATAATTATTATCCGGAACTTGGCAGCCCGTTAATCGACAGCGCGCTCAATAAACTCCCGGATCGTCCGGCGTTCGTCGCCGTTAAGAATCCACTCGCGATTCCAAGTTCTGACCTCGTTGCGCCGCTAACGGACCTCTACGGCCAGCTCCGCGTGGACGATCCGTCTCAGGCAACGCCGCCTGGACTTGGCACCGATATTTTCAAAGACCGCGGTGCCGTTGAACGTGCCGACTTCAGTGGCCCGTACGCGCAATTTGTGGTCCCGGCGGACGACAATGGGCCCGCCGACGTTGACGGAACGCTGACACGAATTCATGTGGATAACCTGCAGTTCACAACCACGCTGGCCTTGGATTTGATGGACAACGGGATCGGCATCGATGACACAAAAGTCACCATGTCACAATTTCAACTACGGCAAAACGGTGTCCTCCTCAAGGAAAATGTGGACTATCGCTGGCGTTACAATCCGAGTACCAATCGCGTCTATTTCATCTCGGTGACGACATTCCCCACGGACACGCGGTACTCGATCTCGATTGACAACACCGCGAAAACCGGAGTTCGCGACCTGGCCGGAAACCGACTGGCGGCGAATCAGGCCGATGGAACAACCGCCTTTACACTGCTCCTGACTGACGGCGTTAACGACGCTCCGATCAATAACGTGCCGCCCGCTCAGACCACCGATGAAGATATCGCACTGTCATTCAATGCCGTCGCGGGGAATGCCATCACTTTGTACGACAAGGATGCTTACCTCGGTCGGCCGGAAGCAACGCCGACGTTTAACCAAAACGACGGCATTTTGAGAGTGACGCTCACCGTTACCAACGGGACGCTGACGCTGTCCGGCGTTGCGGGCCTGGACTTTACCGCGCCTGGATTCGGCGACGGGACAAAAGATGTCACAATGCAGTTCACCGGAGCAATTCGAGACATCAACGCGGCCCTGGAAGGAATGAAATTCCTGCCGACGGCCAACTACTTCGGCTCGGCCGTTCTTACGATCAAAAGTGAAGACCTTGGGAACTTTACGCTCCCACCCCTCACCCCTAAGATGACCAGCAATACCGTCAACATCACGATCGTCCGCGTCAACGATCCTCCGGCGTTCAACCTCAGTGCGACTCCCATCGTGATCAATGAAGACGCGGGGGCGCAAACTGTGGCCAAATTCATGACTGGACAGGTCGCAGGGCCGCCGGATGAAACGGAATCGTTTACCGTTAATGTGACAGTGCAGTCTGAGACAGGTCCCTGGACGACCGCAAACTTCTTCTCAGTGGCACCGGCCATCGACAAGACGACCGGCAATCTGACATTTACCACAGCACAGGATGTGACTGGCACCGCGACGATTAGTGTCGTGCTGACAGATGCGGGCGCACCGCCCGCATCGAGTGCCGCGAAGACGTTTGTGATCACTGTCAATCCAATCAACGACATTCCGGT
>Ga0154020_10003799_pt1 | contig 18085 bp, 17 predicted proteins | sample Klosneuvirus_201_FD_109709 | JGI IMG/M metagenome (GOLD analysis project Ga0154020, IMG submission 109709) | Active sludge microbial communities from wastewater, Klosterneuburg, Austria - Klosneuvirus_20160825_MG | ecosystem: Engineered > WWTP > Aerobic digester > Activated sludge | place... | reverse complement strand
GCAAGGGCGGGGAGGGCGAGGTCTTCACCCGCATTCCTCAGCAGAGCGAGCTCGACCTCGATCCCAAGGCCAACTACGTCCACTACACCACCAACAACACGATCGCCGGCACGCAGTGGCAGAGCATCCCGGACGTGGGGCAGGTCCCGCTCGTCGCTGACATGTCCTCGGACATCATGTGGAAGCCGATCGACGTCTCGCGCTTTAGCCTGATCTACGCCGGTGCGCAGAAGAACATCGGCCCCTCCGGAGTGGTGCTCACCATCGTCGACAAGGCTTGGATGGAGAAGGGGCGCACCGATATTCCCACGATCTTCCGCTTCAAGACCCACGCGGAGAACGAGTCGCTGTACAACACGCCTCCGACCTTCGCGATTTACTTGATGCGCAACGTATTGGCGGTCCTCAAGGCCGAAGGTGGCCTGGCCAAGGTCGAGGAGAAGAACCGCAAGAAGTCGGCGCTGCTCTACGGGGCGATCGACGGCAGCAATGGCTACTACCGCTCGCCGGTCGAGCGCGACGCTCGCTCGCACATGAACGTGGTGTGGCGGCTCCCCAGCGAAGAGCTCGAGGAGAAGTTCGTGAAGGAGGCGACGGCCAAGGACATGATCGGCCTCAAGGGTCACCGCAGCGTGGGCGGCTGCCGGGCCTCGATCTACAACGCAGTGTCGGTGGCGGGCGTCGAGCGGCTGGTCGCGTTCATGAACGACTTCGCCAAGAAGAACGCATGACCGATACGCTGACGACCCTGTTTCAAGCCGAGGCGACGATCGACGTGATCGCCGCCCACCTCGACGCCCTGGAGGAGAGCCAACGCCTCCTCGAGGTGCGCGAGTTCCCGGGCTCGCTCCAGAGCAAGCTCTACGATCTCGCCGCGGCCTCGCCGCCGATCCGGGTGGAGGACTTTGTCCCCGACGTCGACGTCGAGGTCATGTACTCGGGCAAGAACTCGGCGCCCGCGTTCAAGCATTTTTCCAAGGCCTTTTGGCGCAAGCCGGGTTCGAGCGAGGCGATCGGCTACAACGTCCAGTTTTGGCGGTGGGCCTCGGGGCCGGGCTACTTCACGGCGGTCGATGATGCGGAGAGCGGCGAGCTGCTCTTCGACTACAACAAGGTGCCCGACTGGAAGCCCGAGGCTTGGCCCGCGCTGGAGCCCAACTCCGGCATCATCGCGGGGCCCGTGTACAAGGGCATGATGGACTACAACCGCTGGGTGTCGAAGACGACGGCGATCGGCCGCGCCTTCAAGGGCGGGAGCTTCAAAGAGGGCAAGAACATCGCGCACTACTTGGTGACCCGGGTGACCAAGGCGCCGCCCGCCCAGGACGCTGCCGCCGAGGCACCTGCGGAAGAGGCCTCCGCCAAGGACTGAGGCCGGCTCAGCTCAGCTCAGCCGCCGCGGCGCGGTCGCAATCGCCTCAGCTCAGCTCGGCCGCCGCGGCCTTGAGCGTCGCCATCGCCTCCGCCTGCACGATCGGGCCGTGACCCGGGATGATCCGTCGCAAGTTCTGAACGGCCAGCTGCTCCAGGTGGGCCTTGAGCGCAACCTTGTCGCTCACCATGAGCCAGCGCGTGATGCGGGGGACGCTTGGCCTGCCGGTGGGGGCGAGCAGGAACTTGAACACGTGCTTCATGTTGCTGACGTTGAGCAGCGTGTCACAGAAGATGAGCGTGCTGCCGTCGGCGGACTGCACCTCGACGACCCCCTCCTTCTCCTTCATTCCCTCGAGGTGGCGGATCCGCACGGAAGCGTCGCCCGGCGCGTCGCTGTAGCTGCCATCGACGGGGACCACCTGCTCCACGGCCGAACGTGCGCCCGCTGGGCAATACACCTTCGCGTTCGGGAAGCGGTCCTTCATGATCTTGGCGTCCTGGCGGTGGAAGCCGTTGGGGACCAAGATCGCTGCGGGCGTGCCCCAGGCCGTGATCTCGTTCATCAGCTCTTCTTCGAGCGCGATGGCGTTGTGGATGATGATCCGACCGTCGGCCAAGCGGATGAGCGACATGACGCGCTTGTTGGTCTCGCTCATGTTTCCTTCGAGCCGCCAGAGGTTCTCGGTCAGCTTCTCGAGGGGGCCGTGGGGGAGGATGGTCCAGGTCTGGAAGGCTTTGGCCATGGCGCCGCGATACCATGGTGGTCTCCGGCGTTCTATGTGATGCGATTTGGTTCCCACGAATCGGCCCGGCGGTGTCATGGCTGGCTCAGGGAGACTTACCGATGAACAGAACTCGAGCGATCGCTGCGGCCTGCGGCTTCCTTTGTGTTGTGGCCTGTGGGGCGGAGGTGGCTCGCCCCGACGCGGGCGCCGTCCGGCAAGACGCGGGGCTCTCGACCGCCGCTGACTCCGGCGTGGCCGCTGACTCCGGCGTGGCCGCTGACTCCGGCGTGGCCGCTGACTCCGGCGTGGCCGCGGATGCCGGCACCTCGGAGCAGACCTATATGCTCGCCGTCGGAGACTGCTTCACGATGGCGACCGCGAGCAGCATGCCCTCCAACGCCCATACCTGCGGGGACATCTTGGCCCTCGGCGGGGTGAACGTGGATCTGTCGAGCACCGACGGCTTCTGCGATCTCCCCGGAACCTACGCCTCTTTGAGCGCAGTCCCAAGCAACTATGCCGCGTGTAGCTGGAACGGCTACCTTGAAGGCATCAACGGCCTCATGAACCACGGACTCATCCTCCGAGACGCCGCCGGAGTTCACCACTATCGCGTGCGCATCGTCTCCAACATCGTTCCCACCCTGGTGTTCTCCTTTGCCGCGATCGACTGAGGCCCGCCGTGAGCCGAGGCGCGCGACTGTGACATCCGCGGTTTTGCGCAGGCCCATGAGCGCATTGGCAGCGATTCGTGCGGAATTCCGCGCGATCCGAGGGCCCCCCGCCGCCACCCCGCGCGCTTCGGTCGCTTGGGCCTTGGCCTTCGACTTGCTCTCTACCGAGGCATGAAGCACGCGATCCTCCTCCTCCCACTCCTTGCCGCTTGCGGTGGTCCGGACGCCGGCCCCGACAGCCAGACGACCGACCATCTCTTCCGCGTTCCGCCGATTCAGTTGCAGCTCCTCAGCCTACGCTTCCCGATCGCCCATCGCGATCGAGGCCTCATGACCGCGATCCCCATCGTCGGCATGGACCACGACCCCGCGAGCTCGGGCGGCAAGACCAGCTGCACCGACCACAACGGCTTTGGCTTTCCGTTCTGCTACAACGATCACGACGGCACCGACTTCCTCTTGAACGGCGGCTTTCCGCAGATGGATCTGCACTCACCCGAGGTCGTCGCTGCCGCCGACGGCGTGGTCGAGAGCGCCGACGACGGCAACTACGATCGCTGCGAGGCCGACGCGCAGACCTTCTCAGTGACCTGTCACGGCAACCCGATGGTGCCCAACCGTGTCGTGATCCGGCACGCCGGCGGCTATACGACGAGCTACTATCACCTCAAGAAAGGCAGCGTGGCGGTGCAGGTCGGCCAGCAGGTGCGCTGCGGTCAGCTCCTCGGCCGGGTGGGCTCCAGCGGCATCTCCTCGATGCCTCACCTCCACTTCTCGCTCCACGATCGCTTCGGCACGCTGATCGATCCCTACTCGGGCCCGCGCAGCCAACGCATCAGCTACTGGACTCTGGAGGTCGCCCCCGACGGCCTGCCCGGCGACCTCTGCCCGGGTGAGCTTCGCGCCATCGCCTGCGGAGTGGTCGAGGTAACGAACGCGGCGATCTGCGGGACTCGCACGGTCACCAACGTCTTCCAGTGCGGCGTCACCACCGGCGAGAGCGCCGCCGCTTGCGGGACGACCGTGGTGACCGACGCCGTGCGCTGTGGAACGCAGACGATCACCGACGCGGGCCGCTGTGGTTCGGACTGGGTAACCGACGCGGTCGCCTGCGGAACGCACACCGTGAACAGCTTGTACGACTGCCTCCGCGCGGGGTTCTCAGGACGAAGCTGCAACCTGGCCAACAGCTGCTGGAAGCCGCGGAGCTGCGACGTCGCGCTGAGCTGCAACATCCCGCTGAGCTGCGAGATCCCGGACACCTGCGAGATCCCGGCGACCTGCAGCACTCAAGCCTGTATCTGAGCTGCGAAGGAGCCTGCTAGGGTCCCCTTAGTCCTTCCAGCGCAGCGCGACCTGCTCCACGCTCGAGCCCATCCCATCGGAGGAGCGCACGCGGAGCTCACCGGCCAAGGTGTTGAGCTCAGTCGCCGGTAGCCACTGTTCCTTGAAGGTGCCGCTGGGCATCTCGGACCAGGCCCTCAGCACCAACAGCTGATCGAGGCTCTCCTGGTTGAGGGGCCGGTCGTTGAGCAGATACTGGCCTTTGCGCAAGGTGAGCGTCCCTACTTGAGCCCGTAGTTCGGGGTCCTTCACGGTGGCCGCCATTGAGGCGGGGCGATCCAAGGCCGCGCCAGAGACCAGGTCGAGGACGCTGAACAGTGACGCCGGACCGTGCGTCGATGGGTGGTCGAGCATCGCGCTGCGCTCTTCGGGGCTCGCGATCGCGATCAAGAGCGCTCGCAGCTCGCTCTGCGTCGCCTTGGTGGCGCCTTCAAGCGCGTCGATGATCGCCTCCGGGACGGCCCGGTTGGCCCGAATCGTGGGCAGGTGGGACAACAGCTCGGTCTGTTCGAGGAGGTTCGAGAGCGCGGGCGAGGGCCGCTTTCCACCGACGCCTTGGGCCAACGCCTCGGCGCTCAGGTGCCCCACGGCTTCGATCGGGATGGACTGGGCGGGGGCGAGGCCCTCCCAGCCCTTCTGCGAGCTCCCCCCGGCGACCACGGGTCCAGACGCGCTTTCATGAACCCGCGCGTCACCTTGAATCGTGCCCGTGTCTGCTGGTCTCCAGCCGGTCGCCTTCATACCCACATGAAACAGCAAGCCATGTGCCGCAACGACCGACTCACGCCGAGTTCCCTAAGTGCGGCGTGCGGGCCTCATGCGTTTCTTCGATCCTGCACGCCGCGGTATGCAGGTAGCTTCCGCGACGCCCGCGATGGCGATCAGGCTGCGCTCCGGGTCGGGAAAGAGCACCTTGATCGCCTCGGTCCCGAGGCCGGTCGCGCCGGAAACGGCGGCCAGCTCGGGGGTCAGCCCGCGGTTCGCCCACAGCTCTCTGGCGCAGCCGATGACGTGCCAGTGCGATGGGCTGAGCAAGATCCCGAGCGCGGCAGCGATCCGTTCGGCGAGGTCGGGGCTCCAGGCGTCCAGGGCAAATCCAGGCGCAGGCATTCCCGGCACGGGAGCAATCACCGGGCCATCGGGGTCGTGCTCGCAGGCGTGCTCCACCGCCGCAACCGATCGTTTCATGAGCCCGTGTTGAAACGATCAGGTTCAGGGAGACTGAAACGTTCCCCGCAGACCTTGCGCGCAACAAGCGAAGCGCGGGGCACTGAGGGGTGGCATCGACGTTGCTCTATGGCCGACCATGCCTCTGTCACGTCGGCGTTTCCTCAGTCTGAGCGCGGGGACTTTGGCCGCAGCGACCGCGGTCCGACTGTCCACTTCTGGAACAGCGCACGCTCGGCCGGCTTTGAACCCGGACACCGAAGGGCGCGTCGTTCCCTCGGTCTGCGAGGTCTGCTTCTGGAAGTGCGGGATCGAAGCCCACGCCGAGGGCGAGCGCCTGATCAAGATCGGCGGTAGCCCGCTGCACCCCCTGTCCAACGGCAAGCTCTGTCCGCGCGGCGTCGGGGGCGTCGGCCTGGCGCACGACCCCGATCGTCTGACCACGCCCTTGCTCCGCGTGGGGGCACGCGGTCAGGACGAGTTCAAGGCGGTCTCTTGGGAGGAGGCGCTCGGCTTCATCGCCACCAAGCTCGATCGCCTGCGCATCCAGCATGGGCCGGAGGCCTTGGCTCTGTTCAACCACGGGGCTGGTGCCTCCTGGTTCAAGCACCTGCTCTCCGCCTATGGGACCGCGAACTTCGGCGCACCTTCCTTCGCGCAGTGCCGGGGGCCTCGCGACGTCGCCTTCGATCTCACCTTCGGGTCCGATCCGGGCTCGCCCGAGGTGCTCGACATCGGCAACTCCGACTGCTTGGTCCTGATCGGATCGCACCTGGGCGAGAACATGCACAACACGCAGGTGCAGGACTTCGCCGACGCGGTCGCGCGGGGCACCGACCTGATCGTCGTGGATCCGCGCTTCTCCACGGCGGCCTCGAAGGCCAAGACTTGGCTGCCCATCCGGCCCGGGACGGACACAGCGCTCCTCCTGGCTTGGCTGCACGTGATCATCCTCGAGGATCGCTACAACCGGGCCTACGTCGAGGCCTATACCCGCGGCTTCGACGCACTGAAGGCCTCGGTCGCGCCCTACACGCCGGAATGGGCCGCAGCCGAGACCGGGCTCGATGCGGACCTCATTCGGGGCACCGCTAGACGGATCGCCGGCGCGGCCCCGGCGTCGCTGGTACACCCGGGACGGCACGCCTCGTGGTACGGCGCCGACGACACCCATCGCTCCCGCGCGATCGCGATCCTCAACGGGATCCTCGGGAGCTGGGGTCATCGCGGAGGCTTCTTCCGCCCGAGCGGCCTGAAGCTGGTGAAGTACCCAGCGCCGGCCTATCCCGCGGCCAAGGCTCCGGCCGATCGCGTCGAGGGAGAAGCGCCATTTGCGCTCGAGCCGCTGGCGCAAGGGCTTCGGCGGGCCACCATCGATGGGCGGCCCTATCCCATCAAAGGCTGGATGGTCTACGGCACCAACCTGATCCAGGCGCTCCCGCAGCGCGAGGAGACCCTCAAGGCCATCGAGGCGCTCGATCTCTTGGTGGTGATCGACGTGCTCCCCTCGGAGATCGCTGGCTACGCCGACGTGGTCTTGCCGGAGGCCTCTTACCTCGAACGCTTCGATGATCTGCTCCCAGTCTCCTGGAAGCGGAGCGGCGTAGCGCTGCGCCAGCCGGTCATCGCGCCTCCCGGGCAGGCCAAGCCAGGTTGGTGGATCGCGCGGGAGCTCGGTTTGCGCCTGGGCCTGGAGGCCTACTTCCCCTGGAAGGACGCCGAGAGCTATCTGCGCGAGCGGTGTCGACTCTCGGGGCTCGACTTCGGCGCGCTGCAAAAGGACGGCGTGATCCTCGCGCCCGAGAAGCCGACGGTGGTCGAGGACGGTCTCCCGATCTCCTTCGCCACCGAGTCCGGGAAGGTCGAGCTGTACTCGGAGAAGCTCGCCGCCGCGGGCTTTGATCCGCTGCCGGTGTACCTGCGTCCGGACGGCGTGCCTCCCGGCTACTTCCGCCTGCTGTATGGGCGCGCGCCAGGGCACACCTTTGGACGGACCACGAACAACCGGCTCCTCGGAGAGCTGAGCCACCACGACCGCGTGTGGATCAACGCCAAGGTCGCCGCCGATCTGGGCCTGGCGGACGGAGTCACAGTGCGCCTCGTGAACCAAGATGGCATCAAGAGCGCGCCGCTCAAGATCAAGGCCACCGAGCGCATCCGTGGGGACTGCGTGTTCATGGTGCATGGCTGGGGACACACCGCCAAAGGACTCCGCTACGCCCAGGGTAAGGGCGCAGACGACGCGGAGCTCGTCAGCCGGGTCAAGATCGATCCGGTGATGGGCGGGACCGGGATGCGCGTGAACTTCGTCGCGCTACAGAGGGAGGTCTGAGCCATGCGCCGCGTGATGGTCATCGATACTCAGCGCTGCGTAGGCTGCGAGGCTTGTGTCATCGCCTGCAAGACAGAGAACCGCGTCCCCGCCGGGGCCTACCGTGATTGGGTCGTGCAGGAGACGACCGGCGAGCTCCCGAACCTGGCTCTGCTCATCCAGTCGCAGCGCTGCAACCACTGCACGAACGCTCCCTGCGTCGCCAACTGCCCCACCGGCGCGAGCTTCTACCGCGGCGATGGCACGGTGCAGGTCGACCGAGATCTGTGCACCGGTTGCCGGGCTTGCATGGCGAGCTGCCCCTACGACGCGCGCTACGTGCATCCGGAGGGCTTCGTCGACAAGTGCACCCTCTGCGCGCACCGCTTGGACGTGGGCAAGCCGACGGCCTGCCAGGAGGTGTGCCCCACCAGCGCGATCGTCACCGGTGATCTCGATGATCCGAGCTCGGAGGTCGCGCGCATGCTTCGGCAGAGCGACGTCACCGTCGTCCATGCCGAGGCGGGGACCAAGCCCAACGTCTACTACCTGAACGGAGCACAGCGATGACACCTCACCTCGAAATCGAGACGACGCGCAGCGCGGTCCTGAGCGCGGCCGAGCAGGTGTGGGGCTGGGAGATCCCGGTCTATCTCTTCCTCGGGGGGGTGGTCGCCGGACTGATGTTGAGCGTGAGCGCGGCGGCGCTCCTGAGCGGATCGAGCCGAGTCACCGCCGGGATGCGGCGCGGGCTGATGTTGGCGCCCGCGCTGCTGGGCATCGGGATGGGAGCCTTGTTCCTCGACCTCAGCTACAAGCTGCACGTCTTTCGCTTCTATACGACGCTGCAGCCCTCCGCCCCGATGTCGCTGGGGTCTTGGGTGCTCTTGCTGGTGTTTCCCGTGCAGCTCGGACTGATCTTCGCGCTGCCCGACGCGCTGCTCCTAAGGTGGCTAGAGCGGGTCCCGATCTTGTCGCGCCTCCACGCCTTCGCGCTCAAGAACCTGAGACGGCTGGCCCTGGCCGGACTGGTGCTCGGGGCTGCCCTGGGCGTCTATACCGGCGTGCTGCTCTCGGCCACGGTGGCGCGGCCGCTGTGGTCGAGCGGCGCGCTCGGCCTGCTGTTCCTGGTCTCGGGGGCATCGACCGGCGTCGCGGTGCTGATGCTCCTCGAGCGAGAGCGGCGAGTTCAGAGCGCCCTGGCGCGGGCAGACATTCTTCTGATCGGCCTCGAGCTCCTGGTCATCGTGCTGTGGCTGGTCGGGCTCTCGACGCAAGGGCCGATCTACCGCGAGGCCGCAGCGCTAGTGCTGGTCGGGCCCTACGCGCCGGTCATGGTCGGCGTGGTGATGTTTGGAGGGCTGCTCTTGCCGGCGATCCTCGAGGGTCTCTCGCTGCGGGGCCTGGCGCTGCATTCGCGCTGGGTGCCGGCGCTGGTGCTGATCGGTGGGCTCGTGATCCGCTTCGTCATCGTCTACGCGGGGCAAGACGTCTCGTTCATGAAGGGATGAGTATGCTCAAAGACAACAAACCCATGTGGGATCCCTACGCCGCCGGCTTCAGCCTGGGCCTGGTGCTGCTCGGCACTTTCCTGGTGTTCGGGCGCGGACTCGGTGCCTCGGGCGCCCTCACGCGCTTCACCGCGCGCGTAGCCGAGGTGGTGGCCCCGGTTTGGGTCCGCGGGAACAGCGCGCTCGGTGGCTACTTCGCGGATGGCGCGCACTGGTGGGACGACTGGCTGGTGTTCGAGGTCATCGGGGTGCTGCTCGGCGGGCTCGCGGCGGGCCTGACCAGCGGCCGCTTCGGGTGGAAGGTGGAGGGAGGACCTCAACTTCGCCCGGCCCAGCGGCTGTTCTTCGCCGCGCTCGGCGGGGTGATCGTCGGCTTCGGCGCCCGCTTGGCCCAAGGCTGCACCAGCGGACAGGCGCTCAGCGGCGGCGCGACGCTGGCGCTCGGGAGCTGGGCCTTCATGTTCGCGGTCTTTGGAGGCGCCTATGGCGTCGCCTACTTCGTGCGGAGGTTGTGGATATGATGCCCTTCAAACCTGAGACCTGGATCGCCTATACCCTGGCCATCCTGTCCGGCTTCGCGTTCGGCTTCGTGCTGGAGCGCGCTGGCTTTGGGAGCTCACGGAAGCTGGCGGCGCAGTTTTACCTGCGCGACATGACGGTCCTGAAAGTCATGTTCACGGCGATCATCACCGCGATGCTCGGCTTGGTGTTCCTACGCGCCGTCGGGTTGGTCGACATGGAGCAGATCTATGTGAACCCGACCTTCCTCGGCCCGCAGGTGGTCGGCGGCCTCATCTTCGGCGTGGGCTTCGCGATCGGTGGTTATTGCCCCGGCACGAGCGTGGTGGCCGCCGCCACCGGGAAGCTCGACGCGTTGGCTTTCCTGGGCGGCGTGAGCGCGGGGATCATGGTCTTCGCCGGGGTCTATGACGACATCGCCAGCTTCGCGCGCTCCGGTGGCGGTGAGCGACGCTTCTTGATGGACTGGCTGGATCTCTCCTACGGGACGGTCGCGGTGCTCGTCACGCTCATGGCGCTCGGGATGTTCGCGGGCGCCGAGTGGATCGAGAAGAAGATGCGCGGCGCGCCCCCCGCGCCCCGTGCCGCCCCCTCGAAGGCAACGCCGGTGGCGGGTTGAGCCATGCTGCACCCTACGACGCACCAGATCTTCGCGTTGGCGGCGCTCGGCGTGGCCCTGGGTAGCTCCGCGCTGGCCCGTCACGGCGCTGGACCGGAGGCCGCGAGCGAGCCGGCGCCGGCCACCGTAGACGCTGAGTCCCTCGCCAAGCTCCTGGCCTACGGCTCGGCGGAGGTGGTGGTCCTCTCGCTCGATGAGCCCAGGCACCCGCTCCGCTTCGCGCAGCCCGCGGCCTTGTACGGCGCGACGGATGAGGCGCTGCTCCAGGGCGCGCCTCGCCATCGCCAGCTGATCCTCGCCGGCACCGACGTCGTCCGCGCCGACCGCTTGGCCCGACGCCTGCGCGCCAGCGGTCGAGACGTGCGGGTACTCGCTGGTGGGCTCGATTCATGGGATCAACTGATCGCCGAGAGCCCGGCCGTCCCCCCGGATGGCGCGAGCGCCGCGACATGGCAGAGGTATCGACAGCGCCTAGGGCTTCAGCGGGCCTTCGGGAACGAGGCGGGCGCGGTGAGCGCTCCGGTCTCCGCGCCGAAGCCGTTGGCGCCTGCGGGAGCGGTCGCCAAGAAGCGCGAGGGTTGCTGAAGAGCAGCGATCGCGCTCGCCAGCGGGCTCAACCCCCCGCTGACGGGCCTCCACGCCAAGAGGCTGAGGCATGAGCGCGGCCCGCGCCGGAGTTGCCGGGGCAATGCTCCTCTTCGCTGGAGCCAGCGTCTGGCTGTGGCTCGCCCCCAGCTCCGCGCCGGCCCTTCGGCGTATCAGCATCGGTGGAGCCCTGCGGGATGAGGGCTGTCTCGACTGCCACGCCGCCATGCGGGGCGTCGGCGTTGCCCACGCAGAGATCGGCTGCAGCCCCTGTCACCAAGGTGATCCGAGCGCCCGCGAACTTGAGTCTGCCCATGTCGGGCTCGAGCTCCTGTCCGGTGACCTCTCCACGGTGGATCTGAGCTGCGGGCAAGGCGCCTGTCACGCCTCCGAGGCCGGTCGAGTCCGCTCGAGCCTGATGGCGCGCGCGCCGGGGATCTTGGCGGTGGACCGCTTCGCCTTTGGAGAGCGACCGACGCCGCACCGCGAGCAGCGCGACGCGCTGACGGCGCTCGATCCCCGCGCCGAGCCCCAGTCCATGGCGGAGTCGCATGTGCGTAAGCTGTGCGCGGGCTGTCACCTCGGGGCCCGGAAGGCGGGTCCCGGAGATCTCGGCGCGGAGGGGCGCGGCGGTGGCTGCACCGCTTGTCATCTGGCGCCGCCGAGCGCCTCCGCGCAGGCCTCCGGCGGACCCTTGCACCCGGAGATTTCCGCGATCGTCCCGGAGCGGAGGTGCGCGGGCTGCCACGGGCGGAGCGGCCGGATCTCGCTATCTTTTCAGGGGATCGTGGAGCTCGAGCCCGCTGACCCTCGCGTGACCGGTCAGACCTCGGACGGGCGGCCGACTGCTCAGATCTCCGGCGATGTCCACCACGCTGCGGGCATGAGCTGCGTCGACTGCCACGTCGAGCGCGAGCTCATGGGGAGCGGTGTCCTGCACCTCCATCCGCATGAGGCGGTGGAGCTGCGCTGCGACGACTGCCACTATCCAGCGCCGCCGGTGGTCAGCCCCGATCCTGACCGGCTGCGAGTTGCAGAGGTTTTGCGTAGATCTTGGGAGCGGCGCGGGCTCCCGCCGCTGTCGAGCTCGCCGCTGTACACTCAGCTCGGTACGCCGCTGGTGAGGACCGACGCCAGCGCGCGGACCTTGCGTTTGGTCAGCGACGGCCGCTCGAAGGCCATCCCGCTCCGGGCGGCGGCCCCTTGGCATTCGCTGCGCGGACACGAACGTCTCAGCTGCCAGGCCTGTCATTCAGCCTGGGCGCCGCGCTGCAAAAGCTGTCACACCAGCTTCGATCCGACCGGGACCGACGTTGACCACCTCTCGGGGCAGCTGACCCCGGGGCATTGGACCGAGGTCGCCGGAGGCAACGGCTTTGGCCCGCCGCTCTTGGCGATCGGACCGCGGGGCACCATCGAGCCCTTCGTGGAAGGCATGCGGCTGAGCCTTCGGGTGGGCACGGCCACGGTGACGCGCCGGCTCTACGCCCCCCTCGATCCGCACACCACGGCCCGCGCCCGCAGCTGCGCATCGTGTCATCAGCCCAGCGAGGAGGTGTACCCTCCCGAGGGCGAGCTCACCCGGCTCGACGCGCGCCTGTTGAGCGCCGAGGAGCGGGCGAAGATCGCTCGCGTCGGCGCCTGCCTGCCCTGCCATGCCCAGTACCAAGACCCGATCTTTCGCGACTTCTCGGTCAGCCTGGGCCGACGAACGCCGCGGTGTCGCTGAGCCCGATCAGGGACGAGAGGTGCTGATGCCGTACGCCCGGAGCTTGCGCCACAGCGTCGTGCGGCTGATCCCGAGCTCGGCGGCGGCGCGGGCGTGGTGCCAGCGATGGTTTTCGAGCGCGGCGCGGAGACGACCGGCCTCATCGGGGTCGTCCGCTGCTACCGGCGCGGGGGCCTCGCTCCGCTCAGCCGGGGCCGCCGGACTCAGCGCGGTGGCGATCTCCGGCGGGAGATCCTCGAGCTGCACGGTCTGCTGCTGGCAGGTCGCCACGGCGTACTCGATGGCGTTCTCTAGCTCGCGCACGTTTCCCGGCCAGGCGTAGCGGTGGAGCGCCACCAGGACGTCCGTGGACAGGCGCACCGCGCGGCCTTCGCGGGCGGCGGTGCGCGAGAGCAGCCACCGCGCCAGGGGCTCGATGTCCTCTTCTCGCTCGCGAAGGGGGGGCACGTGGATGGGGACCACCCGTAGCCGATAGTAGAGATCTTCGCGGAAGCGACCGCCGGCGATCGCCTCCTTGAGGTCCACGTTGGTCGCGGCGATCACGCGCGCGTTGAGGGTCCGGCTCGTGCTCTCCCCCACGCGCTCGAAGGTGTGGGCTTGCAGGGCGCGCAGCAGCTTCACCTGCAGGATAAGCGGTAGATCGCCGATCTCGTCGAGGAAGATCACGCCTCCCTCGGCGGCGTCAAAGCGCCCGACGCGGTCGCGCACGGCGCCCGTGAACGCGCCGCGCACGTGACCGAAGAGCTCGCTCTCCAGCAGCTCCGCCGGGAGCGCCCCGCAGTTGACGGCGACAAAGGGGCCCGCGCGCCGCGGCGAGCTCGAGTGGATCGCGCGCGCGATGACCTCTTTGCCGGTGCCGCTCTCGCCGGTGATCAACACCGTGGCCTCGCTGCGGTGGAGCGACTCCACGAAACGCACGATCTTCAGCATCGCCGGGGCCCGAGCGACCAAGCCCTGCGCGGCCAGGGCGCCCTCCAGGATCAGCTCGTCTTCTTCGGCTGGGCGCAGGACGAGGAGGTATTTGGCGCCGTCCGCCCACCCGCCCGCGTCCTTTGGGATCGGGGCGACGCTGACCGAGGCGAGGCGCGCGGGCCCTGATTCGCACTGCACGAACGCGCGGCGCCCCTCTTGCCGGGATCCCTGCTCGAGCGAAGCGCGGACCGTCTCGTCGGCGCCGAACAAGCGGGGCCCGAGGAGGTCCTCGATCGAGCGGCCCAAGATCTTGCGGCAGGCGCCGGGACAGACCCAGGCGTCGAGGGTGGCGGTGGTCCGCACGACGCGCAGCTCCACGTCGAGCAGCACCAAGACGCGGCCCAGCGCCGCGAAGGCCGCCTCGAGCGCGTCCCAGCCCGCGTCAGCGCTCGAAGGCTCGACCATCGCTCTCTACAGAGCCACGCGAGCGCGCAGGGTTCAAGGCTGAGAAATCACCGAAGGCTCGCATCGAAGCGGCCTGCCCGCGCGTCCGCGCGCGTAGTGGCTGGCGCGCGAAGCGTGCCTGGTGCCACTCAGACAGAATGCCCACGCCACCAACAAGTACAGCGAAACAGATGCCCTACAGGCCCAAGAGAACGCCATCCTAGCTAGAGGCGGTCGGCGACGGACGCGACCGAGGGACGATCGTAGACGTACAAATAGGCGCGCAGCTTCCCGTTGGGGACCGGCTTCTTCAGCACCGGGCGCAGACCGATGATCCGCTCGAACTCCGGGTGGTCGACGATGTACGCTGCGCGCCAGTCGAGCCGTTTGGCCAGCTCTCGCATATCGGCGTAGAGCTCGAGGAGCGCCTCGTCGTCCTTGTCGCCCAGGCGCTCCCCGTAGGGAGGGTTGGCGACCAAGAGCCCCGAGCTCGGCAGCGCGCGCCCTGGCCAGGCCCGCGCGAGCTCGGCGTGGAGGGCCGCGGCGTCCATCTGGCGCAGGTCCGCCTCGAAGAAGTGGGTCCGGGTCTTGGCGCCCGCGCGCTGGGCGTTGCCCCGGGCGCGATCGAGGCTGTCGCGATCGAGGTCCGAGCCGAGAATGGGCGGGGGATCTCCCGGAAACAGCGGTAGCGTCGGCTTCTTCACGCCCGCGAAGACCGGCAGCCCGGCACCCAGTGGGGCACGTGGGGCCCGTAGCAAGGGTGCTCCCTCGGCCATCAAAGAGGCTTCGATGGGCAAGGTCCCGGATCCGCACATCGGGTCGTAGAGGGCCTCGGTCCGGGGATCCCAGCGGGCCAACATCAAGATCTGCGCGGCGACGTTCTCCCGCAGCGGGGCCTCGCCGTGGGCCAAGCGGTAGCCGCGTTCGTGCATGCTCCCGCCGAAGAGATCGATCCCGATCGCCGGCGGCGTCCCGCGTACGGAGACGAGCAGGTCCGGCCGCTCTGGATCGAGCTCCACCTTCATCCCGCGATGACGAGCGGCGTCGATGATCGCGTTCTTCACCGTGCCCACGATCTGCTTGGGTCCGGCCGGAAAATCGTGGGTCTCGCGCTCGTAGACCGAGACGCCGAGGCCGTCGCTGAGCCAGCCGCGCTGATCCTCCAAGATCAGCTCCATCAGCTCGTCGTACAGCGGCTCCAGCCGGCGCGCGCGGGTCTCGAACAGCTGCCAGATCACGCGCGAGGGCGTGCGCAGGTAGTGCATCGCGGCCCAGGCGAGCTCGGGCGAGAAGGGATAGATCAGCGCCTGCTCGCCGGCTCGCTTGGGATCGACGCTACGAAAACCGGGAATTGCCCGTTTGGCGACGCGCTTGAGCTCGGCCTCCATCGCGCGATTGGAGCCGAAGGAGCCGAAGAGGATGAGGGAGTCGACGGAGCTCAGGGGCCAGGAGCCAAGACGAGGAGACCGCGCTTGCCTTCCTTCTCCTTGAAGTCGTCAGCGTTAGCGAGGGCGGCCTTCTTCTGGTTGATCACGGGCCACTCGGCGGCGAGCTTCGCGTTCAGAGCGATGTATTCCTGCCACTTATCGGGCACATCGTCCTGCGAGAAGATGGCGCTGGTAGGGCATTCAGGTTCACAAGCCCCACAATCGATACACTCGTCGGGGTCGATCACGAGGAAGTTCTTTCCCTCGTGGAAGCAGTCGACCGGGCATACGTCGACGCAGTCAGTGTACTTGCATTGGATACAGGGCTCAGCGACGACGAACGTCATTCCTTCTCCTTGGCCGCCGAAGAGGCAGCTCGCCTTCCTCTACTCTTCGCCGAGTCCCGGATCAAGAAGCGATCGCGCCCGACGCTCTTCCGTTTGCTTGCGGGCGCAGGAGCGTCGTAGCTTCCGCCGCCATGAGCAGCGAGCGGATCGAGAGCTATATTTCCGGCCAATGGTCAGCGGGGTCCGGGCCAGGGGTGCCCCTATTGAACCCGACGACCGAGGCGGAGGTGGGTCGCGCCGAGACCGGCGGGATCGACCTGGCCGCCGGCCTCGCTTTTGCCCGCCGGGAAGGCGGCCGCGCGCTGCGTTCCCTGACCTTTGCCGAGCGCGCCGCGCTGATCGGCCAGATGTCGACCGCGCTCCACAAGGTCCGCGAGGAGCTGATCGACACCAGCGTCGAAAACGGCGGCTGTACCCGGGGTGACGCCAAGTTCGACATCGACGGGGCCATCGGCACCCTGGCGGCCTACGCCGAGCTGGGGAAGACACTGGGCGATGCCCGCATCTTGGCCGACGGGGAGGGCATCCAGCTCGGCCGAAGCCCTCGCTTTTGGGGGCAGCACGTCTACACCCCGAAGACCGGGGTCGCGGTGTTCGTGAACGCCTTCAACTTCCCCGCCTGGGGCTTCGCTGAGAAGGCCGCCTGCGCGCTCCTGGCCGGGATGCCGGTGGTCTGCAAGCCCGCCACCGCGACCGCGCTGACCGCCTACCGCATGTTCAAGGCGCTGGTGAATGCCGAGGTCGCGCCCAAGGGTGCGTTGAGCTTCGTCGGCGGCGCTCCCCGGGATCTGCTCGACCACCTCGAGGTTCAGGACGTCTTGGCCTTCACCGGCAGCGCCAGCACGGGCCAGACCCTCCGCGCGCAGAAGCACCTCATCGAGAAGAGCATCCCCATCAACGTCGAGGCCGACAGCTTGAACGCGGCAGTGCTCGGGCCAGATGTGGAGCTCGGCTCGGACGCCATGAGCCTGTTCTTGCGCGAGGTCAGCAAGGATATGACCCAGAAAACAGGGCAAAAGTGCACGGCCACGCGCCGGATCTTCGTGCCCGAGGCCCGCGTCCAGGATGTGATCGCCGAGATGTCGGCGCGCCTGGCCGAGATCAAGATCGGCGATCCCGCGCTCACCGAGGTCGGCATGGGACCGCTGGCGACCCGGCAGCAGCTCGAGGACGTGCGCGCGGGCGTCAAGCGGCTCCGCGAGGACGGCGAGGTGGTCTTCGGTGACGCGGATGCGGCGCTGAACCCGGTCGGTGGCACCGCGGGCAAAGGCTTCTTCCACCCGATCTTGCTGTACCGGGCCAAAAACAGCGCGGCCGCGCGCTGGGTCCACTCCCACGAGGTCTTTGGGCCAGTGGCTACGATCTGCCCCTACTCGGGCGACCCGAACGAGGCGGCGGAGCTGGTCGGGCTCGGCCGCGGCAGCTTGGTGGCCTCGATCTACAGCGACGACAAGAGCTTCATCGAGCGGGCGGCGATCGGGATCGCGCCCTGGACCGGCCGCGTGTACATCGGCGGCGCCAAGGTCTTCGACCACACGATGGGGCCAGGCACGGTGCTGCCGCTCTCGGTGCACGGTGGGCCCGGGCGCGCGGGCGGCGGCGAGGAGCTCGGCGGGATGCGCGGCGTCATGCACTACATGCAGCGCACGGCGCTCCAAGGTTATCGGCCGATCGTAGAGTCGATCTCGGGACAGAAGGGCTGAGCGCAGCCGGTCCTTAGGCCCGAACTTCCTCCCCGGAGGTATCCGGGGCGTGTCCACTGCTGCCACCCGTCTGCTCCTCGCTCCGATCGTCTTCGCTGCTTGCAGCACGGGCTCGGAATCGCTCGACGATGCGGGGCTCCGCCCGGATGTCGCGGTTCTGGGGGATGCGGGCGCAGGCCTCGATCGAGGCTTCGCGGACGCTGGGCTCTCTGAGGACGGCGGAGCTCCCGATGTGGGCTCGGGCCTCGACGCCGGTCTCCTGGACGCTGGCCTCCTGGACGCTGGCCTCCTCGACGCTGGTCTTCCGGGTTCGGACGGCAGCGTCGATGCTGGCCCGATCTCTTCCTGCGGGATCGATCAGGACGGCGACGGAGATCGGCTCGATCCCGGTGAGGAGTGCGACGACGGCACGCCGACCAGCGCGCTCTTCGATGGCTGTGAGCAATGCCGGATCGTGCCGGTCACGCTGGCCGCCTCGGACGCCTACCACCTCGGCCTCGACGTCTTCGAGGACGGCTCGATCGCGGCGGCCTGGGGTGGGCTCTCGGGCGGGCTCAACGGCGCGACCTTTCGGGCGCCGAACCTGGCCCGGAGCGGGAGCTATCTGCAGGGCGTAGGCGCGGACCTGCGGACCCTCGACGTCCTGGCCCTGGATCAGGGGCGAACCGTGTTGATGTTCGACGCGGACTCCGGG
>Ga0154020_10003797_pt1 | contig 18086 bp, 11 predicted proteins | sample Klosneuvirus_201_FD_109709 | JGI IMG/M metagenome (GOLD analysis project Ga0154020, IMG submission 109709) | Active sludge microbial communities from wastewater, Klosterneuburg, Austria - Klosneuvirus_20160825_MG | ecosystem: Engineered > WWTP > Aerobic digester > Activated sludge | place... | reverse complement strand
GACGTACACGCGGATCCGGACGCCGCACGGCGACAGCCACGACCTCTGGATCGACCCCGACGACCCGGGGCGGATGATCGAAGGGAACGACGGCGGGGCCACGATCACGAAGAACGGCGGGCGGACCTGGTCGGCCCAGGACAACCAGACGACCGCGCAGTACGACCGCGTGAACACCGACGACCGGACGCCGTACTGGGTCTACGGCGCGCAGCAGGACAACAGCGACGTGGCGATGCCGAGCGCGTCGCGTGGCACCGGGCTGTCACGGCAAGACTGGTATCCGGCGGGGGGCGGCGAATCGGGCTTCGTCACGCCGAAGCCGGGCGACCCCGAGGTGATCTACGGCGGCTCGTACGGCGGCTCCATCAACCGCTACGACCACCGGACCGGCGAGTCGCGCGAGATCAACGCCTACCCCGAGGTGATCGACGGCCAGGCGATCAAGGACCTCCGCTACCGCTTCAACTGGAACGCCCCGATCGCCGTCTCGCCGCACGACCCGAACGTCCTCTATCACGGCTCGCAGCACGTGCTCCGGTCCACCGACGAAGGGCAGAGCTGGGACGAGATCAGCCCCGACCTGACGCGGAACGACCGGTCGAAGCAGGAGGCGTCGGGCGGCCCGATCACGAAAGACGTGACCGGCACCGAGACCTTCGGCACGGTCTTCTACATCGTGGAGTCGCCGCACGAGAAGGGGACGATCTGGGCGGGGACCGACGACGGCCTCGTGCAGCTGACGCGCGACGGCGGGAAGACGTGGAAGAACGTCACGCCGGCCGGGCTCCCGGACTGGATCCAGGTCAACGCGATCGACGTCTCACCCCATGAGAAGGGGGCCGCCTACGTGGCCGCCACCCTCTACAAGCTGGACGACGTGTCGCCGTACCTCTACAAGACGACCGACTACGGCAAGACGTGGACGAAGATCACGACGGGCATCCCGAACGGCGCCTTCACGCGCGTGGTCCGTGAGGACCCGTCGCGGCGCGGCCTCCTCTACGCCGGCACCGAGACGGGGCTCCACGTCTCCCTCGACGACGGCGCCCGCTGGCAGCCGCTCCAGCGGAATCTCCCGGTGGTCCCGATCACGGATCTCCGCGTGAAGGAGAAGGACCTCGTCGTCGCCACGCAGGGCCGCGCCTTCTGGATCCTCGACGACCTCACCCCGCTCCACCAGTGGAGCGACCAGGTTCGCGAGTCGAGCGTCCTCCTGATGAAGCCCCGCCCGTCGTACCGCCCCTTCTGGGAGAACCCCGACGAGAAGGCGCCGCCGCGGCCGATCGGAAAGAACCCGCCCGCCGGCGTCCTCGTGAACTACTGGCTGAAGGAGGCGCCGAAGGCCAAGGAGAAGCTGACGATCGAGATCCTCGACGGCGCGAAAGTCCTCCGGACGTTCACGAACGAGAAGAAGGACGACCCCGGGGACAAGGACGCAGAGGGCGACGACGAGGGCGAGAACCGGCTCGAGCCGAAGGCCCGCCTCAACCGGTTCGTCTGGGACATGAAGCTCCTCGAGCCGACGATCGTCGCGCCGAAGGAGATCTTCGGGGACTTCCCGCCGGAGGGTCCGCGCGTGGCGCCGGGCACCTACCGCGTCCGCCTCACCCTCGGCACCACCCTCCTGGAGGATTCGTTCGAGATCCTCCCGCACCCGAAGCTCGGAACCTCGGCCGCCGACCTGAAAGAGCAGGCCGAGCTCCTCGCGAAGCTCCGCGACGATCTCGACGGGACGCACGAAACCGTGAAGACCCTCCGCGACCTGAGAACGCAGGTGAAGGGGATCGTCGACCGCGCCCCCGCGAGCGCGGGCCTGAAGAAGCCCGCCGAGGCGCTGACGGCGAAGCTGACGGCGATCGAGGAGAAGCTGATCAACCCCAAGCTGAAGGCCGACCAGGATTCGCTGAACTTCAAGCCGGGCCTCGACTTCCAGATCTCCGGCCTCGCCGGCGCCGCGGGCAGCGCGGAAGCGCGTCCGACGGAGGGGGTGAAGAAGCGCTACAAGGACCTGAAGGCGCAGCTCGACGCCGTGATGGGCGAGGTGAAGGCGCTGGTCGACGGCGACGTGGCGGCGTTCAACGGGCTCGTGGCCGAGAAGAGGGTGTCGCCGGTGATGGTGAAGGAGAAGCCCGCGCGCTGAAACGCCGCGCGAGCGCCAAGGACCGCAAGGCCGCGAACCAGCGGCCGAGGGGATGGGAGCCTGACGCCCGTGGGCGAGCGCAGCTCGGCCGCGGGGCACCGTCGGCGAAGCCGACGGCGTCGGGCGTGGGAAACCCGCCAGACGGGTTTCCCGACCATAGCTAAGCCCAGTAGCTCCTCAGGCCCAGCTTCCGGAGCTTGCGAACGAGAGGGCGGTCGAACGTCGCGACGACCTCGACGCGCAGCGCCTCTGCCACGGCGGCGAGGGCGGCGTCCGCGAAGTCGGGCAGCTCCTTCGGCCACAGCTCGAGGAGGCGCGGCCAGGGAAGGTCGTTCACCGGCGAGACGCCCGGATGTGACAGCAGGTCGAGCAGGATCTCGTGCGTCTCCCCGGCGGTCCGCTCGTAGAGGCCGCTCAGCACGAATACCAGGTCGGCGAGAGCGATCTGTGGAAGGTACAGGACCGCGCCGTCAGCATCCGCGGCCTCGAAGAGACCCCTGGCGAGTCGCTGCTGCTCCACGTTTCGCTCGAGGAGCAGGGAAACCAGGACGTTCGTGTCGACGACGACGGCGGTCAAACGCCCGCCAGTCCCCTGCGGCGCCTCGCCTCCTTCACGTCGGCGACGACGTCCCGCGGCCCGACGTCAATGATTCCGACGTGGCGGTAGAGGCGCCGATTGGCTGCAGAGACGACGGCCTTGCCCTCACGGAATTCCCAGATCAGCTCGTCGGAAGGCCCGACCTTCAGCTGCTCCCGGATCTCGCGAGGCAGCGTGACCTGATTCTTGCTCGTGATCCTGGATCGAACCATCCCAGCCTCCTTACGAAACTCTACTCCACGTAAGGAGCGGCCGTCCAGCCCGACACCTCTCGACCCACCTTGACCGCGCTCTTCCCGCCGCCGTAGCATCTCGGCGGCTCTTTGAACCGGGTTTCATCCAGAGCGGCGGAGGGACGGGCCCTTTGATGCCGCGGCAACCGGGCGGGCGCGACTCTGTCGCGTGGCTGTCAGGTGCCAACTCCCGCTCCGGGCCCACAGGGCTTCCGGGGATAGATGAAATCGAGGTCGAAAAGGCGCTGGATGTCCATTCGCCCCTTCGTCCTCGAAGGGGTTTGAGTTTTATGAAGAAGGACATTCGCGAGAGGCTGAAGACAGAGGTTCTCCTCGCCGACGGCGCGCACGGCACGCTGCTGGTGGCGCGCGGGGCGCCGTCCGACGGGCCGCGCTCGCCGCTCTGCCTCACGCACCCGACGCTGGTGCGCGAGCTGCACGACGACTACGTGGCCGCGGGCTCGCAGATCGTCGCCACGAACACGTGGGACGCGAATCGGGCGAAGCTCTCGAGGTTCGACTGGGCCGACTCGATGGAGCGGATCAACCGCGAGGGGGTCCGGCTGGCCCGCGCCTCGGCCGAGGGGGAGTACCTCTACGTGGCGGGGCAGGTCGGGCCGCTCGGGCAGCTGGTCAAGCCATACGGCCCCCTGACGAAGACGCAGGTGCGGGAGCTCTTCGCCGAGCAGATCCGGATCCTCCTCGAGGAGGGGGTCGACGTCCTCGACTTCGAGACGTTCTCGTCCACGCTCGAGATCGTCGAGGCCGTCCGCGCCGCCCGCGACCTGGACAAGAGCATCCCCATCCTGGCGTCGATGACGTTCCTGGCCGACGGGAAGACGGCCTTCGGCGCCGACGCGATCGACTCGCTGAAGGCCCTGGTCGAGGCGGGCGCCGACGTGGTGGGGATGAACTGCACGATCGGCCCGCAGGAGACCCTCGACACATTCCTCAAGGTGGTGAGCCGGATCCCGGCCCCCCTCTCGGTGATGCCCAACGCCGGCTATCCGTGGCTCGTCTCGGGGCGCACGGTCTATCCGGCCACGCCCGACTACTTCCGCGAGCTCTCGAAGGAGTTCCTGAAGGCCGGCGTCTCGATCCTCGGGGGGTGCTGCGGCACCGGGCCCGAGCACATCGCGGCCATGCAGCGCGAGGTGAAGGGGAAGGCGCGGCGGGTGGTGGCCGTGACGGAGCCCGTCGTGACCGCGCCCCAGCCACAGGCCGAGGCGCATCTCGAGACCTCGGTCCTCAAGCGGAAGATCCTCGACCAGGGCGCCTTCCTCGTGACGGTCGAAGTGGAGCCTCCGAAGGGGACCGACCCGTCCGCCGCCATCGACGGCGCCCGCATCCTGAAGGGGTTCGGCGTCGACGCGATCAACGTGACCGACAACCCGATGGCGCGGCTCCGGATGTCGTCCATCGCCGTGGCGCACCTCATCAAGAAGGAGACCGGCGCCGAGTCGATCTTCCACTTCTCCCCGCGGGACCGGAACGTCCTCGGCATCCAGAGCGACCTCCTCGGGGCGGCGGGGCTCGGCATCAAGGCCCTCCTCGTGGTGGGGGGCGACCCGCTGAAGATCGGCGACTACCCGCAGTCGAAGATGGTGGGGGAGATCGACACGCTGGGACTCCTGCGGCTTGCGCGCGGACTGAACGCCGGCGCGGACATGGTGGGGGGCGCCATCGGCTCGGCCACGTCGTTCGCCATCGCCTGCGCGGCGAACCCGGCGGCGGCGAATCTCGACGTGGAGATCTCGAAGCTCTGCGCCAAGGTGGAGGCCGGGGCCACGTTCGCGCAGACGCAGCCGGTCTACGACGTCGCCGCGCTCGACCGTTTCTACGCGCGCCCCGAGTCGCGGCTCATCCCCATCCTCGTCGGCCTCATCCCGCCGAAGAGCCTGAAGCAGGCGCTCTACTTCGCGAACGAGGTGCCGGGGATGGTCGTCCCCGAGGCGATCCTCGAACGGATGCGGAAGGCCGCGGAGAAGGGGCCTGAGTTCGAGGCGGAGGAAGGGCTCCTCATCGGCGTCGAGCTGGCGCGCGCGATCGCCGAGCGGGCGCGTGGGCTCCACATCATGCCGATGGCCCGCTACGACGTGGTGAAGCGGATCCTCTCCGAAGTCCGGTCCCTGGCGGGGGTGTGACATGTCCGACGAAACGAAGCTCGAAGCCCTCCTGAAGCAGCGGATCGCCGTCCTCGACGGTGCCATGGGGACGATGATCCAGGCCTACAGGCTGGACGAGGCGGGGTACCGCGGCGAGGCGTTCCGGGACTTCCCGAAGGACCTGAAAGGGTTCAACGACCTCCTCTCGATCACGCAGCCCGCGATCGTCGAGACGATCCACCGGCAGTACCTCGAGGCGGGCGCCGACATCGTGGAGACGAACACGTTCAACGCGAACGCCATCTCCATGGCCGACTACGGCATGTCGACGCTTCCCGGGGGGCGCTATTCGCTGCCCCCCGGACCCCCCGACTCGTCGCGTGTCGAAGATCCCGGCCCGGCGGGAGGGTTCGTCTACGAGCTGAACGTCGCGGCGGCCCGCGCGGCGCGGCGCGCGGTCACGGCCCACGGTTCGGGCATCGTGGCCGGCGCGATGGGGCCCACGAACGCGACCCTCTCGCTCGCCATCGACGTGAACCGTCCCGCGTTCCGGGCGAGGACCTACGACGACTTCGTGAAGGCCTACGCGGACCAGGTGCGCGGCTTGCTGGATGGCGGCGTCGACGCCCTCCTCGTCGAGACGGCGTTCGACACGCTGGTGATGAAGGCCGCTCTCTACGCCGTCGAGGAGATCTTCGCCGAGAAGGGGCGTCGCGTCCCGATCCTGGCCTCGGTGACGATCACCGACAGGAGCGGGCGGACGCTCTCCGGCCAGCTCGTCGAGGCGTTCTGGAACAGCGTCTCGCACGCGAAGCTCCTCTCCGTCGGCATCAACTGCGCGCTGGGCGCCAAGGAGATGCGGTCGTACGTCGAGGAGCTGTCGGGCCTCGCGCCCGTCTACCTGAGCGCCTACCCGAACGCCGGCCTCCCGAACGCCTTCGGCGGCTTCGACGAGACGCCGCCGCTGATGGCCCACGACCTCGCCGATTTCGCGAAGAACGGGTGGCTGAACATCGTGGGAGGGTGCTGCGGCACGACGCCCGAGCACATCCGCGCCATCGCGGATGCCGTCCGTCCCTACGCGCCGCGCCGGATCCCGTCGCCGCCGCGCACGCTCCGCGTCTCGGGGCTCGAGCCGTTCACGATTCGCCCTGACTCGAACTTCACGATGATCGGCGAGCGGACGAACGTCACCGGCTCGCCGAAGTTCTCGAAGCTCATCCTGGCCGGCGAGTTCGAGGAAGGGTTGAAGGTCGCCCGCCAGCAGGTGGAGGGGGGCGCCAACCTCCTCGACGTGAACATGGACGAGGGGATGCTCGACTCGAAGGGGGCGATGGTCACCTTCCTGAACCTCGTCTCCGCCGAGCCCGACATCGCGCGCGTGCCGATCATGATCGACAGCTCGCGGTGGGACGTGATCGAGGCGGGGCTCCGCTGCTTGCAGGGGAAAGCCGCGGTCAACTCCATCAGCCTGAAGGAAGGGGAGGACGTCTTTCGCGAGCACGCCCGGAAGGTCCGACGGTACGGCGCGGCCGTGGTGGTGATGGCCTTCGACGAGAAAGGCCAGGCCGACTCGCTGGCGCGGAAGACCGAGATCGCCGCGCGCGCGTACCGGATCCTCACCGAGGAGGTCGGCTTCCCGCCCGAGGACCTCATCTTCGACCCCAACGTCCTCACCGTCGCCACCGGGATCGAGGAGCACGCGAACTACGCGGTCGACTTCATCGAGGCCGTGAGGTGGATCAAGACGAGCCTGCCCTTCGCGCGGACGAGCGGCGGAATCAGCAACGTTTCGTTCTCGTTCCGCGGCAACAACGTCGTCCGCGAGGCGATGCACAGCGCGTTCCTCTACCACGCCATCCAGGCCGGGCTGGACATGGCCATCGTCAACGCGGGGCAGCTCGCCGTCTACGAGGAGATCCCGAAAGACCTCCTCGCGCTCGTGGTAGACGTCCTCCTGAACCGCCGCCCCGACGCCACGGAGCGTCTCCTCGCCTTCGCCGACTCCGTGAAGCAGCAGGGCAAGGTCGAGGTGAAGGACGAGACGTCGTGGCGGAACGGCACGGTCGAGGAGCGGCTTTCGCACGCGTTGGTCAAGGGGATCGTCGACTTCGTCGACCCCGACGTCGAGGAGGCCCGCCAGAAGTACGGCCGTCCCCTCGCGATCATCGAGGGGCCTCTGATGGCCGGGATGAACGTCGTCGGCGACCTTTTCGGCGCCGGCAAGATGTTCCTGCCGCAGGTGGTGAAGAGCGCCCGCGTCATGAAGAAGGCGGTGGCCTACCTGCTGCCGTACCTCGAGGCCGAGAAGGCCGCCGGCACGGCGAAGAAGCAGGCGAAGGTGCTCCTCGCCACCGTGAAGGGCGACGTCCACGACATCGGCAAGAACATCGTCGGGGTGGTCCTCGCGTGCAACGGCTACGAGATCGTCGACCTCGGCGTGATGGTGCCGTGCGACCGGATCCTGAAGGCGGCGCGGGAGGAGAAGGCCGACCTGATCGGCCTCTCCGGACTGATCACGCCGTCGCTCGAGGAGATGGTCCACGTCGCCAAGGAGCTCGAGCGCGAGGGCTTCACCGTGCCGCTCCTGATCGGCGGCGCCACCACGAGCGCGCTCCACACCGCGGTGAAGATCGCCCCGCACTACGCGCAGCCGGTCGTCCACGTCCTCGACGCGTCGAAGGCAGTGGGGACGGTGAGCGCGCTCGAATCGCCCGAGCAGCTCCCCGGCCTGCTGAAAAAGCTGGAGGCCTCACAGCAGGCGGCGCGCGCCGAGTACGCGAAGCGCCAGGAGAAGCCGCTGCTGCCGATCCGCGAGGCGCGTGCGCGGCGGACGCCGATCGACTGGGCTCTCGCCGACATCCCGACGCCGTCGTTCACCGGCGTCCGCGTCCTCTCCGGCGTGCCGCTCGGGGAGATCGTCCCGTTCATCGACTGGTCGCCGTTCTTCCACTCCTGGGAGCTGCGCGGCCGGTACCCCGCGATCCTCACCGACGAGCGGATCGGCGAGAAGGCGACCGAGCTCTTCGCCGACGCGCAGAGGCTCCTCGCCGAGATCGTCGAGAAGCGGCTCCTCACGGCGAACGGCGTCTACGGGCTCTTCGCCGCGAACAGCGTGGGCGACGATATCGAGCTCTACGCGGACGAGACACGCGCGCGCCCGTTCACCACGTTCCACACGCTCCGCCAGCAGATGGAGAAGGGGCCGGGCCAGTCGAACCACGCGCTGGCCGACTTCATCGCCCCGAAGGGCTCGGGCCGGAAGGACCATCTCGGCGCCTTCGCCGTGACGACGGGCCTCGGCGTCGACGCTCTCTGCCAGCGCTTCGAGGCCGCCCACGACGACTACAGCGCCATCCTCGTGAAAGGCCTCGCCGACCGGCTGGCCGAGGCGTTCGCGGAGATGCTCCACAAGCGGGTCCGCGAGGAGTGGGGGTACGGCAAGGCAGAATCCCTGACGCCCGAAGACCTGATCCGCGAGCGCTACCGCGGCATCCGCCCCGCGCCCGGCTACCCCGCCTGTCCGGACCACACCGAGAAGGGCCTGCTCTTCGATCTCCTGCAGGCGCAGGCGAATGCCGGCATCGAGCTGACCGAGAGCTTCGCGATGAGCCCCGCCAGCTCCGTCAGCGGCTTCTACTTCGCGCACGCCGAGGCGACGTACTTCGGCGTGGGCCGCCTCGGACGCGACCAGGTGGCCGAGTACGCCGGGCGGAAGGGGATGCCCGTGGAGGTCGTCGAGCGGTGGCTCGCGCCGAACCTCGGGTACGAGCCGGCGGAGGTGCCGGCGCTGGCGCGGGCCTCGTGAGTTGACTCTCAGGGGCGATCTCTGTACCTTCCTGTCCAACCGTGTCCATCGTTGACAGGGTAGGCGGGCAATGAGTCCAGAGGTCCAGACGGGCGACATCCTGACGATCAAGCAGCTCTCGGAGTACCTGATGGTCTCCGAGAAGACGATCTATCGGATGCTCGAGAAGGGCCACCTGCCGGCGGTCCGGGTCGGGGCGCAGTGGCGGTTCCGCAAGCGCGACATCGATGCGTGGCTCGACGAGCAGGTGAAGAAGCTGGAGGCCGAGGGACAGAAGGCGGTCCTCGAGGACTTCGGGCAGTCGGAGATCGACATCCATCCGCTCCTCCTCCCGGAGAACGTCTGGCTCGACGTGCCGCCGCAGCCCCGGGACGAGCTCCTTTCGTTCATGGTGCGGAGCGCGACGCTCGACGCCGGGGTCGACCGGCAGGCGCTCTACGAGTCGATCCGGGCCCGCGAGCTCGTCTGCTCGACGGCGCTGGTCCCCGACGCGGCGTTCCCCCACCCGAACGAGCCGGCGGACTTCCGGTTCTCGAGGAAGCGGATCCTGCTCGCCGTCCTGCGCGAGCCCGTGAGCTTCCACGACCCCCACGGGCACCGGCCCCGGGTGCTCGTCGTCCTCCTCGCCCGGACGATCCAGGGATACCTCCTGGCGATCTCGCGGGCCGTGAAGCTCTTCGGCGATTCCGACCTCATCTCCCGTATCGTCGGGAGCACCAGCGCCGGCGAGCTGATAGGTGCGATCCGCGACGCGGAAGGGCGCCTCAGGAGTACGACATGCGCTTGACGGTACGGGAGGCCGCGACGCTCCTCAACGCGCCCGAGGCGAAGGTGTACAGCTGGATCGAGACCGGCGACCTCCCCGCCCACCGGATCAACGACCAGTTCCGGATCAACCGGACCGAGCTCCTCGAGTGGGCGACGGAGCGGAATCTCCCCGTCGCCCCCGCGCTCTTCCAGGACGCGGACGACGACGCGCGCCCGCTCTCCGTCGCCGAGAGCCTGGAGCGTGGCGGCGTCTTCCACGACGTGGCCGGCGCCACCCGCGTGGACGCGCTCCGCTCGATGATCGGCCTCCTGAAGCTCGACGACGAGGGCGATCGCGAGACGCTGCTCCAGCTCCTCCTGGCCCGCGACGCCGCGGCCGTGGTGCCGGTCGGCAACGGGATCGCGGTGCCCCACGTGAGGAACCCGATCGCGCTCTCCGTGGACGAGCCCTCGCTCACCCTCTACTTTCTGAGGGAGCCGGTCGATTTCAGCGCGCCGGACGGTGAGCCGGTCTACGCGCTCTTCTTCCTCGTCAGCCCGACGACCCGTCTCCACCTCCAGATGCTCGCCAAGGTCGCCTTCCTCCTGAGGAACCCGATGTTCCGCGAGGCGATCCGGGGCCGCGAGCCGGCCGGGCGGCTGATCGAGATCGCCCGGGGAATCGAGGAGACGGCGTGACGCCGGCAATCCCCCGACGGAAGGAACCGTGTCGCCGGCCGAGGTGATCCTCGCCGCGCTCGCCCTTCATCTCCTCGGCGGCGTCGTGCCGTTCCTGGGGAGGCGATCCGCGGAGCGCGTGGCGGCAGTCCTCTCGGCATCGGGCTCCGTCGTGGGCCTCGCGGGCGTCGTCCTCGCCTTCCGGGCGGCGGGGCCCTCGCTCCTCGGCGCGCCCTGGCAGGTCCCGGGCGGCGCGATCCTGCTCCGGGTCGATCCCCTCGCGGCCGCGTTCCTCCTCGTGATCTTCCTCGTCTCGGGCCTCGGCGGCGTCTACGGGCTCGGCTACTGGTCCCGCGAGGAGAAGCCGCGGTCCTGGGCCCGGCTCCGCTTTTTCTACGCCCTCATGACGGTCGGTCTCGCGCTCGTCGTCACGGCGGCCCACGCCGTCCTGTTCCTCTTCGCCTGGGAGGTGATGGCGGTCTCGGCCTTCTTCCTCGTCGCCACCGAGGACGAGCTCCCCGAGGTCCGGCGCGCCGCGTGGGTCTACCTCGTTGCCACGCACGCGGGCACCGCCTGCCTGTTCGGCGCCTTCACCCTGCTCCGCCATGCCACCGGATCGTTCGAGCTCCAACGGATCGCGGCGGGGCCGACGGCCTCCGTCGTCTTCCTCCTCGGGCTCCTCGGCTTCGGCCTGAAGGCCGGCATCGTGCCGTTCCACTTCTGGCTCCCCGCCGCCCACGCCAGCGCCCCGAGCCACGTCTCGGCGCTCATGTCCGGCGTGATGCTGAAGGCCGGCGTCTACGGGATCTTCCGGTTCTCCGGGCTCGTCGAGGTGCCGCCGCTCTGGTGGGGTCTCCTCCTCGCTTCGCTCGGCGCGACGTCCGCGATCTCCGGCATTGCCATGGCCGCCGCGCAGACCGACATCAAGCGCGCGCTGGCGTACTCGAGCATCGAGAACATCGGGATCATCTGGCTCGGCCTGGGCCTCGCGCTCGCGGGCCGCGCTCTGGGCCAGCCCACCTGGGTCGCGCTCGGGTTCTGCGGCAGCCTCTTCCACGTCTTCAGCCACGCCGGATTCAAGGCCCTCCTCTTCATGGGCGCCGGCGGCGTGATGCACGCGACCGGCACCCGAAACATGGACCGCCTGGGCGGCCTCCAGAAGAGGATGCCCGTCACGGCGAACCTCTTCCTCGTCGGGGCGCTCGCGGCGGCCGGGCTGCCGCTCTTCAGCGGATTCGTCGGCGAGTGGCTCATCGCGGTGGGGCTCTTCGACACGCTCCGCGTCGGTTCGTCGAGCTGGCCGCTCGCTTTCGGGGCGCCGGCCCTCGCCCTCGCCGGGGCGTTCGCGCTCGCGTCGTTCGTGAGGATCGTCTCCGTGACGTTTCTCGGCGAGCCGCGCACCGTCCGAGCGGCCGGGGCCCACGAGCCGTCGCGCCTGATGACGGCGCCGATGGCGATCCTCGCCGCGGCGTGCGTCGGGCTCGGCGTCCTTCCGACCGCCGTCCTGCCGGTCCTCGAGGCGGCGGAGGCGGCCTGGCTCGGTGGCCCGGTCGTACCTGGTCTCCTCGCGTCCCATCTGACGCCGTCGGCGCTGGGCCTCGCCCTCCTCGTCGGCGCGCTCCTGGCCGGCACGCTGGCGCTCCTCGCGCTGACGGGGCGAGCGCACCGTCAGGAGCCGACCTGGGACTGCGGCTATGCCGCGCCGACCGCGCGGATGCAGTACACGTCGAAGTCGGTCGGTGCCTCGATCACCGACGTCCTGCCGGCGTTCCTCGCGCCGTCCGAGAGGGTCCAGCCGCCGAGCGGCCTCTTTCCCGAGACGGCCTCCTTCGCGTCGGAGGCGCCCGACCCGTTCGGAGAGAAGCTGTACGAGCCGTTCGTCGCGCGATGGGCCGTCCGCCTGGCACGCCTCCGCTGGCTCCAGAGCGGCCAGCTCAACCTCTACCTCGTCTACATCTTCGTGACCACTCTCGTGACGCTCGCCTGGACGGTCATCCGGCCGTACGTGCCATGACGGCGCTCTCGCTCGTCGCGGTCGCCTCGGTGCTGGTCGGGGTCAGCGGGCTCCCCGGGCTCCTGATGCGGGCGGGGGCTCCGTCGACCCAGCGACTGGCCACCGCCCTGCACGTCCTCGGCTGCGCCGTCGGCGTCGTGGCGGCGGCGCTCGCGCTCGCGGGCGAGACGGCGACCATCCAGTGCGCGTGGCCGCTTCCGAGCGGCTCCGTCACCTTCGCGCTCGACCGCCTCTCGGCGTTCTTCCTCGTCCCGGTCTTCGTCGTCTCCGGCCTCGGCTCCGTCTACGGCGAGGGCTACTGGGCCGAAGCGCACCGTCCGGCGAACGGCCGGACGCTCCGTTGCTTCTACGGGATCGCGACGGCCGGCCTCGCGCTGGTGATGGTCGCGGGGGACGCCTGGTCGTTCCTCTTCGGCTGGGAGGTCGTCGGGCTCTCGGCGTTCTTCCTCGTCACGACCGATCAGGACGACGAGGCGGCCCTCCGCGCGGGCTGGATCTACCTCGTCGCGGCGCACGTCGGGACGCTCATCCTCTTCGCCATGTTCGCGCTGCTCCACGACGCGACCGGCGACTGGCTCCTCGCACCGTCTGCGGCGCTGGGCGCCTCCCCGCTGCTCCGGCCCATCCTGCTCCTCGCGCTGGCCGGCTTCGGGCTGAAGGCCGGCGTGATGCCGCTCCACATCTGGCTCCCGGAGGCGCACGCCGCGGCCCCCAGCCACGTCTCGGCCCTGCTGTCGGGCGTCGTCCTCAAGATGGGGATCTACGGGCTCGTCCGGGTCCTCACGATGCTCCCGTCGTATCCGACGTGGCTCGGCCTCACGCTCCTGGCCCTCGGGGTCACGTCCGGGGTCCTCGGCGTGGTCCTCGCGCTCGCGCAGCACGACGTCAAGCGCCTCCTCGCGTACCACAGCATCGAGAACATCGGGATCATCCTGATCGGGCTCGGCGTCGGCTCGCTCGGGATGGCGAAGCACCGGCTCGACTGGGCCGCGCTGGGGTTCGCCGGCGGGCTCCTCCACGTCTGGAACCACGCCGCGTTCAAGGCCCTCCTCTTCTACGCCGCAGGAGCGGTCATCCACGCGACGGGGACGCGAGAGATCGACGCGCTCGGCGGCCTCTTCCGGCGGATGCGTTTCACCGGCACCGCTTTCCTCGTCGGCGCCGTGGCGATCTGCGGCCTGCCGCCCCTGAACGGCTTCGTCAGCGAGTGGCTGATCTACCTCGCGAGCTTCCAGGCGCTGACGGGCGCGAGCGGGGCAGCCGAGACGCTGGGTGGCGCCCTCGGGGCGCCGGCGCTCGCCCTCATCGGCGCGCTCGCGGTCGCCTGCTTCGTGAAGGTCTTCGCCGCCATCTTCCTGGGGACGCCGCGGGGGCCCGAGGGGGCGGAGGCCGTCGAGGCCGGCCCGTCGATGCGCTTCGCGATGGGGGGGCTCGCCCTGTCCTGCGCCGTGATCGGGCTGTGGCCCGCCGGCGCGGCGCGCCTCGGCCGCGTCGCGGCGGACGCGCTCCTCCTCCATCCGGACGTGACGGACGTTGCCACGGTGGGGGCGCTCGGCGGCGTGCCTCTCCTTCTCCTCGGCCTCGTCACCGTGGCCGGGGTCGTGATGCTGACGCTGGCGCGGCCCGCAGTGAAGGCAACGACGTGGGACTGCGGGTACGCCGCGCCCGGCCGGCGGATCCAGTACACGGCCTCGTCGTTCGCCCAGCCGCTCGTGGGGCTCTTCCGCTGGGCCGTCCTCCCGGACGTCCACACGCCACGCCTCGCCGGAGCCTTCCCCGCGAAAGACGAGCGCTACGCGAGCCACGCTCCCGATCCGGTGCTCGACCGGCTCCTCCTGCCGGGCTTCGCCCGCGGTCGTTCGCTCCTCGGCCTCGCGCGCGTCATCCAGGGCGGGCGGATCCAGACGTACCTCCTCTACATCGTCGTCACGCTGGTGGGCCTTCTCGCCTGGAGCTCCTCATGGTGATCTCCTTCGTGAACCTCTTCGCCGTCCTCGTCGGCGCGCCGCTCCTCCTCGGCGTGATCAACAAGACGAAGGCCATCGCCGCCGGTCGGAACGGGCCGCCGCTCCTCCAGCCGTACTACGACCTCGCGAAGCTCCTCCGGAAGGGCTTCGTCGTCAGCCGGACGACGACGTGGCTGTTCCTGGCCGGTCCGGTCCTCTCGGTGGTGGCGCCGGTGGTCGCGGCCCTCCTCCTGCCCCTCGGCGGCCACCCGGCGTGCCTCTCCTTCACCGGAGACATGATCCTGTTCGTCTACGTCTTCGCGCTCGCCCGCTTCTTCGTCGCGACGGCGGCGATGGACACCGGCTCGCCGTTCGAGGGGATGGGCGCGTCGCGCGAGGTGACGTTCTCGGCGCTCGTCGAGCCCGCGCTCCTCTTCGGCATGCTCGCGCTCACGCGCCTGACGGGCTCGCTCTCCCTGAGCCGGATGCTGGACGTCCACGCCGCCGGCGCCTGGCAGAAGGCGAGCGCGTCGATCGTCCTCATCCTCGCGAGCTGGTTCATCGTCCTCCTCGCGGAGAACGCGCGCGTCCCGTTCGACGACCCGAACACGCACCTCGAGCTGACGATGATCCACGAGGTGATGGTCCTCGACCACGCCGGCCCCGCGTTCGGCTTCATCCTCTACGGCGTCGCGCTGAAGCTCACCGTCTTCTCGACGCTCCTCGTGACGATCGTGCTGCCCGCGCACTCCGGCGGATACCCCCTCGACCTCCTCCGCTTCGCCGGCGGCCTCCTCACGGTGGCGGTGGCCGTCGGGCTGGTGGAGTCGAGCATGGCGCGGCTGCGGCTCGTCCGCGTGCCGCAGCTCCTCGTCACCGCGACGCTCCTGGCGGGCTTCGCCGTCGTCCTCCTGGTGAGGTGAAAGATGCCGCAAGCCGCCTCCTCCATCCTCATCCTCGCCGTCACGATGAACTTCGTGGCCCTCGGGACGTCGAGCCTCCGCGCCTGCGTCCGGGCGGCGGCGCTCCAGGGCCTCTTCGTGAGCCTCTTCCCGCTCCTCTTCTCGCCGGCCCCCACCCTCCGTCTCGTCGGCCTCGTCCTCGTGGCGGGCGCGGTCAAGGCGCTGGTGATCCCGGCGATGCTCTACCGGGCGCTCCGCGAGGTCCACATCCAGCACGAGGTGGAGCCGTACCTGGGCTTCGTCCCGTCCGTCCTCCTCTGCGCCGTCGGCACGGGCGCCACCACGCTCTTCGCGAGCCGGCTCCCCCTCGTCCCTTCGCACCGTGAGCTGCTGGTGGTCCCGGTGGCGCTGGCGACGCTCTTCGCCGGCTTCCTCCTCCTGACGACGAGGCGCAAGGCGATCTCGCAGGTGACCGGCTACCTGATCCTCGAGAACGGGATCTTCGTCTTCGCGCAGCTCCTGCACGAGGCGATGCCGGCGCTCGTGGAGGTGGGAGTCCTCCTCGACCTCCTCGTCGGGATCTTCGTCATGGGGATCGTCATGAACCACATCCAGCGGGAGTTCGGCTCGCTCGACACGGACCGGCTCTCGGAGCTCAGGGACTGACGGATGCTGCTGCTCGGTCTCATCGTCCTTCCGCTCGTCGCCGCGCTCGTGGCGCTCGCCACGCCGTCCGGGAGGGCGCGGCCCATCATCGTCGCGGGGGCCGCCGTCCTCCACCTGGTCGGGACGTTCACGATCCGTTCGGGGGACGAGGTGCTGGGGCGGTGGTTCGCGGTCGACGCGCTCGGACACCTCGTCCTCTGCGTCGTGTCGATCCTCTTCACGCTCTGCGCGCTCTACGGCGTCGAGTACCTGAGGATCCGCGAGGAGCGGCCGAACCGGATCTTCTGCGTCTGCCTCCTCACCTTCCTCTCCATGGCGACGGCGATCACGCTCTCCCAGCACCTGGCGGTCATCTGGGTCGCGATCGAGGGGGCCACGCTCTCGACCGCTGTCCTCATCTACTTCAACCACAACGCCCGCTCGATCGAGGCGGCGTGGAAGTACCTGGTCATCGGGTCGGTCGGCATCGCGCTCGCGCTCCTCGGCTCGCTGTTCGTAGCCTATGCCGCGCTCCACGGCGCCGCGGGGGACGAGAGCCTCCTCTTCGGGGCCCTCCTCCGGCACGCGGACGGCCTCTCCCGGCCCTGGCTCCGCGCCGGCTTCGTCCTCCTCTTCGTCGGCTACGGGACGAAGATGGGGCTCGCGCCGATGCACACCTGGAAGCCCGACGCCTACGGCGAGGCGCCCGGGATCATCGGCGCGCTCCTCGCCGGCGGCATGACGAACTGCGCGTTCCTCGCGCTCCTCCGGGTCTACCGGGTGATGCAGGCCGCGGGCGAGGGCGCGTTCGCGCGCGAGCTCTTCATCGGCTTCGGGCTCGTCTCGATGGCGGTCGCGGCGGCCTTCATGGCCGGACAGCGCGACTTCAAGCGGATGCTCGCGTACTCGAGCGTCGAGCACATGGGCATCCTGGTCCTCGGCATCGGGGTGGGCGGCGTCGCCGTTTTCGGCGCCCTCCTCCACGTCATCAACAACGCGTTCACGAAGGTGATCCTCTTCCTCTCGGCCGGCAACATCCACCGGGCGTACGGGAGCAAGACGACGGACGAGGTGAGCGGCGCGCTGCGTCGGGTGCCTCTCTCCGGCGCGCTGTTCCTGGCGGGCTTCCTCGCGATCACGGGCTCGCCGCCGTTCGGACCGTTCATCAGCGAGCTCACGATCTTGACGGGCGCGATGACCGGGCGGCACTTCGTCGCGGCCGGCCTCTTCCTGGTCTTCCTCGTCATCATCTTCATCGGGATGGGCTCGACCGTCCTCGCGGTGGTGCAGGGGCCGCCCTCCGCGGCGGCCGCGTCGACGGACTTCCGGGACAGCTTCTGGAAGACCGCGCCGATGTTCGCGGCCCTCGTGATGGTCCTGATCCTGGGGATCTGGATCCCGGGTCCGGTCTACGATCTCGTCCTCGAGGCCGCGAGGATGCTGGAGGGCAAAGCGTGACCGGCGCGGCGCGAAACGGGCGGGTTCTCGCGCTCGCGGACGTCCCGTGGCTCCAGCCGGCGGCGTTCCGCGAGTGGCTCGTGCGGGGAGTCTGCGACAAGGGGCGTCGCGTCGCGTCGTACTTCGGCGCGAGCGCGACGCCCGAGACGGTGTCGTTCTTCGCCGTCCTGGCGGACGACGCGAACGGCCGTCTCTTCGTGGCGCGCACGACCTGCGACGGGCCGACGTTCGATTCGGTCGTCCCGGAGGTCCCCCAGGCGCATCTTTTCGAGCGCGAGATCGCCGAGCAGTACGGCGTCCGCTTCCTGGGGCACCCGTGGCTGAAGCCGGTCCGGTTCCACCCCTCCTGCCGGCCGCAGCACGATGCCTGGGGCCGGCCGGAGGGCGCGTCAATAGCGCCCGGGGTGATCGACTTCTTCCGCGTGGAGGGGGACGAGGTCCACGAGGTGGCGGTCGGCCCCGTCCATGCCGGCGTCATCGAGCCGGGCCACTTCCGGTTCCAGTGCCACGGGGAGCACGTCTTCCACCTGGAGATCGCGCTCGGCTACCAGCACCGCGGCGTGGAGCGGGCGCTGGTGGGCGGTCCGACGAAGCGGACCCTGCCGTACATGGAGACCGTGGCGGGCGACACGGCGGTCGGGCACGCGCTCGCGTACGCCCACGCGGTCGAAGCGCTGACGGGGACGCCGGTCTCCGCGCGGGTCCACGCGATCCGCGGGATCGCGCTCGAGCTCGAGCGGCTCGCGAACCACGTGGGAGACCTCGGGGCGCTGGCGGGCGACGTCGCCTACCTCCCCACGGCGTCTTTC
>Ga0154020_10003796_pt1 | contig 18086 bp, 16 predicted proteins | sample Klosneuvirus_201_FD_109709 | JGI IMG/M metagenome (GOLD analysis project Ga0154020, IMG submission 109709) | Active sludge microbial communities from wastewater, Klosterneuburg, Austria - Klosneuvirus_20160825_MG | ecosystem: Engineered > WWTP > Aerobic digester > Activated sludge | place... | reverse complement strand
GGGTGCGATCATCTACATTCGAAAACACTCCTGTTGCGTCATCCAGCAAGTCCCCAACCGACTGCCGTCACCATCAACTATTCGCAGCCGCCCAACGTCATCGACCGGCGTTTGCCTGCATGAAGAATCCCAGGACCATCAGGCCCCCAAACAACAGGATTGCCAGCACGCTGAAAATGGTGCCCAGGATTGCGAACAGTTTTTTTCGGTCAGATTGGAACAGGCCGACGAGTCCAAGGATCGCCGCCAAAAACTGTGCCATCCCCGCCGCGATCAATGCCAGCCCGAGTACCGCTGTGGAGGGATCGTTTTTGTCAATTCCCGTCGGAGATCGCGACTCCATGTAACCGGCAATACCAAACAGGACAAGCAGCGCAATCCCGGAGGACATACTCAGCAAAAACGAGGCAATGCCCGGTCCGGAGTGTTTCGTTTGGCGCATTGACGACTGTTGAGTTGCATCCGGAATTCCATAAGGATTTTCTTGCATAATACAAATGCTCCGAGAGTTGTCATTTTGACGAGAGCGACAAAATGTTCGTCGATCATCAGCGAGTCTTACTGGTAAGCGGCGCTGGCAGTGTAGAATTGCCGGAAAGTCAAGGGAAGGACATTGGCGCGCTTCGCGGCAAACATTTCAAACAATTGTGTTGCCGAGCGTAGAAGCAAACCAATGCGTGAGCGAATCATATTTTTTTGAAGGATTTACATGGCACGGTGTGATCAGGGCTATTTGTGTGAGGTGTGCGGTGACGAAGTGGAGTCCATTCGTGAAAGCGATTTGTATCTCCGGTTCGTGACCGGCGAGATTTCGTCCCAGGAATTGTTGGCCACGCCGGAGCGGCATCTCCGCTGCAATCCAGTCGTCGCTCAGTTCATTTCTGATCCAGCGTTTCCTCCAGTTGTGGTTGAAGGCGACTTCGACAAGCGGCTGTTTGATCCGGCTGACGTTCATGACCGAGAGCAGCTGATCACTCGCGGATGGCTGCGGCTGCAGGAACTGGCAGAATTAGCCACGACGGTCCCGCTCCCACATTATCCCCTGCCGGAATTTCGAAAATCGTAGGATGGACATTCTTGTCCGTCCCGCTACGAGGTAGCATACAACCGTGTGTTCTGTGTCGCGTGACGCTTTTTGACAAGAGTGAATTCATGTCAATGCGAATTTCTTTTGCTGTAACTTCTCTGTGCCTCTTGCTGTCGTCGGCATTTACCTGCCGCGTTGTCGAAGCGCAGTTGCCGACAGATAGCGGGTCACAACGAATCCTGCCGTTGCCGGAAGGCAGGCTGTCGGATTTTCAAACTCAGATGGAACTGCTGCAACGGCTGCGTTCGCTGGTGGAAGCATCTGAGAAACCCGATCAGCCATCATCTGTGTCGCCTGAGGACGCTCCGAAGGTCGATGCGAAGCAGTTAGCACAGTTACAGCGAGCCCTCAAGCAACTTCAGAGCCAGTTGCCTCCTGGCATGACGCCGCCTGATCTCGGTTCCATTCCGCAGGAGCAGGTGGATCAGGCGATGTCGAATCCCGCCGTTCAGCAGCAATTGAAGGAGATGCTGGAGCAGTTTTCTCGCGACGGCCTACTTCCAAAAGGGAACGACTCAACCGGCAGTGCGCCGTTGCCTCCGCTTCCGAGGCAACCCGGTGAGTCGCCAAACGCACCACGTAATTCGGCGAAGCCGCGTACCCAACCGCCGGTGCCGCCGGACGATCGATCGATGGATGCGCAGAAGCCGCCGCGAAACACCAATTCGAAATCCGGAGATCCGAAACCAAATCGAAATGAATCCCTGAACCCCGCAGCCAATGGTGGGCAGGAGCAAAGCGATTCTGGTTCCGACGCGCCGAAAGCGTCAAATCCTCCGCAGAAGTCCTGGCAGTCACTGAAGGACGCGATGAAGAAACTCTCCGAGATTGCTCAGGGCGAAAAACAAAAACCGCAAGACGGCACTGAATCGCCCGAGCCATCGACCGAATCATCGACCGAATCACCAGGCAGTGTGAAACCGACGCCTTCGACTGGGTTGAAGCCAAAACGAATCGGCGCGAACTCTAATGGTACAAAAAACACCGAAGATGCCAGGAATCCGCAACCCGCTGTCAACGGCACTGGATCAAACGGCACTGGATCAAACGGCGCTGGATCAAACGGCGCTGGCGGAAACGCTACTGACACAGACGACGCTCAATCACAGCGTCAGCAATCCTTGCAGGCATTTCAGGACATCCTGGAACGCTACAAAAAATCTCAGCAAGATGGAGATCGCAGCACTGGCGGCGGCGAAGCGAAAATGGACGATAATTCACTTCCGGAAATTCGCTCTGGAACAAGGTTGCCTCCAGATCGCAACGCAGGTGACGAAAACAATCAGGGGGCATCAAATCGCATTCTGCGTCATCCCGACCGAGCCGCACCGATTGAACAGCCGGAAAGCCAGTCGAAATCGTCCAGTGGCTCGCCGCCTTCCGTTTCCGAGTTCCTGCAGCAGCAATTTCGTGATGGATTTCCGGCACCGGGCAGTCAGGAGACCGATCAACGTTCAATGTCGCGAGGTAGCAATCGGAGTTCCGGTGCGCCGCAGCCTGGCGGTTCGTCGAGTGATGGATCTGCGGGGGCAAATCAATCGAATCCAGCAAGTCAAAATGCGCAGCCAAACCTGGACGTTCGCCAGGAGCTTGAAAAACGTGGCCTGCGTGGCACGCTACAGAAGCTGGTGGAAAAGGCCCGACAGGAATCTAACACTCAGCACGCTCAGGGAGATCAGCAACGCTCGGAATCAATCACCAATCAGTCGGGAAGTCCCGGAGATCCCAACGCTGGTGGCCAGGCCATTGATAATGCTGGGATCAGGAAGTCGATCCAGAAAATGCTCGGCGGTCTTGATCATCGTATGGAAGACATCGCAAAGGATGCGGAGTTCAGGGATCGTCCCGCAGACACTCGTTCGCCGGGGAATTCCGAGTGGCAGCCAGCACCTTCAAATTCAGGCTCGCGTGCGAATAGCTGGAACAATGCCGCATCAAATTTCTTCAAAGACATTAGTACGGCACCGCAGGCACCGTACGTCGCGCCGTCATCTGGCGGTGGAGATCCTTCCATTTCTGCCGAAGCGCCTTTGGCAATCGGATCGCTGGTCCTGGTCGGTCTGGGATTGATGGGGTTGGTTGGTGTCATCGCGTTTTTGATGCGTCGGCCTCTCATGAAGATGGTGTCCAGCGCCACCGGGATAGCGGGGCCGAAGCAGGTGGTTCGCGCCAGCGACATTCGATCGCGTGACGATGTCATCACCGCATTTCATCAACTGGCCTTAAACCCCAAACAACTTGTCGAAGCCTGGTGGACTCATCGAGCCGCAGCCCGAACACTTGCTGCCGCTTCACCGCAGCAGGAGGTGGCAGTGCAGACGCTGGCCGAAATTTACGAGCAGGCGCGCTACCTGCCTGAAGATGTTGAGTTGCCAGTCGATCAGATCCAGGCTGCTCGCTCGGCGCTCGCTCAGTGCCAGTGAAACGAAAGGCAGATACTGGCCTATCGCGGGACGGACACTCTTGGCGGGTACGGCATTTGATGGGCCGTAAGCACCCGTTGGTAAGTTTTGGGGCATAACGATCGATTGCGAAAACCGTATCCGGAGACTGACGTCTCGCGGCTCGCCGGGTTTCCGGCGAGCGGGGGACGTCAGTCCCCTGATCGCGATTCCTGCGTTCCGCCGCTTCTTGTTTCTGACGCAAAAAAAAGCGGAGTGCGAACTCACCGTTTTCACAGTGAATTCACCTCCGCCTTCAAGCAATCGAAATTGTTTCCTGCCTCGGCCTGCCTCATCTTTGCAGGCCATCATTTGCGATCGCCTACTTGTAGGTTTCGCCACGGTCGCTGCAGACGAGGCTCATGTTTCCGTCACAGTCACAGTCATCGGGTCGGTCCATGTAGGCTGCTCCGTATGTGCGAGCTTTGATCTGGCCGCTGTGCTTTAAGCTGGTGAAACCAGATGTCTGATACGACTGATCCAAATTACCAAATGAACTGGCCAGGTCGCTGAGTTCCGCGACCACGGCACATTGCAGTTCGACCAGGCCGACGATCATTCCGAGTACCAGAATTGTTCCGATGAGGACGAGTTCCGCAGACAGGATAACGCCGGATTCATCATTCCAAAGAGTCTTCAACATTTTAGTTCCCTTATGTGTTTGCTTGAGAGACGGTGTGTCTCTTCTGAACTTTCACAGAAGCGATCTCTGTTCCGTGACGCCGCAATCGATCTGGGAATTGGGCATCCGGATCAATTTGCGCATCGCAACGTCATGCAGCGCAGCAGTTTGCGATTCGAGAACCATTTCGGCTCCGAAGGCGTTGGATTTCAGGCTGTTCAAATTCCATTACACGGCGCAAATTGCGCGTGTCCAGTGATTGGAACACGTCGTTGCTGTCACCTTGAACTGTCGAGATTCTGCAACATCGTGTTTCGCCAGTGCTTTCCCGGTCGATCGCGTTTCAGAGCTTCAACAGCGTCTCCTGAACAGCAGAACCCGACCGAACGAATTCTTCAGAAAGCAATGATCGTGCCACAGTGCCACAATGCGGCACAACCGGTCTTGTCAGCACAATTGGTTATGCACAATCTCCCGTTCACGAGAGCGATCAAATGCTCCGTACGATTGACAATGACTTCGATCCGCTGTGTAGTGCGCATATCAATTGATCATTGTGTTCATTTGAGGATGCGAGAGACAGACTACTTGCAGAGGGAGCGTCTGGTGTTGCGGGACTCATCGTCACAAATGCGTCGGATTCGGCGGTTGCTGGTGATCCGTCCGTTGCGCTGCGTTGCAGTGGCGTTATTCTGCGGTCTCGGGCTTTCGCTCGCGGTCAATCAGACGCTGGCGGCTCAGGACGAAACGGCTTTGAGGGCGATCCCAACCACGCCCCAACAGTCTGACGAAGGCAAGACACAAACAGCGGCGACACCTGTGGCCACGAACCCTGGCCAGGATGTGGCAAAACTGGAAGACGCAAATACGGATGTCGTGGAGTTGCTAACGGAAGACCTCGCGACGCATTGGAAGCAGTTCAGTTCGTTGCCAGCGGTGGCGGATGCTCCGGTTTGGAAGATTATTCGCGGCGAAGATGGCAAAGAATTTGTCCTGGTCTGTTCCGGTGAGCCCAAAGGATATCTCCACACGACGGAGCCCTATGCGGATTTCGAAATGACGCTCGAATGGAAATATCCCAGGGACAATGACGGCAACAGTGGTGTTCTTGTCTACACGCAGCTTGAGCCGAGAATCTGGCCGACATCAATGCAGATTCAACTGCATCAGCCAAAGGCTGGCAGCGTGTTTCCCAGCGGCGATGCGATAAGTAATCAATCCAGTGAAGCCGAACCCGAGTTGGTCCGACCGGTCAATACATGGAATGAATGCAAAATCGTTAGCCGCAGTGGGCGTTTGGCAGTTGAGGTGAACGGGAAGAAAGCAGGCGAAGTCAGCGGTGCAAAACCGTTCACGGGTCGGATTGCGTTGCAAAGCGAAGGGTCTGTCGTTCACTTCCGTCGCATTCGAATTCGGAGGCTCGCTCCAGAGAAGAATGACGATGAAACGAAATCGGCGACTCCGAAACCCGCGACGACCGAAAGCTCAACCAGCGCAGCCTCCGGCAGCTGAAATTTGGTGCGAGGTCGCGTGTCAGGTCACAAACCGTCAAAAATCGGCCTCGGTTTGTTCCAGAGTCCTGGTTTGCACATACTGCGGGTATGGATCGTCTCTTGTTCCGACTGTACTTGCACTGAGCCACCTGATGTCACTGATTGTTTCTCACGACGTGTTCCAAACACTGGTTCGCACTTTGAGCGAACTCGCCGAACCGGATTCCGCCGACGTCTGGCCAGCCGCGCAGCTGGAATTCCTGTCCGAAGGAGGAGGCGATCGCTGGAACATTCCAATAGAATTTGGAGGAGATGGTGCAGACGGAGCGGAGATGCTGGAGATCTACCGCGAGCTTGCCAGCGGCAGCCTGCTGACGACATTTATTCTGACACAGCGCAACGCTGCCTGTCAGCGGATTCAGACATCAGACAACGACGCCATCAAATCAAAACTGCTGCCTGCCCTGTGTCGTGGCGAAATCTTCGCAACCGTTGGTATCTCACATCTAACGACATCCCGTCAGCATTTGAAATCTCCGCCCGTTGTGGTGATCCCAGACGAGAATTCCAACGGCTATCGACTTACAGGCACGGTTCCCTGGGCCACAGGTGTTGCGGTGGCTGACATTCTGGTGACGGGTGGAACATTGGCCGATGGTCGCCAGATCCTGGCTGCCCTCCCGACATCGCGTGAAGGCGTGAAGATCCAAACTCCGATAGCGCTGATGGGACTCAGTTCCGCTCAAACATCTGTTGTCAATCTTGACAACGTGCTCGTGGGCGGCGACGAGATCCTGCACGGACCTGTCGAACGAGTCATGTCGTCCGGAGCCGGTGGTGGAGCGGGATCGCTGGGAACTTCCGCTGTAGCAATCGGAACCGCGCAGGGAACATTGCGGATGTTCCGGGAAGAGGTCGATCGCCGTCCCGAACTTGCTGAGTTTGTGGAACCGCTGCAGGAAGAAGTTGCGAAATTGACAGCGATGCTGCGAGAATCCGCCTCGAACTCCTCGGATTTGAACACAGCGTCGGCGGAAGAGATTCGGCAACGCGCAAATTCACTGGCTCTGCGTTCCGCTCAGGCGTGGCTCGCTGCAACGAAGGGCGCAGGTTACATTGTCGGTCATCCCGCCGAACGTGCGGTGCGTGAGAGTATGTTTTTCCTGGTCTGGTCATGTCCGCAACAAGTACTTGCCGCAAATTTGCGGGAACTGTCGTGTGCATCGCATTAAATTAATTCGTTTTTGCGCATAGTCGTCGTTCGCTCCGCGATCGAAACGGCCCGCCGGCCTTCTTTATCGCTTCGTCCACAGAAAACCGAAGACGATCGAATTTTTTTGCGACCACGGGTTAAACGTTAAAATTCCTCAAGCACTACACCAAATACGAGGTCTCCATGAAACTTCATCGAACTTCAACTCGTCTTGTTGCCTACATCATTGCCTGCCTCTGCACGGCGTCCATCGCACAAAGTGATGATCCAAACACCAAACCAAACCTTGTGTTTATTCTGGCCGACGATATGGGATATGCGGAGGTCGGCTGCTACGGGCAGACCATGATCCAGACGCCGCGTCTGGATCAGATGGCAAAGGAAGGCCTGCGATTTACTCACTTCTATGCCGGAGCCACAGTCTGCGCACCGTCGCGAAGTGTACTGATGACCGGAATGCACCACGGCCATACGCGAGTCCGAGGCAACGCCGGGCGGACGAATCCAGCGGCCCAAGCGCTGCAGGACGGCGATGTCACGGTCGCCAGTGTGCTGCAGAAAGCCGGCTATCGCACGGCATTGTTCGGCAAGTGGGGACTGGGCGACGCTGGCTTGGCGGAATCGGGCCTGCCGCGCAAGCACGGGTTTGATGAGTTCTTTGGCTACCTGAGCCAGCATCATGCGCACAATCACTTCCCCGATTTTCTGTGGCGCAACGAAGAGAAAGTTGCCCTGCCAAATAAGGTGACTCCTGTTGGAGAAGATGGTGGAGGCTACGCGACCGAAGCAGTCCAATATGCGGATGACCTTTTCGCGGAAGAGGCCCTGCGATTCGTCGAAGACAACAAGTCGCGACCATTTTTCCTGTACTGGAGCATGGTGGTGCCACATGCGAACAACGAGCGAACCCGAGCGTTAAAGAACGGTGCCGAAGTGCCGGACTTCGGACCGTACGCATCCACTGACTGGCCGGAGCCTGACAAAGGACAGGCAGCGATGATCACGCGGCTTGATGGTCATATAGGACGAATGCTCGACAAACTGCAGGACTTGGGCATCGCCGAAAACACGCTGGTCATTTTCACCAGCGACAATGGTCCGCACGATGAAAGCAACCACGATCTAAAACGATTTGATCCCACAGGACCGTATTCCGGCATCAAACGCAGTCTCACAGACGGCGGTATTCGAGTTCCCGCGATTGCCTGGTGGCCAGGCCATGTCAAAGCCGGAACTGTGAGTCCTCACGCCGCATACTTTGGCGACTGGATGGCAACGGCAGCGGAACTGGCTCACGCGGAACAGCCACCTGGACTCGATTCAATCAGTTTCGCCCCGACGCTGATGGGCAAACCCGAAATACAGACACAACATGAATTCCTGTACTGGGAATTCCACGAAGGTAGATTCCGTCAGGCGGCACTCTACAAAGGTCGCTGGAAGGGAATTCGCACCGGCAGCCCGGACGCTCCCGTGCAACTGTTCGATACGAATTCAGACGTTGCAGAAGTCACCGATGTGGCGAAGCAGCACCCCGAGATCGCGGCGGCGATCGGCAGCTATCTGCAATCCGCTCGAACTGAAATCCCCGCATGGGAACCCAAATGGAAATCCGAATTGAGTCGGTAAGTACAATAGTTCGACTATCCCATATCGGCGGTTTATTGGTGTGTGCAGAGGGTCGGGAGTCTTTTTGGGACGGAATGGCCTGCGTTTTTCACCAGGCTACTCTCCAAAAAAGACTCCCGACCTTTCCTTCATCGAACATAGGACAGTCGAAATAGTGTCTTGTTGCAGCCACAAATAGATATTGGGTGGCCGGCAGGCCGGATGAGGGGGCTGACCGGGAGTCAATATGATGAACCAGAAAATAGTGGATTCTTTCCCCCCTCACCCTAACCCTCTCCCCCGTGGAAAACGTGTCAAGTTGGAAAATCAATTGCGGGGGAGAGGGGACAATCGCAAGAAAATCCACTGCATCATTTCTGACCGCGTGCGGTATAACGTCCTCCAACCCCGGCCACCCGTCCGAGTTAGGGCAATTGTCCAGGTTGCTTACTTTAGCTTTGGCCCTTGTCCTTCGTTTCTTCCGGCGTTGCCTGTATCCGATCCCAAAAAGTCAGGGCGAAGATAACCAGCACGATGCCCGCCATGATGGACGGAAACATCCAGAAGTTCTTCCACTGCCCCATCGTCGATGCCAGCAGATCCTTGTCGAGCGTTTCGGGCAGGCTTCGAGACAGCATGTTGCCGAAGGTCTGGAAAAAGCTCACCGCCTCCTGTTCGCCTGTCGCGACCTTGAGCGCTTCCGTATAAGCTTTTGCATCGGTGACTTGTTCTCCGTACTGCCCAATCGTCCAGTTCAGGGGGATTCCCAGGAAACTGCCTGCCGCCATGATGCGGTATCCAAAGAACATCCCGATGCCCTGCGTGAGAAACACCAGCAGGCTCTGAGCCTGTCCCCGAATGGCCTTTGGAGCCTTTTGGTCCGTGTACATGAAGCCGGTGACGAAGAAGAAATCGTAACAAATTCCGTGCAGTGCGACGGCGAGCAGGATCATCCATGTCACCTGATCAGCAGCACCGAAAGAGAACAGGGCATAACGCACGACCCATGCGGCCATGCCGACCAGAATCATGATCTTCAATCCGAGGCGTCGGAAGAAGAATGGGATGAGCAGCATGAAGAAGATTTCAGACATCTGACCGATCGTCATCGTTGCGGCTGCAGCCCCAAATCCAGTCTGCGTGAGGAACGATCCCGTCATCCCATAATAGTAGGCCAGCGGAATGCAGATCAGCGTTGAACAAACAGCAAACACCAAAAAGTTCCAGTCTGTCAGCAGCTTAAACGCATCGACCATGAACAGTGATCGCATATCCATCGGCTTGCCTTTGAGCGGCGGCGGCGTGTGCGGAAGGACAAAGCAGAAGACACCGAGCAGGACGCTGCTGATTCCCCCGGCCCAGAAGATGTTGAAACTGCTGGACCAGCCCATTCCTCCGACAAACAGTCCAGCGGCAATCCAGCCGATTGTGCCCCACACGCGAATCTTCGGGAATTGGTCCTGACTGGGAATATGCGTGAAAGCAATCGTGTTTCCGAGTCCCAGCGTGGGCATGTAGCACAGCAGATGCGCCAGAATCATCCAGACAACCATCGGACCGTACTCAGGCCCTTTGGCGGCAACTGATGGAATTGCCAGAAGGATGCCGCCGCCGACCAGCATCAGAATCCCCATGACTCGTTCCGAAGAAAAGAATCGATCCGCCACGAGTCCCAGAAACAGCGGGGCAAGAACGGCTGCAATCGGAGCAGATGCATAGGCATCTCCGATGAAATCGGTCAACTTCGCAAAGTCCATTGCCGCATTTAGCGTCGAAAACCAGGTTCCCCACGCGAAAAACTGCAGAAACATCATGATGGAAAGGCGGGGAACGATCGTTGAATTTTGGTCGCTCATGTGTTTGTGACCTGTCGGGGAGATAAAAGAAGGAGGACGTGATACACACGTGTTTGGAGTTCGTGTTTCATGTGAACTATTTCGACTGTCCCAAGTTCGTATAAAAGACCCCATCCGTGTTGGGGACTGTCGATTTAGCCGCAAAATCGTGAGCGGCAAGGCGCTAGCCGCCGCTTCTTCCAGTGTCTGCCGATCCAATGCCGGCGGCTAGCGCCTTGCCGCTCACAAAATGCACGGCGACAGGGGCAGATGATGACAGGGAACATGGGATCGGGCAACTATCAGCTGCTCGACACCTCGAAAATTTCAGGCCGAACCCTGGATTGACGGCATACAAGCCCTGCAAACGAGACCGATTCTCTTCGCAAGGTGCCTCTTGACTCACGCTGAGGATCATGAAACGATAGACTGCCCTGCGGAACGACAGTACCAGACGCATCCTGTTACGCCGACCGTCCCCGGTACAGGTGTCCGATCATGGATTCTTTTTAATTTATGGCTGCCAAAAAGAACAAAGCATCTCAGAAGAAAAGTGAAGACGAATCGGGGCGCAAGATCGTCTGCACGAATCGTCGCGCGCGGCATGAATACGACATTCTGGACGAAATCGACTGCGGGATTGTGCTCTCCGGCAGCGAAGTGAAAAGCATCCGCAACAACAAAATCTCCATCGAAGAAGCCTACGCCCGCATCGATAACCACGAAGTCTGGCTCATCGACTGTGACATCGCCGAATACGCTCAGGCATCGATTTACAATCACGCTCGCCAGAGAAAGCGGAAGCTCCTGCTGCGACGACGTGAAATTCGCAAGTTCATCGAGAGCGCGGAAAACGACGGCCTGACCCTCGTGCCGCTCACCGTATTCTTTCAACGTGGCCTCGTCAAGATCCGCCTCGGCCTCTGCAAAGGCCGCAAGCTGCACGACAAGCGTCAGAAAATGAAAGAACAGGACGCCCGACGGGAAATGCGCGAAGCCCGAACGCCATAGCGAATCTCTGAAATTGAAACGTATTGTCAGAAGGCTGACGAGGCTAATCACCTCGTCAGCTGAATATTGAATTTCTGACTCAATTTTGGCTTGAACCTGGGCGAGGCTCCGATACCGTGTGACTGATTCGGATTCATGATTTCTGTGCGACATTTTTATGAAACTCGCCTGGCATTTCAGCAAAGTCAACCCTCGCTTTAAGAACCGCGAAGCAACTCAGGGCGAGTTCTTTGCGAATGACACGGAATTGCGCGCTTTCGTCCGGGAAGCCATTCAAAATTCCATGGACGCGCGACGTCCAGGTTACTCGGGCCCGGTGTCGGTGCGGATTTTTGTCTCCGGGAACAAGTCCGCGCTGTCCCTGGAGGCGGGGAGGCGTTATTTCAAAGGTGGCTGGGATCATTTTCGTGCTGACGAAAGCGGCCTTCGCAATGCCCCCGGCAAGACCGACGATTGTTGTTTCATTACTTACGAAGACAGTGGTACAACGGGACTGACAGGCGACGTGGATCAGTATCACGAAGTCCCCGGCGTTCGAAATCCGTTTTACTACTTCTTCCGAGCCGAAGGTCAGTCCAACAAGACTGACGCCGGACGTGGGCGTTGGGGCCTTGGCAAGTTCGTGTTTCCGCGATGCAGTCGCATCCGCAGTTTTTTTGGCGTTACTGTTCGCCACGATGATGGCCAGCGTCTGTTAGTGGGGCAGTCGATCCTGCGTTCGCATAATATCGACGACAAGAGTTTCACGCCCGACGGATGGTTCGGTGAAAAACCGTCGAAGGACGAAGCGGCACCGCCGGTGGACAATCAGAAGTTTATCGACCAGTTCGCAGAAGACTTCTGTCTCGAACGCGGACGTGATCCGGGTTTGTCAATTGTGGTCCCATTTTGTGATGAACGCTGGACACTCGCCGCAGTCGTGGACGCGGTAGCGCATGATTATTTCTATCCGATCCTCAGGGAGGATCTGGTCGTCATCATCGAAGACCCGGATACGCAAACCGTCCTGAACGCGCAGACGCTGGGGCAGGTTGTCGAACAGAGCAGCGACTCGATCCGCCAAATGATTCAGCCGGTGCTGACATTGACGCAGTGGGCGTTTCATCAGCTGGCCGAAAATAGCCTGATTACACTCAGCAGTTTTTCCGGCAAATCCACACGATGGAATCGCAAGGCCATCGACGACAAACTGTTCGACGCAATGCGACGCCAACTTAACGAACAAGGCCGGATCGCCGTTCGAATTCCGGCTCTCGTGCAGTACAAGAATGGCCTCAGCAAACAAACTCAATTCGACGCCTTTATCGAACGCGCGGAAGGGTCACCGCAGAAGCGACCGATGTTTATTCGCGATGGGATTGTGATTTCCGACGTTCGCACGCGGCTGATGCGCGATGCGTATGCGATCGTGGCGGTCAATGACCCGCCGCTCACGGGTTTTCTAGGCGATGCTGAAAACCCGGCGCACACGGAATGGAGTGAAGAGTCGTCTCACTTCAAAGGCAAATATGTGAACGGTGCCGCGACGCTGCGGTTTATTCGAAACGCCGTTTCAGATCTGTACCAGATGCTCGCGGAAGCGGCTGATGACAATGATCCGGAGCTACTGCTGGATGTTTTCTCCGTGGGGACAAGCCTTGAACAGACAGGTTTGCCCGTAGAGTTTGCATCGATGTCCAGCAGAAAAATTGAGGTATCAAAGGAGCGACTTAATATCCTGCATGCGTTGCCTCGCACCAAACGGACGTTTCGGCTCTCCAGTCGTCTGGGTGGATTTCGGATCGGCGGCCGATCGGACGTGGACAATCCGCTGCAACCGGTCGAAGTGCTGGTAGCCTATGATCGCCGTGGCGGAAGTCCGCTGCGAAAGTACTCGACCACCGACTTCAGACTGGATGAGAAGCCGATTCGCGTTGAAGCAAAGAGCGCCAGCATCGAGATTCTCGCGCCAAATCAGATGATAGTACATCCGCTGAGTGACGACTTCAGCGTCGTCGTCACGGGCTTTGATCAGAACCGAGACCTGTTTCTACAGGCACGGAACAGCCAGGAACAGAATGAGGTCAGTGAAGCCGACGTCAGTCAACAAATGGACGGGCCGCAGCATTGCATTGACAACGGATCGCTGCAGACGGCTGCGTGGCAGGACTGAAATCGATCCACTACACTGACCGACATGATCACCGCTCATCCAACACCGTCGCCGTTCGATCGCAAGCTGGCCCAAACGCTGCTGGCGGCTTGTACGTTTGTGTATTGCGATACCGACGATGATGGGTTCATTCCGGGTTGCCTCCTTCTTGAGGCAGGTCCGGCGCGACCAGTCGTCTGGCGCAGCGTTCGAAAGGGCGTGCTGGACACTGCGGTGGCTTGTCTGATTCGGCGTGCCAACGCGAACATCATCGCATTTCGCGGGACGGAGTCCTCGGTCCTGGACTGGCTCAAAAACTTCAAAACGGTCCTGACTCCCTATCGTATTGGATCAAGACTGCAGCCCGGTGCGGTCCATCTGGGATTCCTGGAAGAACTTCAGCAGATCTGGGAACCTCTGCTTGAACAGGTGAAATCACTCGACCGAACGTTGCCACTTTATGTCACCGGCCACAGTCAGGGTGGAGCGACCGCCGTGTTGTGTACTGCAGCACTGGTCGCTGAAGGAATCCCTGTCGCGGCGACGTACACATTTGCCACGCCGCGTTCGGGTGATCCGACGTTTGCAACTTCGCTGGCTCAGCAGAACATTCACCGCGTTGAGTTTGCCTGCGACATTGTGCCACATGTCCCCCGCGAGCTGCCGACAGCGGTGCGGAATCTGATCTCACGGCAGTTGTCGAGTCAGGGATTGCTCGGAAAAATGTTGGATCGCGTGAGTGGTCAGGACACACTGTCTCGGCAGCTCCTTCAACTGCTGGCGAAGTCTGAATATGCCACTTATCGACCGATCGGGCGATTGACATGGATCGACGACTCAGGCACATGGCACACGGAGCTTGCCGAAAATGATGAACAAAGACTTTCTGCAAGTCGGCTGTTGCAAATTGTGACCGCTGGACGCAGGCTCGCCGACCATCATCGCATTGCCAGCTACGAAGCCATGTTTCAGAAGACTTAGGATCGCTCGATAAATAACTGTCGCATTTGTTCCGTAGGACAGGCTTCCAGCCTGTCTGTTTGCAGAAGACAGGCTGGAAGCCTGTCCTACTTATTTCTCGATCGATCCTTAAACGGAAAGTATTTCATGCACCCCATCGCCGTTGATGACCGACTGACTCGCCGGTCCACTTTGCGAAATACTGCCATCAGTTGCGGTGCCCTGCTTGCCGGGATTGGCGCGACCGGAACCGTGTTTTCAACCGAAAGTGCTCCGTCACAGGCGGCTGACGCGAGCACGAGTAAACCGTTTCAGCTCAACTACATGCTCGCGTCGTGCATGTACGGCTACATGTATCTCGGCGAAATTCTGCCGGAGGTTGCAAAGTGCGGAGCGACTCACCTGGACATCTGGCCGAAGAAGCACGGCGATCAGCGAGAACAGTTGACGGATCTTGGCGAAGAGCGATTTGCTCAACTTCTGAGGAAACACAATGTTCAGCTCGGCTGCATCACGCAGTATGCGCTCGGACCGTTTGGTCTGACCGAAGAATTTCAACTGGCAAATCGTCTCGGCTGTCGACTGATTGTCACCGGCGGCGAAGGGCCGAAGGGACTTGTCGGACCAGAATTGAAGTCCGCCGTGGCAGTTTTTCTGGAACGCATGAAACCATATCTGGAACTTGCCGAAGCGAGCAACGTCACTATCGCCATCGAAAATCACGCCAACAACCTTTTTGATTCTGCGGACTCCCTGAAATATCTACGCGACCTGTCGCCATCGAAGCATCTGGCCGTTGCGCTGGCACCGTATCATTTGCCACAGGATGCTGCTCAGCTGGCGACCCTGATTCGTGATCTGGGAGACAGCATCGCGATGTTTTACGCATGGCAGCACGGCGACGGCTGCATGACGAAACTCCCGAAAGAACAGGAACTGTTGCAACTGCCGGGACGCGGACCGCTTGATTTCGCTCCGCTGCTGAAAGCCCTTTCCGACATCAATTATCTGGGCTGGACCGAGGTTTTCATGCACCCGGTTCCGCGTGGGATCCCGATCCTCGAAACAGCCGACGAAGTCACTCGGGAGATCAATCGGTCACGGGAATATCTCACGGAACGCCTGCAGCTTTCAACAAAGGAATAAGAAATGACATCCAGCAAAGTCCTTATCATCGTCGGTGACGCCACCGAAACACTCGACACGATGTACCCGTATTATCGACTCATCGAATCCGGATTTCAGCCAATTGTGGCGGCTCCGGAAAAGCGACGCTACCAAATGGTCCTGCATGAAGTGAAACCCGGCTGGACGATCACAAAGGAATGGGAAGGCTATTCAATCGACGCAGAGGTTGCGTTTTGTGAAATCAACGAAGCGGACTATGCGGGGATCTTTTTTTCCGGTGGCCGGGCACCGGAATACATTCGCTACGACGAAGATCTCGTTCGCATCACTCGTTACTTCTTCGAGACCGGGAAGCCCGTCGCCAGTGTGTGCCACGGAGTGGAAATTCCCGCTTACGCCGACTGCGTGAAGGGGCGGCGGATGGCGACGGTTCCGAAATGTCGCTTTGATCTGGAAGTCTGCGGCGGTATCTTTGTCAACGAACCCTGCGTCATTGATGGCAACCTGGTCAGTGGTCGCACGTTTCACGACAACGGCCACTACGTTGGCCCCTGGATCAAGCTGCTTGAAGCAGCTCGTGCGACATAGATTCCGCTACCACCACGATCGTTTCTTCACCGGGGCTGCAGCTGGCGCGGGGCCTGCGAAAGATGATTGCAGTACGATGTTTTCCGGCAGCAGGACACAGCTGAGTGCTCCGCCAAAGCCACCGGTCGTGTCGATCGCGATCGTGCCATTTCCAAACTGCACCTTGGGAATGGCCACGTGTCCAATCACGACCGGAACCGGACAATCCGGCGGTGGCCCCTTCAGGATAAAATCCTTGGAGTACAACCAGGGCGGATGACTGAGTGTATAATCACGTTCGCGAAGGATGCGAATCTGCGTTTCAAACGGAATATTTCGATCCAGACCGGCATGTACAAACAAGTATTCGCGATGCTCGATGGCCCATGGCAAGTCGGACAGAAACCGCACGTGATCTTCCGGCAACGCGGCTCTCAGTCCTTCCAGATCATTGTGCTGAACGCCGTAGGATTCGAAGGTCGAGTGTGAATTGTAGTGACTGGTCCAGCGACCGCGAAAATCAATGTAGTCCGGCACATCAAACAGGCCCAGTGAGCCAGCCATTGCCAGTTCATGATTTCCACACAGCCACGTGACTTTGTCGTGCTGTTTCGCCAAATCACAATACAGGTTGACAGCGCCAGCGGGATCCGGACCACGATCGACAATGTCACCAATAAACACAATCCATCGCCGATGAATATCCGGAAGTTTCGCCAGCTGCGCAATGATTTCACGAAGCTGGGACGTCTGGCCATGTACGTCTCCAATTACGGCGACGGGACCATCAATTCGTGTGGGAACAGATGCCATGTTTGCTGAGGACACTCAGGCGAGAGCAAAGAAAAGAACGGCGTTATCTGGTCGCCGCAGAATCATGCACAGCGCGGCATGATAACCATCCCTGCCCAAAGATGCCACCCGAACTGCCTTTAGTTGAACATGGCCACTTTATGTAAAATCTCAGCGTTTTTTCGTATTATTGATGAATTCAACAACTGCGATTCAGCCACGGAAGTGGCGGCAGCGTGTAGCCCACGGTTCCATGTTCACATAATCCGCAAATAGCAGTTTCCCGATTGTTGCCCAGCTTTTCGGCGAGTCAGCAAACATGGCCTGCAGTTCGATGAACTCGGCGAGGTCGTCGTCGTTCAGCGGGTTGGTCTTGCCGAGGTTTCTGCCGGGATCGAGTTGGTAGTACCACGTGCTGCGGGTCGGCGATCCGTTCTCAAAGGACAGCACCACGGTCTTCACTCCGGCTCCCTTCCAGAGGACGTTGTCGATGTTTTTGAAGGCTTGCTCGAACATCCGGATCATGCAAGTATCAAGTCTTCTTATTAGCCAGGACGGGAATCGAACCCGTACGTCCCTTTAGGGACCCGGGATTTTAAGTCGCGGCGGACGGTCTAAGCGTATCCCAAGCGGGGTTGAATCATTGGACATCGTGTGAAAAACGACGGACACTACGACGCGACACATGGCGGTTGAGAACCGTCTGAGGTGACACTTCAGGTGACACTTCGTTGATGAGATCAAATCGGGGATAGGCCGGGACTAATTACCCCTGCCGAAAAGTGGCATCCGAACCGCCTGCCCCGTTTGTTTTGAATTCGGAAATCGACATACGGAAAGTCGATGCAATGGCCAACGTGCCCAATGGGTCAGGTTCTGCTGACGATGCAATTCGCTGGTTGTCGAATTGCCCTTACGATCTGCCGGACACTTTCGAGCTCCCTGAACCGTTCGAGAGCCTCCGAGACAAGCCGGTTGAAGCTGTCACTGCGGCGCTCTCTGCTGACGATTGGCGGGCGCTTGTTAAGATTTACAACGATTGCAGTAAGTTCTACCGCGAATTCGTTGTGCTGGCTGTTCCGGGCACTCGAAACGGCATCGAATTCAGGGCGAAAGGCCCGTTGTTGTTCCCCGGTGATTTGATCACTCTCAACATCTATGACGAACAAACACGCGATGCTGAAGGGAGTCTGATTCT
>Ga0154020_10003795_pt1 | contig 18092 bp, 14 predicted proteins | sample Klosneuvirus_201_FD_109709 | JGI IMG/M metagenome (GOLD analysis project Ga0154020, IMG submission 109709) | Active sludge microbial communities from wastewater, Klosterneuburg, Austria - Klosneuvirus_20160825_MG | ecosystem: Engineered > WWTP > Aerobic digester > Activated sludge | place... | reverse complement strand
GTACGGCGTATTGATCAATTGCTTACACCAAATAGCATCATCCTTATTTCAGATTATGCTAAGGGATTAGTAACTCCTGAAATAATTTCTTATCTGATTGCACAAGCAAAAAAATTTAACTGCTTAGTGATGGTTGATCCTAAAGGGCCACGTTTTGATAAATATAAACATGTTGATTATATAAAGCCCAATTTAAAAGAATTTGGGCAGATGGTCGAATTCTTTGGTTTATCACAAGAGGATTCTCTGGTTGCAAATGGGAGGCGCTTATGTGCGTTGCTTTCGCTTCAGGGAATTATTATAACTTTGGGTGACAAGGGTATAATTTTCATTTCACCAAATCAGCATATTGAATCTCCATCTGTTCGCAGAGAGGTATATGATATAACTGGTGCTGGGGACACAGTATTTGCCTTTTTGGCGCTTGGTCTTGCCAACAACCGAACCATTACTGAATGTTTAAAACTTGCAAATGCAGCGGCTGCAGTTGCTGTTTCGCATTTGAAAACCTATGCGGTAAGCTTGGACGAACTCAATGAATCTTTAAAGGCAACGTCTGGAAAAGTGTATACCGATTGGGCTTCACTGAAAATAGAACTTGATTGGTTGCATGCTCAAGGGAAGCGCGTTGTTTTTACGAATGGATGCTTTGATATTATCCATCCTGGACATATTCATACGCTTACTCAGGCAAAGTCATTTGGCGAGATACTTGTAGTTGCTCTTAATACCGATGATTCAGTTAAGAAGCTCAAGGGCTCTTCCAGACCAGTCCATTGCCTTGATGATCGTATGGCTGTTATTGCTGCTATGGGTGTGGTTGATTTTGTCGTTTCTTTTGAGCAAGAAACGCCTCAAGAGCTTCTTGAATACTTGCGACCAGATGTATTAGTCAAGGGCGGAGATTATAAAGCTGAAGAGGTTATTGGTTACAATTTTATTAAATCCTACGGTGGTTCAGTTGAAATTATCGATTTTGTTCAGGGGAAATCGACAACAAAGACCATTAAAAAGATGCATATGTCTGGTTAGTAACCAGGAATTATGAAGGCATAATAATGATTAAGCTTGGAATTGTTGGATTTGGTGTTGTCGGAAAGTCAGCTCTTTCTTTTTTAAGCAGATATCGGGGTGATGCACGGTTAGCAGAGCTTCTTGGTGATGTGCACTATGCTATAGTTATTTGGGATCAGCGTAATTTAGAGCATCATGAGCAGGAGATGCTTCAAGCATACGGAGCTCAATTTATTCATGAGAGTGAAACGTCATTGGATGATTTTATTTTCAGCTGCGACAAAGTTCTTTCTAGCCCTGGCGTTGACCTGCAGAGTGTTACTTATCCACATAAAAAAATAGTGTGTGAGCTTGATTTTTTTGGTCTCTTTTTTAAAAAGCCGGTTATTGCAATAACGGGGTCTCTGGGTAAAACAACCACAACAATCGTCTTTGCAAAAGTTCTTGAAAGACTTTCAGCCATTATGTCGACAAATACTATCTTCGCAAAGCCTCATGATCACGAGTCATTGCGTGTTGCTGTTGGTGGGAATATTGGCACAGGTATGCTTGATCTTGCTATGCAGTCAGATAATTTTGATTGTGCCGTTCTTGAGCTTTCAAGTTGGCAACTAGAGAGAAGTAAGCGCTTTGCGCCAGACATTGCAGTCTGGACAAATTTGTATCCAAACCATTTAGATCGTCATGGAACTATGCTTGAATACGCTCGAGCAAAGTATGCATTGATTGCTCAGCAGACAGAACAACAGTATGCGGTTATTCCATTTGATTTGCTGACAGGAGAGGTTGGGCAAGAGATTTGCTCTTGGCTTGATCAGTCATTTGTCCACATTATTGTAACAAGCACAGATCACATTACAATAGACACTGTACATCAGTATGTAAAAAATTGTATTGCTACAGTTTTTATACAAGATCAGGATATTATTTTTGATGTGTTTGAAAATAATTGTTTAAAGCAACGAATGAAACTTGCTCAAACTAGCGAATTGCTGGCGGTTACATTTATTGAAAATTGGCTTCATATTATTGGTGCGCTCTATGCGTCATATCAAAGTCCAGATAATCTCATTCGATTTTTGCCTGATGTTGTATCTGAAGTATTGGATAATCCTTATACGAAACATCGTGTCGAGTATTTTGCAACGGTGAGAGATGTCGATTTTTACAACGATTCAAAGTCTACGGTTATTCAGGCAACTCAGGCTGCTGTACGTAAGCTTTCTATGCAGGGCAGGCCTATTATCATTATTTTAGGTGGCTTAGATAAAGGGGTTGATCGTTCAGCACTCATGACCTTTCTTGTAAACATGAGATCCATAAAAAAAATATACTCCTTCGGTAAGGCCAGAGATCTAGTCCCTTCAACTTATTTTTCTACATTGGATGAAGTTGTTCAAGATATCATGACTGTTATGCAACCGCATGATGTTGTGCTTTTATCTCCAAGTGGTGCAAGTTATGATTTATTTAAAAACTATCAACAGCGAGGTGATGTTTTTAAAGAGCTTGTTTTGCGCTACAGTGACTCGGTATAGTTGATTCGAATGTAAATACTATACCATAAGGGGCTGTATGGAGCTGCCGGATAAAAAACGTAAATCGTATATTAATATTTTTATTACCGTAACGTTTATTCTTACCTGCATAGGTTTCCTGTTTATTTATTCATCAAGCTCAGTCTTTGCGCTTGAAAAATTTGGTTCAGCAACCTATTTTTTAAAGAAACAGCTGATCTATTTTATTCCAAGCTTAGTAGGCTTTTTTTTGTTTTCAACTATTCCAATTGCTTGGTGGAGGCGAAAAGCCCCATTTCTCTTTTTATGTTCCCTTATACTTACCGCCCTTACACTTATTCCCAACTTAGGGCTCAAGGTTCATGGTTCAAATCGCTGGCTTTATATTGGTGGGCTAGGTGGGCAGCCAAGTGAGTTGCTTAAGCTTTTTTTATTTATGTACATAGGATTTTTTTTAGAACGAAAACAGCATAGGATCCGCTCATTTTGGCAAAGCTATCTACCGTTTTGGGCAATTTTAGGGATTTCATTTGTGGTGTTACTCAAGCAGCCCGACTTTGGATCTGTTGTGACAATTCTAACAACTTCGCTGATGCTTTTTTTTGTAGCGCAGTTCAGAACAATTTATTTGCTCTATACGCTCGCTCTTGCAATTCCTGCTGTAGTCTGGCTTGTCCTAAGCAGAGCTTACCGTATTAATCGTATTCTCATCTTTCTCAATCCATGGAGTGATCCTCAGGGGCGAGGTTTCCAAATTATTCAATCACTCATAGCTATTGGGTCGGGCAATTTTTGTGGTCTGGGCATTTCAAATTCACGACAGAAGTTCTTTTATTTACCCATGCAGCATACCGATTTTATTTTTTCTATTATTGCGGAAGAAACTGGCTTTATCGGCAGCCTGACGATTATTTTCCTCTATCTCTTATTTTGTTTGTATGGGCTCAGACTGGTTTTACAGGTCAAAGATCTCTTTGCATTCTTTACGGCACTTGGATTTATAGTTTTTATAAGCCTACAGGCTGCGATTAATTTGATGGTTACTACGGGGTTATTACCCACCAAAGGGCTGAGTCTCCCCTTTATCAGCTATGGTGGCACCGCGATGATAAGCCTTTTTTGTATGGTAGGCTTTATTGTTAACGCTGGGACCAATAGTAAGTAAAATATTTCAATTATAATATGTTGATAATCATAGCGATTATAGCTGGTAATTATTGCTCTTCATAAACAAATCCATTTATACCTCCCCCTGGTTGACAGGCGATGTTTAGTTGACATACTAGTTGATGCCGACTGACGTGGGGCACATCGATTTTATATCGGTTTAACCTGAATAATCGTCTGTTTGGGGGACATTTTAATTACAGAGTTCAGTTACTCAAAGGGTTTTTTATGGCGCAGTGGATTAGATTCAGAAAATGGTTTGGTATTGTCTTTATCGTTATTCTTTCTCAAGCTCAAGTAGTGGTTGCTGATGATAATCAGGTTACTCAAGATTCAGCCCATGCTCTTGTTTCTTCTGACGAGCAAAAAAGTACTGATTCTCCATTTAAAAGCAATCCATTAGAAAGCTTTTTAGATCAAATGAGTGGTGGCTGTGATAAGCGACCAGTCAATAATCTTGATCTTGAAGATTTGCAACAGGAGCTGCTTAAAATTCTTGCTTCTCATTTCAAGGCACAATTTGAAAAAAGAAATTCAATGTTTGAATTGCTTGCACATGATGATCAGCAGAAGATGAAAGAGGCTGAAAAAAGTTATCAAAGTATCGTTGAAAAAATTGATATTACTAACATTCTTACACTGTTGTGTGTTTCTGTTCAAGATGCTGATAGTCAAGGGAGCTTTGCATTTTTTGATGAAGAAAAACATACTATTTTTGTAGATTTACTTGCGAAATTACAGATATCTTTGAGCAGTCGAACATTTATTCACCTTTTCAAGGGGTTAGATGAAAATGCTCGCGAGGAGATGGGAATGATGGCTTCTCCCGATCAACTGTTCAATATGGTTGGACAATTGGGACAACAAGCTCATATTCGTCCTGCAGAGCCCGCGTTGACGCTTGATGAACTTGGAAGATTTATTAATTATCTTGATGAGATACTTACAAATTTAGGAATAAGCCAGTCGACTCAAACCATTCAAGAAATGCATGCATTTCTTTCAGCTATTTATAAGAAGCAAAGTAATCAAGTGACATTACTCGTGCTTGCTTGGGTTAATGACGATCTTAATCGAACATCTGAATTGCTCAAAGGAGCAGTTGCTCAATTTGAAAATGTACAGACTCAAGCGCTCGATCAAAAAGTTCAAGAAGCGTATGATTTTTGGCTTAAAACGCTCAAGCGTTTTTACCGATCCCTCCAAGTTTTTGAGTCCCTGAAATCGGATGCTTCTCTTAACTCAGAGCGATTATCACATGATCTTTTTGCTTTTGTAACGTATGGGTATGATATTGCACATGGTTTTTTTGATTTATACAAGCTTGATAATCATATCGGAAAATTTTCAGGACCGGTTATAGCCGACTGGGTTTTGTGTTCGTCACTTGCTACGTGGCACTTCTTCAATATGAAGTCCAATTTTTGTAATGACCTTTTATTGAAGACTATTTTAGGTGAAACAAAAGTTGATGCTTTTGAAGCTCGTCAACTTCTTATGTTCAACGCTATGCTTATCCCATCGGTCATTCCTGTACTTCTTGACCCATCATTCTGGAATAAAAAACCGTATGGTTTGGCAAAAATTGCACACAAAGCCATAACAGCATGGCTTTATTATTTAGTTGTGGATGGTGATTTATTTGGTGAAAATACTACTTGGTGGTCAGCTCAAGGGCCTCAAGATCGACATATTCGTAAAGCTTTGCTTTACGCATTGGATGAGGGTGTAACATATTTATCTTACTATGTTGAGCGACGTATTCGTTATAATACCAATCCAATGCTTCTTGAAAAGGCCCGTAATTACTCTATGGGTATCATTCGACCAGCTATGGTGACGTATATCTTAAAAGCGGTAGTCCCATTGATCTTCTTAAAAAATACAAACTTAGGCCTGCCTGAAATTCCAGGGATTGATAAGGTTGTGCAGTTTAATCGTGAAGATATTTATGGAAAAGCATTTATGAGTTCATTCTTTAATAGTTGTAAGATTCAACCTGCTTTACAAAATGATCATCCAAATACATATGGTCAAAATGCAGATGAGTGTTTGCATAAAAAATATCAAGATGATTATGACCGTTGGAGGGACCGACAAAAAAACCAAGGTAATGCTCTTCGGACCCCGGATCAAATAGCTCAGGACTATCAACAAATCTATGGAATCAATGTTGATGAATTATACTTGGCTTCTCTTGCAACATCGTATGTAAGTAAGAGTGTTGGAGGATTTTGGGGAAGAAAGATTGCTCAAAATTATAAATCACAGCTTTATACTATGGCTGAAAAAACCTTGGGATTATTGGGATCTGGTCTTGAAACAATTGGGCTTATGTCGCACGATCAAATAGAATCGATTAAAGAGCTTAGAGAAGATCTGGTGAGTGAGTTTGAGCAGGAGCTTGTTCTTCTTAAATTTATTTTAAAATCTATTTTTGAAGAAAAGTCATCATTCAGATCTGCTATCATTCCATTGTTAGTTAATCGTGGATATATTGCTCAAGGAGAGACAAACCCTATCGAAATTAATCGAGTAATCGTTTATTTTGCGGTTGATTTTCTTGCTCGACAGAATTTTTTGAACTATGTAGATGCGGCAAAAATTGTCCGTCAGTTTGCTATAGATCCTTATGCTATAGAAGTGGTCATCGATAAAATTATTGATGGTGTGCTTGGAGGCTTGGTTGGGACTGCTGGAGAGTATGCTGGAAGTACTGCTGCAAGCCAAATTGGAAACTGGGCATTTGCAAAATATGCTCCAGATTTACTAAGAGCTGCAAGATCTTAAAAAATAACTTATATACTACATCTTAATAAAAAAGCCTGGCTTAAAAACCCAGGCTTTTTTATTGTGTTAGTTTTTTTTTACAAAACAGGCTAAGACATTAAACTCTGTTCCACAAAAATTTTTTTCCTGTTTACTTGTTAACTGGTCTAAGCAATCGAGTGTTTTTACCAGCGCAGGCATGAAAACGTTTTGATAGAGCGGTCGAATTTCATAGGTCTTGTTGTCTCGCAAAATCCATTTTTTAATCGGATAGTTAATCCAACGGACCGCATGTTTAAATCGATTCCACACTAAATTATGTATTTTATGTGGGTAGAAAAGTGAGCGCATCTGTAGTGATGGCTCAGCTTGTACAAGATCTATAAATCGTTGACAGTTGTATGATCGATAGTGCCCCAATTTTTCCCATTCAGACTGAGTGGCGGTGCCATCAATTCTACCAGGAACAAAAATGATAAGCTCGCCTCCTGGCTTGAGTACACGTGCACATTCTTGAAATGCTTTGTCGTCATGCTTGATATGTTCAAATGTATGAGCAGAGACGATGACGTCAAATGAGTTGGATGCAAAAGGGAGTGACTGAGCATCTGCAACCATAACCTGGGCATTGATCCCTGTTTTTTGAAAATGATTACGAACTTGAGCCACAGTGTTGTCTGAAATATCGATACCAAAACGTTCGAATTGTGGTAAGTCTTCCAGCATTGTTGAAATGCCAGTCCCTATTTCAAGCAGTGTGCCTTGTTGATGTTGAATTTGTTTAATAATGATGTTGCGTGTGCAAAAGCTGCCAATATCATGCCTAAAGACTTCATAGTCGGCGGTGTCAAAATAGTGGTCATAAAATTGTTGACTCTCTTCTTCTTGAAATTGCTTGGGTTGCTTCATCATACTCCTTATTTTTTAAGCGTGAGCGCAAATAATATTAAGGTATAGCGTGAAGAGCAATAAGCGTCAAAGTCTGAACTGGATCGATCAAAAAAATTACTTTACTGACACAAGGGTGATGCCAAGCTCTTGAGCTTGAGCAGTAAAGGTTTCAAGATTTGCAATGAGTGTGTGTGATGAGCTCCAGGCAATAGCGCTAATCTCGCCTTTTTTAATATCGGTTAACGAAGCAGGCCCCAATGTTGGAAGATCAAACTTTTTATTTTGATCTAATCGCGCTGTTTTGCATACGACAATGCCACCATTTCCAAGTTGTATGCCTCGTTTAATACAAGCATCAGTGCCCTCAATTGCTTCAACAGCAATAACCATTTTATCTTTAATGATAACCGTTTGACCGATATCCGCATGAGCAATAGCGGTAGCGCTAGCCATTCCCATTGCGATATTTTGTTCAAGCTCCGAAGTGAGCTTTCCCGTAAGCACGCCTGGTGGAACAAGCAAGCTTTGCAGAACCTCATTTTGCTTAATCACCTCAATGCCATGCGTGCGCAGCTCATCAAGGAGTTTCTCCATAATCGCCTTATCACTTCGATACATAAGCGAAGCGAGGAGCTTGATTGCAAGCCAGTCGAATTTAAGATGTTTGAGCAGGTTGTTTTTATCAACCTTGCCAATAAATAAAAGGTGTGTAGTTTTTTTTTCTTTAAGAAGCGCAAGAATCTTTCCTGGTTTGTAACATTCTTGCGCTATAATTTCGGCTCGATTTTGAATAACTTCTTGAAGTCCAGTAAGATTTTGTTCTGGGAAAAGGCTAACGACAAAAAAAGGACGCTGGCTTTGTAAAAAATTTTTACAAGCCTCCAATGGTAGGTCGCCCGTTCCTGCAATAATTGCAATCATCAATCCAACTCCCAATAACCCTAATCAACGAACTCCCAACAATCGCTCAATGTCGAATGTCAGCTTTAATGCGCATAGATCTTGTTCAGGATTAATTAAATTATTTCCCGAAAGAATCGATGCAACAAAATGTTCAACTTCCTGCTTGAGCGGATTGTCTCTATAAACAAACAGATGTTCAATACTGCTTTCCTGTTTGTACTTCAACTGGTCCGATCCTACTTGAACACTGCTGCTTGCATGGCGATGAACCGCGATATCTTGCGTTGTGAAATCAAGTTTGATGTACTCATCTTTTTGATGCATCGACATGGTGCGTTTTTTTACCTGTGAAGCACGGCTTGAAACAATGTGTGCTGTTGTGCCATTGGCAAACCCAAGCTGTACACTTGCAACGTCGCATGAAGAAGAATAAACTTTGTTTCCATGGGCGCTGACTGACGTAACAGGAGAATCAATTAAATTTAAAATGATATCAAGATCATGAATCATCAAATCCAAAACAACGCTGTCAGCTTGCACTCGAGGAGAAAATGGCCCCATTCGATGGCTCTCGATAACAAAAGGCTTATCGATAATTTTTTTGAGCTCTTGAACTGCACCATTGAACCGTTCTATGTGACCAACATGAAGCGCACGATTATTTTTTTTTGCAATTTCAAAAAGCTCTTCAGCTTCATAAAGGTGCTTTGTAAGTGGTTTTTCAAGCAGAACATGCTTGCCACGCTCAAGGCAATCTTTTGCAATTGCATAGTGATATTCTGTTGGAACTGCAATGATTACGCCATCAACTTGATCAATCCATGTTGTGTAATCATTTGATCTGATCGTTGTTTTAGTTCGAACTTTGTCGAAATTTTTTTCGTCGCTGTCCGCAACACCAACCAAGGTAACGTTGGGTATTTGTGCACAAACCGAAGCATGGTAACCGCCCATGCGCCCTAAGCCGATAATTCCTAGTTTAACCATGTCTATCGATTTTTCCTCTTAGTCAGATGCTATTTTGTTCTTGATGTAGTTCGGCCTCTTGCTCATGAAGCGCTCGACGAGAAACTCCTCGTTTGCTCGCTTCTATGAACAGTATGAATTCTTGCACATGTTCATCATGTGCATACGGTCCAGATGCAATGAGTTCTTTAATTTTTTCAAGCATAAGCTTATCTTGATAAAAAAGCTTTGCAACATGCTTAAGAGCATTGATTGAATCACGTGAATAGCCTGCACGTTTAAGCCCAATAGCATTGAGTCCTGAAAACTGTCCGGGTTGTCCTGAAAAAAGGCCAAACGGTGGAAGATCTTGCCTGATGCCACTGTACGGTGCAAGAGCTGCAAATTTGCCAACTCGACAGAATTGGTGGGTAGCTGAGTTTGCCATTAAAATAGCATTTCGCTCTACGTACGTATGGCCACCAAGATTAACATTATTGATAAGCGTGACATTATCTTCAATAATTGCATCATGGCCAATGTGACAATAATTCATGATATAACAATTATTGCCGATGCGTGTAATACCATCTTGGTATCGAGATGCACCAATGGTGGTAAATTCGCGAATTTCGCAATTTTTACCGATATGGATGGTTCCTAAGTTTTCTTTAACCCCAAGTGCCTGGGCAGGGAATCCAACGGCGACATAAGCATACAGGCGAGTTTCATCGCCAATAGTCACATCACCAATAATGGTACAAAAAGGTCCAATTTTGACCCCTAAGCCAAGCTGAGCGCGTGGATCGACAAAAGCTGTTGGGTGAATATATGTTTCAGTAGAATTAAAAAAGGCCTCTCCAAAAAAAGAAGATGGCCGCTGTGTAAGCAACGACATTTTAAAAACACTCGAATTAAAAAATTAATGTGGATTTTTGGCTGGGGCGGAAGGATTCGAACCTCCGAATGGCAGGACCAAAACCTGCTGCCTTACCACTTGGCGACGCCCCAAAATACTGATTAAATCTTACCTACCGGGGAGTAATTACTCTTTGCTAGGTAGCGACTTTTTATGTATTATTCAATGACAATTTTATTGGCTGTCTGGTTGATCACCAGCAACTTTTTTATATTCTTCGATGACGCTCTCTTCAATCATCTTTCTCGTATCTGCATTTAAAGGATGCACGATATCTTTAAACGAGCCGTCTTTTTTTCTTCGCGAAGGCATCGAAACAAAAAGGCCTTTATCGCTCTGAATAATTTTCATGTCGCGGACAATGAAGCACTCGTCAAAAACCATCGTTGCATAAGCTTTGAGTTTACCTTCATTTGCTGGATAAACTTTTACTTCTGTAATTTTCATCTATGTCCTTTGTTTGCACCAGGCTGCGAACGACCAGCAGACCTGCTTCGCACACTTATTGAAATCATTTATTTCAACAACGACCTAGTATGGCTACAATTTAAATGTTACTTGTTTTTTTGTCAACAACTACATACACAAAATTATTTTTCTTTTTGAGCTGCACGAAGTTTGGCAGATCGAGAAGATGGGTTTTGCATAAGCTCTTCAGGGGTGGCCGTAATAGGTTTTGGTGTCAAAATAGTAAGATTTTCACGTCGTTCGCGGAAATAATATTTAACAATACGATCTTCTAATGAATGAAAACTAATACAGACTACCCTTCCCGGTGGCGTAATGAGTGGGAGTGTAATCTTGAGAAACCTTTCTATGTTATCGAGTTCATGATTAACCTCTATGCGGAGTGCTTGAAAAGCACGCGTCGCAGGATGCATCTTTCCTCGACGTTTAAAGAATGGAATAACCGATTCAACAAGATGCACGAGTTGTCCAGTAGTTGTAATTTTTTTTTGCTGACGAGCTGCAACAATTGCTCGTGCAAGAGCTCTTGAGCGCGTCTCTTCTCCATATTTATAAAAAATATCGGCGAGCTCTTTTTCAGAAAGTCTATTTACAAGATCTGCGGCTGTTACGTATTGATGAGCAGGAGACATGCGCATATCAAGGGGTGTATCAGTTTGAAATGAAAAACCCTCTTTTTCATGAATTTGAAATTGCGATGTTCCAAAGTCTGCAAGCGCGCCATCAAGTGATGTAATGCCCTCTTTTTCTAAAATTCGATCTAGGTGGATAAAGTTTCCCCACAGTACCGTTAGTCGGTCTCCAAATTGTTCTTGCAGTGCAGGAGCATTTCGTTTGATTGCTTCTTTATCCCAATCAAGAGCAACAACTCGACATGCGGGCTCTTTTTCAAGAATTGCTTTGGTGTGTCCACCGCCCCCAAATGTTGCATCAAGGTAGAGCTTACCCGGTTGTGGATTTAAATACGCAAGTACCTCATTAACCAGAACGCTTTTGTGATACTGTTCTTGAGTTTTTGGCGCGGATAATTTGTCAGGAAGTGATGGTTTCATAAATAGTTACTTAGTATTAAATTTGGTAAAATCTACACGTCGAATTGGTTTAATGACATAATCGATAAAATCTTCGGCGATGCCATATTGTTCAACGTCAACAACAACTTTTTTCTTTTTGAGCCTTGCTAGAAGGCCCAAATTTAATTTTCTGTGTGATCCCAAGAGTTCAAAGGTTGATTCTTGAGCAAGTTTCGTTTCTTCTTCATCAAAGATAGCTAAAAATCCTCGCACATACGAACGATCTCTGCTTTCAGTAATCGTGTCAACATCAATAACACCAATTTCCCCAGGAGGGATGCTTATGATAGGTGTTTTGTCATAGCGCCAAACTTCCATATCATCTTTTTCATCAACAGCTGCAAACCAGGTTCCTTTTGCTTTCTTCTGGTACACAAAGCAGGTTGCCAAAATAGGTTTTCCTGTTTTATTTTCAACCGCAAAATCAAGTTCTGGCGTTCGAGCAATTTTTTGTTCTTGATCGCGAGCATTTTTTTCAGCAAAATTAAATTCAAAGTATTCACCTTTAAAGCCATAACGTTCAATTTCAAGCGTAACCTTTTTATCATGCAAATACATTAACTGGTCAAGGTCAAGTTTATTGCGGTCAGGGAGCAGCTCATAAATAGAATCATCGGCATCTTTTTGATTTTTGAAAACCCCAAGGTATCCAAATACATTTTTTCGTGAGTAATCGTCATCAATGTAATCGATCTGAATTTTTTGTGTTTGGAGGTGGTCAAGTTTATAAATAGGGCTCTTATCCCAGCGCCAATGGCCAAAATCACGTTTTTTTATGTAGGAAAAACAGGTTACGTATAATGTTTTTCCGGTCTTATTTTGAACATCAAAATCAAGTGACTTTATATTCGAAGCCAAGAGTGCTGTTTTGCGTTTCATTGTTGTTTTAGTTTTTTTTCTACTCTTTTTTTTCTTTGGTACGGTTGGCAATGGAGCTGCTTTAAACGGTGTTTGTGTTTCAGGGTGCCGCGCTATGTCGGTATCAACTGCTTCGTTGCGCTCCCATTTGCGTGCGCAGCTTGAGAGTAAAAGACAGCTAGCAAGGGCGATAAGATGCAGGTACGAAGTATACTTCATAGCAAAAGACTCCTACGTGTCATTATGTTTACCACCGGACGATTATTTGAAATTTAGCGTATTGCGTTGGAAAAATATAGCAATTAGCTCATTAAAATTTCTTGTTCGATCATTCTGAGCTTTTGAGCGAGCTCTTTTTCATCTTTTATCATGCTTTCAACTTTGGTGATCGCATGGATAACGGTAGAGTGATCTCGTCCTCCAATAAAGCTTCCAATAGTTTGAAGTGAAGAGATCGTTAATTTTTTCATTAAATAGAGCGTTACCTGCCGAACAAAGGTGATATCCTTTTGTCGTTTTTTCGATTTAATTTCATGAATCGAAACTTCGTAATGCTTCGAGACAGCTTTCAGTACATTTTCAAGTTGAACGCTATCTTTTCTTTTTTCATTTAAATTGAGCAAGACACGCTTTGCCATATCCAGAGAGATGGGTTGATTGGTAAGCGTAGCAAAGGCGCTTACTCGAATGAGTGCACCTTCAAGTTCTCGGATATTTGAAAGCACTCGAGAAGCGATAAAGTCGGCAACGTCGGAATGAAGAATAATGCCGTGCGCTTCCGATTTGCGTTCCAGGATAGCAATTTTTGTCTCTAAATCAGGAATCTGAATGTCGGCAACAAGTCCCCATTCCATACGAGACTTGAGTCGATTTTGCAAGCCAGTAATCTCTTTAGGGAACGTATCACTGGAAAGAACAATTTGCTTTTGCTGCTCATAGAGCGCATTAAAAATATGAAAAAAGCTCTCTTGTGTCTGCTCTTTGTTTGATAAAAATTGAATATCATCAAGCATTAAAAGATCAACTTTTTGATATTTTTCACGAAATTGTGATGAACGCTCAAGTCTTATTGAATGGATAAATTCGTTAATAAAATGGTCGCAGGTTTCATACCGGATAACCAGTTGAGGGTTGCGTTTTTTAGCCTCATTACCGATGGCGTGCAGAAGGTGAGTTTTACCCAGACCTGTTCCACCGTAAATAAAAAGTGGGTTATAAACGGCACCGGTATTTTGTGCAACAGCGTGAGCAGCAGCATGAGCAAGCGAGTTGTTTGGCCCTACGACAAAGTTTTCAAAATGGTAGTTTTCATTAATGTTGGGGGCATTTAGGTCACGACCTCTTTTTTTAGAAATGGTCAGCGATGTTCCTGATGGCGGTTTTGAAAGTGGGTATGTATTTGGAGAGGGTGTTTTTTCTGCCTCTTGCGCCGGTGTAAACTGAGTGTTTGCTGTGTGAGGCATTATGGTTGTTTGCGCAACTGATGCAGGGATAATAGTCCGTGTGGGATTATTTGAGCTGTTGCTGATAAAGAAAAGGCGAATATTATTGCTATGCAACAACCGAGCAAGGTGTGTTTTAAGCAAAATAGTATAATGTTCCTGAATCCATTTGCTCACAAATTGATTAGGAACGCGCAACGTAACTGTTGCCGTTGCAGGATTCCATTCTTCCAGAACAACGGCTTTAAACCAAGTTTCAACAATTTGGCTTCCAGCTTCTTCTTTAATGATTTTTAAAAATTCTTCCCAAATCAGGCGCACAGCTTTACCCTTTGTTTACATATGTGTCGTGCGTTTCATGCTTGTATAGTCTGGAGATTTTGTTGATTCCAACAAGCATTTTGAAAGTATATCAGATGGAAAATGAGTTGAATATGAATTTATCATTATCGGGCAAGTCCAGTACAATTATCCGTTTAATTGGTTGCGTCATATTGATGCTTATGAGTGGATGTGGCAAAAAAAATAATAAGCAGCTTGCCAAGACCTATTACAAGCTCTGTATGGTCGAGTTGGGAGAAGGCTTGTCAACCGATGTTGCGATACGCAAGGCGCTTGATTATGTTGATAAGGCGATTGATTGTGACCCTAAGCCGGAGTATCAAGCGGTACGGGGAAGCATATTATTCAAACTCAAGCATTACAATCGAAGCATCGCGTGCTTCAAAACGGCCTTGCGTGAAATCACCTGCCCACGAATTCGTGGTGAACTTTTAAATAATATTGCCTGCATTTATGGTCAGCAGGGGAATTGTCGTAAGGCGCATGCGATATGGACCAAGCTGCTCACATCACCTCATTATCTTACGCCAGAGGTGGCAATGGTTAATCTGGCTAAAATGTTTGTGGACAAGGGCAAGTATGACCAGGCAAAAAAATATTGCGCCAAAGCGGTCACGCATGCCCCTACGTATATTGACGCTCACTTTTACCTTGCGCTTTTGTCGTATTACACGCAAGATTTTTCCCTGGCAAAAAAAGAGGTTGCCACAACACTTTTTATGGAGCCTGGGCATCAAGGGGCAAAGCATTTAGAGCGGATGCTTGCGGTGAGTTAGTTTTTTAACTCCCCTTAATTTTCATCCGTTGTTGCAAGCATGCTGCGCACGTCATCATCGCTGATGTGAACCCATTTGAGAATAAAATCTGAAACTTGAGCCGCAAAGTCATTCATGGCTTCGATGTCTTGGCTATCAACCGGCTTTTGTGCGTTGTAGTTTTGCCGTGTGCGCTTGAGAATTTCATAATCAAAAGTGATTGAATCAAGGTGCGTGTAGCCAATTTTTTCTAGGCATGCGACAAGGCTACGATCTTGATGAAAGTGAGGGTTGGTCTTGGCATACTGAGCATTTCGACGTTCTGTAATTTCCGCAGGAACAGCTGATTTGTTTGCGTGGTAGGCACCCATAAGCGTTATGATTCGGTTTGATGCTCTGGTTTCTGGTTGGCTTATGTGCCAGAGTGCTTTTGCCTGAATAATGTCGACATATTCAAGGCATGAAAAGAATATTTTTTGAAGCAATGTGGCTTCTTGAAGCGTTTCTTTGGTGTCATATGTTTTTGGGTTCTTAATTTTTTTAATGATATTGCTGATAATTGCATCAGGCGAAATATCTTTATAATTAGCGTTTAAAGGAGCAAAATATTTTTCCACAGTGTTTTTTAAACGGGTAAGCAATATGGTGCATTGCTTTTTCATGTCTGCAAAGATCTGCTTGAGTTGTTTGTCGTTCGATTCTTTTTTCCATTGTTCTAGGTATACAACCATTTTGTTTAAATTTTTTGTTGACCATGATTTACTAAACAAATTAAGAAGCGCAACGCGTATATCAGGGCTCAGTGCTGCTGGTTGTGAGAAGTCAAAAGTTGCCCGAGTTTCAAGATTGGTTACTTTTACTTGATTAAAAAATGTGTTCCATTCAATATTTTTTTTAAATAATTTATTTATTTTTTCATAAGTGTTGTCTAATAATAAAAATGTGCCCAGTGGTGAAAGCCCAGGCATAAATGTATTAAGCCTTGGATTAAAAAAGTTAAGCTTTGCTGCATTAATATATTGTATGACTGAATTTGGAATTTCTCTGAAGTACGAAGGGGCTGCCACTGCTTCAACAAATATTTCAACAGTATTTTCTTTGAGGTCAAGGCGTTCTGCTAAATCAAAAAGCAGTTGCCAATCACTCTCTTGTGATCCATATCTGTGCAAATCACTCCCAATAACAGCGACATCAACTTTTTCACTGCCATCAGCCATAGGGATAATTTTTGCAAGCACATCAACATGGTTCAAATAACCAAAGCTCGTTTGCGTAAGAAAAAAGCTTGCAGCGATGAACCCCAAAAATAGTTTGCTGAAATGGTGAATGTGCATTGAAATAATTCCTCTAATGAATTCGTTTAAATTTGTAATTTTTACGAGAAGCTATCAGGAACGAGAAGCTATCAGGAAATAGAAGCTTTGTAAAATAACAATTTTTCAATATTAAGCATATGCCTGCATTGTGTAGCGCACCGTAAGAATTTATACCAACGTTAATCAGCATAGAGAATGCTTTTATCAAAAAGATAAATGTAACGATTTGTATTGTGATTTGTGTAAGAGCTTTGGGCATACGTTCATCTATAAGATCAGTGATTTTCAACTCAGAATATCGAATATATTGCCAAGAGGGCATTCGTCCTCGTATCATAATTAATGACAGATTGAAATATATCAAGCATTGGTTACGGGGGGAGAATTATGAAGATATATAAAATTATGAGTCTTGTACTTGGGGGTATTATCTTTGGAATGGCGACAAGTTGGGCACATATTGAGCCCAAGAAGATGCTTTTTTATACACACAAAAAATTGCATCAAGCCGATGGCTCTGGCCAACAAAGCCCTGGCAAGAGCGTTCAGTATGAGTCACGGGACAATGGGACGGTGAGTAATGTGGCCAGCATTCAGGGGCTTGCCGCCTTCAAGCAGGCTGTTTTGCTCCATTCTTTTACCAGGCCGGTTATTGTCAAAGTGCATGCACTGGCAAGCATAGAGTCTCAAAAGGTGAAGCCACATTTTCAGGATGTAGCGGATGTGCTTGGGCAAAAGGTCTCCTGCATAGCGATGAATCTTCTTGAAGGTGGAGAACAAAACAAAGCAATTATTGCACATTTGCTTGCAAAATGTGGCGTGCATCGGGTTGATTTGCCGCTTTTTCTCTTTTTTAAAAATGGGAAACTTCAGCTCCCTGTGCGGCAGGGCTTTCATACTAAAGAAAATCTGACCGCCTTAATCCAAAAAGAGTTTTTCAATGCCGATAAGCAGACAACGGCAGAGCTGCAAAATAATGCTCATAGTGTCACTTCAGGTACTCAAGATTCCGCAAAACCTTCCAAGAAAGTGGCTAAAAATAGCTCTATTTCAGCTAAAAAATACTTATCTGAAAATGATTTCTCGTGCGATTTAACCTCAACATTCAGCAGTAAGCGCCTTGGGCAGCTTACTTCAGAGTAATAATCACTCACAAGTGCTTCAGAATTGATGTTCTCAGCTATATTGTTTGTAGGATGCCCACATAGAGGGCGTTTTACAAACAATATATTCATTGTATACTAAAAAAATAACAAGGTTTTAAATAGAGCCTGGTTAGGATCTCAGTAAGACAGTCAGATTAAGACATGAAGAGATGCATAAGCTTGGTCGTAGCGATACGGCAAAGTGGGGGGACGATCACTACTATGCTATCACATGGATTTCGTTGATTTGTAATCGTTGGTGCTGCAAAGCATACCTTACCCAAAGTATATAATTTGATTTCAGTGAACTAAAAATAAATACCATTATGAAAAAATGGTACTTCGTTGCGCTGTTTATAGGTGAATAGAGGTTATTCATGGCGGAGGAAAACGACAATGAAAAGAACGATGTTGAAGGATAGCGAGAAGTATACGAAAGTTACAGCTATTTTAAGACAGCGGGAAATGGATGGTTATTCGAATTGTAAAGTATAGTTAGTTGTCTTTTTATGGAGGTTTATATTATGAAGACATTTAAACATTTTTTTAACGGGCTTGTGCTCGTTGC
>Ga0154020_10003794_pt1 | contig 18092 bp, 8 predicted proteins | sample Klosneuvirus_201_FD_109709 | JGI IMG/M metagenome (GOLD analysis project Ga0154020, IMG submission 109709) | Active sludge microbial communities from wastewater, Klosterneuburg, Austria - Klosneuvirus_20160825_MG | ecosystem: Engineered > WWTP > Aerobic digester > Activated sludge | place... | reverse complement strand
TACCCACGAGCTTCGAATTGGGGTGCCGGTCCAGCGCTTCGATGATCTGCTCCGGTTGAATGATCGCGCCCCATGTCGCTTCCACCGCATGGACGGTCGCGCCGCATCGTTCCATCACGTCTTTCATCCGCGTGCCAAAAACACCGTTCACGCACACGATCACCTCGTCCCCGGGCTCGATGAGATTGACGGCGAGGCACTCCATGCCCGCCATGCCGGTGCCGCTGACAGGAAAGGTGAGCGGATTCTTTGTTTGGAAAACCTGGCGAAGCAATTCGCAGGTTTCATCCATGATGGCGAGGTACTGCGGATCGAGATGCCCGAGCGTGGGAGCACTCAGCGCGCGCAGCACTCGATGAGAAACCGGACTGGGGCCGGGCCCCAAAAGGATGCGTTCGGCAGGTTGGGCGGTGTGATACATTTTGGTAGGTTCCATAGTTGGTGGTTCAATTTTGGACATCGGTCCGGCAGCGCATTCCGCCCGGCGGCGGCGCGAACCGGATGAATCCGATGCGAGACTTGGGTTGGACTCCGTCTTGGGAGCCCCGACGACCCGCGGCAGGAGTAAGGGTGCAAAGGTCGAAACAAAGCGACATGCGCTGGTTGTTCGCGCTCCCGGCCACGCGGTACGGCATTCGGTGGTCACGAATCGTGTGTTTCATGGCGCGACGGAGGGAGGCACGACGATCATCCAACGAAAGACGTAGGCCTGCAACATGACGAACACGCCGACCAGCAACGCCAGGGCCACGCTGTGCCAGAAGACCGAACGTAGAACCGTGCCAGCATCCGGGCTGTCCTTGTGGCCGCCGGTGGCCACCGCGGCGACGACGATGCTTTGCGCGTCGATCATCTTGCCCATGACCCCGCCGGAGCTGTTTGACGCCGCCATCAGGATCGGCGAAAGCCCGAGTTGCTCAGCGGTGACTTTCTGCAAATTGCCGAATAAGACATTCGATGAAGTATCACTGCCCGTGAGTGCCACGCCAAGCCAGCCGATCAGCGGCGAAAAGAACGGGAACCACCAGCCCGTGCCGGCCATCAGCAGCCCCATGGTGGTATCGGTGCCGCTGAAGCGCGTGGTGAAACCCAGCGCGAGCATGAGCGCGATCGTGAGCAGCGACACCCGCACCTTCCAGAAGCTCCGGCCATAAATGCTCACGATGCGCCATGGCTTGAGCCCGAGCACCAACCCGGTCAGCACGCCGGCGATCAGCAGGGCGGTGCCGGTGGCGGAGAGTGCGTTGAACGTGAAAATGGCCGACTCCGGTTCAGGATGAGCCACCACCGGCGGCACCCGCAGCACGGCCTTGTGAAGGAACGGCGCCTCGATGGCCGGTGCGAACCAGCTGTTCAGGGTTTTCTTGATGGCGGGCAACCCCCACAGGAACACGAACACGCAGAGCAGAACCCAGGGTAACCAAGCCTTCCATACCGGTTCGCCAGCCAGCGCCACCGGCTTGACGGCATCCTTGGGCACGGCGTTTGCCTGCATATCCTTCGGCTTCCAAAACCTCATCAGCAGCACCAGCGAAGCCATCGAGACAATCGCGGAGATGATGTCCACCAACATGGGTCCGATAAAGTTGCTCGTCAAAAACTGAGCGATGCCGAAGCTCCCTCCCGCAACCGGACAAGCCGGCCACACGGCTACCATGCCGCGCCAACCCGCCTGGGCCGCGATCAGCCAAAAGGGTACGAGCAGGGAAAAAAACGGCAGTTGTCGACCCACCATCGAACTGAGCAGCTGCACGTCGAGGTCGGTAATTCTCGCCAACGTGATGATGGGCGTGCCCAACGCACCGTAGGCCACCGGAGCCGTGTTGCCGATCAGCGCCAGCTTGGCGGCCTCGAGCGGCCTAAAACCCAGACCGATAAGCAGCGCCCCGCTAATCGCCACGGGTGCGCCAAAACCCGCGGCCCCCTCAATGAACGCCCCGAAGCTGAAAGCGATCAGCAGCGCCTGGATGCGCCGGTCGCCCGACATCGTGGACACCTGTCTTTGCAAGACGGTGAACTGTCCGGTCTCAACCGTCAGGTTGTAGATGAAGATCGCGTTCAGGATGATCCATCCGATGGGAAAGAGACCGAACGCCGCACCATAGCCGGCCGAGGCCAATGTCAGGGTCAGCGGCATGCCGTAGACCCCCACCGCAATTGCCATCGCGATGAGCAGGCCGGCCAGCGCCGCCAGATGGGCTCGCACATGCCAGAACGCCAGCAACGCCAGTAGGGCGACAATGGGGATCGAGGCGACGAGCGCCGAGAGGCCGATGCTGTCCGCGAGAGGGGCGTAATGTTGTGACCAAGTCATGGCGTCCTTGGGGGGCTGGGGAGAGGTAGGAGTGCTCCGCGAGGCGACGTTAACTCAGGCAGATACAATCAGGGCAAAGGCACTCGCAGAGAGAGTCTCGGTCTTGTAGGCACAGATTTCGTTGGGGGCAAATTCAAGGGGGATTCACGGGGCCGCACTCAGCGTCTGCCGTAACTCAGCAAAGGACAGGCTGCCGGTGTAGGCTAAAATCCGGGAATGGCGACCCTGAAGCCTATGCCCCCCACCGAAAGCGGGCAGGTGGTAGTCCTTCGGTTGATCGCTCCAATTGAAAATGCCCAGATAGATGTTCTTCCCTTGGCGCGCGAGCAGGAGTTCGTAGCCATCGGCGCGGTTCTTTCCGTGCCGCCAAAAATCGAGCGGGATCGTCTCTTCCATCGCCGGAAACTCGAAGACCTCGGCCACGAGGGCTTGGCGCTCTGGGCGGAGCGTCATGAGGTTGTCTCCGCTTAGCCGACAGTTGCCGTAAAGTTTGCTAAAGTCCGCCCACATCCGGGCCTCGTGGAGCGCCAGACTGCCGCCGCGCTTGATCTTTTCCGCGGAGACTTTCCCGTCTTCATCGGCTGCCTCCCGAAAGACGAGGTAATCGGCATCCACATTGAAGACTTTGCCCTGGAGGTAGTAGTTTCCGGCATTGGCGAGAACCCTCTCGGGGAAGGAATCGTATCTTGGGTTGATGTCGCCCCCCGTGCGCATGCCATCGACCAATCCGATGGCCGGCCCAAAAACGGCCGAGCACCCCAAGAGATAATTATCGGGCCCCACCGCCTCGCGCATCGCCTTCAGCCCCAGGCGCATTCTCTCCACATCCGTGATGGTCGGATCATGGGCCTTGATGCTTTTGATCTTCGGGTTGGCTTGCAGAATTTCGTCGTTCAGACCGAAGCGCAGGAAATCAACTTTGAAGTACGGTATGCCATAATTCTTCCGCAGATGCCGGATGGCCGCGGCCATGTGGGCGCGAGCCCCGGGATGAGAATAGTCGAAATAAATCCGGTCCCGGTCCGGACCGGACGGCCGCCTGACCTGAACAATCATGTTTCCGTCCTGATCGCGCAGGAAATACTCTGGGTGTTTCTTGAAGACCTCCGAATCCGTATTGGCCCGGAACCCGTCGAGCCACAGACCGGTCGCCATCCCGGCGTCCTTGATCCGCTTGATCATGGCTCCCATACCGCCGGCCAAATCAGGGCGCTCCGCGGTGTAATCGCCGCGCGCAGCATACCAGCCCGCGTCAATCTGGATGAGATCGACGGCTGCCCCGACTTTCCTGAGCTGCTCCAGGTTGCCAAGAATATCATCGGCGGAAAATTTGTAGGCATAATAATCCCAGGTCGCCCACCCCCTGAATTCGACATCCTTCACGCGCAGGATACCATTCTCCTTGGCGATCGCCGTGCCGAAGGAACCGAGCAAGGCGTGCCAATCAGAAGACCGCCCCAGCACAAGCTTCTCATATTGGATGGTCTCGCCGGGCTTGAGTTGCTTTCCCTCTCCGCGCGACCGGATCACAAACAGATTTTTATCCAGTTGAATGACGGGCATAAAGATTCGCCAGCTGAGCGAACCCACAAAGGCATAGCGACCTACCCCCGCCTGGAGCATGGCGTACATAAAGCTCTCACTATCCTTCCGCGAATCAACCAGCCGATGGAGGAGCACGGGGCGTTGTCCCATGCAGCTGCTCCCCCAGGCGATCGTCATGTCGTTCGTCAACGGCTCGTGAATCGGGATACGGATCTCGATGCGGTCGAGGGTGACGGGGTGCGTGCCTCTGTTTGAGAGCTTGATATCGAGAAGATGGAAACCGTCCAGGTTGAGGGAAAGGTTTTGCGAAACCTCAACGGCAGGGTCGGCCTTTACCTCAACCGTGATGCCGTGCCATTCTTGCGATGGTTCCAGCGCTGCCCATGCCTGAGACAGAATGATGAGGTTTAACCAAATGTGTCTCATTGTATTAAATCTTCAGTGACGCGAATCCGGTCGGATCCACTTCATCATACCAGTGGTGGAACGAAGCATTTGGAGGCGAAGGGGAGGTGAACGTGGGCACGGAACTGCCGACTCATTTTCCCGCGGAGTCCTGCGTCATCAGCGGCATCTCTTTGGCGAGCCGAATGACCGCATCCAAGGCGGGTTTGGGTTGGTTGTTTCCGTCGAACAGCAGCGGGTTTCCATCACGACGCCAAGAGACGGCGTCATTCACGCCCCAAAACGTGACCATTTTGACGACGTCCCGGTGCTTCAGGAGAGCGCGGAAGACCCCCTCGTAAGCACGGGACAAACGCTGATCGGCCTCAGCCATCAAGCCTCCTTGGGTGGCCGCAGCATTGGCGGCGACCTCGGCGTCCGTGCTGCGCTGTCCGCCTCGGGCACCGTTGATGTCCAGTTCAGTGATGTGGATGGGCAGGCCCAGCTTCGCAAGCTCGGTCAAGGACCGGTCGATCTGTTCGAAGGTTCCGGTGGTGACATTGAGGTGAGCTTGTGTGCCGATCGCATGGATCGGCACGTTCTGTTCCTGCAGTGACTTGATCAGCCTGACGAGTTTCTGAACTTTCACCGGGCCTTCGAGTCCGTAGTCGTTGTAACGCAGGAGCGCGCCAGGATCCGCTTCGTGGGCGTATTGGAAGGCCTTCGCGATGTAGTCGGGGCCGATGATCTGCAGCCAGAGCGATTTGCGCAGGACTTCTTCCGCACCGCCGTTGTCCAAGGCTTCGTTCACCACATCCCAGAACTTAATCTTGCCCTTGTAGCGGCCGACCACGGTGTGGATGTGCTCGCGCATCCGCTCGAGCAGTTCGGCCCGGGACGCCCGCGGTCCCGCATAGACCGGCCTCATATTACCCGGCTCCTTCTTTCCGGAGGGGTTAGCAGATGCCGGCGGTGGGTTCGTGCCGGCAAACACCCAATCGGGCGTCTGGTTGTGCCATACGAGGGTGTGGCCAACGAGTTGGAGTCCGTTCTTTTCGCCGAACGCGGCGAAGGCATCCGCCGGGCCAAAATCGTAGCCAGTCGCCCCCTCACGGGGATGGATGCGCTCCCACTTCATGTCGTTCTCGGCGGTGACCTGATTGAACTGCGCCTTGACCAACGCGACTTCCTGTTCGACTTGCTCGACGGTCCGGCGACCCGAGCTTTGTCCGGTGGCATGGGAGCGGTTGATGGCCGCACCCACCAAGAAGTGATCCTTGAAGACATCCTTCAGCGCGGCGGCGTTGTCGGCCGCCCTCGCGGGTGTGCCAATCAAAAGCCACGCCAAGGTCAAGAGGCTGACGCGGAAGCCGCAATTCTGCGAGGAAGTCTTCATGGTGTACGTCAGGGTTTCGGCTTCAAACAGTGGCTCTTCCGAATACGGTGGGGCCGAACCTGCAGCCGTATAATGGTCGAGGTTTAACATCGCGAGCTGCGGCTCAAGGGCGAGCAGGCCAAATGGGTTCTGAAACTGGCATCGAGCGTGGGGGCGTGTCGACCGTGGCCGTGCCGCGGGCGATCGCGATGTCACGTTCAACGGCGGGAACGAAACGCGCCCAGGAGAACAGTTCGTTGGGGTTGTGCGGCATGCGCGGCACATTGTATTTCGTGCCGGCCACCGTCAGGTCGCGCCAGTGTTCGAGCGCTCTTTCCAAGTGCGCCACGGAAGCGGTTTGCTCAGCCTTGTTTCCATCTTGTCGGAAGGTCGCGAGCGCGACGCCGCCGCGCAGCTTGGCGGCGAAGTAAAGGCCGTGTGCGGTCCAGGCGTCGATATCGGACATCTCTCCGGCAAGGGGAGCGGACACGTTGCCACGCTGACGGATTACCGCGGCAAGACGCCGGGCCTCAGCCATGTCGCGCTCAAGCTCGGCTGCGAGCTGCAACGGCGAGACCTTGTCAGCTGGCACCTGTCCTCCGGCCTTCACGAAGCCGGCAATGTTGACGTATTTCGGATCAAGCACCGGATGGGAGATGATGTTCTCGATATGGAAAAACTGAAACGAAGAATTTTGCACGTTGTCGACCCATCCCGTGAAGCCCTCGGTGTAGAGCGAGCCGTCCCACGTACCTCGGTGGAAGGCGGCGAAGCGCAGCTGCGCGCGGCTCGCAAGGGTCCACGCTTTGAGCAGATCCGCTGCGTGCTCGTTGCCGAAACGCTCGCCCAGCAAACGCTCGAAGGTCCGGTCCGGAGTGGCGGGATTGTGCAGCAGACGCCCCCAGAGCGCATACCAAAGCCATTGCCGCTCGAACGCCCACGTCCAAGTCTTGTGGCGGCCCATGTTGGTGATATAATCCTTGGCCGGGATGTAGCATTCGGAACCCACCAGCGCGCCGCCCACGTGCGGGGCAGCGTTGTTGGCGATGAACTCGCGAATGAAGTCCGGTGCACCCCACCGCAGCACAAAAAAGTCCTCGTTGCGCAGCGTCCAAACGATCCGGTGACTCGTCGGCGCTGGGTTCCAGTAGGCATCCGAGAGTTTGCCGCCATGGACGATGAACAGGTTGGGTGAGGAATGCCCGTGCGACCAGTTGTATTTGAACTCGGTGAAGACGGGCAGAATGATATTGGGATTATTCCGCAGCCCTTCGATCTGGGCGCGCGTCAGGCGATCGTTCTCCTCGCTGGTCGAACCCCCGGAACCCGTATTCGCCGAGAGTGGGGCACGATAGATGAACTTCACCGGACGCTTGGCCGCCGCGATGCCCGCGAAGAAGGTTTCGTCAAGCCACTGCCGGCGCTCCGCGGGTGACTGTCCGCCCATGCGCTCACCCAGAGTGATCCCGAGGCCGGTCAGGTCTGGATACTCGTCGATCGTCTGCTGGACGCATTCGCGGGTGTAGTCCACGACAATCCTCTCCCTCGTCCCGACGCCAATATGCGCACCGGTGATATTGTACTCTCCGAGATTATGCGCCCGGGCGAATTCCGGTGACACAAACGTATTCCAATTGATCAGGAACGTCTCGATACCGCGCTCCTTGGCCATGGCGAACAACTGCGTCCACAGTTTGCGCCATGCATCCATCTCGTCGTGACTGAAGGTTTGGGCCTCCGGGAAGGACTTTGGCACCACGAAATAGTGGAACGGATGGTTGCTCCACAGCGTGAGGGTGTTGAAGCGATTGGACGCCATCATATCAAGGAACGCTTCCCAATACGTAACGTCCCGGCAGGTGTCCTGATGCTGTTCGATCGTGGGACTCGTGCGGTAGGCGGCGAAAGGCAGGTTGAACTTGATGGTCCGGAATTCCAAACGGGCCCGCTCGGTTTTGGGCTCGATCCGTTCCAGCGGGGTGCCTTGCCGGACCTGTTCTGCAACATCGAGCAATCCGTACATGGCGCCACGCGGGTTGCCGCCGGAAACGAGCAACCGGTCGCCTTCCCGGACGAGCGCGAAGCCATCCGGACCGAGATCCAGATCATTGCTGACCACGCGAACGGGAAGCTGGGCAGCCGGAACGCCCGCGGCAGTAGCAAGCTTGGCGATACCGTAGTCAACCGGTGCGGCGACGGCCGCGGTGAACGCGAGGCTCAGAGTCAGAAAAATCGTGAGGAAGCAGGGGTAGTTCATGGCAGTAAACGGGAGTCGATGGGAGCAGCAGGCAGCCTGCGAGGACCGTGAGGCGACGATCGCCTTCACGTAAGCCTGTTTGGCGGCAGCCGCATTAATGACGAAAGCCTTTTTCCGTGCCCGGGCGCGGGCCGTCGTACTTCACGCTGCCGGTTTGCCACTGGCGGACCATGCCGATGTCAGCTGCGACCTTGTCGGTGAGCGCAGTGATATCAACGTAACCGATGCGGTTGTAGAGCGCTGGCACGTAGCGCGCGTCGCGTACAGCGGCGTACTGCTTCCAATGCTGCAGGGCAGACTCGAGATGCCGCACGGCGGCGGCCTGTTCGACACCATCAGCCGTGGAGTCGTAGAGCACCAAGGCGCACGCCGCACGAATTTTCTCAGCGTAGTAGTGCCCGAGCAGGGCGAAGCAGCTGAAGTCGTCGAGGGTGGCGGCGAGTTCCTCCGAACGAGCCGCGTGCGGACGGAGCTCCTCGATCAGGCGTTCCGTTTCAAGCGCCTGCCCGCGCAGCCGGTCGGCGATTTGCAGCGGGGTCGTGCCCTGCATGGGTCGCCTTTCCAAAAGGTTCCGGCCCCACTCGCGAATATCGAGATTTCCGGAGCCCGGCATCACACCACCCTCCACGAAGTGCCGCACCGTGTAGAAACCCTTGTTCCGTGGGCTGGACAGACAGGCTTCAGGGAACCACTTCAGGTCGATATCGCCCCAGAAGAAGCTCGTGATGGTGGGAACGATCCGAGAGGCGGCGTTCGAGGCCGCGAAGAGCGTGGCCGACGGCACCCCGGGAAAACGGGCTGCGAGGATGCGTTCGAAATGCGCGTTGGTCAGTGAGGGATCGAAGGCGAGGCGTCCCCAAAGGAGGAAGCTGTACCACTGTTTTTCGATCACAAGCGGGCGCACCCCGGAGGCAGGCGGCTGGCGCTCAAGAAAAGAACGACCCCAGACATAGCCATCAGGTCCCATGTAGAACCCGGCGCACTTGTCGGCGGGTGGCATGTTGACCACGTAATCGCGGGCGTAATCCGGATCGCCCCACCGGAAGGTGTAGATGTCGTCATTGCGGACGGTCAGCCAGGTGCGCAGGCCGGGGTTGATATTCTCCAGCAGCGGTTGGATGAATGGCGGCTTCGTGATCGAATACATATGGGCCACGGAGTACTTGAAGCTGAATTCGAACGTGGCCGGGAATCCGGGGTAGTCCTTCCACGCGTCGACGATCTCACTCTGCGAGGTCCAGTGAAAGCGGTGGATCATGCGCACGACGCGCTGCGGCTCGCTCTTCAGGGCGTCGCGGACTCCCTCACCGTACGTATCCCAAAGCCATTTTTCCTTGATCTGGGAGTCCATTTTGTGGGGCATGCCCTCGCCGGCGGTGATGCCAAGGCCAGCGAGCAACGGATAGGTATTAACCAGTTCGCGAATGCTGGCGCGGAAGTACGCCTTGGTGATCGGGTTTTCGAGATCGTTGGTAATGCCGTGTTTCCCTTCGGCCCCAAAGGTGAACGTATTCCAGGTGAAAACGTAGACGGCGATGCCCCGGTCCTTCGCGTGACGCATCACCCAGCGCCAGAACTCGATTTTCTCGTCGATGCTGAGGCGCTTCACGACCTCGTGGTCAGCGAGCATCGCTGGTCGCACCATGTCTGTGCCCGCGAAGGAAAAATCATGTTCGAGTTTGACCCGCGTGCGCCAGACGTCGGCGAGGGCCACCTCGGGAAATTCGGGCACCTTGACGAGCGAGGGGAAAGGGTGCAGCGACCACAGCGAGAGTACATTATAGCGGTGGCGGGCAAGTTCATCGAGGTAGCTGCGCCAGAACTCGCGGTCCCACATCTCGGGGATGTTGGCCTGTGCGGCGTCGGAGCAATCCGTGTAGCTGGGAGTGCGGAGATCGAGGGGGATATTGAACTTGATGCCGCGTTGAGCGATGTGTGGCGCGCGGGGGCCGTCCTTGAGCGCGGCCGTGGTCCCAAGTTTCAAGGCCTCGGCCACATCGAGTCCGCCATACATGGCACCCGGCGCACCCGAGCCCACGATCCGCACGCGGTCGGAGCCGGATCGTTCGATCCGATAAGCCTGTGGATCGCCGCCGGAGGTGGAATCGATTTCGAGGGAAACAAAAAGCGGAGCACTTTGAGGGGCCATTGACGCAGCCCGTTCAATTTCGGTGGCAGAAAAGGCGATAGCCGGGATGCTGCGATCACAGGACAGATCGACGCGTGTCGCGGCGGAACCGAGCATCGGCAAAAAGGGCAGGAGGAGGACGAGGCGGGGTATCATGGGGAAGAAAGTGGGAAGCTGAGGCGTGGGCCGTAAAACATAAGCGTTAGCGCAGGACCTGTTGGGGAAACCTCGCCTGGGGAAGGGTTGAAGCGCGCCGGAGGCCCTTTGCGAGAATCTATCAGAACCACGCGGCGAACGATATGATCCATGGTTCAAGAACTAGAGAAAATCGTCCAAACAGGATGTGCGCCCTCATGGCGGAATGCGAAGCGGCGGGGGGCTGGGTTCGCGGGGTATTCATTGACGTGGGGGGTATTCGATCGGACAGGGCCTTCTCACAATCCGGAAGTTTACCACAGATCCCTCACCCGTGTATGCCCCCACGATAGGTGGCAACAATCGGGCCCTCCGAGTGACCGACTTAGTCACGAGATCCTACACGGTTGTAAACCCAGCTCGAACGCTGTGGACCATCCCATTCCAATCTGACCATAACCTCAGAATCGGCCAGAGGGCGCGCTGATCGAGGGCCGACAATTGCCACCATGATTGGGGGCATACACGGGCAAGGGCTTTGTGTTAGACTCGAAAAGTCGCCCCCCTACCCGATCTCTTCACCGGGACACTGACTGAATTCTTCAATTTCTGCGCGCGTTGCCTCTTGGGTCACACCAAGTCAACGCGCTATCCTCCAACGAGATTTCAGCCATGCCCCTTTCTTGGCTTTATCTCTCCGTCTTCGCCCTGACTGCCCAAAAAACCTACTCCATCCCATGACAACCCAACGAACCCGATCCCGCACCGGTTGGCTGCCTGCCGTAATCGCGCTGCTCGCCGCCCCAGTTCTCGAGGCGCAAACGCCCGCCAACCCTGTAACACCCGCAAAGGAAGAGGTCGTCGTGCTGTCGCCTTTCGAAGTCAATGCCGGTTCTGACACCGGCTACCGCGCGAGCGGTACGCTGGCCGGCACCCGACTCCGTACGGATCTGCGCGATGTCGCCGCCTCGATCTCGATTGTCACCAAGGACTTCATGAACGACATCGCGGCCAACACCCTCGATGACCTGCTCACCTACACCGCCGGTACCGAGGTCGAAGGACTGTCCGGTAATTTCAGCGGATCCGGTTTCAATTCCGGGGGTTTCCAGGAATTTAATGGCGCGAGTCGCCGAGTCCAGAGCGAGACTCGCGTCCGCGGACTGGGCGCCGCCGATCAGACTCGCGACTATTTCATCACCGATGCGCCGCTGGACGGCTACAACATCGACCGCGTAGAAATTAACCGCGGACCGAATGCCATCCTCTTCGGTCTCGGACGCCCGGGCGGTATCGTCAACAGCGGCATGATCAAGGCCCTGACCAACAAAACCAAAACGAAGGTGGAAGCGCAGTTTGACCAGGAATCTTCCCGGCGCCTGGTCCTCGACCACAACCAGGTTCTGGTCAAGGACGTCCTCGCGTTGCGCTTCTCGACTCTCCTTTCGGATCAGCGCTATCAGATCAAACCCGCGTTTATCCGCAACGAACGGTATTTTCTGACCGGGACCTTGCGTCCATGGAAAGGCGCCCAGCTACGCCTCAGCACTGAAATGGCGGAGCAGAAATCCAGAAAACCCTACACAACCACGCCCATGGACTCGCTTTCGTGGTGGTTTGCCTTGGGAAAGCCCGTTTACAACCCGACCACTGGCCTCGGCTCGTACTTGGGTACTCCGTCGACCAATCCCGCCCTTCAGCCTTTTAACCCCCTCACGGGTGCCAGCAGTCCCCAGATCAGCCTCACCAACCGTCCTGGTAACTTGCACAGCGGGATCAACAACAACGCGTCCCTGAACATTGTCTCAGAAGATCCCAACTCCTCGCGCCTAGGAATCACCGGGCTGAATCCCGCCATCCAAGCCATGGAGTACGCCAACACGCGCGGACGCCTGAATACCAACGGATCTTACGCCAACGACGGCCTGCGGAAACTGAGTAATGCTCAAGATTATATCCGGCAACTGAACGTGGCGAGCCCGCTCTTGTATAACTTTTGGAAGGACCAGCGCCTCATGGACCCGTCGCTCTTCGATTTTTATAATCAGATGATCGAAGGTCCCAACAAACGGGAGTGGGCCTTTTGGGACACCCGCAACGCCAGCTTCTCCCAAGATCTGGGCCAGAACGCCGGTTTCGAAATCGCTTACGACTGGCAGAAACTGGAGTCCGGTTACGTCCAACCGCTCCAGTTCCGGCAAAACACAATCGCCATCGATATCAACACGCATCTGATGAACGGCCAGCCGAACCCGAATTTGGGTCGGCCGATGACCAATACCGCTCTCGGATTTCAGAACTCCAATTCCGCCGAGCGCGAGGCTTACCGCATGTCGGCCTACTACAAACTCGACTTCACCCGAGGGAAGACGACTTGGTTGGCGAAACTGCTGGGCCGCCACATCTTCACCGGCTCTGGAACGAGTATGGATCGGGAGACTTACAGCTTCGGCGCCCGACTCGACAATGCGGGTAACGACTATCAAGCGGCGAAACTCATCAACTCCCCGAACGACCTTCCCGCGGCGACCACGGCCAATCCGAACCGTGTATTCAACGTCGGCGGTGGCGAACGCTCCATCGTTCGCACGGCCTACCACGGGCCCAGCCTGAAGGATGCCACTTCGTTGCAAGGTTATTCCTTCAGCGGCGTGACGGCCATCCAGAATCTCGATGGCGCAAGCTCACTCACCGCGCTCTATTACGAGAGACCGCCCGCGATCACCACTCCCCTCCCACGTCCGCTCGGCGCTTGGAAGACCGGCACGTTCAGCATCGTTCCAGAGGGAGAATACGACTTCAGTAACACGACGAGCGGCGGCGACTACCGCTATGAGAAAACCGTCTCGGGGGCCTTCGTGGCCAATAGCTACTGGTGGGACGATACCCTCGTGAGCACACTCGGGTGGCGGCAAGACACCTACAAAGGCCAAGTTGCTCCCAGTCCAGCCTACGGGGCCGAAGGTCTCAAAATCATCGATCCCACCGTTTGGACGCTGAACCCGCCGACCGAGATCAAGGCGAACAAGTTCAACTATGGTCTCGTGCTGCATACGCCCCCATTCCTGCGTGGAAAGTTGCCCTTTGGCGCCGATGTCTCCATTTCCTATAACAAGGCGGACAACTTCCAGCCGACCGCACAGCGTTACGACATCTACGATAACACAATCGACCCAACCGGCGGCGAGACAGAGGAATGGAGTGTCCTGCTGAACTTGTTCTCCAATAAGCTGCAACTGCGTGCGATCAAGTACGAGACCGCCGCGGCCCGGGCCACGGCCCAATTCACGGAAATCCAAAATCGGCTCGTGCGGCGCCTCGAAAACCAAGCTGAGATCGTCCGCAATACGGCCTACCGCGACGAGGTGACCCTCAAAGGGTTTGCAGCCGAGCTCGCGGCTTGGGACACGTGGGAAAAATCTGCCGCCGCCCAGACTTTGTTTAAAACGTTCAGGTGGCAGTTCCCCGCTGGCCCGTTGGGCGCAAGCACCCCCAACATTCTCACCCAGGAACGTATTGGTGAGGTGGTTGCGATCCAGGACGCCGTCGCTGAAGGCTATGAGTTTGACGTGACCTACAATCCGACCCCTCAGTGGCGTATCTCCGTCAACGCGGCGGAGCAGGTCACCGTCAACGATAACACGGGCCTGCAATTCCGTCAGCTGATGAACGAGATCGCACCCGCTTGGGGTGGGACCTCCGCACGCCTCCCGCTCGGGATCGGCACGACCAACGACCTCGGAACGGATTTTGCCTCGATTGATGTCGATGTGCAGAAACAGGAGCTCCTCGACGGGGGGGTCACTCCCGAGCAACGTCGCTGGCGCTTCAATGCCGTGACGAACTACACGTTCAAGGGTGGAAAGCTCAATAACGTGCGCATCGGCGGCGCCTACCGCTGGCAGGACAAGGCGGCCATCGGTTTCCCCATTAAATTGGGCCCGGACGGCATCAACGGCATCGTTGACGTAATGAATCCTTACTACGGCGAGGCCGAAAGCAACGTGGATCTCTGGCTCGGCTACAGCCGCCGACTGCGCGGAGAGAAGATCCGGTGGAATATTCAGGTAAACGTGAAAAACGTCGGCATTGGTGACCGCCTCATCGCGGTGAGCACGCAGCCCGATGGTACGGTCGATACCCCGCGCATCGCCACGGCGCAAATTTGGTCGGTGACGAACACCTTTGAGTTCTGATCCGCTACCCAAAATCGAAGAAAAATTCGACTAGACCGCGTACGCCGTCTTACAGGCAGACCGTTTAGGTTTACTGAAACAGCGTCGCGGCGACTCGGAAGAGCGCCGCGACGTTGGACTGCAAAAGCGGTTTGATTCCGCGGTATCCGCAAAGCTTGCGGAACAAGGTGTCAGCTGAGTTTCGTATGAAGATGAAGTGGCTCATTCCCCTCGTGCTCAGTCTGGCGACGCTGGCCACCCACGCCCAAACGCCGCCGGCCAACCGCGGCCTTTATGCCATTTGGTATCGCGACAAAGGTGAGCTGCTCAACTTGCCCTACATCGTTGGCGGCCAGATCGTGGTTCAGTGGGCCGACGTCGAGCCAGATCAGGGCCGCTATGACTTCTCGCCCATTGCCCAGGAGTTGGCGAAGCTCAAGAAGCTCGGGAAAAAAACCACCCTCCAGATCAACGGCAACCTGAAGCCGGCCTGGCTCTTTTCCAAGGTGCCCTTTTATCCGGAGAAGTTGAGCGTCCAGGTCCGGGATAGACAGGGCACGCTCATGTATTGGCACCCGCAGCACCGCGAAGCCTACACCAACCTGCTCAAGGGCTTGGCGGGATTCCTCGCCCAAAGCCCGGATCGGGATGCCCTGATTGGCATCCGCCTCAACTTCAACGCCATCGGCACCGAGCATTTCCCCGTGCCTGTCGAAGCGCAGAATCTGGCGAAGTGGATCGTGCCGTCTGGAGCGCAACCCGGGCCACCGTGGTCGCCGGAGCAGGTGGCGCTCTACGAAAAAGCAGTCGTGGACACCTACGTGAATGACTTGTCGCTTCACGCGAAGATCTTCGTCCGGAACAACGTTGATCCCAAAATCGCGGACCGTTACCGGTCCTCCTTCGAAACCGGAAAGCTGGGTTGGTTTCACACCTCCTCGGAAGCAGAGCCGCGCTCCCGCGGCCTTGAGCGCCAATACCAACGTTTCTACGACGACTGCCGCAGCGGCAAAACGGTCGGCTACGCTGAGCCGTGGGCCTCGGCCTGGGGCGATCACGGGAAAACGGACCACCGCTCCTGCAGCCCACCCCAATGGAACTACTGGCGGACCTTGCTCGACCTGCACTGCGGCGTTTCGTTTCTGGCACTCTATGCCAGCGATCTCGCCGTTGCAGTCACCGGCAAATACAACGTCAATCAGAACCACTACGACGAAGAAACCGACCGGCGCGGCTATCAGCAAGAATTCGAAGCCGCGTTCCGGTTCGCCGCAGACTACGTGGGTTACCACGCCTCACCCGACACTTCGCCGGGCGCCTGGGTTGCCTTCCGCGAAAACCCCGTCGCCTTGGCCACCAATGTTCCGTCGGCGCAGGACCGGCAGTTGTCCTTCTTCACCGGCGACTACAATTTCCTGATGGAGCGGATGCCGGACAAAACGAAAGGCGTGCACAACATTGGCCCCGAGAATGAGCGTCAAGGCGCCTGGGCGCGGGTATTGTCGTCGGGCGGCACCGTGGAACTGAAATTGGACGCCCGCTTCGCCGCCTCCTTACGAGGCGGCACCGTGCGGGTCACTTACCTCGACCAGGCAGAAAATGCGGGCAGCCCCTTTCGGATCATGGCCAAACAAAAGCAGCTGACCGTGACCCCGACAGGCACCGGTCGTTGGCAGACGGCGCAATGGGTGTTGCCCGACGGCCCGCTCTCCGCAGAACCCAGCGGCGCCCACCTCACGATCGTCGCCGGCTCCACGCCGGTTTGTTTGCACATGCTGGAAGTCACCAGGAAGTGACCTCGGTCGTTCTCCTTATTCGCATGAAATTCACCCCTCTCCGTTTTCCGATCGTCCTGACCCTGATTGGAGTGTTCATATCCGCGGGGTTGACGGCCCAAACCCGCAGCGCCGCACTCGCTCCCACGCCACCTTTGGGCTTCAACAGCTTCGACAGTTATCGCAGTTATCTCTCCGAGGACAAGGCCCGGGCGTTGATCGACGTGATGGCGGAAAAGTATCTCCCCTTCGGTTACAACTACTTTGTGATGGATGCCGGTTGGTATCGGAATGTCGAAGTGTATCCCGGCTCGATGCATCCTCGGAAACGCTTGGGCTTGGCGCTGGACGGTTATGGCCTTTACGAACCCTGCAAGGTGTATTTTCCCTCCGGCATCAAGACCCTCGCCGCCTATGCCCACGGGAAGGGACTGAAGTTTGGGGTCTGGATCATGCGGGGTATTCCCCGTCAGGCCGTGGAGCAAAATCTCCCTATCCAGGGGACGCCCTACTTTGCCCGTGATATTGCCGATACCACGAGCATCTGTGTGTGGAATGAGGAGAATTACGGCATCGATATGTCCAAGCCTGGGGCGCAGGCCTACTACAACGCGTTGATCAACAAATTGGCCGGCTGGGGCGTTAATTTCATCAAGGTGGACGACGTGGTTCCCAACCCCCAAGAGATCGTCGCTATTGCCAAGGCCATCGCTGACGGTGGGCACTCCATGCTTTACAGCCTGTCGCCGGGTGACGTGCATCACCCGGCCCATCTCGCCTACTACCGGAAAGCCAACATGCTGCGGATAACCCGTGATATTTGGGACAATCCCCTCAGCATTGAAAAGGGATTCTTGGCTTGGGAAAAGTTTCAGGGCGCCGAGAGAGCCGGTTTCTGGCCGGACCTGGACATGATTCCTTTCGGCCGCCTCGACGTCCTCGGAACTGACGATATACCTGACCTCCCGGCCGATCAACGGGCCCGGCAGAGCCGCTTCAGTCCAGATCAGATGCGAAACTTCATTACCCAGCGCGCCCTGGCCGCCTCGCCGCTGATCATCGGAGGGGATTTGCTGACGATGGACGAATTCTCCTACGGCCTGCTGACCAACCGCGAAATGTTGGCCTGCAATCAGAATGGCGTGATGGGAGTAAACGTATACCGCGCAGGAAACATCGATGTCTGGCTGACACCCCATCAGAGCGATCCAAGAAGGGGATGGATTGGCGTTTTCAACCGTTCCGTTTCCGACCGAAAGGTCACCTTGACCAAGCAGGAGTTGGGTTTTGTTGCCTTTGAGGCGAGCTACAACCTGACCGTCGCACGCCAGCGGTTTCAGCTGAAGGACATTTGGTCAGGCGAGACCATTACGATTGAAGACAAACACACGTTCGATCTCCCAGCAGAGGGGGTTGCATTTCTCAGATATCAAATGCAATGATGCCCTGACGCGGGAGTTGGGTGCAACCAGCCAAGTGCCGGACGACACTCAACGCGGCGTAATTTCCATGCGCGACGTCCCCTACGTGAAAACTCATCAGCCAAATACGATGAAGCTACCCATCGCCTCCGCCATCGCTCTCTTTCGCGTCACCACCTTCGTGGTGCTGCTGGCCTTGACCCCGGCCTTGCATGCAGGGGCCAAACTGAAAGCCCTGATCGTGGACGGTCAGAACAACCACAAGGTCTGGCCGAAATCCACGGTGATGATGAAACAGTACCTCGAAGCCACGGGGCTGTTTGAGGTGGACGTGGCACGCACGAAATTTGTCTGGAGCGCTGAGCGCGAGGCGGCGTTTCTCCCGCTGGCAGGCGCGGGCGAATCGGAGGCGGTGAAGGATCCGCAGTCCGATCCGCACTTCAAACCGGACTTCGCGAAGTACGCGGTCGTCATCAGCAACTTCGGTTGGAAGGCCGCCGACTGGCCGGAGCAGACGCAGAGGGCGTTCGAAAAGTACGTGGCAGGCGGTGGCGGGCTCGTTTCCGTCCACGCGGCGGACAAC
>Ga0154020_10003793_pt1 | contig 18100 bp, 20 predicted proteins | sample Klosneuvirus_201_FD_109709 | JGI IMG/M metagenome (GOLD analysis project Ga0154020, IMG submission 109709) | Active sludge microbial communities from wastewater, Klosterneuburg, Austria - Klosneuvirus_20160825_MG | ecosystem: Engineered > WWTP > Aerobic digester > Activated sludge | place... | reverse complement strand
GCCTCCAGACTTTGTTGCGCCCCTACCCGCTCATGCCGCCACGGCTGCCCGATCGACGACCACGCGCCAAGGAACGCGCAACGAGAACGCCGTTCTCACGCCGTTGGGCGCGCTACGTAATAGCATTGCGCGCCGAGCCATCACCGCCGCCGCGCGCCAAGCGGAAACAGCGAAACACTGCTTCGCCTCGTCCAAATCGCGGCAGATATGGTCAGGTACGTTCTTGTCGGTGGGTTGAGGCAGGGGATGTGGGTAAACTGTGGTCGCGGCGTTCCGAACGAGCAGCGGCCCACCGCAGAAGTTACAGACGCCAATCCACCATTTGCTCTCGCAGGACTCCTTCCACACGGCTTCCACGAAGAAGGTCTCGTTCCTGTGTTGAACCTCAACACGGGCGGGTTCGAGAGACGTGTGTCGGTGGCAGTGTGGACAGAAGACCGAGATTCTCATTCCAGCCATCGTGACTGTCTCCTTCGATTAACGTTGTGAGCTTAAGACGGCTTGTTGGTTTGTTGCACTGCCCGACGATCAAGTACGCGCATCTTGGCACCGACGAACCCATCGTAACTACGCACGTCACAATGCGCATCACTTGCACACGATTTGGGACTGAATCTCGGCCAAGATGGCCAGTGGGGCATCCCAGCCGAAACGGCGGAACAAGTCACGCGCCCAAGCAAGCGCGAGAGACTTCGACTCGGCAACCAGTTGTTCGGGCGCGAAGTCTCCCGACTGCGGGAACGCATCGAGCCCATCCAGGGGCGGACGTGGAGAAATGTATCGGCTCTGGATCTCCATGTGCAAGGCCCGCCCGCGCAACCCGTGTACTGCCGCTGAGACATGCATGCGGTCGCTCCCGGCCTCGGATAGGGCGAGCCGCGCGGCAAACTCGAAAGCCTCGGTGAGAATCCAGATCGTGTCGGCAATACCCAGCACGCAGCCGGGGGTTATGCGCGGCAGCAAAGAGCCGCCTGATGGAAGATTCTGCTCTTCCCAATCGGCTCGCAACCCACCCAAGTAGACGAACAGGCCGCTCTGGTAGAAGCGCCATGCCTCCACGTGGCGCAGAAAGTCTACTTGCTGCTCGATGTGTGCGACGGCCACCTGAGGGTCCTGGTGGCCGTAGTGCGGGAAACCCCAGCCGCGGAGCTCAACGCGCTTAGCGCGCACAATCTCGCGCAAATCGACGATGTTGAGTACTCGATTGTGCGTGAACCTTGTCGGGCGAATTACGATCTCCCAGTAGCCGCGTGTCTTGAGCTTCTCCAGGACGCTCATCGGAAGTCTCCTCGCTGTTGGTCGAAGAGCTGCGCATCATCAGGTGGCACCTGGACACCGGCCAGGTCGATGCCTGCGCGGTGAATCTGCTGGAAGAACTTGCGAACGCCTTTTTCGGTGGCCAGTTCGAGGAGGTCGCGCATCTCGGCCTGCGTCGGTACCTCCGAAGTACCTGGCGAACCCCGTCGGCGCACGTAGCACGCACCCGGATTCAGTACATCTGGGTACGCCTTCTTGCAGAGGACAGGCACTTCCTCGAACTCGGCGACGGTCAGCACCACAAATTTGCCTCCGCAGTATTCGATGTGCTCGGTAACGAGCGTGACGAACGGATCGGCGTAGCCAGCGACGACGCCGGCAACACCATCGTGAGCCCAGGTATTGAGCTGTTGCTGCGAGAGTCCAACCAACTCGAGCTTGTTCCCGGCTTCCTCAGAGACACCGATGACGACCTTGCCACCATCGCGGCGATTGGCCATACCAAGCACGGCGCGCACAACCTTGGCAAACTGCGGCTTGTCCGTGCGGGCGCAAGGTCCTTTGAACTCGATGCCGTGGGTCTCGTGCCCCAGGGTTAGCAGTTGGGCAAACTCTTCGGGAGTCATGACTGGCGAAGCGAACTATGTATTCGACCACTCTACCGATGCACGCCAACACAGCGTGCCAGACTAACTGTTTGCGCCCAAGCAGTTCCTGCGCTTCGAAGGCGAAGTTCTGGCCTGCAAGGTCTGAAGGATGTGAGGAATAAGGGTTCGGGGAGTCCGTGCCAGGCAAAACCTGAGTGTGAACCTAGAGAGCTAGACGATGCTCAACCAGAACGCGGTGAGCTTCTCGTAGAGCAGGCTTTCTGAGTCGAGCATGGGGAAAGGCGAGTGCCCTCCCTCCATGTCGCTCTCGAAAGCTTCCTTGATGGTCCAGGCCTCGGGCTCGGTGAGATGGTTCTCACCAGGCTCGAGGCCACGAAGAGCGTCGGACCACGCGTAGCGGTCTCCAACGAAGGCGATGGTGTCAACATCGTCGTCGGTCAGCGTGAGAAGGTAGGCGCTCATGGCGGCGCGTCCTTCAAGGGCGTGCCGTCTTCGTCGAGGATGGGTAGCTTCTCGTTCCTCACTCCCCCACCCTTTCGCTGCCAGGCCGTGGGGAGAAACCCACCTTGGCGAATCCAGTCGTGTAGGTCCGAGATGGTCTCAGCAAGTTCGGCCGCCGAGGAGAAGGAGAGCTCGTGCTCAATCTCGTCGAACTCGGCATACGTGAGGAACTCGGAGAGTTCCAAGATGCGCGCGAGGGCCTTGTCAGGGTCCATCGGCAACCCACTTATCGTCGTCAGAGGGCCATTTGACCCTCCGCTTAGGACTCCAGGCCTTTGGGCGAAACCCACCCTTTCGGAGCCAGTCGTCGAGACTGAGAAGGGTCTCGGCGAGCTCGGAGGCGTAATACTCCGCTGGGCTCTCCCAGGGCGGAACCTCGTCGGCATCGCCGATGGCGACGATGAGCTTGGAAAGCTCGAGCAGGCGCAAAAGCGCTTGGTCAGGATCCATCGGCGACCTCCTTCGCTTGCGCGACAGAGAGCTGGCCTACCCGACCGTCAGAGAGGGAGCAGTAGGCACCTTGCGGCGTGACGATGATGGAGTCGAGGAGTTCGATTCCAAGCACCGTCCCAGCTTCACGAAGGCGCTGCGTGATGGCCTTGTCCTCCTGGGACTCTTGGCAGTCTCCAGAGGGGTGGTTGTGGCCAACCACGATGGCGTGCGCGTTCGCGAGAACGGCAGCCTTAAAAACCTCGCGAGGATGAACGGTGGTGCCGTTCAGTGTCCCGCGAGAAACGATGTGCGCGTGCGTCACGCGGTGGCGAACACTCAAGAGGAGAGCTACGAACACCTCCCTGTCGTTCGCTCCGATGAGCTCGTGCAAGAGGGCTGCTGCGTCGCCTGGTCCAGTGATGACCAGACCGAGCGGAGCTGCTGTAGAGCGAAGCTTCGTCTCCAAGAGCCGGATGGCCGGTTCTTCGAACGGGGAAGGGAACGTTCTCATGACTGCCCTCCTCCCAGCTTCTCGAGCACGATGCGGGCGGCGATCCGCCCTGCGTCGTTTAGATGCCTCTGCCAAGCAGAAGCTATCGGAGACCACCGGAACCCCCACTGCTTGAGGAGAGCCCTGGTTGCCTCTGGCGGCTTGTCGTCGAAGACGAGTTGGATGCGGTTCTCGTCGACGTTCTCGACCACTTTGCAGATGCCGTGGTCGACCTCTGTCGGTGGCCTGGCACTCGCCTGCCGGAGCGCCTCGATGCGTTTCTGCACGCGACGAAGCTCGGCCGAGAGGTTACTGAGCGAATAGCTCGGAAACGGTGCTCCCGGCTGCCAGGCCCAGCGCCTGGCCATGTCGAGACGGAGTTGGTCGAGGTCGCCGGGTTCGATGCCGGCCGCCTCCCCCACTCCCTTCCAGACTTCGGCGCTTGCGTCGGGTGCTGGCTTGCCGGCAGTTCGCCAGGCGGCGTTCACGGCCTTCATGAGCTCCTGCTGGCGCTCGAGTTTCTCGATCTTGCTTTGGAGCTTCTGGACGGCCTCGGGGTCGTCACTCGAGATGCCGCCGGTGCCAACTGCTTCAGCTCGGCGCTGAAGTTCGTCTGCCTCCTTCGACTTGTCGATAGACTTCCGCATGCCACGGTCGATGCGCTTGATGTCAGCGCGATGCCCTTTCTCGCTGTGGGTGCCGATGAGAATCGGCTGCCCTAGCGGAATGCTCTTCGCGATGCGGTCAGCGGCCTCGTAGGCCGCTTTGGCGTCTTGCTCAGCGCGGTCTGCCCGCTCGAGCAAGCGTTCCTTCTTACGTTCCTGTCTGTCTTTGTAGTCACTTCGTGTCATACATGCAGCCTCCTTCGCTGCGGTTGGGGTTCGTTCCGCCCCTCGCAAGGCAAGGGGAGAACGAACCCCAGCCGCTATGGCTGAAGGCTTGCAGACACGGAGCGGGGCTCATAAAGAGCCCGTAAAACCCAAATGGCTACGGACTACCCGATATTGGTAATGCAAAGAACAACGCCAGAGGGTCTCACAAGTGAGAGTCCTACTCAACCAGAGCTCGGCCTGGTGATAAGACTGCGCCTTCCATCCAAGAGTTGGCGTTCAGTCCGGGAACCAACACCCCCACCCAGACCTCTCTCTCACTCCCCTGCTCCGTGCTTCGGCGCGAGTTCGAATTTTGATGCCGAGCGCGGAGCCCCCCGGGCAAAGCGTGGGGCGGAGCGCGTAGGCGCGGTGCCGGTTCTGAAAGAACTCGCCCGGCGCTCGCAGCGACTGTGACGAGCGGCGCGAGAAGTTGATGATGAACGTGGCCTGAAGTTGGTCGAGCGCCGCTCGGCGCAGTCGATGCGCGCCGGGTCCATCGGCACCGCCTGTAGGGCTCGCGTAGGTGGTGCAGGCTGCACTCAGGAACGGGTAAAGGTCCTAGTTTTTTAGGCTAGGCATAACCAACGTGGTTATGACTTCGATTCACGGTCAGCCTGTTCGCGAACTTCGTCGCGGAGACTCTGCTTTTGGTCCTCGATGAAAGCCCAACCGATTCGGAGAGCTTCCGAAACGGTCAAAGCCTCGAGGTCCGAGAAAGTCGTCGTCTCCTTCCACTCACCGTCCTGGTCCACCTTGTAGCGCTTGGCTACTTGGATGGTCCAAAACGTGCCGTGGGTGTTCTCGTTCTTCCAGCAGCGCATCACGATGCCCTGCCCAAACCAGCGCGAGAGAGCTGGTCTGTTCTTCTCACCCCGTCCGCTACGAGCGGGCGTGGTCTTGCTGCCATTGGTCGTTGCCATAGAACTCCTTTGTTTTGACAACCAACACGAGGCAAGCCTGCACCATCCAGGGTTATGGTGAGTTTTGTGCTGCGTGTGACGTGATGCGAGTAAGTGCTCGAAGTGCTTGGGTGTTCAGTGCGACTTGGAAGTCAGCTCGGGGCTAACTCGTAGATGTCCCCGGCATCGGCAAAGCCCTGCTTGAAGCGGGCGGTGCGCTTCCCGAGGTAGACCACCATCGACGGGAAGGGGGCGGAGTTGTCGTGCCCGCTGAACTGGAGCCTGCCAAAGAGGAATGCTCGTGGATAGAGGCGGAGCCTTCGAAACCACTCCGTGTCCGTGCGCGACGGGACGAGGGTTAAGGCTTCCTTGACCTTCCCGGACTCGAATTCGCTCGCGAGCTTCTCGACCCAGGTTGCCAGCTCGCGGCCGTAAGGCGGGTTCATGTAGACGCGGCCGAACCAGTCGTGAGAGAGGCCGTCGTCTTCTTGGGTGAAGAGGTGCTTGGCGGGGACGTTGGGTTCGTCCTTCGAGTTGCTGCAGGGGTCGAGGTCAACCTCGCCCAGCACCCCAAGGACAAGCTCAACCACCCACTTTGGCGTGAACCACTCCTCGGACTCGCTCGAGTAGTGGACGTCGTCGCGCTTGCCCTCGGCAAAGCGTGCGAACCCTGCGGTCGTCACCTCTCCCCCACTCTCGTCTTGCATCCGAAGGTAGTCGTCGAGGAGCTTCTCCGCGATCGCTGCCAGTGCCTGCCAGCGAGACGAGAGGTGCTTGTCGATGCCTTCGGGGAGCGAAAAGGTCGCATCGTGCGACCTTTTTGATGGACGCCCCTGCCGGACGGTGGAGGCAAGGAGCTCGCCGCCCCGCCGCTGAGCGCGGATGCGCAGGAGAGCGAGCTTGTTCTGGTCCCCAAGTGCTCGGCGCTCCTTCCTGAAGAGCTCCTGGATGACCGCGAGCTTGTCGTCGAGACTTCTGACCTTGTCCGGGGTGTCGGCAAGCGCAAGTTCGTGCTCGATGAGGGAGAACGAAGCGACCTCGGCTCTCTTGGGTGGGGCCGGTGTGGCGCGGGGTTCGGGTGCCGATTCATTCATGGTGTGAGTTCGAGCACGCGGAGTGCTCGGTCTCTAGGCTTTGGGGAGACCCTCGAGGATGGCAGCGATCTGCTCGATGGCGCTTCTCATCCGGTCGCGGTCGGCTTCGAGCTCGCGGATCGAAGCGACCAGAGATTCGAAGTCGACTAGGGCGGAGGCTTTCGAGCCTGTGGCCTGGACTCGTGGCGTGGGTGCGGTTCGCGAAGCAGGCGGAACGTCGGAACTAGCTTCCACTTCCGTTCGCTCGCCGTCTGGCAGCAGTGTGCCGGGCTCCGGCACTTCTCTCTTCTTCGTGAGGCCTAGCCTTGCCTTCGCCCTGGCGTAGAGCGGGTAGGTAACCGCGATCCCAGCCAGCGAGGCGACGTCGTTCACTTCCTGGAAAGTGGCATCGGGGCTTGCTGCCAGTCTTTCGAGAACAAAGCGCATCTGAGGACCAAGTTGTCGGCCTCGGCGCGCACCTTGGCCTTTGGTGTTCGTGTCATCCATGGTTGTTCTCCGAGCACTCGGGGTGCTCGGCAGCGGAGTCGCTGGTAGGTTGGGTGGTGATACGCCACCCCTGCATGCGGCCAAGGTTTTCGATGCGGCCTTGGTCTTGGAGCTCGCGGAGGATGCCGGTGAGTGTTTCGTTCCTGACCTGCAGGGTCTTTCGGATGGTGACCTGGGAGAGCGGCTTGGGTGCGTTGCCGAGGAGTGAAAGCACCTGCTCATGAACGGAGACCGTCGAGGCGCGGGTCGGAGCCGATGCACGCGGCACCTCGGGGCGCACTCTCGGTTCGGGGTCGTCCGCGAACGGCTCGTCGATGATGTCAAACGTGGTCGCTCCACCTGGCTTCGAGAGGATTCGAAACGCGATGGGGTCCGGGGATGGCGCCGAGCGGTGCTCGAGCGAGAGCAGCACTGAGCCGTCGGCCTGACGCTGCAAGGTTGCGCCGTGGTCGTAGGCGGCGTGGATGTCGCCGCTACCCCGCATCGCCTGGCCCGGTTGAGTTGACCCGGAGCGGTTCTTGGCGACGTGGTGCGTGACCAAGATGGCGACGCCGAATCTCCGCTGCAGCGAGCGCAGGTAGCCGAAGAGCTCGGCCATGTGGCCGACGTAGCTCTCTGCCCCGGCATGAAGCCTCACAAGGGGGTCTAGCACCAAGAGCTTGGGCTGAAGATGAGCGAGTAGTTCCTCGAGGTTGGTGCGGTCCTCCTCGGCATCGAGCCGGAGGCTCGTGGCCGTGATGACGTGGATGGGGAGTGTGGCATCGAAGGCAATGCCTTGCCCAAGTGCGATGGACTCGATTCGCTCCCTCACTGCGCGAGAGTCGTCTTCAGCATGGAAGAGCAGCACGGGGCCGGGGCTCGAGACGTGGAAGCGGCCAAGGGCTGGAGTGCCGCTTGCTACCCCCACCGCCAAGGCCAAGGCGGTCCATGTCTTGCCGGCCTTGGGTGTGCTGGCGAGAACGGTGATGCTGCCACTTGCTAGAAACCCTTCCACGAGCCAGCGCTCACCTTCGGGTAGCCGCTCGATGTCGGCAATGCGCGCGAACGGCATCCGCGGAGCGGGTGCCACCTCGGTTGCTCGGTCTTGCTTGTCGTGCTCTTGCTCTGCTTGTCCGCCCACGAAGAGTCCGCCTCCGAAACCTGTTCCCAAAGATGTTCCCACACCTCGCCCCACCCCACCAGGGAACAACTAGGGAACTGGTCCGAAGCGGACGCCACGAGCTACAGGAACCTCAGGCCCTGTAGCTCGCGGGGCAGCGCGAGCGATGTCCATGTGGATACCTCACCGGTCGCGGCGCAGCTCTTGCGGTCGGTCTAGACCTTGGGGCGCGGCATCTCGTGGGTGTCGCTACCTTCCATTCTCTGCTTGTAGATCTCGTAGCAGGTTCGAAGTGCGCGGTCCGAGATTCGATGCCGGTATTGGTCGATGTAGTGCTCGCCGAGGGCCACCACGTAGGCCTCTTCGAGCTCCTCGTGCAGCTGGCGCGCAGACGCCGTGCCGTAGTGGCCACGCGGCTGGACGCGCGAGTAGTTGACGGAGCCCAGTGCTCGTGCGACGGCACAGACCGCAGCACTCACGACGTCGGTTCGGTTGAGGCTTGGCTCAGCACTCTGCGTGATCGCTTCTTTCCTGAGCTTGGACGCAGCCGCATCGAGCTCGGGGCGATAGCCGATGTCGACGCGCGGGGGTCTCAGCTTCTTCTTGGCGTTTTCTCGGTGCGCTGGCTCTGGGCCGGTCTTCTTGCCTTTGCGCGCCGGTGGCAACTCCTCGCCTTCCCTTTGCGCTTCGTCTCGTGGAACAGGAGCCACGACAAGCTTTCGGTCAGGAGCACGAGCCTCGGTTGGATTCTCGACGCGATTCGGTGAGTCGAGAACCACTCTGGGCGGAGCATTCCTGGGGCTGTCGGGGTCGAAGGCATCGAGGAAGTCAGTGTCTGCATCCAGGAGGATGCCTGCGTTGATCTTGCCCGCGGTGTCCTCGGGGCGTCCAAGCTTTCGCTTCGGTGCAACCATGGCCTAGCCCTCCCCCACTGCCACTTGCGCGCCCTGGGTCTCTACGCTCGGCGCTTGCCGAGCGCGCTCTCGCTGCTTTGCAAGGTGTGCTTCGATTTCCCCGATGACTTCGTCGGTGAGTTTCGTGAACTGCTTGGCCTGTTCGGAGCCGGGCGCGTGCTCGAAGATGCTGAGTCTGTGCGACGGAAGCTCCTCGACTCGCACGCCATGCGTGATGTAGTTCGGGGAGAGCTTGTCGCCGAAGGTCTGCTTGAAGTCGCCAACCATGTCGCGGTGAAGCACGGTTCGACCGTCGTAGTCCCCCACCACGGCGCGAAGGAGCTTGAGCCTCGGGTTACTCCTCTCCTTGACCTTCTGCACGGTCGAAATGAGGTCCCGAAGGCCGTCTTTGGCGTATTCAGCGCACACAAGCGGGATGACGAGCCAGTCTGCGGCTCGAAGTGCCGTGCTCAAGATGAAGTCGAGCGTTGGCGGGGTGTCGATCACCGCGACATCGAAGCGCGTCTCAAGGGACTTCAAGGACTCTCGCAGGCGCTCCGCGAACTCAAGCCTCAAGTCTTGCTGGTCCTCGAAGGAGACTCCGCCGTCTTGAGCTTGGTGGACGAGCCCCACTTCGAGCTTCGTGAAGACGGCACCGACTGAGCGGTGGCTCGGAATGATGGAGAGCCTGCCGTCGAACTTGCCCTCGATGACCCGCACGGCGTCGATGGCCGGGAGCTTGCGGGCGTAGATGTCCAGCACCGTCGGCGTCTTGGGGTCTTGCTCCAAGAGGGCGTCGATGTTGACTCCGAAGGTCTTGGTGGCGTTTCGCTGCTGGTCTGTGTCGACGAGGCAGACGTGGTATCCGGCGAGCGCTAGGCCAGCCGCGAGGTTTGTCGACGTCGTAGTTTTGCCGACGCCGCCCTTCTGGTTGGCACACGTGATGATCTGCAAGGGCCATCTGACCATGGCTTGCACCTCCGAAAAATTGTTGAGTAACCGCTGAATCGAATCCTCACGTGCGCGGGGCCATCGGTCAAGATGGTTTCCGGTAGTTCCTGCACCGAGGTTCCGGTAGCTCGCGTGAGATACAGGAACCTAGATGCAGGAACGTAGAGGGCAGCCGCCATCAAATCGACCTACAGGCACCTAGGTTCCTGTAGTGCCTGGACCCTAAGCAGGTTGGCCCGCCAGGAGGCCCGTAGGGGAAAGATGAGCCCCAAACCTGCAACCCCCCAGCTTGAACGCATCCAGTGAGCTCCTAGCCGCCTTAAACAAGAGCTCTGTGGGCGCTCCTACCCCGGTCGGCATAGAGATCCTCGACTCCTCAGTCCAATACCGAAGCGACACTTCGGGTTCTGGCTACCGGAACCGTGGTTCCTGTAGCTCGAAGGACCACGCGAAATACAGGAACCAAGGTTCCAGCACCATATGGATCCTGAGTTGCCAGTGGGCGCGACCGGCTCACTTGAGACGTTTTACGCCAGTGTGCCAAATCACATGCTGTTCGAAAAAATCTGATGGTTTTTTTCGACTGCGACCCAACGCTCATACAGGAACCTAAGGTTCCTGTAATACCGGTAACTTAGCTACAGGTAATACAGGCACCCTAGCTACAGGAACCTCGACCATAAGTTCCTGATATTATTGGCTTCCAGGGCGTTCGAGATACCGGTAGGACCGGTATCCAGGCTACGGGTCCTACCGGTAGCCCAAATGACGTGAGCTACAGGAACCTCGCTAAGTGCCTGTCGCGGATCGACTTCTAGTGTTTGGCAGGCTTCCGATTTGGACTTGCGGGGCGGCAAGGGTGCTGCTTCAAATAGCTTGAGGAGTTGTGGTGTGCCTTTCGGGCACGTACAACATCTAGTCCCACACTCGAGCAGTCAGGCTCGGTGGGGGACATGGCATTAACTTTGGGAGGCAAAGGCCTATCGAGTAACGAAACAGGCCCCCTAGAAACGCAAAAACCCAAGCTTGCAGGCTTGGGTTCATGCTGCGACGACATCTGGTCAATCAATGTCGCGCCGGAGGGAAGGAAAGCGCCAGAAGGCACTCACCAGACAGTGATGCCACTCTAGCGCGAATCTCCTCCGTCGCGCAAGACCAAAGATGCCTTGTCGGTGGGGAGAGTCTGCTCTGAGCTCAAAGGCCTCAAGTCCTTTCGCATGAGCGGAGGAATCCATGGCATCTGTTCAAGACCAAGGGGTAGCACTCAGGGGCGCAAAGCTTGGGAACAACTCTGGGTGGGGGAGGAAGGCTTCGGCATCTAGGCCGCCGATCTTGAAGCGCTCGGTCGTCGGGGGCTACGTGCGAATCACAGTCGCTCGTGGCATCTCGCGCGTCATGACCACCACCTTGCTTGGGCACCCCTCCTTCTGGGAGGGCGACGAGTGAGGAGTCCAATTCGAGTCGAGTTCAAGGTGGACGGCGGCTACGCGACGGTCACGGCGGCGAAGCTCGTCGCCGTGTTCTGGTGCTACATCAACAAGGTCATCGGCCGAAACGAGCTTCGAGTCTGGTTCGCAGCTCTCGAGCTCGCCGAAAGGCGGAAATTCACGGAGACCAAGACCAAGAAGGCGCGAAAGCCCTGCTTCAAGCTCTCCGAGTTCGCTCGGGTCGTCGGCTGCGAGGAGAACGAGGCTTGGCGGTCGCTGAAGAAGCTGGAATCCGTCGGGCTGCTGAACTCCTCCGATGGATCCCTCAGGTTCGGTAGGGTGGTGGACCTTGGAACGGACGTTCGGGAACAGGTCCGGGAACAACTCGAAACGGTGTCGATGCCGAAGCGGTTGGTGCCGCTCCCGCGGTCGGTCATCGCACTCATCGCCGCAGGCGAGACGACAAAAGTAGAGACCGCAACCCTGCTCGGCCACGCCATCCGGTGCTTGTTCTTGAAGGACGGCAACAAGGTGGGCCTCACGGGATCCGTGAAGGCTTCCTGGCTCGCCCAATTGTTTGGAGTCAGTGCCCAGAACGTCCGGAGTGCTCGAGCGCGGCTCCAAGAGCTCGGAGTCTGGACAGAAGTCGAGATGCCCCAGACCTACACGAACCAGTGGGGGAGTAGGGTCGAGTGGAACCCGAACTTCGTCGAGCCCGGAAAGAAGCGGAAGCAAGAAGCCGGGAAAGAGCGCCTACAGGGTGTGGAAAAGTCAGGAGCGGCATCGCGAAATCAAGACAGCCCCCCCCCCAAGAAAGCGACAAATCACGACAGCCATAAAGACCAAACTCTTCTCCCGAAGGGAGAAGCTAGAAACCAGACGCTCGCCGGAAGCGCGAGCACCCGGACTGGTGTTTCCGAACAAGAGCCAGAAGGGAACAAACCAACCCTTGCGCCGGAGAAGGCCGACCTTCGAAACGTCCAGTCGAGCGACCTCGGGAACCCAACTCGGTTGCTCGAGCTGCATCTGCAGGCTGCAGCTCTCGGTCTTGTTCCGGAGACCGAGCGAGGACGGCTCTTGGTGTTCTCGGCAGCCGAGCGAGCACTGACGAAGGGCACCAAGAACGCTCCCGGTCTCTTCGTCTGGTGCCTACGCTCAGGCGGCAAGCACATCTCAGGCCAGAACGAAGATGCAGCGTCGAAGTTGCTGAAGAACTTCGACGGTGGGGGAGGGGGACGGCGGAAAGGGCCGACTGAGCGTGACCTCGGCGAAGCCTCCGAGCGGCGAGCGCAGCTCGCTCGGCTCGAGCTACAACAGCGGCTCGGAGAGCCGCTGTCGGAGACCACGCTTCGCTGGATGCGAACGCAAAAGCAGGAGCTCGAGCAAAGTTCGGAGAAGCCACTCGGGCAGCTGGCGCACCGCCTGCTCGAGAAGCTCCTCGGGAAGCAGGTTGGATATTATGCCAGTCTGTAGTCGGCAGTCCTCGAAAGGATGCGTGAAACGAAGGCAGCCCATGGGTGAGCAATCGCTAGTAGTCACGCGGCCCAGAGGCGGACGCCTGGGCACGGGTGTGGCGTCTACGCGCGATTGCAGTCGGAGCATTCCTCAGTCACTGATTTGGTTGGTTAGGAGAGTGTCATGCTGAAGAAAGTTGTTGCCATCAAGAACGTCGGGAGATTCCGAAACTGCGGAACTTCAGGCGATGTAGAGCTTCGGCGCGCAACGCTCGTGTTCGTCCCGAACGCTCGGGGGAAGACGACGCTCTGCGACATCCTCCGCTCGCTTCGCACGGGCGATGGGGCCTACATCCTCGGGCGCCGGACGCTTGGTTCACCTGACGAGCCGCTGGTCAGCATCCTTACCGACAACGGCCTACGAACGTTCAAGCAAGGTGCCTGGTCGAGTTCCTACCCAGACCTCGACATCTACGACGGTAGGTTCGTGCACGACAACGTGCATGCCGGTGAGTGCGTTGGGCACGACCAACGGAGGAACCTCTACGACGTCATCCTTGGGGAAGAGGGCGTGGCTCTGAAGGAGGCCTGCGACAAGTGCGATGCGGATGGACGGGAAGCCATTCGGGTCGAGAAGGAGAAAGAAGCCGCCGTTCAGAAGCTCGTTCCGCAAGGTATGACTGTTCAGAAGTTCCTCTCCTTGGAAGTGGACCCGGCGGTGGACGCGAACGTCGAGGCAGCGCGCAAGTCGGTGGCGCTGCTCGAAGAGAGCACCAAGGTGCAGCAGAAGCCACTCCTTGCTTCGGTGGAGTTGCCGGTGCTTCCGGCGGGACTCGATGCGCTGCTGGCGAAGACAATCGAAGACGTCTCTGCGAACGCCGAGGACACGATTCGCGTGCACATGGCGCAGCACATGAGTCAAGCGGACCAGGCTTGGCTCGACCGTGGTTCCGAGCTGATGTCGGGTGGAGCTTGCCCATTCTGCGCCCAGAGTGTGAACGGCAACGCGCTAATCGTGGCATACCGGACGCACTTTGCTGCGAGCTACCGAAACCTCAAGGCTGAGGTTGCCGCATGGCCCGTGAAAGTGCAGTGCTTCGCGGACAACTCTGCCTTCTTCGTCATGAAGCAGACGATGGATGCCAACACCCGCCTTCTCGAAGAGTGGGAGGCTTACCTGACGACGGAACGGCTCGCTGAGCTAGACCTGGAGGCTGTGCGCGCTCCGTTCGTACAGCTGAAGGCGCTCGTCGAGCAGGCCATCGAGTCGAAGCTCAAGGCCCCGCTTGAGAAGGTCGACATAGCAGCCGGACGCAAAGCGCTCGAGGGAAAGCTCGGGACGGCAACCGAACTCGCGAAGACCTACAACAACGCCGTCGAGCGCATCAACGATGCTCTTCGTGCGAAGAAGGAAGAGTCGCGCGGCGGCAACTTGGCAGAGGCGAAGCAGGAGCTCGTCACGCTTCAGGCGACGAAGGCCCGGCACTCTCCAGAAGCGCAGTCGGTCTGCGACGCACTCGGTGTCGCGCGGAAGAACCAGCAGGCAAGCGAGCTCCTCAAGACCGCGACGAAGTTGAAGCTCGAGGAATACTCGAAGGATGTGTTCCAGAGATACCAGGGCCGCATCAACGACCTACTGAAGAAGTTTGGCACGTCATTCCGGATTTGGAACACGATGGCGGAGTATCCTGGCGGTAAGCCGCGCACGAGCTACTGCCTGACCATCGAGACGCTTGGCGGAGGTTCGGAAAAGGTGGAGCTTGGAGATGCGAAGACGCCGCTTGGACAGCCATCGTTCAAAAACACGCTCAGCGCCGGTGACAAGAGTGCCTTGGCACTCGCCTTCTTCTTGGCGCAGGTCGAGGCCAGCCCACACCTGGCGAAGAAAGTCGTGGTGCTTGACGACCCGTTCACAAGCCAAGACCGCTCCCGAATGGTCTGCACGCAGCAGAGCATCAGGAAACTCGCAGAAAAAGCGCTGCAAGTGGTTGTGCTCTCTCATGACCCCCGGTTCCTGAAGCTCGTATGGGACGAGCTCCCCGCGGCTACAAGGAACTCCATTCAGCTCACGGAGCTAGGTGGGGTGATGGCGTGGGACATAGAGAGTGAGGTAATGGAAGAGTACTACCAGAACTTCGTGACGCTCTGGAAGTACTGCGAGTATCGCGATGGCAATCCCCAGAATGTAGTGAAGACAATCCGAACCCTTCTCGAACAGTACTTGCGATGGAAGCTGCCAAAACACTTCGACCCGAAGGGATGGCTGGGCGACTATGTGAAGGCTATCGTAGAGGCAGCGTCAGGAACCATGCTCGCGCATGCACAGTGTATTGCAGAAGAGTTGGGGGACATCAAGGACTACTGCAAACGTTTCCATCACCCACAAGGAGAGCCGACAGGGGAGCTGGCCGATGCAGATGAGGTCGCCGCGTATGGAAGGCGAGCGATAGAGCTTGTACAGAAGTTTTAAAACGGGTAAACGGCCTGGTATGGAACAGAGTTTGGTTCTGTGCTATCGTCGCTCGCGTGGAACCTGGAAAGGTTCCTTGTCGCCAGCCGCTGTGAACACAGTCTGGCGTCAACTGAAATGGGAAGCAGCGCCCGGTAAAGTTGGTTAGCTACCAACGTAAGGGGAGGGGAGTAACTACCCCCTCAAGCTGCTTGCTCGTAGCGCGTGGTGCGATGAAAGTCGCTCGCCACGTGCGAGGGAGGCTTCCGCAAGTAAAGCCTTTTGAAGTCGACGCTCTCTCTTCTAAGTTGATTATCCGCCACGAGGCGGAAGGAGGAATGCACTGATAGCTCGCTCTTGAGTTTTTCGGGAGCAATGTGCTCCCTCTCAAGGTCAAGAAGAGAACGTCTCGCGTCAGAAGAAGAATCTGCGGTTTCTATCCCATGGAATGTCCTGCTACGGAGGTAGGACGACCGAGAAATGCTCTTGGTTGAGATGCCAGGAGCCGTGTGTAGCGAAGTGGGTGAGGTAGCTCGAATGCGTTCTTAAGTATTTCGTAGTCACGCCTGAGGCGAAGTTTGCCATTCAGGTGCCGTTGGCCGCCGTGCCAACAACAACCAGACCACGAGAGAAACGAGGACGCTCTACCAAATCCCCCTGCGGGGTTCGTGACGTAGGCTGGAAGGCCTATGTTCGTTCAACGCAAGCCAGCGTGGGGACTCATGGCGGCTGCGAGGCCGACCAATCGGGTTAGCAACCCGAGTGACCCTCAAGAAAACGAGGGCCGAGGAAAGTTGAACCACAGAGATGGGCGAAAGCCCTAGCTGGTAAGAACCGTGAGAGATGGAGCCGAACCGCGAATGTGTTGAGGTCCGATGGGTAAGGGAGGAGTTGAACGTCTGCCCCCTGAAAGCCCCTCGAGCAGCTCGAGGGGCTACTATTGAGAGCCGGAAGGCCACTCAATACGGACCTGCACCGTGGGACTGAAAAGCCCACTAGCGACATGAAGCACGGTTTTGACGGTACGCACTAATCGGGGAAAGACTTTTGGTAAGCGAGGGTAGTTCTTCGCCTCAATCGTGGTTGCCCACGAACGAGTCCAGAAGTCCCGGAGCGGGCTGCAAGTAGAAGTCGGACGGGAGTCCGAGCGGTGGGTGGGTCGAAGGACCCTCGAGAAGTCGCTTTGCGACTTCTTCCTGGCAAGGCAGTCAGGACCCGTGTTCGCGCTTTTTGGTAGCTCCAAGAAGCACAAGCGACGACGAAAGCAGCGACGAGCATGGAAAGGGTTTAACCCTTGCCATTTCAGTTGACGGTTACTGGAAAGAACGACTTGTGGCCAGAAGGGGTGTTCAAGAACGGGAGTTCTTGCCCCTTCTGGCGACAGGATGGCGACAGACGCTAGAGGTTTATCTAGCGGCTGTCGCAAAGAGGTTTTGCGCAACCTGTATGGAAAATGTGCGCCGACTAGGCGCTCGTTAAGGATGTTCCTGCGGGTGGGCCAAGAAGCAAGAAAGAGGTTATGTATGAAGTGATGAATGCGATAGCCGACTAGCCGAGGTTCACCCGAGGTTAGTGCGGCCTGGAGCGTGCCTGTGCCTTGTGAAGGTTTCAGACAAGAGGCACGAAACGCTCCACCCAAAAGTAGGAGGAGGGGAGATGTATAAAGCTGAAGCAGTCTCGGTCGTGGGGTTCGTGCAGCAACTAGCCTGCAGCTACTTGAAAAACGGCTACCACCACTACGTGGTGGGGGAGGTCCCGGAAGGGAAGGACCCAAAGGACATCGACCAGAGGCTAGTCGAGCGCTACGGAGTGGAACTCTCCAAGTGGGTAAGAGCTCGGCGGAAGAAGGCGGGCCTGGCCAACATCGCCTACATACGCTTCCGGAACTTCTTCGTTCTGCTGGCCACAGCCGGGGAGCATGAGTTCTACGAGCAGCACCGGGGTCAGGTGCGAAACATCAAGGAGACGCCGATTGCCTTCGGTGGCTACTCGATTGGCTACCACCGTGGGTTCGACAGAACCTGGCACGTCTCGGTGCGGATCCACCCTGAACGCTACCGAACCATGAAGGCTTGGTTTCTGGACATCGCCACGAAGCGCTCGGTCGAGGAACTCGGCCGGGCCTTCGCAGGTCTTCGCTTCGAACCCTACGCGCCTATTCGGCGCCAGCTTCTAAGTCTCGTTCGAGCCGTCAACCGAGCGCGAACGGTTGCAGGGCTACCGGTTGTGCCGTTTGAGGTCCTTAGGCTTCGGCGCCAAATCGTCCGGCCCTTTGGCGGCTGGGAAAACGTCAAGACGGAGGCAGCATGAAGAAGAAGGGGAGCTACAAGGCAGCACTCAAGGACCCTCGCTGGCAGCGAAAGCGCCTGGCCATTTTCGAGCGGGCAGGGTGGTGCTGCGAGTGGTGCGGAGCTGCAAGGTCAAACCTGCAGGTCCACCACGGCTACTACGGGAAGACCGCGGGGAAGCTTCGGGAGCCGTGGGAGGTTCCGAACGACGTCCTCTACTGCCTGTGCCGGCTCTGCCACAAGAAGGCAGAGGTGGCCAAGCAGGCGCTCTACCTCGAGGTCGGGCGCATCCACCCGAAGGAACACTGGGAGCTCAGAGACGTGCTGAAGAGGTTCCTGCAGGGGATGGGGGAGAAGGCGAAGTTGTCGGGGCCGCGCATGGGCCGTTCTACAGGAAAGCGCAGCAAGAGCATGGCTACGGGCATAGAACCAGCCAGGATGGGTTTACCAAGAGATAGAGATGGAGGTGAGTATGGCGGTGTTCAATTACAAAGACCATGACGATGACTGGAGGCGTCAGCAGGTCTTTCGGCGACCAGAGAAGGAACGAGAAGGGCAGTGTGACTTTTGCAAGCTGCAGGGGCCAGTCGGGTGGGTGTGCCTAAACCCCATAGACGAAGAGTATGCCTGCTACGAGTGCCGTGGCCTCACCGAGCTGGACTGCGGGAAGCATCTTGTGAACACCGTCGTTGCAAGCTGCGGCGGTCTTCATATGCCAGTTACTACATGCTCGGTCTGTGACGGTGAATCGAACGGCAAGACAACCAACCACACGCACACGGGGAAGGAAGAAGGGCGCTCTTGACGTTTCTGTGGGTGCCGACTTCGAGTGTTCGGGTCCCCAGCCAAGCGCCAGACGGCGGCTGCTCTCGTAGCGGCGCCCTGCGAGGTGCTCAAGCT
>Ga0154020_10003792_pt1 | contig 18102 bp, 15 predicted proteins | sample Klosneuvirus_201_FD_109709 | JGI IMG/M metagenome (GOLD analysis project Ga0154020, IMG submission 109709) | Active sludge microbial communities from wastewater, Klosterneuburg, Austria - Klosneuvirus_20160825_MG | ecosystem: Engineered > WWTP > Aerobic digester > Activated sludge | place... | reverse complement strand
GGATGCTGAACTCAAATCAAGGTCTCTATCAATTCCCTTTCAGCATGTCACTCACTCAAAGGTTTCGGCAGTAAATAATTTTATACTTGGAAAAAGTCAACTCCGCTTTAATTTTGGTGTCCAACAAAATGACAGGAAAGAATTCAGCATTACAAAAGAAACTCCTGAATTATCTCTTCGATTGAACACCATAAGTTATGACTTGAAATATTATTTACCGGAGGTAAAAAATTTAGAAACTGCATTTGGGATTTCCGGAATGCGTCAATCAAATGAGAACCTGGGTCGCGAATTTCTCATTCCAGACTATCATTTAGCTGATAATGGGATTTTCGCTTCACTAAAAAAATCATTCGAACTAACCACGTTAAATGCAGGTCTGCGGTATGATCACAGAAATATCAGCACGGATGTTTTAATTCAGGATAGCCTTGAACTTTTCAACGCCTTTGAAAGAAACTATTCAAGTATTTCTGCTTCTGCCGGAATCACACACAAACTGAGTAAAAAGCTTGACTTAAAAGCAAATATTGGAAGAGGATTCAGGTCTCCGAATATTCCTGAATTGGCTTCCAACGGAATTCATGAAGGGACTCAACGCTATGAAGTCGGAAACAATAATTTAAAACCTGAAACTTCTTTGCAATTTGACTTTGGAATATCGTATGACAGTAAATCAATAGAGTTTAGCCTAAATTTATTTCTGAATAATATCGACAATTTTATTTATAGCAGGAACATAAACGAAGAACAAATCACCATCGATGGGATCAGCTACCCGCTCTATAGGTATGTGCAAGGTCAATCGACCTTGAAAGGGGGAGAATTTACACTCGATATTCATCCCATCAAAAACCTCCATTTCGAAAATAGTCTTTCATTCGTACATGGACAAAATGAGGCCATTGACGAACCCTTACCTTTTATTCCGCCTATGAAAGTGGTAAACGAGTTGAAGTATGAAATCCCAAGTAAAAGCAGCAAACGATTTCAAGATTCATATATAAAAATTGAACTCGTAAGTTCTTTAACCCAAAACAGATTAGATCTTTTTGAAACAAAGACGAAAGGATATAGCCTGATGAACGTTGGAATTGGATCAAATTTGAAAATATCCAAGCAAACGGCAGTTCTTTTTGCAAGAGTCAGTAATCTATTTAATACCTCATATTTTGACCACCTGAGCCGGTTAAAAGAAGTTGGAATAAATGGAACCGGGAGAAACCTTAGTATTGGACTCATGCTGCCCATTGGTATAAAATGAGTATGAACAGCAATTATGCAATAAAATCTGTTAAATTAATGACCATAGTAGCCTTGCATTTTGTAATTTCACCTCAGACTACAAAAACAACATATTGAAGGGGTACGGATACCTAAGTTTAATAAAACAGTACACAAATACCATAGGATCAAAGTGAGAATTGAAAACTATGAACATTAAAAATTGTTAATTCATAAATCCATTTAAGCAAAAAAACGAATAAACCACCTTATGAAACTTGCAAAATATTTTAGCTTATTATTCATCTCAGCGGCATCCATTCTTGTTGTATCCTGCAAAAAGGACAACAAATGTGAAGCAGGTAGTGGAGGAAGTCTGACGTTTGTAGCCCAGTTGAAACATCATGGCTCAGTTATTATTAATGATTCGATACGACCTGATACTGTATGGATCAAATACAATGCACAAGACTGGAGTGGGGCTCCAGCAGGTTCAGATGCTATGTTTATCGGAGAATACCCTGAAGATCACGTTCACATAGCCGGATTGAAATGTGGCGACTATTACTTTTATGCTTCAGGATGGGATGCTTCAATCTCAGAAGTTGTCAGAGGCGGACGTGCATATTCGACTGAACAGACGAGCGGTGAAATTCCAATCGACATTGCTGTAACCGAATAAATCAACTATAGCAACCGGTCTAAAAGAAAATTTTACAGATCAGAAATTATAACAATGAGAATTTTTCAGCCCGCGAAAATGATTGCGATCCTCACAATGCTTGTGATGACAATAAACGGTTGCAAGAAAAATTCTGATACTCCGCAAATCATTGAGGGTACCATCTCATTGGATGTTCAGGTAATGCACCATTCTTGGAATGTTCCAAACATTCCTCTTTACCTAAAGAAAAATGCTACTGAATTCCCGGGATATGATACCAGCATTTACGAACTAATGACTTATGCAGATAGTGACGGCAAAGCACTATTTGAAAAGTTGTACCCCGGAAAATACTACCTTTTTGCAAAAGGGTATGATTATTATTTTGGTGCAGATGTAATTGGCTCAACAGCGGTTAGTCTTACAAATCCCGCCTCTCCCAACGAACCTGTTCACATTACTCTAATGGTTAGCGAATGAGTATGAACAGAAACATTACATTTTTAGTTTTATTGTTCGTTCTGGTTAGTGTATCTTCATGTACTTATGAAAAAGAGGAGCAAATTCCCCAATCCAACTTCCCCCCTGCCATTGCTGACATTCTGGTAAAAAAGTGTGCAACTTCAGGCTGCCACAATAATCTCAGCAGAGGAAATGCAGGAGGTTTAGACTTCTCAACGTGGGATGTAATGTTTGATGGCGGAAGAAACGGCAGCAGCGTAATTCCTTTCAGCCCTCAATACAGTTATCTTTTATATTCGGTGAACACAGATTCCACATTAGGTCCCGTACTCAATCCGACCATGCCATACGAAAGCACTCCGCTAAGCAGAGAAGAATACAATACTTTGTACAATTGGATTCTAAGCGGAGCACCTAACAAAAACGGTTTTGTAAAATTTTCTGACAACCCTAATAGGAAAAAAGCATATATATGTATGCAAGGTTGCGATCAGGTTGCTGTTCTTGATGCTGATTCTAAAATTATCATGAGATACATCTCGGTTGGTGAAGATGACCTGGTCTATGAAGCACCGCATATGGTGCGAGTATCACCGGATGGGCAGTACTGGTATGTAGTATTTTACTCCGGACAAGTTATTCAAAAATTCAGAACCTCAGATGACACCTATGTCGGATCAGTAAACATTGGGCCCGCTGACTGGAATACTATAATCATTACTCCTGACTCTAAAAAAGGATTTGTCAGTGCAACTACAGCACAGCGAACTGCAATTATTAATTTAGAGACACTCACATTAGAAATAAATATTAGTCCTGAATACCCGCACGGAGGATTCATAACACCCGATGGACACTGGCTCTATCTTACCTCTCAATTAGGAAATTTTATAAACAAAGTTGACCTGACTGATCCATTCTATAATTTCGATGCGATTGTTATGCAACCCGGCGCAAGCAAGACCACCGCTTCAACGCTGGATCCGCACGAAATGATGCTTAGTCCGGACGGTTCACGATACTTTGTGAGTTGTCAAAAATCTAATGAAGTGAGAGTTCTGCAAACTTCAAATGATTCTTTACTTGCAGTCATTCCCGTCGGAGAAAAACCACAAGAATTTTCAGTTTCATTAACGCATCCCTATATTTTTGTTACGTGTACAGAAGCCTATATCGACCCGAATAAAAAGGGATCGGTATATACTTTGAATTATAATACAAACAGCGTGGTGAGTTCGGTATATACAGGATACCAGCCTCATGGTATTGCCGTTGATGATGATAAGGACTGTGTATTTGTTACCAACCTTAATGCAGATCAAAATGGCCCGGCGCCGCATCACTCTTCAGGTTGTGGCGGACGCAACGGGTATCTCACAGTCATTGACATGACTACCTTGCAACTTTTCAGGAAGGAGCTTTCGGATGGCAGTTCCTTTCAATATAAAAACGAACTGTTAAACTTCCCTTACTACGTAGACTATCGCAAATGAGTCAAGGTACGTTACATTCAATCATTCTGATCGATGATGAATGTGCAATGTGCAACAGGTTAATCAGGTTGGTTGCAGCTGCCGATTCAAAAGATCTATTTCGGATCACAGGTCTGGACTCCATACAAGGACTGGCTTTATTAGAAAATTATCACATCGACAATCCTGGCAAAGATCGACTGATTCTCCTTGAACAAAATGCAATCTACGAAGCTTCAGAAGCAATATGCAGAATCCTAAATCAGCTAAAATATTACTCCTGGCTGGGGACGTGCCTGCGGGTTCTCCCGGTAAAATTCAGAGATTCTGTCTATTATACAATTGCAAGAAATAGGTATAAGATTTTTGGCAAAGCGAAAAAATGTTCGACCGACGAAAAGTTTACAAAAAAAATATTGCGCTAATGATATGAAGGAGTAAGTTGAAGCTCACATTTTCCGTAGTCGATCACGGCTTTGTAACGATGAAGCAAATCACTTCCAAACACACCATCAATCGGTTCGAGTCCCAATTTTGAATAGGATTCATTTACATGTGTGAGATCCAGTAAAACTGCTTCAAAAGACTTTAAAAACAAATCACCAATTTTAAAATTTTTCAAATTGGTAGTATGAGTAACCATGGAATTTGTACCCAGTCCGGTAGAAAGTTTATCATGCTGTTCAAAGGACTGTTCAAGCGTAAACTTCCTAATCCTGTTTATATCAAAGACTGAACGTGAAGCACCGCTATCAATCAGCACGAGAGCATTCTTGCCGTCAATGTTTACATTAACTGTGAGGTGGAAACCATCCTCTTCAATGGCCACAAGTTTAATAGGAATGCGTACAACGCGCGATGCCATAGAAAAAAATTAAAAAAGGCATCCCGAAGAGAATGCCTTTCCATTTATAATAAATTAGATTACTTACTGGCAGCCTGAGACATGTTGTCCAATACCGACATCACTTCTCTAACAGCTTTTGCTGAATCAGTAAGAAGTTTTTTCTCTTCCGGATTGAGCTGCAACTCGATGATTTGTTCGATCCCTTTTCGTCCAAGCTTTACCGGAACGCCGAGATAAATATCTTTCAAACCATACTCACCGTTCAACCAGGCACAACAAGGGAATATTCTTTTTTGATCTTTAATAACTGCCTCAACCATCTGTGCTGCTGCCGCTCCCGGAGCATACCATGCAGAGGTACCCATCAGATTTACGAGTTCTCCACCACCCTTTTTTGTACGCTCAACAATGGCATCAAGCTTTTCGGTGGAAATTAATTCTGTCACCGGGATTCCTGCCACTGTAGTGTAACGAGGCAAAGGAACCATGGTATCACCATGACCACCCATCAGGACGGCCTGGATATCTTTAGGTGAAACATTCAGTGCCTCCGCAAGAAAAGCACGGTATCTGGCTGTATCAAGAATTCCTGCCATTCCAAAAACTCTTGATGAATCTATTTGAGCTGTCAGGTATGCACAATATGTCATTACATCAAGGGGGTTTGAAACCACAATGATGATGGTATTAGGAGAGTATTTGATGATGTTTTCAGTCACCGAACGCACAATGCCTGCATTAGTAGCGATAAGATCATCTCTTGACATGCCCGGCTTTCTCGGAAGCCCTGACGTGATCACAACAACGTCTGAATCTGCTGTACGACTATAATCATTGGTAGAACCAATCATTCTGGTGTCATAAAGATTAATCGGCGCTGTCTGCCAGATATCAAGCGACTTCCCTTCAGATACACCTTCTTTAATGTCGAGGAGTACCACTTCGTGAACAAATTCTTTACGTGCAATGACATCAGCACAAGTTGCACCCACATTTCCGGCTCCTACTACAGTGACTTTCATAATTAGATTTTTTATGGTTGTATTTGAATGAATGCGAAATTATAAACATGAATTAAAATATGAAAGCATTAATTTCAGTTTTGACTTTTTATCCAACAATTCATTGGAGAATCGCTCCCGAAGCCCCTGAATGGCTTATTCATGGCCATTAGCCAGTAAGAATGCAGCCGTTGGCATAGAATTTCAACAAAAAAAAACCGGAAATGTTCCCGGTTTTACAAATTGGAGACCATCAATTGCCTAATTCGGAGAGGAATTTAATTCTCATTAACCGGATATCTTCTAGGGTATAGTCATCTTCTCCCAGAGCCTTTAATGCTACACTGGCAGAATCAGTATCGGCAGATCTGAAATAATCAAAGACTTCCTGCTGTCGATCCTCATCAATTACCTCATTGATATAGTAATTCAAATCAATTCTGGTCCCTGAAGCTACTATAGTCTCAATCTCAGTCAATAATTCCTGAATATTTATCCCTTTAGCTTTCAACATATCTTTCAGCGATATTTTTCTGTCGATATTCTGAATAATATAGACTTTAAATACACTCTTATTTACGACCGATTTTACGACCAAATCAATTGGTCTGTCGATGTCATTTTCGTCTACATATTTTGAAATAAGCTCAATGAATGGCTTACCAAACTTGACGGCCTTCCCTCCTCCAACGCCACTGATGTTCTTCAACTCTTCCATGGTGATAGGATACTGAATGGCCATTTCTTCCAATGAAGGATCCTGGAAAACAACAAAAGGAGGAACATTATTTTGCTTGGCAATTTTTTTGCGAAGGTCCTTCAGCGATGCAAATAATTCAGGATCTGCCGGAGTTGAGCCTCCTCCAAATTCTTCGTCATCATCTGACTCTGCATCACTATAATCATTGTCTTCAACGACCATAAGCTTAGCAGGCTTTTTCAAAAATGCCTGACCTTTATCCGTCAGTTTAAGAGTGCCATATGTCTCAATATCTTTCGAAAGAAATCCGGCAAGTAATGCCTGTCTGACCATAGCCACCCAGAATTTAGGTTCCCGTTCGCCTCCTTCCCCAAAAACCTCAAGTTGATCATGGCCATGTAGCTTAACGGCATTTTCTGCCTTTCCCGTGATAACATTTACGATGTGCTCCATGGCAAATTTTTCCTTCACTGCCTGAACGGCTTCAAGAACAGCACAAATCTCATCCTGCCCATCGAAACTTTTCTTCGGATGAAGGCAATTATCGCAATGACCGCAATTATCTTCTGTATATACTTCTCCAAAATAGCTCAACAAAACTTTTCGTCGGCATACAGAAGTCTCCGCGAATCCCACGGTCTCCATGAGTAGCTGTTTGCCGACTTCCTGCTCGGCAACCGGCTTTCCTTTCATAAATTTTTCAAGCTTCTCAATATCCTTATAGCTGTAGAATGTGACACATTTACCTTCCCGTCCATCACGCCCGGAACGTCCCGTTTCCTGATAATAACCCTCCAAACTTTTTGGAATGTCATGATGTATTACGAACCGTACATCAGGTTTGTCGATTCCCATTCCAAAGGCGATTGTCGCAACGATGACATCGATCTCTTCCATTAGAAAATCGTCTTGCGTTCTTGCTCTTACAGCTGCCTCTAAACCCGCATGATAAGGCAAAGCTTTAATACCATTCGCAATGAGGAGATTGGCAATTTCTTCAACTTTCTTTCTGCTGAGACAATATATAATCCCTGATTTCCCGGTGTTTTGCTTGATAAACTTCACAATCTCCTTCGCTACTTCAACCTTTGGACGCACCTCATAATGCAGGTTTGCTCTGTTAAATGAAGCTTTAAAAACTGAGGCATCCATCATTCCTAAGTTCTTTTGAATGTCCAGCTGAACTTTAGGAGTTGCCGTTGCAGTAAGTGCTATAACCGGAACTTTCCCAATCGCCTCCATAATTGGTCGCAAACGACGATATTCAGGGCGAAAATCATGTCCCCATTCTGATATACAATGAGCTTCATCGATCGCAAAGAATGAAATATTGACATTCTTGAAAAACTCAACATTCTCCTCCTTTGTAAGCGATTCCGGGGCTACATATAAAATTTTGGTGCGCCCGGCCTTTATGTCTTCGCGCACAGTTGCAATCTCACCCTTATTGAGCGATGAATTAAGAAAATGTGCAACGCCATTTACACTGCTGAAGCCACGCATGGCATCCACCTGATTTTTCATCAAAGCAATTAACGGAGATACGACAATTGCCGTACCTTCGAGAATTAATGATGGAAGCTGGTAGCACATAGACTTACCACCTCCGGTTGGCATAATGACGAAAGTATCATTGCCAGCCAATAGATTTGTAATAATTTCTTCCTGTTTCCCTTTGAATTTGTCGAACCCAAAATACTTTTGCAGATAGGTTTTCAAAGGCTTTTCAGCCACTAACATTGTAATGTATTTAATTTGAATGTGATATAATGTACGAATAAATTCTGAATCCCCCCCGAAAAAAATGATTCGAGACTAAAATTAAATAATTTTGCCGAACCAGGAAATGTTAAACGAAACATTCCTCAAAAAATTTTCAACCATTGAAGACAGCAGCACAGATTAAGAAATTAGCAATAAGGACGCTGGAGATTGAGTCTCAAGCCATTGCCAAGCTCAAGAAAACAATTGATGAACAATTCGTGGCTTGCGTAAATTTATTGCTAAAATCTAAAGGTCGAATAATTGTGACCGGTATTGGTAAAAGCGCCATCATCGGGCAAAAAATCGTTGCCACTTTGAATTCGACCGGAAGCCCTTCTATATTTATGCACGCAGCTGATGCGATTCATGGAGATTTGGGAATAATACAAAAGGATGACGTACTCATGTGTATTTCAAAGAGCGGTGATACCCCGGAGATTAAAGTATTGATACCACTATTGAAGAGCTGGGGAAATAAATTGATTGGAATTGTTGGAAACACGAATTCATATCTCGCAAAGCATTGTGATTTGATGTTAGATACAAGTGTCACAGAGGAAGCCTGTCCTAACAATCTTGCACCCACTAGTTCAACAGCTGCTCAAATGGCAATGGGTGATGCAATTGCTGTATGTCTCTTAGACCTGCGAGGTTTTTCGGCCAAAGATTTCGCGATGTACCATCCGGGGGGATCTTTAGGAAAAAAACTTTATTTGAAAGTCAAAGATATCTATCCTAATAATGCCGCTCCTGAAGTAAAGCCGGAGGACGATATTAAAAAAGTTATTGTCGAAATTTCATCAAACCGACTTGGCGCAGCTGCAGTTGTGAGCAAAGGCAAAATATTAGGTATCGTCACAGACGGAGATTTACGAAGAATGCTTCTCACAAAAAAATCGCTGGAAGGAATCAAGGCCAAAAATATTATGAATCCTAATCCGAAATGTAGCGACAAAGAGACCATGGCTGTTGATGCATTAAATCTCATGAAAGAACATAATATTTCACAACTGCTGATTACAGAAAAAGGAAAATACCTTGGTATGATCCACCTTCATGATTTAATTCGCGAAGGAATAATCTAAGGCCCTGAAGAGTAGCTATTCGACTGACATCAAAAGAAGCACCCACATCAGCTACTTAAATTATCTCCCGGCTGTTGTTAACTCAATTTTTCTCAAGCTGATAATGCAATCTCAGTTCAGCACATTCCCTTATATTTACAAGCTCTATGGGTATATTTAATTCTTCAAACAATCTCAAAGGAGAGATGTCATTCCTTGGGCATCTGGAAGCATTGCGCTGGCATCTTGTTCGTGCAGTTGCAGTTGTGATGGTCTTAGCCATTACATTCTTCTTCTTCAAAGAATTTCTTTTTGACGGAATACTCTTAGCACCAAAGAATCCAAATTTCTTTACTTACAGAATTCTTTGTCAGCTTTCTGAATACCTGAACATGGGTGATGATCTTTGTATCAGGGAAATCCCTTTCACTCTGATCAGCACGGATTTAAGCGCTCAATTTACTACACATATGTGGGTAGCATTTATTGCAGGACTTGTGTGTGGATTTCCCTATGTAGTCTGGGAATTATGGAGTTTCGTGAAGCCGGCTTTACATCAAAAGGAGCAAAAATATGCAAGAGGAATAGTTTTCTATACATCCTTTCTGTTCTTAACAGGAGTACTGTTTGGATATTATGTGATTACACCCATGACCGTTAATTTTCTTGGAAGCTATCAGGTTAGCGCTGAAGTAAAAAATACCATTTCACTCGATTCGTTTATTTCCACGGTCACAACCATGACCTTGATTTCAGGAATTATTTTTGAACTACCAATTCTTGTATATTTCCTTACTAAAATTGGGATACTTACACCTTCGTTCATGCGAACATACAGAAGACATGCGGTGGTGGTCATTCTGGTTGTTGCGGCCATCATCACACCGACATCCGACGCTACCACACTCGTTCTTGTCGCGCTTCCTTTGTATGTTTTATATGAAATCAGCATTTTCGTAAGTGCCTATGTGGTGAAAAAATCACCTGAAGAAATCTGATAAAAAAAAGACGATGAGCGACCAAATCACTGAATTCAATGAGTACCGGTCAAAAATGAATGAACGCATTCTAGGTGCTGACAATCTCGTTCTGAAAAGATTGTTCAATCTTGATACTAACACGTATTCAGAAGGTGCTTTGTCCGTGCAAACTAAAGAAATGCTTGGGCTGGTTGCTTCCATGGTTCTTCGCTGCGATGATTGCATCAAGTACCATATTGAGCGTTGCCATAAGGAAGGAGTCAAGGAAAAAGAACTTTTTGAAATATTTGCTGTTGCCAATATAGTTGGCGGAACTATCGTTATTCCTCACCTACGTCGTGCTGTAGAATTCTGGGATCAACTGCAGGCAAGAAAATAGGTTCGAAAAAAATAAGAATTAATCCACTGAATGCTAAAACACGTTTACGACTATTTCAAAATCATTCTGGTTCTTTTATTTTGCGCAGGAACTCAGGCTCAGGCACAGATAACCAGAGTTTTCGGAAAAGTATTTGATCCGCTCACCAATGAACCGGTAGCATTTGCTTCCGTTCTTTTTACCGGTACAGGTGTAGGAGTAACTTCGGATATAGACGGAAAATATTCTCTAGAAACTACATTGGTAGTCGACAGCATCCGTGCATCTTTCGTAGGATATCTTCCCGCAAGCATGAAAGTTACAAGGGGAAGAACTCAGGAAATCAACTTTGCTTTGCGCGTAAATAAATTTGATCTGGCTGAAGTTGAAATTAAAGCCGGAGAAAACCCTGCACTCATTTTGTTGAGAAAGGTTATTGATCATAAACCCGATAATGACCGGGAAAAGCTGAATGCTTTTCAGTATGAATCCTACAATAAACTGGAATTCGATATAAACAACATCACCGAAAAATTCAAAAAGAAAAGGTTGTTCAAACCCTTCAATTTTATTTTCGATTACATGGATACCACGGCAAGCAATAAAAAGCCTTACCTGCCTGTGTTTATTACAGAGACTGTATCAGAAGTATATTTTCAACGTAACCCGAAGCTGAAGAAAGAAGTCATAAAAGGCAGCAAGGTATCAGGGGTGGAGAATGCAACCGTAACACAATATTTGGGCGACCTTTATTCCAACATCAATATATACGACAACTATATCTATCTGTTTGGAAAAGGATTTGTGAGTCCGATTGCAGGGATATCTCAAATGTACTATAAGTACATGTTGATGGACAGTGCATTTATTGGCAGTAAGTGGTGTTATAAGGTGACATTTCATCCAAGACGAAAACAAGAATTGACTTTCAATGGAGAGATCTGGATACATGACAGCACTTTTGCTATTCGGAAACTTAACATGAGAATTACGACTGATGCAAATATTAATTTCATTGAAGATTTGGCAATCGTTCAGGATTATGAATTTGTGAATGAAATCCAATGGATGTTGGAACGCGAAGTGCTTGTTGTAAATCTTGCAGCAACGGAAACCAAATCAAAACAAACCACCGGTTTTATCGGACGAAAGACGACTTATTACAGAGATTTTGTGTTAAACAAACCTATGGGTGATAAATTTTTCAGTGGATCGGAAATCGAAATGAAGGATGAAGCGATGCATCACAGTGCTGCTTATTGGGACAGCACACGAGCTGAAAGCCTGAGTGAAAGTGAGCGGAAGATTTATTCGATGATCGACACCATTAAAAGTATTCCGGCATATAAACGATATGCCAATGCAGTCAAGATCCTTGCTACAGGTTATACGGAAACAGGATTGTTTGAAATCGGGCCTTTATACAGCTTTATAAGTACAAATACCGTTGAAGGATTAAGGCTTCGGTTTGGCGGACAAACAAGTAATAATTTCAGTACACGACTTGTATTGAGTGGCTATGGTGCATATGGCTTTAAGGATGAAAAGTTTAAATATGGTGGAACGGCCAGGTTTTTCACAAGTAAGAGACCAAGACAATACTTTGGATTCGAGTATAAAAATGATATTGAACAACTCGGTAAAAGCGCCAATGCTTTTATTGATGATAATATTTTTGCCACTCTCCTGAGACGCTCTCCAAGCGACAAACTCAATGATGTCGCGCAGGAAAAATTATATTTTGAACACGAATGGGTAGAGGGTTTTTCGAACCGGATAACCCTTCTTCATAGTGAATACAGTCCCAGAGGCAAACTCGATTATACTTATTTCAGAAATGATGGAAGATCCGACTCGTCCAACTTTCTGAATAACTCCGAATTATCCTTCCATGTACGCTTTGCTTACAAAGAAAGATTTGTCAGCGGAAAGGTTGACAGAATATCACTCGGAAGTTCTTATCCCATTGTAAACATTTTGTACTCACGAGGAATTAAAGACATACTCCAAAGCACCTTTGAATACGATAAACTTTTGATAAGGCTGGAAGACTATTTATATCTCGGCAACTTCGGATTATTCAGCATCAGGGTTGAAGCAGGGAAGATATTTCAATCCTTGCCTTATCCCCTGTTGTTTATTCATCCGGGAAATAATTCCTTCGTTTATGATAAAACCGCATTCAATCTGATGAATTATTACGAATTCGTGAGTGATCAATACTTGAGTGTAAAAGCTGAGCAGCACTTTGGCGGAGTTTTTTTAGATCGTATTCCTGCACTGAGAAAACTGAAATGGCGAGAAGTGGCCAGCTTTAGCGCCGTTAGTGGAAGATTATCTAATAAAAACAGAGCACTTTTAGCCAATCCGGATGTATTCTCTGATCTTTCGAATAAACCTTATCTTGAAGCTGGAATAGGCATCGAGAACATATTTAAGATTCTCCGCATCGATAATATTTGGCGACTTTCGTATCTGGATCGTCCGGACATAGCAAAGGTGGCAATCCTTGGAACCATCTCCATCAGCTTCTGATTTGCTCGAAGGGATTTGATTCCGCATCTTTGCATTCTTAAAATTAGTAGCTTGGATTATTGTTTTTGTATTTCGCTTATTATTCTATAAATCAATTAAATATACACCATCATCTAATTATTTTTATCTAAGAGTTTTACCATTCAGAATTCTCCACATTTCGATATGATAGTACTACGATCAGAAAATCTTGTTAAGCGTTATAAGCACAGAACTGTAGTGGATCATGTTTCAATCCAGGTGCAACAGGGTGAGATAGTAGGTTTATTAGGACCTAACGGTGCAGGAAAGACAACCTCGTTCTATATGATTGTCGGTCTTATTAAACCAAACGAGGGTGCCATTTATCTTGACGACAAGGAAATTACCCAGGTTCCTATGTATAAACGAGCACAGTTGGGGATTGGATATTTGGCTCAGGAGGCCTCGGTATTCCGCAAATTGAGTGTAGAAGATAATATCAAAGCAGTTCTGGAGATGACAAAACTTAGCAAGCCGGAACAACACAAAAAACTTGAGTCTCTGCTTGACGAATTTGGTTTGCAACGCATTCGCAAAAGCCGCGGCGATCTATTATCAGGAGGAGAAAGGAGAAGAACTGAGATTGCCCGTGCCCTCGCAGTTGATCCAAAATTCATTTTGCTGGATGAACCCTTCGCAGGTGTGGATCCGATTGCAGTAGAGGACATACAGGGCATCGTCTCACTTTTAAAAGAGCGTAATATCGGAGTGCTTATAACAGATCACAATGTCCATGAAACTCTCACCATTACAGACCGCGCTTACCTCCTATTCGAAGGCAGAATACTTAAGGCAGGAACGGCTGAAGAGCTGGCTGCAGACGAGCAAGTCAGAAAAGTATATTTAGGACAAAACTTCGAACTTCGCAGATAAATTACTCAGTTTTCATTTATACTAAACTGGTAGCTCTCCATGACCGGATTCGAGAGCAATTTTTTACATGCCTCATCAACTTTCTTAGAAGCTTCCTCTTTGCTGGCGGCTTCGATCTCCAGGGTTATGTGTTTCCCGATACGTATGTTATCAACTGAACTAAGACCCATATTTTTTAGGCCGTGACCTACAGCCTTTCCTTGCGGATCCAAAAGTGCCTTGAGTGGCATAACGTCGATTTCTGCAGTAAACTTTGTCATCTTTTTATCAATTAATCTTTCGGTTCAAAGTTAAGGATTTTCAACGCTCACCGACAAGCTAGAACAAATCAATCATGTAACAATTCATCAAGCACAATCCAACCGTGACCAAGCTCAGGATGCAGGATTAGCCCTAGCTTTGATAAATGACAAGACAAAATACAAAGTAAAAATGAGAGGGATTGCTGCCCATTTCAGAATTGGTAATAAAATTGCGCATGAAGATAACAAGAGGTACTGATAAAAATTTTCCTTGAAGGATAAGTTTTTAAATTTTAACGCAAACAAAGGGATTTCCGATACCAATAAAAAGGACAATATCCCGGTCAGAATTAAAAGAAAGAAGGGGTTTAATAAAAGCAGTCCGTCAGCATGATCACTCTGCATTATAATCAAGGGCAATGAGACAATGAGCAAAGTATTTGCGGGCGTAGGCAATCCGATAAATGAGGATGTCTGTCTTGTATCTAAATTAAATTTAGCAAGACGCAATGCAGAAAATACTGTCAGGATAAAAGGGGCAAATTGGATCAGCCTTAATACGGAATGCGGTACTGGCCAGGACATAAAATCTGACTGCTGAAATAATTTGAACATGATTGCACCAGGGATAAAACCAAAACTGATCATATCTGCCAGTGAGTCCAATTCTTTGCCAAAAGGAGAAAACAAATTCATCATTCTGGCTGTCAATCCATCAAGCAGATCAAAAAAAGCAGCGATAAATATCAGGTAAGCAGCCCAATCAAGATGATTTCGAAAAACCATTACCACAGCAATGCAACCTGTAAACAGATTCAGACAAGTGAATAAATTAGGTAAATGTTTCTTCATGTCATGACTAATTTGTCCAAAAGTACTTTTTCCTTTGAACTTCCAAACCCGAATTACATCTTAGGTTAAAAATGTAAGATTAATGAGATTTTAAGGGTGTTTTTTACACCCGCAAGGTCGTATCTTTTACTATAGGAAAGTGTATAACTATAGATAAAAAAATTAAAAAAAAACAGAGGCGGCAAACCCTATCAGATTGTAATTGTTAACTTTACAAAAAGATAGCACCTAAAATAAAATGCCCTTGAATTCGTTCACTGTGCTTCTCCCTTAATGACAAAATCAAAGATGAGCTTTAAAAATACTCTCCTCCTCTGTAGCGCTTTGCTGATGTGCCATTCGGCATTTTCTCAGGCACCCAAATACAGTAATGAATTCCTCTCGATCGGTGTCGGAGGAAGAGCCATGGGCATGAGTGGTGCTGTCGTTGCCAGCGTAAATGACGCAACTTCCACAGCTTGGAACCCTGCAGGTCTTACACGTTTAGAAGGTGATATGCAAATCGCGGTCATGCACACTGAGCTTTTCGCAGGGATCTCAAAATTCGACTATGCTTCTCTGGTTACTAAGATAGATACCAGTCGAAGCCTTGGTTTTTCTATCGTTCGATTTGCAACGGATGATATTCCAAACACCCTCGATCTTATTGACGCTTCAGGAGTAATCGATTATTCTAAAATAAAATCATTCTCTATAGCCGACTATGCCTTCCTACTCTCCTACTCCAAAGTCTCCAAAGTTCCCGGTTTGAGATACGGCGGAAATGTGAAGGTGATTTATCGCAAAGCAGGTGAATTCGGAAAAGCATGGGGCTTCGGATTTGACCTCGGAACCCAATATCAAACCGGAAAATGGCAATTGGGATTGATGGCGAAAGATGTCACTTCCACATTTAATGCCTGGAGTTACAATACAGAATTACTTGAGCCAACTTTTACCAAGACAAATAATGAAATTCCTAAGAACACAACTGAAATCACTTTGCCTAAGTTGATTATCGGTGCCGGACATAAAAGCAATATTACCAAAAAGGTAACAGCACTTCTAGAAGTAAATTTTGATGTGTCTTTCGATGGAAAAAGAAATGTATTAGTCAGCGGCGATCCTGTAAGCATTGATCCACACATCGGACTCGAAATTGGGTATGCCGATTTTATTTTCCTTCGTGGCGGAATATTAAATATCCAACAAATCAAAGAACAGAACGGAGGAACCTCAACCATTGTCCAACCAAATATGGGAGTTGGGGTAAAACTTGGAAGACTGACTATTGAATACGCCTTAGCAAACATTGGAAGCAATGAGACACCGTATTCAAATGTATTTTCATTAAAGCTCGATATCAATAAACGTAAATAAGCCCACTCAGACGATTTCAAAAAGGAAATCATCAATGCCATATAAATGAAAAAACTCTACTCTCTTTTTCTGATCTTATTTGTTCCATTCCTGGCATTTACTCAGGATTATGGAAACAATTGGATCAATTATAACCAACAGTACTTTAAAGTGAAAGTCTGGCAGGAAGGAATTTACAGAATCAACAGACAAAGTTTATTGTTTGCAGGTATACCCGTAAGTTCAGTTGATCCAAGGAAAATTCAAGTATATCGTGATGGACAGGAACAATACATTTATCTTGAAGGAGAATCAGACGGAATTTTTGATCCAAATGATTTTATTGAATTCTATGCGACTAAAAATGACGGCTCATTAGATAAAAAGCTTTATGCTGATTCATTAAAGCACGCTAATCCGAATTACAGTCTTTGCACAGATACAGCAATCTACTTTATAACCTGGGGTACAGTTCAAAATGGGAAGCGACTGACAGTTCAAAACAACACGAACTTTGCCTCCTACGCTCCTGCCGGTTATTTTACCAAAGAAACCTATATTGAACAAACAAGCGGATACAACAGAGGAATAGATGATAAGTCCATCGAATATGTAGAAAGTGAAGGATGGAGCGGAGTGTTTGGAAATTATTCGGGAGGACATTATCCCTTAACCATCACAGCTAATACATCCAACATCAATGTTAGTGGGCCGAACATGGAAATCCGGACGGCAGTTGGAGGGGTGAATAACAATCCGCATAATATTAATATTTCATTCCCGGGGACGAATTTTTCTGATGTAAACTTTGTCCAGGAATTGAAAAAATACACCTGGTCAGTTTCACCTGCAACTTTTACCAGTGCCAGCACAAATTTTGTTTATGACGTAAGCACTTCGGTTGGCACGTCTGACTATAGCTCATTCTACTGGCTGTCTGTAAAGTATCCACATACATACAATCTCGAAAATGCATCCTCATTTACCATGTATGTTCAGGATGACATTTCCGGTAAAACACGAATGGACATCAGTAATTTTAATGGGGGAACCACTCCTATTCTCTATGATCTCACCAATCACAAAAGAATTTCTGTAATTGGGAACGGAACCATTTATCAGGCGCTTGTTGACAATGACGGAAGCATTGAGCCAAAAAAATGTTTTTTGAGTTCAGAAAACCAAATTCAATCCTTGAACACCATTACCGGAATAAATTATGTTTCCAATAACTTCGGATATTTTAACAATTATTTACAGAGTTCAAATATTCGTGATTCGGCGTTCATCATCATTTCAAACAAAGCTATATGGAGCCAGGCTCTGGCTTATAAAGCACATCGTGATATAACAACAGGTGGAAAAGCAGTTCTTTGTGATATAGACGAACTATACGATCAGTTTGTTTATGGTGTTCAAAAACATCCTTTGTCCATTAAAAACTTTAGTCGTTTCTTATTGGATAATTGGACCAGTGTAACAGCCCCTCAACATCTTTTCTTATTGGGTAAGTCAATAAGTCCTGCAGATTTCAGGCAGAACCCTGCATTGTTCGCTGCATGTCTTGTCCCTTCTTACGGAGTACCGACATCTGATTTGTTATTAGTCTCAGGTATCAACGGATCATTGTTCGAACCGGTAATTCCGGTAGGAAGACTTAGTGCCGAAAGCAGTTCGGATGTTTCTAATTATCTTCAAAAAGTTG
>Ga0154020_10003788_pt1 | contig 18114 bp, 15 predicted proteins | sample Klosneuvirus_201_FD_109709 | JGI IMG/M metagenome (GOLD analysis project Ga0154020, IMG submission 109709) | Active sludge microbial communities from wastewater, Klosterneuburg, Austria - Klosneuvirus_20160825_MG | ecosystem: Engineered > WWTP > Aerobic digester > Activated sludge | place... | reverse complement strand
AGGCCGACAAACGACGACGACACCAAGCGGCTCCGCTGGGCCACACCCCGCGCTTCGGGGTCGGTATTGCCTGCTCCGGCGGCCAGTGTGGCCATGAGTCCGGCATGCACCGTCTGTCCTGTGGCCGATTTTCCGGTGAGCAACACGCGGCCTTTGAGGTCGGCATCGGTGGAATCGAAACGAAATTCCTTGATGGAAATGGTGGTTCCGCTGCCGTTGAGTCCGGGTTGGCGGGCATGTACGAAGCGGATGGTATTGGCAAACAGGTTATGGCCGGGCACGGCGCGCTCTTCTCTGCCTGTGGTGTGCCCCAGGTCGGCAAACAGCACTTCCGGCAGGGGCAGGATTTTTTCCAGCAAAACAGCGCGCGGGCAAACCAGCACGGCAATACCGGCGGGGGGGTACGTGTGCAGCACGGCGGTTTGGGGCGCTACCTCGGCTAACCGACGCTCGAAGGCGGGCAGGTCGCTCGCCACCACCACGAAACGTTCCGGTTCCGCGCTGCGGTATTCGGTTTGGAGGGCAGGGGAGCATTTGGCGTGGTGCGGGGGTTGGGCGCTCAGGGTGGAAGAAAGGAAGTATAGCAAAAGGGTTAAGAGGTCTCTGGAAGGAGAATATCTTTTCATTCGTCAATGAGCAAGAGGTACAGTTGGTCAATTCTCAGCAAAGCACTGACCGGGGAGGTATCACTAACTACAATCACCTTTGCCGCAGTTTTTGTAAGGTTGCCAAGTCTGCTTCTAAGTCTTCAGGGGTAAAGCCAGTTGGCACTTTTCGATCGAACAGCAATTTTTCAAATTCGAAGTACTCCATCCGTGCCAGTTTGCGGGCTTGCCCAAATGAAAGTATACCTTTTTCATAAAGGGCTACGGCTATTTCGATTTCCAGTTCGCGTTCGTTCAGTTTGGTGCTTTGCACGATTTCATCTGAAATAACTAACATGATACGTTGATTTTGCCCCAAATATAAGGGAAATGACTCCAAGCGTTTTGCATTTTTTCCACCGACGGATTTTTTTCGGACAAAGTTAACCCCTTCTCCCAACGCCAAAATGCCTGCGAATCGTCTCTTCCCACAAATCCTGTGATCCCCTCAAAATTTGAAAAAACAAAAACCCGATAAAACTGTCTTAGGAACGGCCATCTTTCCCGCCGGTTTTTCTCAAATCGCTCTATTTTCGCCCTCCTTTTTTAAATCGCGACGCTTCTATGACCACATACGCCATATCCAAGCCTGCCTTCACTACGGTTTCCGGCGACCCGATACACACCCAAATGCACACCCTCGGCAACGGCCTGCGCCTGTTCCTGTCCGTCAACAGGGACGAGCCGCGCGTGTACACCGAGATTGCCGTACGTGCCGGCTCCAAACACGACCCAGCCGACACTACCGGCCTGGCCCACTACTTCGAACACATGATGTTCAAGGGTACCGACCGACTCGGCAGCCTCGACTGGCCTAAGGAGAAGGTCCTGCTGGATCAGATCGAACAACTTTTCGAAGAACACCGGCGCGAAACAGATTTGGCAAAAAAAAAGGCGCTCTATGCCGAAATTGACCGCCTTTCGTTCGAAGCGGCCAAACACGTGGCGGCCAACGAGTACGATAAACTCCTGAGCGCCATCGGTGCAAAAGGCACCAACGCCTACACCTGGGTGGAACAAACCGTGTACGTGAACGACATCCCGGCCAACGAACTGGAGCGCTGGTTCGCCCTCGAAAGCGAGCGCTTTCGCCGCCCCATCCTGCGCCTGTTCCACACCGAACTGGAAACGGTGTTCGAAGAGTACAACATCAGTCAGGACCGCGATTTCCGCAAAACCCTCAAGGCCCTTCAGGAAACACTGACCCCCACCCACCCCTACGGCACCCAAACCACGCTGGGCCGGGGCGAAGACCTGAAAAACCCGTCGCAGACCAATATCTACCGCTTCTTCGACAAATACTACGTGCCCAACAACATGGCCATCGTGCTGTGCGGCGACTTCGATCCCGAACAGGCCGTGTCGCTGGCCGAGCGACATTTTGGTCATTTCCGACCCAAACCGCTTCCGCCTTTTCAGGTAGAACCCCAACCCGAACTACAACAACGCGTCCGCCGCGATGTGCACGGCCAGGAAGCCCCCTGGGTGGAAATGGGCTGGCGTTTTCCAGGCGCCGGTTCCCAAGAGGCCGTGCTGCTCCCGCTGATCGCGGGCATGTTGCACAACTACCAGGCCGGCTTGTTCGACCTGAACCTGCTGCAGGGCCAGCAAGTGCTGGAGGCATACGCCTACGCGCAGGTGCATGAGGACTACAGCCGCTTAGTCGTGTACGGCAAACCCCGCGAAGGCCAATCGCTGGAAGACGTGGAAAAACTGCTCGAACAGCAGGTCGAAAACCTGCGCCGGGGCGATTTCGAGGATTGGCTGCCCGGCGCCGTCGTCAAGGACCTGAAACTGTCGGAAATCAAAGGGTTCGAAAAGAACCAGGGCCGCGCAGCCGCCCTCACATCTGCGTATTTGCATGGAGTGGATTGGGCCGACATCGTGCGGCGCTGGCAAACACTCGACCGTATGTCCAGCGCCGACGTAGCCGCTTTTGCCCAGCAACATCTGCGCCCCGACAACTATGCCGTCGTGTACAAACACCACGGCGACGACCCCTCGGTGATGAAGGTGGAAAAACCGCAGATCACGCCGGTGGAACTGAACCGAACCGACATATCGGACTTCGGAAAGGCGTTTCTGGAGCAAACGACGGAAGACATCGAACCGGAATTTCTCGATTTCAAAAATACCATCAAGTCCGCCCGCCTCGCGCCCAACCTGAGCATGAAGGTCGTGCGCCAACCCGACAGCCGCCTGTTCCGCCTGTACTACATATTTGATATGGGCAAAGTGAACGACCCGCGCCTGTCTGCCGCCACATCCTACCTGTCGTTCCTCGGCACCGGCAAGTACAGCCCCCAACAGATGCACCAGGCGTTTTACCGCGTCGGTGTACATTTCTCCGCCAACTGCCAGAACGAACGGACCTACCTGACCCTCAGCGGTCTGGACGACTCCCTCGAAGCGGGCATCGAACTGATGGAACACTTTCTTACCAACCTTCAACCCAACCCCGAAGCACTGGAAAACCTCAAGTCGGACATGCTCCTGCGCCGGGAAAACAACAAAAAAGACAAACATACCATCCTCAACAAGGCGCTGTTCCACTACGGCAAGTACGGCAAACGCAACCCGTACACCGACAAGTTGTCCAAGGCGGAAATACTGGCCCTGCGTGCCGAGGACTTAACCAATTTGCTGCGCGAACTGCCCACGTACCGGCACGAAGTTTTTTACACGGGCCGACGTGGTGTCCGCCAAATGACCGGTATGCTGAAAAAACACCACCAGGTTGCCGAAACTCTGCGCCCTGTTCCGCCCGCCCGGAAGTACGCCGAATTCCGCCAACGCAAGGACAAGGTGTACTTCGTGCATTTCCCGATGGTGCAAACGGAGCTGCTGTTGCTGTCCAAAGGCACTCCGAAGTTCAATCTCGAGGAAATGATTTTTTCCGAATGGCACAACCAGTATTTCGGGCATGGCCTTTCGTCTATTGTGTTTCAGGAGATCCGCGAATCCAAAGCGCTTGCTTACTCTACATACGCCTATTTTGCCAACCCAACCAAGCGCAACCGCGCCCACTACCTGCAAGCGTACATCGGCACGCAACCCGACAAGTTACGCGATGCCGTGGAGGCGTTTCAGACTATTTTGAACGACATGCCCGTATCGCTGTCGCAAATGGAACATGCCCGCCAAAGCGTGCTCAAGCAGATCGCCGTGGAGCGTGTCCGCAATGCCGACATCTACTGGAACTGGCGCTCCGTCCGGGATCGGGGATTCAAGCACGACCTGCGACAGGACACCTTCTCGGCCATCCAGCAGGCTACCCCCGAGGACCTGATCCGGTTTCACGAACAGCACATCAAAGGGCGCCGCTACCACTGGCTTGTGCTTGGCGATGAGAAACACGTTGACCTGAAATACCTGCGCACCATTGGCAAGGTGGAAAAACTGACGCTGAAGGACGTTTTTGGGTATTAACGGTTCGCCGCCTTTCCGTTTCTTTGCCCCCCGTAAAAAAAACAACTACCGCGTATGAAAAAAGTATTGCTCCTGATCCCGTTTCTGTTCGGCCTTGTCCTGTCCCCGAGCGCTATGGCCCAGAAAAAACTTAAGGCCGCGTTCACGACGCCTGCCGACAAACTTGTTGCCCCGGCAACGGTGACCTTCACCAATATATCCATGAATGCCGAAGCGTACGAGTGGGATTTTGGCGACAGCACGGCGGTTTCCACCGAAGCCGCCCCGGTGCACGCCTACAAGCACTCCGGCAATTACACCGTCACACTTAAGGCCCGCAAGGGCAAAAAAATCAGCACAGCCAAACAAATGATCCAGGTAACTGCACCCGAGCGCTGCCTCGTGGAAATCGAAACCGAATTCGGCACGATGCTCGCCGAACTGTACCCCAGCACCCCCAAGCACCGCGACAACTTTCTCAAACTCGCCGACGAAGGGTTCTACGACGACCTGCTTTTCCACCGCGTCATCAACGGATTTATGATCCAGGGGGGTGATCCGCAGTCGCGCGCTGCCGCTGCCGGCCAAATGCTCGGCATGGGCGGCCCCAGCTATCAGGTGCCCGCCGAGTTTGTGGACGAACTGGTACACGTCAAGGGCGCCATAGCCGCCGCACGCACCAACAACCCGGAGAAAAAATCCAGCGGCTCACAATTTTACATTGTGCACGGGTCACCCGTTCAGGAAGGCACCCTCAACCAGGTCGAAGCCATGCGCAACTTCCGCTACACCCCCGAACAGCGCAAAGCATACCTCGAAAACGGCGGCACCCCACACCTCGACCGCGAGTACACCGTGTATGGCCGGGTCATCGAAGGACTGGAGATCATTGACAAAATCGCCGCCGTAGAAACCGGTCAGGGAGACCGTCCAAAAAAGGATGTGAAAATGAAAGTCCGGGTAATTCGGTGAATTGGTTAGAAGGTTTGAAGGTTTCTGGTTAGAATGTTTGAAGGTTTCTGGTTCGTAATACGCTCTAACCAGAAACCTTCAAACCAGAAACCTTCAAACCAGAAACCTTCAAACCAGAAACCTTCAAACCTTCTAACCAGAAAAACAATCTGCGTAACCGCACCACATACCTCCTGGTCGCACTGGCGCTCGTACTCCTGTTGGCGACACTTTACTTGTTCAGGCAAGTGGAAGGCAGCCGGTTTGACTGGCGCGATTCGTGGGCGGAAACAGCCTACAGCGAGTCGAGCAACCAGCCCTACGGTACGCAGGTGCTGCACCGCCTGCTGGAGGGTTACTTCCCTTCCAAGAAACTGGCGGATATCAAAGAAAACCTGGTCAAGGAACTCCCGCTCGATTCTGCAAAGCGGCATAGTTATGTGTTCGTCGGCGAAGGGATGTTCCTTGATTCCGCCGGTACGGAACACCTGCTGGAGTTTGTAGCCTTGGGTAATACTGCGCTGCTGTCCAGCAAGACCATTCCGTTCGACCTGATGTTTCACCTGTACTTCGAGGAGTGCGCCGACGCGGAGTGGAGCGACTATGCCAAGCACACATACACCGAAGTACAGGCATCGCTCTCGGCGCCATGGTTCGGGCCGCCTGTTCCACTGCACTATGCACGGCAAAATGTACCGGACAGCTATGCCTGGAGCTACATCGAATCGGAATTTTTTTGTGATTCGTTGCCTCAGCGTCCGCTCGGCCTTCTGGACGATTCCCTCGTTAATTTTGCTGTATTCCCGTATGGCAAGGGACGTTTTTTGCTGCACACCACGCCAATTGCGTTTTCCAACTACCACCTGTTGCGGGATTCCTCGCGCCGGTACGCTGAGGGCGTGCTTGCCCACCTGCCTGAGGGCGACATCCACTGGGATGCCTACAGCCGGGTGCCGGAAGACGTAGCACGCCGCCGCAATACCGGCGACGGACGCGGGCTGCCCACAGAGCATCCACTGGCGTATGTGCTGAAACAACCGCCCCTGGCCTGGGCCTGGTACCTCGTGATGGCCCTGACTGCCGTCTACCTCATCTTTCGGGCAAAACGCCGGCAACGCATCATTCCCGTTTTGGGCAAAAACGAAAACTCCTCGTACGAATTCATCAGCACCATTGCCAACCTCCATTTTCGCGAAAAAAACTACCGCTACCTGTGCGTGCAGACGATGCGGCTCTTCCTTGCCCACATCCGCGAACGCTATGGATTGGTGGCCCAACTGGATGCAGACACCCAAAAGCCTCGCTTTGATGCTCATTTTGAACACCGCCTCGCCCAATTGTCGGGCGTACCGCTCCAACAGGTGCATGACATTTTCACCCAGTACACCGCCACTGTGCAGTACGAACCTACCGAAGACATGATGGTGCGCCTGCACCGGGCGGTGGAGGTATTCTGGAAGCGCAGTGCCGCTACTGCAGCCGACAGCGGCGCCTGACGCCTCCCCCACCCTACGGTACTTTCTTGATTTTCAGGATAAAAGACAATTGTTTTTCGAAAATAAACCAAGGGCCAAAGACCGCCCAAGGCCTGAAAAAAAAACATGGTTGTTTAAACGGAAAATCTACCTTTGCTCGCAACTATTCATCAAATTCATTTTTTCACAAAACGTAAGACAAGTGGAATACGGGCATTTCAAGCGGAGAGACCGGGGTGATTTCCGGGACCGCGGGGACAACAGGGACCGCGGCGATAACCGGGACCAAAGCGACAACAGAGATCGTGGCGATAACCGGGACCGGGGTGGTTTTCAGGGCCGGGGCGACTCGCGCGACCGGGGCGGTTTTCAAGGTCGGGGCGACTCACGCGACCGGGGCGGTTTTCAAGGCCGGGGCGACTCGCGCGACCGGGGCGGTTTTCAGGGCCGGGCCGACTTTGACCGGGACAACGAAGAGAGTGTTTTTTCCAAACGTGTCCGCGCCGGCAAACGCCGCACCTACTTCCTTGACGTGCGCAAAACCCGTGGCGATGACTACTTCATCACCATCACCGAAAGCACCCGCCGCGAGGATGGATTCGGCTACAAGCGCCACAAAATTTTCTTGTACAAAGAAGACTTCAACCGCTTCGTGGCATCACTCAACGAAGTCGTTGAGCACGTAAAAACCACCCTGATGCCGGATTTCGACTACGAAGAGTTTGACCGCCGCCAGGCAGAATGGGAGGCGCAAAACCGCGAGGCTGAAGACCTGGATCGCCCGGAGGATTTTGTGGATGCAGAGGACAACGACGCAGACGCAGCGGATGCCCCTCCGGCAAAACCTGAAAAGAAAGGCACCTCCAAGGACGAGGACGATATGGCCTGGTGAGGTAACCCGCCATTTTTTTATATTGATGCTCCGTACATGACTGCTCCGGTATCCGCCAAGATATTGCTCTGCTTCGTTTTATTGATGCTCTTCGCAGTACCCGCGACGCAGGCACAGGCGCAGGTATTTTGGACCGAACCCTTCTCGGACGAAAGCTCGGCTACCTCCGACTGGCAGCACGACGGTATCAATGCAGGCCCCTCTTTCTGGACCTGGACGGACGATCCCGCAGCCGGACACCAGGACCCTGATTTGCCCGTATTCGCCGCACCTACCGCCACCGACGGGTACTTTTATTTCAATTCGGATGCCAACGGCCAGACCCCGCACGACGTGTGGCTCACCAACGTGAACAAACCAGCCGATTGTACCGGCAAAACGGGTGTTCGACTGCGCTTTTACACCCAATACATCTACTTCAACCCCGCAGGTACGTTCGCTCAGGTGGGTGTGAGTACCGACGGCGTCAATTTTACCTACCAAAACCTGTTCGGCGGCCTTCCCGCAAACCTGCCCTTTCACGATTGGGTGGAAATTGACCTGAATGAAGCCGACAACCAACCGCAAGTCTTTCTGCGTTTCCGCTGGATCGGCAACTACGAGTACCACTGGAAAATTGACGACGTGGCCTTGCTCTCACCTGTCACGGCCAACCCGGATTTTTGCGAAACCGCCGTGGATCTCACGCCGTATCTCGGCCATTCGCCGGATTCCGTACAAACGACAGGCATCTTCGACAATACCGCCGCTACCGTGTCGGCTACCGACCCGGCGGTAACGTGCTGGGGTGAAGCCGGGCCGGGCGGCTCGGATATCCTGAACAATACGCTGTGGTTCACTTTTGTCGGTGATGGCGGCACATACGACATCCAGACCGTCCCCTGCAACGCCACCAACTACATCGGCTCCAGCGAGGGCAACCTCGGCGACACGCAAATGCTCGCCTTCGCCGGCGACAGCTGCACCGACCTGACCCAGGTAGCCTGCAACGACGACCTGTTCAATTTTGGAATGCCCGACTGGCGCGCCGGCATCAGCCTCGAAACCACGCCCGGCCAACGGTACTTCCTGTTCATTGACGGGTTCGAAAGTCAGGGCGTGGTTGCCACCGGCGAGTTTTGTATTCAAATTGCTCAACAGGTCGTAGTCCCATGCACCGAAGGCCAGGTCGGGTCGTTCAACTTGGCCAACAACGGCTTTTTGTGTACCAACGAAAATCTAGCGGACATCCTGAGTGCCACTCCTTCCGATTTTGTGCTGCCTACCGTGGGAGCAGAACATGGACTGTCCTGGTGCATCAGTGGGGTTCCGCTGACGGCAGGTACGTGGCCGGGGGCCATTCCCAATACATTCAGCACGCCTTTTGCGCCGGACGTAGCCCCTCCTGCCATTACCAACGACAACTCGATCATCCCCTACGGCGTCTATTACCTGACACCCGTGGTGTTGGGCGGCGGTACCCGGATCAACCCAAATTTACCGGCGTTTATTTTCAATATAGACCCCTCAGGCGGGTGTTTCTACATCGGGCAATCGGTTCCGCTGGCGCTACTGCCTCCGTTGAATCCCCTGAGCGCTGCTGCGCAGGTAACCGACGAGGTGTTGCCGCCCGGCGGCAACGGTTCCATCACCTTGCAGGTCGGCGGCGGATCGGGTCAATACCTGGGCGACGCTGCTCAGTACCTGTACCAGTGGAATAACGGAATGACGATCAAAGACCTCGCGGGCCTTTCCGCCGGAACGTACACCGTAACCGTATCCGACCGCAGCAGTTGCACCGGCGCAATAGTACTGACCGTTTCCGTAAATCAAACGGTAGACGCCAACGGCCCCGAACTTGTACGAACATTCGACATTCGGCCCAACCCGACAAGTGCCGTTGCACTCCTGAACATTGACTTGCAAACGGCCGCCGACCTACGCATTGACGTGGTCAATACACTTGGACAGGTATTGGAAACACTTGATTTCGGCAAAACGGACCGACTCGCCCACGAACTCAACCTCGGGCGTTACGCCGAAGGCACGTACCTGATACGCGTTTTTGCCGGCAATGCACTTGCGCAACGGCGGGTGGTTCTGGCGCGATAGCTTCCCATACTACTCATTCTCCTGCTCCTCACCGACCGTTCCGAACGATTCGTTTGCGTTGCTTTTGCCGTAAACCCGCAAGCACGTCCGGTCAAATCCTGCTTGTTATCTAAAAAAACCTCGATCCGCGCAACGGCTTGCCACCTTCGCTGTTTCACCACCCAGTACGTGAATTGCTCTCATCACTCATCACTCATCGCTAAAAATACGTGTCTTTTATCCTGAAAATGGCCTGGCGTGACAGCCGCCGCAACCGTGCCCGCCTCTTGCTGTTCATGTCCGCCATTGTGGCCGGCATCGCCGCGCTAACTGCCGTGCGTTCTTTCAGCGTCAACCTCACCGCCGATATAGACCGGGAGGCCAAGTCGCTGCTCGGTGCCGACCTGCTCGTGCAGGGCAATACGCCTTTGGCCGACTCGCTCATGGCCGAGGTCATGGCCACCCCGGGTATCCGGCGGGCGCGGGTGTACAACCTGCTCAGCATGGCGTATTTCCCCAAAAGCGACGGTACCCGCCTGACCAATGTGCGCGCGGCCGACCCCGGCTACCCGTTTTTCGGAACATGGAAAAGCGTGCCGGCCAATTCCTGGCAGACCTACCAGGGCGGCGGCAATCGCGCCCTCGTGGAGCACGGCCTCATGCTCCAGTTCGGGGTGCAGCCCGGCGACACGGTGCACATCGGCACGCAGGCGTTTGCCATTGAGGGCGACCTGCTCTCCCGTCCCGGACGCGCGGGCATCGGCTCCGCCATTGCTCCTGTGGCGTTCATCCCGTTCGAGTGGCTCGACTCCACCGATCTGGTGCAAAAGGGCAGCCGTGTGTGGTACCAGTATTATTTCAAAATCCCCGACCAACGCGCACTTGATACGCTGGTAGCCCACCTCGAACAACCGCTCGAAAAGGCCGGCCTCGACTGGGAGACGGTGGAAACCAACAAGCAGAGCATCGGACGAGCGTTCGGAAATTTTTCCACCTTCCTCAACCTCGTGGGTTTCGTAGCCTTGCTGCTCGGCTGTATCGGCGTGGCCGGTGCGGTGCATATTTACATCAAAGACAAACTGCCCACCGTGGCTATCCTGCGCTGCCTCGGCGCCAGCGGGCGCAAAGCATTTTTCGTTTACCTCACGCAGGTGGCGGGCATCGGGCTGGTGGGCGCGGTGGTGGGTGCAGCGCTCGGGGCGCTCATCCAGATCGCGCTGCCCTGGGTGACCAAAGACCTTCTACCCATCGAAAGCGCCAGTACTGATTTTTCAGCCATTTCGGCGCTGCAGGGCGTGCTGTTAGGCGTGTCGGTGGCAGTCTTGTTTGCGTTGTTACCGTTGGCGGGCATTTTGCGCACCTCGCCGCTACGCACCCTTCGTGCTTCTTTTGGCGAAACGGAAACCTCCAACCGCCTGCTGCAATGGGGCGTGTATGCCCTGATCGCAGTGGCACTGTTTGGGTTCACCCGCTGGCTCATCGGCGACTGGCAGGAAACGCTCTGGTTCATCGGCGGCATTTCGGCAGCATTCGCGGTGTTGTGGGGTGCGGCTCGTTTGCTCACCTTTTTGCTGCGCAAATTTTTTCCCAAAAAATGGTCCTACGTGTGGCGGCAGGGCATCGCCAACCTGTTCCGGCCCGAAAACCAGACCGTTCTGTTGGTGGTCACGATTGGCCTGGGAGTCATGCTGCTGTCTACCTTGTTTTTGACCCAAAACCTGCTGCTGCGCCAGGTTGAGTTTTCCGGCAGCGGCAACCAGCCCAACATGGTCTTGTTCGACATCCAGCCCGACCAAAAGGACAGCGTGGCCGCCATGGTGCGTGCACACGACATGCCGGTGATGCAACAGGTGCCCATCGTGGCCGTGCGCGTGGAAGAGGTGGACGGGAAACGGAAGCCGATTGAAGAAGACGAGCCCGACCGTAGGGAAGAAGACGATGCCGAGCGCGAAAAACGTATCCCCCGATGGGTATGGGACCGGGAGTACCGGGTGACGTTCCGGGACTCGCTGATCGACACCGAACAAATTCTTGAAGGCGTATGGGATGGCGTACACCAACCCGGGGAGCCAATTCGGGTATCCATTTCCGACAATCTGCAGCGCGCCATGAAGGCTAAAGTCGGCACCAAAATCGTGTTCAACGTACAGGGCGCACTGCTCGAAACAGAAGTCGGCAGCATACGCAAGGTGGATTTTACGCGCATCCAGACCAACTTCATGGTGGTGTTCCCGACAGGTGTGCTGGAGCCTGCGCCGCAATTCCACGTGGTGGTATCGCGGGTGAACAGCGCCGAACAGAGCGCTACGTTCCAGTCCGAAATCGTGCGGCGCTACCCGAACGTGTCGGCCATTGACCTGACGCAAATCCTGAAATCGGTGGACGAGGTACTGGGCAAGGTGTCGTTCGTGATCCGGTTCATGGCCATGTTCAGCATCCTCACGGGACTGTTGGTACTGATCAGTTCGATTTACCAGGGCAAGTTTGCGCGCATCCGCGAGAGTGTGTTGCTACGCACCTTGGGCGCCAGCCGCCGGGTCATCCTGCGCATCGTCGCGCTGGAATACCTGTTGCTGGGCGGGCTGGCCTGCCTGGCCGGCGTCGGCCTGTCGGTAGGCGGGGCGTGGGCGCTGGCGCGGTTTGTGTTTCACATTCCGTTCGAGCCGGATTGGTGGCCGCTGCTGCTGACGTTCGTCGGCATCACCGCCATTACGGTGGCCATCGGCCTGCTAAACAGCCGGGAGGTGGTGCAAAAACCACCGCTGGAAGTGCTGCGGCAGGAGGTGTGAATTTGGCTGTTGGCTGGAGTAAAAAAACAGAAAAGATATGAATCAGTACATTGCGCAAATCGCCCTTGTCGTGGAGGACTACGACGAGGCCATCCGGTTTTACACCGAAAAACTGAACTTTCAACTTCTGGAAGATACCGCCCTGAGTGCCGTCAAACGATGGGTAGTGCTGGCGCCGCCGGGTGGCGGGCAATGCCGGCTGCTCTTAGCCAAAGCGGCCAACGACGAGCAGCGGAGCCGCGTGGGCAACCAAACCGGCGGGCGGGTTTTCCTTTTCCTGCACACCGACGACTTCTGGCGGGATTACCACCGGATGCGCGAACAGGGTGTCCGGTTTGTACGCGAACCGTCGGAGGAGCCGTTCGGAACAGTGACCGTTTTTGAGGATCTGTATGGAAACCTTTGGGATTTTATCCAGCCAAACTCGCAGAAAAACCAGTAAGTTTGTCCAGAAAACTTAGCAGCCATGATGCATGAAGAATTGTACGAGGGAAGCGCGGTCGTGGAGACGGCTTACGCAACCGATTATGAAATAGAACGCAACAAACCTATGCCCAACATTATCCACGGATTTCTCCAAAATTTACTTGGTGTCTTACTCAGCCAGTTGTATTCCAATCAATTCATGTTTATACAGGAGTTGAGCCTCGATTCCACGCCACCCTCCACGCCGGATATTTGTATTTATCCGAAACGCAAACTGGACGTACGAACAGTGGCTGCCCGGGAAAAGGAAGCACCGCTGACGACGATTGAAATTCTTTCGCCAAGTCAGTCTGTAAACGAATTGATGCACAAGGCGTGGGATATTTACTTCCCGCTCGGTGTGAAATCCGCCTGGATCGTGGTACCTGAACTGAAGGGCATCCACATCGTGCTGCCCGACGACACAAATTTTTTCTTCAACACTGGCATGCTGAGCGATCCCGCCACCGGCATCGAAATTCCGGTGGAGAAAATTTTTGAGGACTTGCTCTGAGTATTATTTAACACAGAGGAAACAGAGTCTCTTCACAGAGACCCACAGAGGCGATATTTTCGAAGTCAAACTCTGTGTCCTCTGTGAAGGGCCTCTATTTCCTCTGTGTTAAAATTCACTGCACCGCCTTGTCCAACTGTTCCGCCTTGATCGTGCCTTTGGGTACCGTTATTTTCCAGAAGGTGAAATCCTGGTTGGCTTCCAGCCCGAAGCCATAGATCACTTCGCCGGGTTTGGTCACTTTCACAAATTTGTCGGTGCGCACCTTTTGGGCTACCTCGTCCCAAATAAGTTCTTCTGTTTCCAGTTTTTCCTGTGCGATGGTGGTGAGCACCACGCTGTCGCGCGCAACGACGAGACCCTTGTCCTGCCGGCGTTCGGCAAACTTTGCCGTGAGCGTACTGCGCACCGACAAGGTCGGAGTCAGGAACTCAATTTTTATTCCATCGGGAAATTCCTGGCGCGGGTCTTCGCGCTCCGTGTGGTTGTGTAGCGTAGGCGCTGTCACCCGCACGCGTACCACGGCGCTGTCGGAATACAGGATTTCCACATCGCGGGCAAGCTCCACCACCGTGTCTTCCTGCGTGTACAACACGTCGGCACGCTTTGCCACCTGATCACAGGCAGTCAATCCAATAAACAGCAGAAACACAACTCGAAAATGATTCATCGAAGGGCCATTTTTGCACCAAAACACCAAAACACCAAAACACTAAAACACTCCGTTTCACGAAATCATCTGTCGAAACCCGTACCGCAGTACCAGAAGCATACCGACGACGATCACCAAGAGGTATTGCACGGGCACCCGAACGAACGCGATGATGTGCGTACGATCGAGCAGGTACATGAGCATGAACACTGCTCCAATGGTCATCATCAGGCTCGACAATTTGCCGAAGCCGGGAATGTCCTCGAAGATCGCGTTCCGGCGCACCAGCCCCAGGGTCAGGAGCATCGAAATGACCGGCATGACCTGGGTGAGCAAGTTGGCGTTCAGGATGCTGCCGCCCCGCTCGAACAGAAACAGATAAACGCTCAGGGCTACGGAAAAGATGCCCGGGATGCACACGGCATATACAATGAAAGCGTACAGGTATTTCCACGGGGACTGATTGCCCTCCCCTCGACCGGCCCAACCGGCGAACAATGCGATGAGGGGCACGAGCAAAAAATAACTCACGATAATCAGAGGGTGCTCACCAAGGTAGTCGAAAAATTCACGGAGCGTCATACTGTGGCAGTCGTTGATGTTAAGTTGAAATACCGGCGAAAAAAGCAGACTTTTGGCAATGGCTCGCCGTCAAGTGCGGGCAAAAGTATTGCATCCATGTCCGGCGACAAAGCACGCTACCTCGATTTCTGCCGGGAACACCCTGTCCCGCTCCACTTGCAACCGTGGTGGCTCGATGCCGTATGTACCCCCGATGCCTGGGATGTGGCAGTGGTGGGCGGTTCTATTCCTGGAGCATGGCCCTGGTTTCGCACCCGCCGCCGGGGACTGCCGGTTGTGCAAAATCCGCCGCTGACCGCTTACTCCGGTCCCTGGCTGGCAGATGCGGCTGCGTCCTGGCCCGCACACAAGCGCTTGACCCTGTCGTATCGTACTTTGGAGAAACTGATTGGGCGGCTACCCGATGTACTGTTTTTCCAACAGACTTTTCGCCCCGAAATGCAGCACGGGCTCCCTTTCCACTGGGCCGGTTTCCGCCAAACAACCCGCTATACCTACATCCTGGAGGACACAAGCGACCTGCCCGGCTTGTACGCCGGACTAAAAAACACCTTGCGCACGGATTTGCGACATGCTGAAGCACAAGTGGAAATTGTGGTTGAAGATGCAGTAGACAGGCTGTTTGCGCTCAACCGGCAGTCGTTTTCCCGAAAAGCGCTGCGTCAGCCGTATTCACCCGACACGTTCCGGCGCTTGCACGCAGCACTGGTTCAACGGGGCCAGGGGGTCGGGTTTGTCGCCCGCGACCGGGAACGGGGCGCCGTTTGTGCCGGACTTTTTTTGGCCTACAATACCAAGGAGGCCGCTGTGGTGCTGGCCGGGCTGGATGCCGGCAGCCGGTGCCCGGGCGCCTTGCACGCGTTGTACTGGCAGGCGATACGGTTTTGTTCGGAGAAAGGGCTGCGCCTCGACTTTGAGGGCAGCATGGACGCGGGCATCGAACGCGTTTTTCGGGCGTTCGGGGGGCAACGTATGCCGTACCAACGTGTGTGGCGTTGGTCTCTTTTTTAACGGCTTAGCCTGTGTCCGGAACTCCGTTCCGGGTAGGAGAACCGTAAAATAACCACGATTACTGGTCAAATAGCCACTATCAGAATCCCCGGAACGGAGTTCCGGGGCACAGGCTATTTTCTAAGCGCAGAGACGCGGTGAATGGAGTGCCGTAAGCACGAATATCCTCACCGGATCATTTGGAAAAAAATGTTGGAGAACCAGGTGGAATCGGCCTTGGCCAGGAGGTCGAGCGTTTGGTCGGCTTTGCGCGAGAGGGAACGGAGTTCCTTGACCATCCGGCAGAAGGATTCCGACTCGGGGCAATGTGCTTCTACGCCGGACACATCGTCGAGTACGCGGAGCATGGGTTCCAGTTCCTTTTTTTTGCGCTGGACGATAATTTGCCGAAAGACAACCCACATATCTTTTTCGGCGTAGAAAAACTCCTTGCGGGAGCCGGTGCGCAGTTGTTTGTGCACCAGACCCCAGTCCATCAGGGCCCGAATGTTCATGTTCGAATTGCCCCTGGAAATACAGAGTTGTTCCATCACCTCATCGGCGGTTATCGGCTCGGGCGCCACAAGCAGCAAGGCGTGCACCTGAGCCATGGTTCGGTTGATGCCCCATTCGGTGGCCATCTTGCCCCACGACTCGATGAACTTTTGTTTGCCTTCCTGTATGTCCATGTTTTGTTGTTGGCTGTCGGCCCTTTTTTGTAGACTTCGGCTTGCAGGTGTCACATAAATACCATTTGCCATGATTTTGTTTTCAAAAAAAATTGAAAATCGCCATGCAGGTGTAACAAGTCGGAAAAGTAGCCCTACTCCCGGCTAACTTTTTTCGTGCTCGAATGTTCCAATCCCGGAACACAACGATATGGCAGATACCCAACAATTTTTGGTCGAAGACGACGGCGCGTATACCCGTCAAATGACGCGTCTTCTGCGCGACACGGAGACGGACAACTGCCCCCTGTTGCTCGAACTCATCGAAGGCGGCGGCGCCAACAGGCGGCTGCTCGGCTACCTGTTCGGCATCTCGGTGTTTCACATGAACCGCGAAACGGGCGGAAAGGCTATGGCCCTGCTCCAGCGGTTTGCTGCCGAGACTACGGTTCGGCAGGCCCAAAAACTGCGCGAGTCGGCCACTTACCACTACGACGAGGCGGAGTATTTCAGCCGCTACCAGAGCACGGAAATTGACCTGTTCGACCTGCTTTTGGCCAGCAAAATGTGCCTGTGGCATCGAAACCGGCCCGGTTTCGGCAGCAATGCGCAGGTGGCGTTTCACACACTGGACCTGCGTCGCCTGGATGTCCCGGAACTCTCACCCGCGCTTGCCACGCTCGATTTTCTGAAGTTCATCGCCTTGCCGGCGCACAGAAATTTCGACCTGCCCTCGGCACTGCCGCTTTTATTGCAACTGCCCCTGGAAACCGTCATCATCGAAAATATCCGCCTGGAAACGTTTCCGGTGGAGCTGTTTGCCTTGCCCCGGTTGCTCACGCTCATTATTCGCAAAGGCAACCTTCGGCCCCGAAATCCTATGCAGGTACCCGAAGGCGGCCCATTCGGCAGCCCGACGCTCGAAAAATTGATTTTGGAAGGTTACCCTGTGGCAGACGAGGAGCGCCTGGGGCCGTTTCCTGCCCTTCGTGAGGTCGTCTTGCAGCGCTGCAACATGGCCTGCCTTGAGTTTCTGGCCCATTCGCCGCAGATGGAACGACTCAATGCCCGCTACAACCGGCTCGAAACGCTGCCGGATTTTCTTGCCCAATGTACCCAGCTCCGCTCGCTGGAACTTAGCCACAACCCGTTTCGAAAAATTGATCTGGATTTGGAGCACCTTCAGAACCTGGAGGAACTGGAAATAATCATGCAAACCCGGCTCTTTGGCTTGTAAAAATCAGAACACCGACTACCATTGTTGGCCCGGGTAGGCACGCTGGAGGTGCTGCATTTCCGCCAACATGAATCCGAGCTGCTCGGTGTGCCGCCCGTCTTTGCCGCCGCTTTGCATCCAGGCGGATTCCGGCAGTTGCAACGTGGCCGCTTGCATGACAGCCTGCACTTTGGCCTCCCAAAGCGGTTTTATTGTCAGTAAATCTACTCCGTAGCCCTCTTCGGCAGCCAGGCTGTCGGTAGCGTTGGGGGTCGTCAGTTCGCCGGTAAATGGCCAGAGGTCGTCCACGGCGGTCTGCATTTTTTGGCGGCTCAAATCGGTGCCGTCGCCCAGCCGGATTGTCCACTCGCCGGAGTAACGGAGGTGGTACGTGATTTCCTTGAACGCCTTTTCCGCAATGGCCGCCAGGCGGGCGTCGGTGCTCTTCAGCAGCGCCTGGCAGTGGTAGTAGTTGTAGGCATCGAAAAAAAACTGCCGCACGATGGTGTGCGCCCAGTCGTCGTTGGGTTGTTCGACCAGCAGAACATTGCGAAATTCATGCGCATCGCGGAAATAAGCCAGATCGTCTTCGCTGCGGCCTTCCCCTTCCATCTCGCCCGCGTAGGAGAGCAGCATTCTGGCTTGGCCCAACAGGTCGAGTGCGATGTTTGTCAGGGCAATATCCTGCTCCAGCACAGGCCCATGGCCGCACCATTCGCCAAGGCGCTGAGAAAGAATCAGGGCGTTATCGCCGAGGTGCAACAGGTACGGAAACATAGGTTGGAAGGTTGGAAGGTT
>Ga0154020_10003786_pt1 | contig 18116 bp, 29 predicted proteins | sample Klosneuvirus_201_FD_109709 | JGI IMG/M metagenome (GOLD analysis project Ga0154020, IMG submission 109709) | Active sludge microbial communities from wastewater, Klosterneuburg, Austria - Klosneuvirus_20160825_MG | ecosystem: Engineered > WWTP > Aerobic digester > Activated sludge | place... | reverse complement strand
TGTTTCCCCTCTTTTCGATCCGATTGGGTTTCTAGTCGTTCCTCTGGCGGTTCCCACTACGAAATCAGGCATTTTGATTTCGAGCACTCGCTCTCCTGGACTTCTGGTACAGCCGAAATATTCCTCACCATTTTTAATTGCAATATTTTAGTCATTTTTCGTTGACTAAGTATTTTGGCGTCGGTGTGAGCTGAGGAGACCGCCGTGACAGAGGGTGTTTCCTCCTCGACCTCGACCTCGACCTCGCCGAGCTCTCCCTCATAATATCGCCAATTCGCCCTAGATAGCACAAATGCGAACTATGTTATAAAAATATCATTGTGTTTGCTTATGATCATTTTATGAAGCCGTGATGTCAGACAGCGGCCCAAGGCCAGTGACATTGAAGCAGCTCCTCGCGACCATAGCACTCCTCCTGGCCTTCTGGTGGGGCTTGTCTCGGCACCACGAGAACAAGTCGTTGACCAACGCTAATCTCGACGGCAATGGCCAGCCTGTGCAAGCGGTCGAGGCCGAGTTCCTTATCAAATGGCGCCCAATCGTCTACATGGTCATAGCTACCTTGGTGTGCGCCGTTCTCGCGCGCGTCATCGTGTTCAACATCCTGGGCATGAAGCTCGAGCCTCGGCCCGAGGACGATCCCGATCTCGCTCCCCCTCCAGAATCCGACAATCAACACAATAATAATAGTGGATATAACAATCAACGGACTCAGACGTCCTTTGAAGACGCACGGCCGAGTTCGAATAACCGGAAGAAGAAGCGAGAGCAGAAGTCATCTAATATCGTTGGATCGTAGTATTAAAATATAGTGCAGTAGTGACATTTTACAACTAATGGTATAGATCAGAGCAGAACTTTACTTAACTGCTCCAGCTTGTTCTTTGCCGCCTCGTCAACCGCTATAGAATATTACACAACATCAGAAATTATCGCTCATCGATCGGTGGGTGGAAAGGAACACACCTGATATTTCAACGACTCGCCGGAGACGCTCGACGACCGACTTGAGCTTCTCTTGAAACTTTGGGCTCCTCTTGCCGCGAACATAGGCACCAGAGAGCAAGTTAAGACCAAGCTCGATGCCACTCCAAGTCTCAATCGCCTCAAAGATCTTCCAAAGCTCTGCGAAGCCATGAAGATGATCAATGTCCTCCTCCACTTCGTACTCCACTTCCATATCAGCATGGTCGGTCCGCAGCTACAATCAACTTAGCATGAGGAAACACAAATTCCGATTCCCAAAGCGATAGAAAAGTATGTAGGAGGTACGATCTTGATCTTGTCAATGTTGATGCAGAGGAAGAAGACGCCAAAGTTGAAGATGTTGTTCGCTCGCCACTTCACCGCGTCATCGAGAAACTCGGGGCGCATGAACCACTTCGTGAAAAGATGTCGGGCAACTTCTGGAGAGAGTCCTGGCTGCCCCTTTTCTAAGATAGGGAAAAGAGCGATCCTCAAGGTGTCTATAACATAAAAGATAAGAAATTGAAACAGAAGCGAAAAGGAAAGGAAGAGGAAAGAGTACTCGTGAACATGCTTCGCTCCTCACGCAGTATCGGGAATTTCGGATCCGAAGAAAAGAAGAAATGTGAGCAAAGGTTATCCGCTGTCGCGATATCAAATGATTTGGTCGGTCCGAGGCGCCATAGCACTCGAAAGATGAAGTCGAAACGGTACTTGAGGGACCGCTCATGGTGGAAGGTCTGTGAGGCGGGATGGAGGAATTGATACATCACGTCATCCTCAGAGGAGGCCCGCGCGAGACATTCCTTCATCACGGGTACAACCTATAAAAATCAATATATATATATATAAGATGCATCAAAGAACGGGAATAAATACGGCATTCTTATAGCGCATCAACTCGTTGATGAGCAGCGAGAGGAGAGAATGCGTCTGCTCGAGGGCGATAGTCAGCTCTTTCCTCGATTTGAAATCCACCTTCTTCGCTTCTGATGAGCTAAGACTAAATCAAAAGAGAGAAAATATCAAAAAAATATCAATTTAGTGAACCAAGAAAGTGACATCGTACCCTTTGCTGGGCAAGTTATCAATGACTTGGTCGAAGACGTAGATGCTTGCGGTGGTTGACATGTCATTCTTGATATTTCTGATGAAAAGATTGTAGAATTCGAGGAAGCAAGGTGCCGATCGACCATAGTCCAAGATGAGCTGGAGACAATAGGAGACCGCCTCAGCTTTAACATGCCATGGCGTCGCGGCAGTGTCGAGCATGACATGCCACAGAATCGCTAAGCTGTCATTCGGCACAAGGATCTCACGTCCACGATTGTCAACCACCTCGCTAAATCAAATCACGGTGAGCATTGATATATACTTATCAATAATAACGTTCAACAGTCGACCTCGTGAGGTTGAAGAAGGCCAGGACCAACGGAATGTCCCATCGCTTAGGGTCGAGTTTCCCGAGAAGCTCGTTAAGCGCCACGAAAACTTCCTTGGGCGCAGAAGTGCCGACGTTTATAAAAAGTTCCATCACACTTGATGAAATTTTGGGATTCTAAAACTATGGTCTCAGAAAATGACCGACTCGATGGAGAAGGAGAAGGCGAACCAAGATTCCCTCGACGAAGATGCTGATGACCTTGGTCATGTAGGAATCTTTCCCCGATTCCTCCTTGGTAAACGAATCCTCGGAGGATTCCTTCTTGACGGGCGCTCGAATAAGATCCACGGCACGCGAGAAGAGTTCTTGTAATCTTGGAATCCCCCGAATCCTGGAAGCAGAAACGAGATTCAGACCCATGGTGATTCCACGTTGAATGAATGTCAAGGGTACGCCTTGTACGATTCGCTGGCAAACACCACCTCGACGAACCGCAGTTCATCTTCCCTTTCAAGTGTGCTCTACATGGAAACATCCAATAATAAGATCGACATTCAAGTGGAGCAGGAAAGGAGGAGTGGAGGCGAACCATTGCGGTAAATTGAGGCCGCAGCTGTCGGCTCGTCATGAAGGTTATCACCGAGTCGAGGACGTCGAAAGACGAGCTCACCCTCCCGGGAGTCCTCAGGTATTCTATGATGATCCACATGATATCATAATACATCAGAAAGATTGTCTGGTCCTTTTTGACCCTAAGAATAGGAAACATCAGGCCAGAATAGTTAAGAGTTTCAATGACGGACAGCCGGAGGTCCCAATCGAGATGAAACGAATCAATCTTTCCGAATTATTCAAGAATATAGAAAGAGACAAGATTTTCCATTCGGAGGGGAAGTACTTGGAGGAAGCCTCGGCGAAGATGACAATTGCGGGAAAGTCGTCGACGATCTGCAGTAGGCTGTCATTGCGCAACGCGAGCTCTTCCAACGCCTCCTTGAGCACATGTAGATGCTTCAAGATGACTCCATTCGCTGGAGAAATGATGTGGTCATGTGGTCGATTCTGCAGGGCAATAGGGCGAGGGGAGGGAAGGAGTCGCACGATTCGCATCGAAATTGTGTCGGAGGAAGAAGAGGGCCGCGGAGAGCTCCGCCGTCACTCCTGCAGTCGCCATGGAACAAATGTCTCAGGAATAACGAAGGGAATCTTGGATTCTTGGTCTTCCAAGTCCTTCAGACGATCTCCAGTGAGCGGTTCTGGCTGGACGAGGCGGAAAGACACTGCTCTGACTGGCTGATCGTTTTCCTTGCTCCGACAACCGAGCAAGAGCTTCGCCAATTGAATGAGATTCTGGCATTCTGCTCGCACAGTCTGTTTGACGTGTTGATCGAACTCATTTCATAAGCCCTTTGACATGGCGGACGGTACAACGGCTTGCGTTTCCCTCTCGCTGCGTTCTTTTCCGCGTTTCCATAACGAAAACTTGATATATAGATCTTGAAATTAAGGTGGTAAACTTCGAGAACAAGGCGTTGGTCTCGATTGTGCCTCCACAAGGTACGGATGCGTTCTCATGTCTTTCTTGTACTTTGAACAGGAGAGTCCATTTTGTCCTCACCCTCGTCCAAGCTCGTTATCCCCTTCGTTTCGTTTCGATTTTGTTGTTTCTTGTTATATATATATTTAGAGGATTTAGGTCATGGGCCTCTTTTGCTCCACCCAACTTGCATTCTCGTTATTTTCGTCGAGGTTTTTCTCTCTTTCCCGGTCGATCGTCTGCGTTTCTTATGATATTATTTTTTGTTTGATGTCAATTCGCCGAATTTATTCACATTTCTTTTGCGGTCTTTGCTTGAGGTGGTTTTGCCGTTGCTTGGTTCGTGAAGAGGCCTCGCAGTTAGATCTAAGAATACCGTCGTAGGGCCTGCTTCGGTTTTGATAATTCATTTTTAGGCACGCACCGCACCCCGTGCGACATTGTGTGCGTCATTGATGTCTCTGGCTCGATGGGCGCGGAGGCCACCCTCAAGACTGGCCATGGTGAGAGCGAGTCCACCGGCCTGACCGTTCGTCCTTTTTTCGCTGCCTTCTGAACCCTCGCTTATCTCATGATATTAGGTGCTCGATATTGTTAAGCACGCTGTGAAGACCATTGTGGCTTCGATGTCCAAGGACGACCGCGTCGCCCTCGTCGAGTTCAGCGACAACGGCCACGTTCTGCTCGAGCTCACCGCCATGGACGATTCTGGCCAGGCGAAGGCGCTTGGTATCACACAGAGAGCTCATTGTATTTGAATTACCTTTCTCATTCCTCTTGTAGAGGTGACTGGCAAGATGCATCCTGGTGGCTCGACGAACATCTGGGACGGCCTTCTCAAGGGTCTCGATGTGCTCACCAACGCCAAAAGTAGACCTTTCCTCCTTCATTTCACGACATCCTTCTCATGACAGTGATTTAGCCCAATCTCGCAATCGCGCTGTGCTGCTCTTGACGGACGGCGAGCCCGTGGTGATTCCTCCTGGTGGCCACCTTGCCGCCCTCAATAATTACAAGGACTCCCACGATGGACTTCCCGGAGCTGTCTTCACCTTCGGCTTTGGCTACCGCCTCGACTCCCCGCTCCTCTGCGAACTCGCCCATGGTGGAAACGGCCTCTACTCGTTCATTCCTGACAGGTTCGCCGCATTTAATATCCTTCTTTGGTTCTGCGCCTGATGATCATCTCCTAGCTCTTTTGTTGGCACCATCTTCGTCCACACGGTTGCGGCCCTCTTGACGACCGTCGCGACTCACCTGACCCTCTCCATTGAGCCTCACACGGTACAAATCCTCACTTCTTCTCCTATTATCAGATATTTTATTGTGATTCTGGTTGCTCGTAGTCGACGACGGTCAGTGCCTTGGTCGGCCACAATTACCAGCAGACTTCCTGGGGCGCTCAGCTAAACTTTGGCTCCATCAACTATGGTCAGTCAAAGGACGTTGTCGTTCAGCTCTCCAAAGCCGACTTCAACTCAGTAACGGTTACCTTGAAGTACAAGCTCTCCAAGTCCGGCGAGGAGAAGACCAAGTCGATCACCGTTGAGCAGAACAGCGCGACGATCGACAAGAAGGCTCTCCTCGCGCAGGAGTTCCGCTTGAAGGCAGCTGAGACCATCTCTTCGGCGATGAAGGATGCCGCCAGTGGTTCCTACAAGAAGGCGATGGACTCGATCAAGGCCCTCGCCAAACTCATTGGAGAGAGCGAGATTGCCAAGAACGCCATCATCAAGGACCTCCTCAAAGATGTTGAGGGTCAAATGGTGGAGGCCGTCTCTAAGGATGAGTACTACAATAAGTGGGGTACGCATATAGCATTTTTACCACCGAAGGTTGTTTGGGATTCTGAACCGTTGTTTAGGTAAGCACTATCTCCCCTCCCTCCAGGGCGCCCACTTGTTCCAGCAATGCAACAACTTCAAGGATCCCGGAGGTAGGATACTCGTCTGGCTTTCTTTCCGCCTACCCCGTCTAATCTTTCACTAGTTCAACATTACGGCGGTAAGCTCTTCCAGCAGCTTCGTGATGAGGCGGATGCTACCTTCTTGAAGTTGCCTGCTCCCACTCCCTCCAAGAAGGTCTCCTCATACGGCAGCTCCAGCAGCAGCCGTAGCTACGCTCCAGTGAGCATGTCGTCCTACAACTCATCGGCGTACGGCTGTCCTTTTGGATGAGCCATCTTCTCGCGATATTCTGAAGTGCATTTTCTGTCCAGCAACCCGTGCTTCGCTGGCGAGAGCTCCGTGCTCCTGGCTGACAATACCTCGAAGTTGGTGCGCGATGTCAAGAGTGGTGACGTCGTCGCCTCCTCGAATGGCGATAGCGCCACTGTGAAGTGCGTCGTGAAGACTGTCAGCCGCGCTGGCAAGGCACAGCTCGTCAAGATGGGCAGTGGCCTTTTGGTGACCCCTTATCACCCTATCCGCGTTAATGGCCAGTGGACCTTCCCATGCGACGTTGCCCCTTCGGCTGAGATGTACCTTATGATTTGGTGCTTTCTCTCGGTTATTCCTGATATCTTGATATAGGCCTTGTGACGCCGTCTACAGCTTTGTGATTGAGCAATGCGCCGAGAAGGTGATGATCATTAACGGTATTGAGTGCGTTTCTCTCGCGCACCACCTCACCGACTCGCCTGTCGTCCAGCACGACTACTTTGGCACTGATAAGGTCCGTCTTATGCTCATTGAGTTTACTCGATTTCACGTTGCTAATTCTTGCGTTTAGGTCCTGACCGACTTACAGCGCATGCAGGGCTGGTCGGACGGCTTGGTCACTCTGCAGTCGGGTTGCCTCGAGCGTGATGCAGTCACTGGCCGCGTCGTCGGCTTGAAGCAGGAAACCGCCTAACCGTTTGTGATGAATGTTTCTTCTGTTTCAGTATATTTTCCTTCACCTGCACTCTTCCTTCAAAATGTCATTGTGTGATTCCATTCCTACCAGTCTTCTGGCCAGAACTTTTGAGGCCGAGAATGACCTAAGACGGGCTGAGGGATCATCGTCTGTTTGGCAATCTTGGAGCGCGCACTGAACTTGGTCCACGATTCCACGTCCACGTCCATGAGCTGGAAGGGCTCCTTGGATACGATGAAGGTTTCGTTCTTGAGGATGTCGCGATTCGCAAAAACTTCAATATTGGCGTTGAGGTCGAAGTCGAAGCGACAATTGGAAACGTTAGGTGAGGTCTCGAAGTGGTTGAAGGTGGGATAGACTCCATAGGCCACGAGGTAAGTGATGCCACCGTGGCTCTTCCTAGGGATGGGCACCATGTGTGCTTCAACTTTTTGCAAGGTGCGAATCACCTCTTCCTCTGTTGGGGGAATCACTGGGAGCTCGTGATGCTCTTGTAAGAGGGCCCACATGAGCTTGCTGATTCGAACGAGGCGCTCAGGAGCAGTCGACGAAGGAACGTTAAGAGTCCCAAAGTCGACTATGTTCGGTGAATAGAGGAAGTAGCCGGCCTCAGTGTCCTCCATGCATATGTGATCCACGTACTTGACTAACGGTGGTATCAAGGTCGGGGAGAAATATGGAAAAAGCAAAATGTGACGGGCGCACTTTGGGTGTTGAACGGTCTCTCTCCTGCCGCCTCAAAATGCATTCTGGAGATGACCTCCGCGAGCAATCGAATGAGATGGATATCATCGGGGGTCACCATTACTCCCTATGTGTCCACTGACTACCGCCAAAACACTGAAAAAGGACATGGCGGCGCACAATCCCCTCGACTATGTAGCCTAGCCGGTCATTGATAAGGTGGCTTCTTGACTTGAGTTCATTCCTCAAGATCGTCGCGAATTTCCTCTCTCGATCATCGTACAAGTCTCTGCATGTCTATATCGCGTTGAGTTATGAAGGATGAAGATAAATGAGTGGCCAACCTTGTATCCAAAAAAGTCGAAAGTGTATCGCGACGGTACACCTACTTCGCCGAGGTCGCGGATGCAGTGCGAGCAGTAGCGACTGGACATTTCAAACTTCACACCAGTAGCGTATGGTGCGCATCTACAAAACCATTTAAAAGAACGATTGACTCATAACCGAATCCCATAAACGCAGGTCGCGTTTTGATGAATGGAGTCATTCTTGAAAAAATTGATTACTAAGGGCAGAGGCAAGGGAGGGAAGTGGCCAAGTGGGAAACAGACGAGCTTTTTTAACTTCGCACATAGCAAACCGCTGTCCAGCGGCGATATCCTTCTTAGCACGGAGCGAGGCAAGCCCGTCTCGCTCGACCACTGAAACGGTGTCGCTGTATCGCCAGGCAGTGGCAATGGCATTGACCAGAGACTCAGCAGTCGCGTCCGACGGGGCGTGCGATGCGAAAGCGCGATAATGTTTGTCCGCATATATCCTGGTTGATCTAGTAAAGAATGATCTCATAATCGGTAGGCACACCACCATTCGGGGAGAAAATGAAATGGCTAAGTCGGCTTCCGTCGAGAGATCGAGGGACCGAGCCGACCAGGCAACTCCGCCTCGAACGAAATGGAACCTCTGTTTATTAACCCTTCTAATAATATTGTGCTTCTCCAAAAATAATCAAATACTAAGTTGAGTCTAAAATACAATGTAAACATATCTTAGAGTCCTTGGGCTCTTCTATCCATCTCAGTGATCAATGAAATATCAACTGACGATTGTCTTGCCTGGAGCCACTGAGAGATGACGCGATGTGAAAGAGTAATGGAATCATCACTCATTTTCTTCGTCCCGCCCCGACATCCTACGGAAATGTTGCGGATATGTGAAATCATTCAAAACGTACGCAATAGTTTCCAAGTCTTCGACTATTTCTATGAAGCATTGCGAGCTGGGCACGAAAGGTCTTCGGTCGATGCTTGACCAAGACGTCGCGAAGCAATTTGGAGCGAATCGATGTGCATTCGGAGACATATTGCGTATTCTCATGAAATTTTGATTTGCAGATAGTTTCATTGCTGGTGCATTACGATAAGGCATCTGGAGGAGATTCAGTGGAAGCACAGCGCATCGTTTTCTCAGCACATCAATCTCCGACTGGCTCGACCGATGGAGCAATCTCCGTCTTTGAGATCGCAGGTTTATTCGTTCCAATCAATTCTTGAGTTTCAGTTCAATGTGTTTTTTAAAAGTGGAGTCTTCTCGTTGGAACCTTGGAGAGAAGATTCGAGAACACGTGGTTACCGAGGTGTTCAAGACTCATCAACACGTCGGTGCAGTTCAAGACCTCAAAATCGCAATCGTGGACGCGAATCATGAGCAGATAGCGGAAGCCGACTTGATAATCGGAGGCGAGATGATCCAAGGCCAACCCTTGCCTCCTATACAAGGGCACAATGTTACGTCATCGCCCCCAGTACAGTTGTTGATCTATTGCAAGGTACCTGCACATAAGGAGATGGGATCGATGAAGATTTCACAAACGGGACGTTGTAGGTGCAAGCGCCAAATATCGGGGCCAGTGAGGCGGATGCACTCGAATTTTACCTCAACGAATTGTCAATTTGTCGAACCAACGAAGGAAGTTTGGAAATAGTGGGCGAGATCTTCATCTATGACGTATATCGCATCCGAGCGATGTCGACCATGCTCTGCCGATTAATTAATATGAAATCACATTAGGAGTCTTTTGAGCAACAGAAAATCGACTTCTTGCTCGATTTCAGTGACAGTGACGAGATTCCAATTTTGAAAAAGCGGTTCTCAAAAAATCAATCCCTCTACTCTGCCTTCTGGGAATTCCCACCTCAAGACTGGTTTGAAGAAATCGAGAGTGATGATACATCGTTCTGCTTGGTGCTAGCTTACCTCAACGGAAACCCAATCACAAATCTCCAAATGCTCTCTCAAATCGAAGACGAGCTCGCAAAAACAAATGACATAATCATCAGAGTGAATTTGCCAGAAACTCAGGAAGAGGGTCGACACCTAACAACCCCCTCGGGGAGAAGAAGAGCTGTTCCTTATTCATTCGTGGAGCCACGGCTGAACGACGAGCTCCACCATCACATCTGCCTTATTGTGAACACGGTTATTCAGGGTAGTCAACACAACTTTTGCCCCTCCCCCTCTCCCTAAGTCCATTGGTTCGATAGGAGACGAGGTTCCAATGCAAAACGCTCCGAATTTGACCGGATACGCACGAGCTGCATTAAGAAAGGCCATCATTGCCGCGAAAGAAGATATGGCAACAAGAAACCCCGATATATTTGGAGATCCCGAGAACGATCCTGATCAGGTAATGGGGTAAAAAATCTTACATAAACGCCGACTGAACTGACCTTCTTCTCGACAGATAGAAGATGCGGAAGGAGGCAACGAAGAGCTGAAGGCTGCCATAGAGCTCTCACTATCCAGTATCGCCACCTCAATTATGGAAGGTCAACCCATAGGATGGAAAACAGGAAACCCCTTGATGGAAAGGAGGAGGAAGAAAAATAGCATAAAAGACTCCGCGAAATCTCTTTCACTGACTCCACCTTATCATAGTGATCGCCAACTCAACCAACGAAGAGTTTCAATCGGCATGTCTGGAGGTCTTCGAGGCGCAGTCTCCTCAAGGTCTCGCCAGATGTCTCCTCTCTCAATGTGACCATAATAAGAATGATATTATTAGATTTACACCAGAAGATAACGGCGAGCATGGCGACGATCTCGTCGAAGAAAATCAAGAAAGCCAAGAAGCGCAAGTCGACCGAGGACGATTGAGCACCACATCACATCGGGCCATCTACCTAGGAATTGCAATTATTGTCAAAATGGAGAATTTATGGACATCGCAATCACAAGCGACTCAGAAGGGAGCTGCAACTTCGTCGAGCCGCAGAAGATTAATTGTTTCCAAGAGAGAACAGCATGGTGGCCTCCAATCACAAAAGCAAATGCAAATATGCAAAATATATTAATAAATATCTCTGATACGAGCTGCCAAGCCGCCTCGGGAGCCTGGGAAAGGCGAGGCGGAGAGTCAGAGAGGGTCGAAATAACGAGGCGGACTGCAGCCAAAGCAAAAGCTTCATTGAGAATAAAATAATAATATATTTCCAGAAATAGAGTGCAGAAGCGATCCAGAACCAATCAATCGAACGCACAATGCGCAACTTGGCGGGCCTATCAGAAGTGAAGGAGTGCTCTCGAGGCCTCGGCACTCCGTAGTCTCGGCTCCATGCGAGTCATGCCATACGGAAAGTGAATCTATGCAGTATTCACCTTTTCGCCCGTGAGAGGTAGGCCGGGGCGAGCTTGTTCATTGGCCGGCGACAAGAGTTGGCTCGACGGAATCACGGGCGGATAAGGAGAATTACCGGTGTTGTCGCGTTCGCCACGGAATCATGAAATTCCAGCGCTATGAAATTCTTCTTATTCACTTTTTTCATCCTTCGTTGTGGCTAATCGCAATCGGGAGCCCAGAGCGGTGCCGCCTCCCCCCATTTCCTTTTCCTTCCACCTCCTTCCTTTTCCTCTCCACTCTTTTACACGTCGGTCTTGAGTTGACCTTCGATCCTTTCCCCGCTCCCGCCGCCTTCCTTTTGGCACTCAGGTATTTCTATTTTCTTCATATTATATTTCATTATGCTCGCGAGGGCGGCAGAGTGCGCGCGGCGGAGTGAGCGCGATTCCCTGACCCTATCTCCCTCGCATTTTCTTCCTTTGCCCGTTGTCCCACGCCTTGCTTCCCCTCTGCATCCAAATCGGATGAGAAGAAGTAGAGATATTATTATTTATATTAATATTTTATGATCCGGCAGGAGGGCGCAGTGCAGGAGGCGGCCTTTTTGCGAACCCTCCTCAACTTTTTTCCCTTTCGACGGGCGACGGCTTTGTCATTTGTAACCTTTCGCTCCCCGTGCTCTCTGGCTCTCCGCTGTCCTCCTTATTGTGCTATAATGTTATATTTATATATTTGTTGATCTTGGAGGGGAAAGGAGGGCCCTTTGGGCGGCTGGAGCTTTCGACACGAATCCTCAATTTCTGTGTTCCCTTTGTCCCCTTTTTAATTCAAATTATGATTATAATTTAATTTTGTGATATTGTTTTTGATGGAGATTGGTCGTAGGGGGAAGGTCGCGTTTTCCACATTCGTCGAGAGACCGGCCGAGCATACTCCAGGTTCGCTTCTTTCCGCCTTGATTTCTATTTTTTTGATCTTCCGATTGTAAATTCTTTTATATGTTAATTCTGTTATAATGTCATGCGTTTCTGCGGGATTCAGCGTCATTGGGTTCCGCTGAACAGGGTGATTGTTCTGCTTTTTATCCGTTAAGCCTTGCCCTTTCCTCCGCTTCTGCTGGCGAGGTGTGATTTGGTTTCTTCGTAGAAATAGATAGTATAAATTATGGCGGACGTGAAGGTTCACAGCGCGCAGTCGACGCCGACACAGCCGAGCAACGTGGAGCGCCTCAAGAAGAAGACGGAGTACGCGGGACCCTATCGCCTCCTTGAGACCATTGGAACGTACGACGCACCCCTCTTTCCCTCTCCTTTTTTTCTGATATATTTCTTATTATTGTTATTATTTCTTTTATATATTATCGATGATATCGTTCCGGTGGCAGCATTGTGATGCTTGATTTCCTTCTGCTCCCTCGATCTGTCTCCTCCTGGACTCTTTGTATCTTTCCTCCTCACATATTGCTCTGTCTTTCTAATAGCGGAGGCATGGCGACGGTTAAAGTGGCTCTCGATCCACTGACGGGGCGCAAGGTGGCCGTCAAGATTGTCGACAAGGAGAAGCTCGCCAACCCTCGCGAGCAGGTCCTTTCCCTCTCTCACCCCTCTTCTCTTTTGTATTTTTGGAGTTTCGACATTTGTGATCTTGATGGTCGCTTTCTCATTTAGGTGTCAATGGCGCGTGAAATCACCATTATGAAGCTGCTGCGGCATCCTAACGTTCTCAAACTCTATGACATCTTCGAAACCGATGACAAAATGTTCGCCCTCTTCTTCTGCTTCCTCTGTCTTCTTCCTCCGATCGCCTCATCCCCCATCCTCATCTGACTCATCGTTTATTGTTCGCCTTCGTTTTACTCCTCCTCCTCCTCCTCCTCCTCCTCCTATAGTTTGTTCCCTTTTCGCAGCGTTCTCTCTCTTCCGTCTTCCTCCTCCTCTAGTCTGATGATCATGGATTACTATGCTGGTGGCGATTTGTATCATCTGATTACGGAAGGCGGTCCGTTGCGACCGTCACTCGCTCGCAAGCTCTTCATGCAACTCATCTCTGGTCCGCCTAGAGATCCTTCGTCCATCTTCTTCTCTTCACTTGTCTTCTCCTCTCCTCTCCTCTCTTCTTTTCATTTCTCTTCTCCTTCTTTCCTTCTGAATATAGTTTTCTCTTTGGTTTTTGTTTAATATTTTCTTGTGGTAGGAATCGAATTTTGTCATGAGCACATGATCATTCACAGAGACCTCAAACCTGAAAACCTCCTCCTCTCTGCCGACCATCAGACTCTCGTTCTCTCCGGTACCTCCTCCTCCTGCTCCTGCTCCTGCTCCTCTTGCTCCTCCTGCTCCTCCTCCTCCTCCTCCTCCTCCTCCTCCTCCTCCTCGTCGTCGTCGTCGTCGTGTTGTCGTTGTCTTCCCTTCCTCTTTCACTTTCCCTTCTCTTTCACTTTTTATATCTCTTTCTCTTTGATTCTCCATTTCTCTTTCCCATTCTTGTCAGTTTCTCTTCACTTATCTCTCATTTCCTTGATAGATTTTGGTCTGTCGACGGCGATGTTGGGCAGTCGGCGTTTCCTGAAGACGCGTTGCGGCACTGTGCATTACATCGCTCCCGAGGTCGCCAAAGGAGAGGAGTACATTGGCATGGCCTCTGGTACCACTTTGCCTCCCTCATGCTCCATTATAATATTCATATCCGCGTCATTCTAATGCTAATGTTGTGTTATCTGATGTTGATGATGATGCGATTGCGAATGCAAATGTTAATGCTAATAATGCTAATGATGTGATGATGATGATGATGATGATAGATGTGTGGAGCTGCGGAGTCATTCTCTTCACCATGGTCACCGCTTCTCTCCCTTTCGATGGCGATAGTGCGCTCTCCTTCTTCTTTTCCTACTTTGCTATTATTCTTTCACAAGTATGTATATATATGTCTCATGTATTTGGTTGTAGCGGCCGTGGATGTGTTAAAGAAGATCGCTCGAGGCGACTTTACTATCCCTTCCTACCTCCCTGTCGAGCTCCAGGTCCTCCTCCTTTACTTCTCTTTTCTTTCTCACTTTCGAAAATAAATGAAAATTCTTTCTCTCTGCACCTATCATTTTGTGCTCTCTTCTTTTTTTGATCTATTATATATAGAGAGAGATCTAATATATATTTATAATGTAGGATTTGTTGACGCGGATGTTGTGGGGCAATCCAAAAGAGCGCATCACCACGAGGGAGATCAAGGTCCACCCTTGGGCCACCAACAATGGCCTCCTCTGTACCCCTTCTTCCCTTTTTAAATTTCTTTTTTGTTTGTTTTCGGGTTTGTCGGTTTTTTGTGATTGACGTATTGGTTCGTCTTAATAGTACCGGAGGTTCCGCCTCTTCCATCGCCGCATGACTTTCGTACAGCGATTACAACGGAGCAAATCGAACAACACTCAGCGATCATCGACAACTTGGTGCTCCTCGGTTGGGAGAAGTCCGAGCTCATCGACATCCTCTCTTCTGAGGTCCCCCTTTCTTATATGATAGTATTGATTCTCATGCTGTGTTCGGAGTTATCTCATCTCCATGTTACTATCGTGTAGGAGAAGGATATAGCGAAGATCTTTTTCAATTTGTTGGTGGAGCGATCGCAGAAGAAGAAGGAGGAGCCCAAGCCCCTCACCTCCAAGGACATCCTCCCTCAACAGGGCACTCGTATGCCCTCTCCTCTCTTGCCATTGTGATATCGACCATATGTTCATCATTATTGGGGTTTTGAAATGTATGTATATATAATTGTTGGTCTTTTTAGCGGTGCATACCCGTCAACGTCGCTCCAATTCGACGGGCGGATCGGACACCGCAGCTGTGGTGTCGCCTGTCCAGCTCCAGCGTGACCCCAAGAGGTCTTTCCATCTCTCAATCTCTCTCATTTTATCTCTATAGATTTACATTTATCTATTATAGGGCGGTGAGTCCGGTGAAGGAGGAAGGCGACGGTGACGATGAAGTGCCTCCGTCGCCTTACAAAGGTGTCGACGTCGTTACTGTCAAATCTTCCAATCCCAAACTCAATCGCCAAATCCGTCGCGTCGCTGGTATGTTATTTGCGATTATAGTTATTCTTTCGCGGCTTCTTTTTGCGGAGTGTTTGTCGTTATCAATGTCATTTGTAGCGCCCGCGGATGGCGCTGCTCGTGTTAGTACGCCAGACAAGGAGGGTCGTGCGCGCTCGAGCACCGACGATAAGAATCGCGCTGCCGGTACCTCTCGCACCTTTCCATCCCTAGCCTTTCTTTTGGTCTCTCTCTTGCGGTTTCATCATCATCATGTGAATGATGCTTTCTATTCTGTGGTAGTAAATGCTTTTTTCTTTTCTGTGACAGTGAATGCTAACATGTTTCTATGGTAGTGAATGACGGTGGTACGCCATTCAGCGATGCGGCGCGTCGTCGTGCGACGGTGGGCGAGGGCACTGCGCCCCTCGCTAACTCCTTCTGGGGCGTCTCACCTTCAAAGAATCCTAATTCTAAGGTATCCTCTTTCAAATATTATTTGCCATCTTGATGGCGATTTGTGAGCACTCTCTTACCATGCCTTTTGAATGAAGATCTTCTCGATGGAGAGTGGTAAGTCGATCAACCAGATCTTCGACAATCTCAAGGTCGTCTTTGGTGGTCTTGATGCCGATGTGAAAGTGAGCAAGAAAAAGAGTGGAGGAGTGAAGGTGGTAGCGAGTCACAAGGACGTCACTGGTAAGAAGAGCAAGATCAAAGTCAGCCTCCAAGAGAAGGAGGTACTTCTAACCGTCTTTCCCTCCGTTGTGCTAGTGATTGTTGTTTGATATGTCTTACTCTAGGGAGGTAAGAGCGTGGTGACATTCAAACCAGGAGATAAGAAAGACAAGCACTTCACTGAATTCGTCCAGGAGGTCGAGAAGAAGCTCGAGGACACCAACGCCTAAATAACCGCCATCTCATCTCTTCCTTGGCCCATCCTCGCCTTCGATCTCGCATGAGTTGGCAGAATATTTTGTTGATAATTGATTATGGGAGGGAGATGGAAGCCTCCTCCATTCTCCTCACCTTTTCTTCCCCTTATGTGTGTACTATTACCTCCTATTTCGTGATAATAACCGAATTCCTAACTACTCTACAGTTTTCCCCTCTCGTCCCTCAACGTGAAATTGTTTGGAGGACTCGAGGAGATAGAAATCGACTTAGACACTTGTTGAATATATGAAATACACTGTCATAGCAACTTTTTACTCTTCCAATATACATCCTCCTCAAAACACGAACATATCGAAGGAGGGAAATGATTAGTGGAAATCGATTTGCTGAGGAGGATATACGAGATAGTCGAAGAGGAAAACAACGATGCCAAAGAGGGCAATCTCCTTAGGGGCAAAGGCCAAGAGCGATCGAGGAGCGACTCCGGCGGCGAGTGCGAGCGCATAGACATGCCTTGTCGACGCTCTGATCGCATAGAGATTACGAAATCGATACCTCGATGCGAACAATTGGAAGAGGGGAACCCAGAAGAGGAATGCAGCGGCAATATTCCCGACAACGAAGAGGATGATGGAGATCAGGAAGACGTCAATGGAGCAAAGGATATAAAAAACCGACGCCGACAAGAACACTCCGCTCATCACGACCAAAACCGTCGTGATCATGGTCTTTGCATAGGTGACAAGATCGTCAGGCTTAGCGCTCTCCTTCGAGAAAGCGCTCCATTTCGCGATAAGGTCGCGAATGAGGTCTCTCAAGAAGGGTCTAACCAGGGTCCAAGGGTAGTCTCCAATATTCCCTAGAACGTATTTGAGATCGTTCCTCACCACCACTTCGCCGTTCGGTGGGAAATATTTCGCAACGCTCGCGATATACTCCTCCTCATCAGCGGTGAAGTCAGCGAAAGAGGAGCCCCTGGTGTCGATGTAAGCGCTCGTGCCGGTGACGCTCATTGCGAATAATGTGTTTAACTTGAAATAGTTCTCTTCGTTTTTCATTTCGAATTCGAAATACTCCTCGTCCACGAGGGAGAAGATGTGGGGAACCTTTCGAGGAGGGTCGCTGTCAGCGGCAAACAAGGCGTCACCTCGTAGGGTCGAGCAAACCGGCGAGCCCGCCCAGAACTCGATAAATGGACAGAATTGCATAAAGGCATCCTTGGGAAAGTCCAAATGGAAAGGAAGAGGGCGATTGATGAAGATCCGACCATTCTTGAGGGAGAAGGAGAGGTCCTCGGGGAAAGCCCTCGGCAACGCCTCAACGACTTGGTCGAGATCCGGCAGTAGCGCCACCGACTGTCCCACGTTCACCGCCACTGCAATCTATTTATATTATAAATTAGTAATATCAATATCACGATAAAAACAATTTCGTCAGAATGCTACCGGTATGAAAGGAAAGGATTGGAATCTCGCTCGAAGACCTCGAAGACAAAAAGACGATGTCCACGCTCCGAACAATACAATACAGTAAATTATTTGAATTTAATAATAGAAATGCATCAATAATATCGCGAGAGATTCATCGGAAGTTCAGAGGGGGACAGGAGGCACAAGAATCGTGTAGAGCATTCATGAAAGATCCCGCCACCCTCACCACGAACCTCCAACAATACAGAGTGGGAAATCATAATAAATATATATGTTAGGGATTTAGCGCACCAGGAAAGGGAGGACAACAACGGTGAGACAAACGAGGAAGAGCCGCCAGTGCGCGCGCGAGCGTCGGAGGGCGTCGGGGTCGCTCGCGGCCTTGTACGCAGTCGAGGCGACGTAGATCGCCCCTAAGACGCGCCCAATTTGTTTTCGCTCCATCTAGATGGTATATAAGGTATATGATTATTATGATAATCGCAGTTGGAGCGCTGAGGGTTCTCAACCGACAGCTCGAGGTTGTCCTGCATGGGGCCGGGGAATGCGGAATGCGCCGAATAGGAATGCGGAATGCGCCGAATCATCCCGAATGCCTCGCACATTCCTCTCGGCGACTGGGATCGTGGTGAGAACAGAAGTTTATATTTATAGAGAAAGAGAGAGAGAGAGAGAGAGAGAGAGAGAGAGAGAGAGAGAGAGAGAGAGAGAGAGAGGCA
>Ga0154020_10003785_pt1 | contig 18122 bp, 16 predicted proteins | sample Klosneuvirus_201_FD_109709 | JGI IMG/M metagenome (GOLD analysis project Ga0154020, IMG submission 109709) | Active sludge microbial communities from wastewater, Klosterneuburg, Austria - Klosneuvirus_20160825_MG | ecosystem: Engineered > WWTP > Aerobic digester > Activated sludge | place... | reverse complement strand
CTCGACGACCTCTCCGAAGGCCTGGGCCTGCCCGTGCTCGGCAGCCTGCCGCGGCCCATGCGTGGCTCGGGTGGCTCCGCCGCCAGCCTCCTGCTGCCTGGCAACGTGATGGCGCGCCTGCCCCGGCCGGGCGCCTGAGCGCGCCCACCCGCCACCCTACGCACTACAACAGCCCGGTGAGCCCGTCATCCGATGACCGGCTCGCCAGGAAGCCCCCTCAGGAGTCCCCGATGAATGCCGCCCCCCGCTCCGCCACCCGCGGGCCGACCCTCGTCCAGCCGCAGAACAACGACGAAGTGCACAGCCGCTTCGACCAGGACCGCAGCATCGGCGACATCATCCGCCAGACCAAGAACCTCAGCGAGGATCAGGTTGAAGCCATCGTCGCCCACCAGCGCCAGCACAGCCTGCGCTTTGGTGAGGCGGCCGTCGCCCTCGGCCTGGCCACTGATTCGGACGTCGTCTTCGCCCTCAGCCAGCAGTTCCACTACCCCTTCACCCCTGACGAGCGCCGCGGTACCAACCCCGAGCTCGTCACCTCCTCCCAGCCCTTCAGCAAACAGGCTGAGGCCTTCCGCGCCATCCGCAGCCAGCTGATGATGCGCGTCTTCAGCCCCAGCGAGCCCAAGCGCGCCCTGGCCGTGCTCAGCCCCGATTCCGGCGACGGCAAGACCTTCTTCACCGCCAACCTCGGCGTGGTGCTGGCCCAGCTCGGTGGCCGTACCCTCGTGGTCGATGCTGACCTGCGCGGCCCCCGCCTGCACCAGCTCTTTGGCATCCCCAACGTCAGCGGCCTGTCCGCCATCCTCAGCGGCCGGCAGGAAGAAAACGTCATCTTCCAGGCGCCCGATCTCCCCAGCCTCTACGTCATGCCCGTCGGCGTCACCCCGCCCAACCCGCTGGAACTGCTGGAGCGCCCCGCCTTCCGCCTCCTGATGGCCGAACTCCTGGGCAAATTCGACCACGTCGTCGTCGACACCCCCGCCTCCGGCCTCGGCACCGACGCCGCCGTCATCGCCGGCAAATGCGGCGCCGCCCTCCTGCTCGCGCGCAAAGACAAGAGCCGCATCAACCGCCTCAACGACCTCGTTGGCAGCGTCGGCGCCTCATCCGCCAAGATCGCCGGCGTGATCGTCAACGAGTTCTGACAGGCCGACGAACCTTCGTTCTTTCGTCGCTGTCAAGCCAGCCCAGGCCGCAACGTGCAGTGTCTTCGGGGGCGGATGCGGTATTGCTGGCCCTCTGGAGCAGCAGAAATGCGGTGTTGGCCTGTCGCCGCGAAAGACCTACACTTTCCTCTTTGTCAGCAGTCGATCCGGTGCTCGGGCGACGCCTTGAGCCGTGCTTGCGTCGGGAGTCGCCATCCGCGCCGGGGGTAAGCAAAGAGTCCGGAGTGCATTGGGAGGGAGCGTGAGGTCAACGTCGATCGAAGCATGGGCGGTGCCTGTGAAACTGTTTCCCCTGGCTGAGCACACCTACGTCGTCATCGAGAAGGTGATGCGTGCGGGTTGCCATGGGCGTTCCCAGGGGGGGCGTCTGCTGGAGTCCTCACCAGGTGATGTGCGCATGGCGATCTGCCTTGCTCAGCCGGACGGTGGGGCCGGCGTGCGGTACGGAATCAGTGGTGTATGTCACCAGGCCGCGAACCGGATTCTGTATGCGGCGGGAACGACCACTCTTCGCGCCCGTGGTGCACGTCAGTCTCTCATGGCCTGGGGCCTGTATGGCATCGCTGACGATGGCAGCGCCTACAGCCCGGCGACTCACCCATGGACCGAGCTGGCGAATTGCGCCGGGACTGCGGCCAACCCGCCGGCGTGGGGGGGGGATCAATGAAACACGCGTCAGCGCGCATTACCCGGGACAGCCGGCCCTCCGCAGCGGCGCTCCATCGTGCGCAACTGCAACATGAGTTCGAGGTTCGCATGGGACGCCTGCACGGATTTGATGACCAGCGGCGTGGCAACGCTGTTCCCCCGCCTCCCAGCCTCTCGGGAGCCAACCTGTGTCAAGCGGAAATGGAGACCATGATCTCCACATTCCTCGGTGACGACTACGATCGGGAGCGCGTGCTTCAGGTGCTCTCCGCGCAGAGGCTGTTCCATCGCGAACAGCAGCGGCTTCTGGCTGGCTGGCATGCCGGCGAACTGGCGGCACCCGAGTACGTTCGGCAAGTCAACGAAGCGATGAGGCTGATGTTCAGCCATTGCGCCGACGTGCTTGGCCCCGAGGACTTTGAGCGACTGTTCGACTGCAAGCCGGGCGAAGCACACGCGGAGATTGATCTGGAAACGTTTCTGGCCAGCCACCAGTGACAAAGCGAGCCGGACCACCTGGCAGCCCTTCTATCTCCGCTTGATTGGGGTCAGGTCTTGTCTTTTGCCTGCAAGATATCCCCGCCGCACCCCAGCCCGCCGCCCGCCCCGAAGACTCCTCCCACTGGGCCGCACCGTACCGGTTGCTGGCAGGCCCAGAACTTGAGCTTGCGGCCTGATGCAGACGGCCCATCCGCGACTTCCTCCGCGGCAGGGCTGCGCAGACCCCGGAGATGGGGGGCAATCCCCTTGCTTATGGTTGTTAGGCTCAGTGGAGTACCCGATCCACATGCTCAGCAGCCCACCATGCCCGTGAGTACCTCCGACCCGCGCAGTCCCGCTCCCACGCAAACCACCGCCGGCTCGGCCGGGCTGGCCGCACAAGCGCACTGGCTCATCGCCATCGCCGGCCTGCTGGCCATGTACCTGCCCACCTTCTGGGACCTGTTCCATGGCCTCTGGGCCAGCGACGCCCAGGGCCACGGCCCCATCGTGCTGGCCATCAGCCTGTGGCTGCTGTGGAAGAAGTGGCCGGAGGTGCTGGCCCAACCCACCCAGCCCGCCCCCCTGGCCGGCTGGCCGGTGTTCATCTTCGGCCTGCTGCTCTACCTGGTGGGCCGCTCGCAGGACATCCTGCTCTTCGAGGTCGGCGCGCTCATCTGGCTCATCAGCGCCTGCGTGCTGCTGCTCAGCGGCGGGGCCAGCCTCAAGCTGCTGTGGTTCCCGCTGTTTTTCATGATCTTCATGATCCCGCTGCCCGGCATCTTTGTGGATGCGCTCACCCAGCCCATGAAGATGGCCGTCTCCTACGTGGCGGAAGCCGTGCTGGCCGGTGTGGGTTACCCCATCAGCCGCAGCGGCGTGGTGCTGCAGATCGGCCAGTACCAGCTCCTGGTGGCCGACGCCTGCGCCGGCCTGCACACCCTGTTCACGCTGGAGGCCCTGGGCCTGCTCTACCTCAACCTGGTCCGGCACGAGAGCGTGGCCCGCAACGTCACCCTGGCCATCCTGATCGTGCCCATCAGCTTCACCGCCAACGTCATCCGCGTGATGGTGCTCACCCTCATCACCTACCACTTCGGTGACGAGGCGGGCCAAGGCTTCCTGCACGGCTTTGCCGGCATGGTGCTGTTCATGGCGGCGCTCATCCTCATCATCGCGACGGACAGCCTCATCCGCATGGCCGTGCAGCGCTTTGGCCACCAGGCACAGCCCGCCTGACAGGGAGGACAAACATGAACTCCAAGCCCATCTCCCTCACCGCCGCCATCCTGGCCGGCTGCATGGCCGTCACCGCTGCCGCAGCCCACTACGCCAAGCCCACCCTGTTCCTGGCTGACACGCGGGCTGAATTGAAGATTGAACCCTCCCTCCCGGCCGAGTTTGCGGGGTGGAAGCTGCAGGCGGTGTCCGGCGGCGTGGTCAACCCGCAGCAGGAGCAGATGCTCAACTCCCTGTACTCGGAGTTGATCAACCGGACCTATGTGAACGACAGAGGCGACCGGGTGATGCTGTCGATCGCCTACGGCAAGAACCAGAACGATTCCTTCCAGGTCCACAAGCCGGAGATTTGTTATCCGGCACAAGGCTTCCAAGTGCAGAGCAACCGCGTTGGAGAGTTGGCAACGCCCTATGGCGCCATTCCAGTGCGGCGCATCGAAACCACCTACGGCTCCCAGAGGCCGGAGCCGGTGACCTACTGGACCACGCTGGGGGATGAGGCGGTGCGAAGCGGCACCGACAAGAAGCTCAAGGAAATGCGCTATGCCGTCAAAGGCTACATCGCAGACGGCCTGCTCTTCCGACTTTCAAGCATCGACCCGGATTCTTCTCGTGCTTTCTCCGTCCATGAGCAGTTCACCCAAGACCTGCTCCAGGCACTGAAACCAGAAGACCGCAAGCGCTTGGCAGGGCTGGACAGCAAATAGGCGTCTCTCTTTGCGCACCAACTCGTACCATCTCCAAGAAGAATGCAGGGCCTAGAAATGCGCCACACGAGTACGGCGAACGGTACCGTTTATGACAATTGCGAAAGCATCTTTTGAGAATTGAATTGTCTAGAAGGTTGTGAACTAGGCAGAAGTTTGAGGATCATGAAATCAACAGACACTGGCTTGAAGAATCAGGTTAAGAAAGCCGCAGCATGGGGGTATTTTGGACTACTTGGAAGAATTGTCATTCAACTCGGATCTCAAGTTGCTCTTGCAAGACTAGTTGGTCCCGAAGAATATGGTGCATTTGCAGTCGGTGCAATTGTAGTTGGAGTCGCGAACTTTGTTGCGGACGGTGGAATAGGCGCGGCGATTGTTCAGAGAAAGATAACGAACCGAGATGAACTTGAGTTTATATCGACCTTACAAGTCATAACGGGAGCGGCAACATTTGCTGTCATATGGATTGCATCACCAATACTGGCAGCGCTTTTTAACGCAAACAGTAAGGCAGTTGAAATAATTCGATTGTTAGGCTTGGTTTGTTTGGCAACTTCGCTGGGATCGGTATCACAAAATATTCTTCGGAAGAATCTGGATTTTCGGCGAATCCAAATATCTCAATTGGTAGGGATGACCATCGGCTACATTGTAGTTGGGTTGCCAATTGCGTACTTAGGTGGAGGTGTTTGGAGTTTGGGTTTGGCGTGGGTGGCCCAGTCGATTGCTACAACGGCATTGTTATTTAATTATACAAGACCTCCAGTTGGGATAAGATTCTGGTGTGATAACGGAAGAGCAATTGCATGGTTTGGAGTGTCAGCGCTCGTGAGCAATTTGTCTACGTGGCTTGGTACTGGTGTGGACAAGATGGTCGTAGGATTCAGATACTCGCCGCTGCAGTTGTCGACATATAACGTTGCAAGTAACTTGATATACACGGCGGCGTCTCAATTGCTTTCAACTGCTCAGCAGTTGATCTTCTCGTTCTCAGCAAAAGATGCTGAGAATCGGAGTGAAGAACTCAAGAAAATGGCCAATCTTCTGATTGAGACGGGGGTATTGATATTCTTCCCGTTTATGATCTGCATTGCCATTTCGGCGGAAGTGATTGTTCTGACACTATATGGCTCTAGCTGGATTGACGCTGCAAATGTACTTAGCCCTGCTGCACTAACAATGGCGTTCTACGGCATATCTGGGCTCTTGACACCTTTGTTGTGGTCAACGGGGAGTGTGTCAAGTGACGCAAAGATGCAATTCGTAGGGGTGCTATTGGTCGGCACTGCGGCAAGTATTGCTGCAACACAAAAGGATCCATCCGCTGTCGCATGGGCTGTACTACCTTGCGTTGCGCTTAAGACCATCTGGACTATTCGAATGGTGAAACAATCAATGCAACTCAAGACTCGGACTATAGTCCGGAGTTTCTATGGGGGTGGGATGGCGTCGATAATCCTGGGCGCAATATTTGGAGGGGCGATACAGCTCACACGTACTCTCGATATGGCAATTTACCAACAAGCGATTATTGTTGTACTTTTAATGTTAATTATACTCCCAATAGTAATAGCGACTAGTGTCTTCATTGCTGGCACACGCGAACTAAAAGATATTCTTGAGCCGCTGTTCGAAAGAGGTAAGGTGTTTCTGAGAGAAGTTCGTGGTTAATGTTTTTGGCATCCAATAAGATTGCGTCAGGATGATCATGGGTATTCAGGTCGGTCAACACGCTCGCGGTTTGAGTTTGCTTGCGTTGAAGGCAATTGGAGCGATTCCAAGCCATATTGTAAGACTGTGGCTGTATAGACGATGCGGCATGAGAGTCGGAACACGTAGTTATATCTACGGTGGCGCTGAAGTAAGGTCTCCATCTAAGATTGTAATTGGATCGGACGTGATTGTCGGGAATTATTCTACTTTAGATGGGCGAAATGGATTATTTATTGATGACAATGTAAATATAAGCTCTGGAGTGTGGATTTGGACGATGCAGCATGACCATCGTTCGCCCACATTTGAGGCAAGTGGCGGTGAGGTAAGAATAGGAAAGAATTCATGGATATCAAGTAGGGCTACCATCCTGCCGGGTGTTGAAATTGGTGAGGGATGTATCGTTGCAGCTGGCGCAGTAGTAACAAAGAGCTTTCCGCCCTACACGATCATTGGCGGCGTGCCAGGCAAGAAAATTGGTACAAGAAAGGTTGAGATCCGATACAAACTCGGTGACAGCAAGCCGACATCTTTCATTTGACTGAATTGGTCAGTGATCTAGGAAAATCATCAAAGGTGCCTTGTGATTGAGTCAGTCTTGATAGCTGCAACCGCAGTGCTTGCTGCTCTTGCGGTGCTTATACAGGCGGGAGTATTGTCTTGGATACACAATAATAAGGATGAGTTCGAAAAGTTCGTGCCGTCCACAATTATTGTTGTGGCGGGATTTTCTTATCTTGCATCTGGTCTGCTTTCGAATAGAAATCTTCAGTTTGCCAGTCTTGCGGTGAACTCAGTTGAGCTCGATGCATCGCCATATATTAGCTGGATATCTCGTGGTTCAAATTTGTTGTTGCTAACTATAGGGGGTGGATATATATTCGCAAGAATCGCGGATCATTTCTGGAGTACGCAGAATAAGAACGCAAATCGTAATAGCGAGGAAGCGGTCTTCCCGAGGCTGTCGATCCTACTGCTTGCGGTTACTATGATGTACTTTGTCTCCCAGGCTCTTGGGACAGAAGGCGGGTTTGAGCAGAAGCCTATATATTTGACCGTTGCGCTAGTATCTATCGTCTTGTCACCTCGGGATGCATTACTTCTGGGGCTCCGTAGTGCGAAGATGATACTCTTGATATATCTATCAACTTCTCTGATCTTCTTAGGAATTGATCACGACAGGGTCTTAGCGCCAGGGTATCGAGGACTAATACCTGGATTCGAGTATAGGTTTTGGGGGCTAGCTCCCCACGCAAATGCAATAGGACCACTCGCCGCCCTATTGATTCTTCTCGAGATATCAGTTCCTAGCAAGAGTTTTTTAAGGAGATTGGCCGTTATCACAATTGGAGCCTTTGTGATGCTGATCTCTCAGTCGAAAACATCTATAGGCGCTGCGCTGGTTGGTTTGGCTCTGATTCCATTCGCCCGTGGAGGAATGCCATTGCATTTCTCGGAAAAGAGAAGACTATCAACGCGTCATGCGGTGTTGTCGGTGCTTCTATTCGCTATTGGTCTTTCTGCTCTAGTGTTTTCGACCATTGGCATGCCAAGAGCATTGAGCACTTTGGTTCTGAAGGTTGCGAGCGCCGTTGATATAGATACCATGTCGGGTAGGTCGGCGATTTGGCAGGTAGCATTGCGAGAATTCAGTGTCAATCCACTGTTTGGATATGGTCTTGGGATCTGGGGGCCAGATTTTAGAGCGGTAGTTGGGCTGAATTACGCGTATCATGCACACAATCAATTGCTTCAGTCGATGTCGGAATCTGGAGTTTGTGGGATTGTTGGGTTCATGATATTCTTCATTTCGTCCTATCGATATTGTATGAAGTCGAGTGACTGGACCTTTGGCGGGTCAGTTGGGATATTTATTCTGTTTGTCTTTAGATGTGTAACGGAGGCTCCACTCAAGGTGTCCGGAATGGGTACAGGTGAAACGCTATTCTTGCTTGTCTTGCTTACGTTTTGGGGTATAGGTTCTACTAAGAAGCGAAGTGGGGTTAGTATTGGATAGCTCTGCATAGTCAGCTTGATATTCTACAAGTCGATCAAAATTCCAAACGGAAATGAGTCAACCGAAGTTCTCCATAGTCGTCTGTTGCTGGAACAGTGCAGACTATATCGCCGACTGCATCAGGTCAATCGAAACGCAAACATATAAAGATTTTGAGGTTGTGTTCGTTGATGGAGGTTCAAGTGATGGAACTATTGATTTAATTGAAATGGCTGATTGTCGGAAAAAGATCTTGAATAACGTAAGAGGAGGTATATCTAAGGCAATGAACGCCGGCGCTCATGCAGCTTCAGGAACATATTTATCTCATTTACATGCAGATGATTATTACGCAGACTCTGATGTGCTGTTGAGGGTCGCGAAGGAATTTGAACGAAATGAAGATGCAATATGGTTATATGGCAGATTTTATAATCTGCAAGACGGAGTTGTGTCAGCCCCATCTTATTCATTCAGAAGATACTCTCTCGCTGGCTTGAGACGAAGAAATATAGTTCCGCATTGCGCAACTTTTCTCCGAAGGGATATATTTAGCCAGTTTGGTGGATTCTCGGAAAAATATCGATTGGCGATGGATTATGATCTTTGGCTTCGTCTTTCGAAGTATCATGACCCGATTCAGTTAAATAGTTATCTAGGTGTATTTAGAAGGCATTCAGAGAGTTCGACTACGAAGTTTGCGAAGCAATCTTTCAACGAAGATTTTAGAGCAAGATTTTCAAACACTCCAATCTATCTTTGGCCTGAATTTGTATTGAGATACATATACAGAAGAGTGCGAGAAGTGAGGTAGGGGTTAGAGATACTTGGTGTGCACTTAGATGACTATATTGTTGCAAAGCAACATGGTCTAATAATTCATTTCGTTTCGATATGAGAAACCTATTTCTAGTGCTTCTGGTCTGGTCAATCTATTTTTCTGTAAATGCAAGATGTGTCAATAGAATAATAGGCATAAATTTGGCTGGGGCGGAATTCGCTCCAGAAAATCTGCCAGGAGTCCTGGGTGTAGATTACAAGTTTCCTTCGTCGATTCAAGTTGAAGCATACAAGAAAATTGGGTTCAATGCGATCCGACTTCCAATCCTGTGGGAAAGGGTGCAGCCAAAACTTTACGGAGAGTTGGATGAGTCATATGTCAAGTCGATTCAGATTTTTTTGTTGGCTGCGGATGTATATGGAATGAAGGTCGCGTTGGATTTGCATAACTATGGTAGGTATAGAGGAAAGAGAGTTGGTCTTGAGATTGATTCCTCTGCCTTTAAGGATGTATGGAGGCGTATTGCTTCTCGATTTTCTGGAAGCAATGGAGTTATTGCATATGGTTTGATGAATGAGCCAAATGACCCTACGCGAGCGTGGCACAGTGTTGCACAGTTCGGCATTGATGGCATACGAGAGGTGGATGAGGAGAGAAAGATATATGTGGGAGGCGATGGTTGGAGTAATGCAGTTCATTGGGCCCAAGCAAATCCAAGACCATTTGTACATGACCCTCGTGGAAGGCTCCAATACGAAGTACATTTATACATAGATAATGACGCGAGCGGAAGGTATCTCGAAGGTGCTCCAAGTGCTAATCCCAGTTCGCGCGTGGAAGAGCGGCTCGCAGCATATTTGGAATGGCTAAAAAGGTATGGGAGAGTGGGCGTTGTTGGAGAATTTGGGGTCCCAAGTGATGACCCAAGATGGTTTTCTGGTGTAAGGCAATTCTACGATATTGCCAAGAAACACTGTATTGACACGTACTATTGGGCGGGTGGGGCTTTTAGTCCCAAAAATATCCTATCTTTGGAGTCGAAGAATGGCATTCGCCGCGCACTGACGAGTGAAATTCATAAATACTTGTTGACTGAATAACGGGTTGCGTGAATATTGGCTCTGGAGTTCTTGTGCTAGACGATGCGTGATTTAAGAATTGCCTGTTCTCTCAACTGAAACCGATTTTCTGAGGTTTGAATTGTGGTTAGAGTATTTCTTCTGTCTCACGGATTCCAGCAGGAATATGAAGTTGGGTACGCGAATGGACTAGCGGCTCATGGTGATTGCGAAGTGACATTAATCTCGTCTGAGAATACTTTAACGGAGCGCCTTGCGCCGAATGTCAAAGTTCTGCAATTGCGTGGGAGTCAACGGCCAGGACGTGGATTTGTTAAAAAGTCAATAAATATGGTTCGGTATTGGGTTTTGTATTTATCTTTGAGTATCAATAATAGAGATGCAATATTTCATTTCAACGGCCTATTTTCCATGAGGGCTCGTTTGATGGTGCTTGTGGAGGCGGTACTGGCATGGATGCTCATTCGAAAATGGGTATTGTCGGTACATAACATCGTCCCGCACGAAAGTGAGGGAACAATTGATAAACTCTTGTACCGATTTGTTTATAAGTTACCCGGTTTACTTGTGGTGCATACGGAGTTAATGAGGCAAGTATTGATATCTGATTTTGACGTCTGTGAAAGTCGAATTGTCGTGGTTGAACATGGGATCGACGTGTTCTCCGAACTTCCATACGAGACGCGTGCCCATGCTCGGCACAGTTTGCTGGGAATTGATGATTGCAAGAAGGTTATTTTGTCTTTTGGGAAAGTGATGCGATACAAAGGACTGGAGGAGTTCATCGAGGCATTTGCCCGCTATCGTGGGCCTTCGGATGACTGGATCCTCGTAATTGCTGGAAAGTGTGATGATGTTGATCTGAGGAATAGTCTAAGGTCACGAATCGTCAACTGGAATTTATCATCAAGGGTCGTGTGGTTGGATAGATTTATTGAGAGCTCGGAAGTCGAAGGATTGTTGTGTGCCGCGGACGTTATGATAATGCCATATAGACATATTGATCAAAGTGGAGTCATATTCTCGGCTCTATCTTTTGGTTTGCCGGTAGTGGCAACTGATGTTGGTTCACTGAAGCACTATGTGCCACTTTCTGGGGGGGCGGTTGTTGGATCGGTTGTAAGCGAAGACTTCATTCGCGCGATAAGAAACACGCTTCACAAAATAAGTTGGTTGGATCGGGGAAATACCATTAATTCAGCTAAAGTTAAGTATGGATGGCGAACAGTGCTTACGCCATTGATTTCTAGCTACAGCAATGCTTCATGCTTGCAATAGTTGGGATGCGTGAACGGTAATTTCAGGGGTATTTCATGAACGGTTCTGTCAACTATTGTCTTATCACTCCGTGTAGGAATGAAGTCGAATACGCAAAGAGAACTTTGGAGAGTGTGGTCCGTCAATCGTTGCTGCCGACAAAATGGGTAATTGTGGATGACGGGTCTACTGATGGAACATCTGAGATTCTTAGTGAATATGCAGAACGCTATCCATTTATCGAAGTCCATAGGAGGGCGGATAGAGGTGTAAGGCAGGTGGGTCCAGGTGTTATTGAGGCGTTTTACGACGGTCTCTCGTTAGTCGACTTGTCTCACTTTGAGTATTTGTGCAAGTTCGACTTGGATCTTGAAATAGGGCCTCGCTATTTTGAGAAATTGATCGAGCGAATGAGAGAAAATCCTCGCCTCGGTACTTGCAGCGGTAAGCCATATTATCCTGATCCAAAAAGTGGAAGGCTAATTAGTGAGGATTGTGGAAATGAAATGTCTGTGGGCATGACAAAGTTTTACAGAGTGGATTGCTTTTTGGATATAGGTGGATTCGTTAGGGAGGTAATGTGGGATGGTATTGATTGCCATACATGTAGAATGAAGGGGTGGCTGGCATGTAGTTGGGATGAGCCTGAACTGAGGTTTCTGCATCTGCGTGCGATGGGATCGAGCCATAAGGGAATATTGACAGGGCGAAAGCGTCATGGATTTGGTCAATATTATATGGGGACTGGTCTGATGTACATGGCTGCAAGTGCTGTGTATCGGATGAGTAAGCCGCCACTTCTTATTGGGGGGTTGTCGATGTTGTATGGCTATTTGAATAGTATGCTGCTCGGCTTGAAGCGATATGAAAATAAGGAGTTTAGGCAATTCTTGAGGAGCTATCAGTATAGATGCTTGATGGTTGGGAAAGAGCGTGCCACAGACGAGTTGAACAAATATATTATGTCTCGTCATGGATAGATCGTTCATTCCGACCTTTAAGCTTGAAGGTATTGAATTCTGTGGGTTGGGTTTGGCTGAGACTGCTGAATATATTGTTCGTTCAGCTGGTAGTGGTATTGGTGGATGGGTGGTTACGCCCAATGTGGATATAGTTAGGAGGTTTGCGGTTGATGCTGCATTCCGGGATTTGATCTCTCAAGCAGACTTGTTTACACCTGACGGCGCTCCAATTGTTTGGGCTGTGCGGATTTCTGGTGGGAATTTGTCTTCGCGTGTGCCTGGATCTGACTTGGTTCCAAAGGTATGTGAGGAGTGCTCGAAGGCCGGTTTGCCTGTGGCTTTTATTGGCGGTAATCCAGGTACTGCACTTGCTTCGATGAATGTACTAACAAAGCTGCACCCGGCGCTTGTGGTTGCGGGTTGCATCTGTCCAAGTTTCGGATTCGAAAAGGATGCTCGTCAAGTTTCTGATATGGAAGAATTTGTTCGGACTACTCCAGCTCGGGTTGTCTTTGTTGGATTAGGGTCGCCCAAACAGGAACGGCTAATCAATGGATTGAGAAGAATCAGACCTGACATTTGGTGGCTTGGTGTTGGTGCAACGTTTAGCTTTATTGCTGGCGAGGTAACTAGGGCACCCGTTTGGATGCAGAAGTTCGGACTTGAGTGGGCACATCGATTGCTTCAAGAGCCTCGTCGATTGTTTCATCGGTACTTGATTGATGACCTTCCCTTTGCGATCCGAATGCTTTTGAAGGCTATTATCAATAGGATACTTGGTTCAAACTAATTATATGACTCTATCTCTCCTCTTCCGAATATGGCGCTTGCGATTCGGCGAGATGCGACAGCACCGAGGAGGTTGTCGCGCATTTTTAGCCAGTTGAGCCGATAGGTGAAAGCGAAGATGTAGTGGCAGCGCAGTTGCCGAGCTTGAATTCCTTGTTGATGTTGAGTTGGGCTTGAGCAGGTTACGTTGCTTCACGATGAGGCCCCCTGTTCACGGGGTACTTGAACCGACTGCAGACGCGTCCTCAATGAGAGACTCTTGAGATCTTCCGCGTACGCCTGCCGGGGGAGCGACGTCGTGCTCCACCATGGCAACGCGGGTTGTTTTGATCAGTCAAGAAGCTCATTTCGGGGATCGAAGATGACATTGAAGGCAGCCCCTGCGGGGCACCGTTGGGTTCACGCTTCCACAGGCTCTGCCCTGCTGGGTGCGATGGCGTTGTTGGTGGGATGCGGCGGGGGAGAGTCTTCCTCCGCAGACTCCAGTGGGCAGGTGTCGGCCGGCAGCATGCGAGCGATGGCGGCAGCGTCGACGGGCAGCACCTACTATGTGGACGCCAGTGGCGGCAACGACAGCAACTCAGGCTCGTCAGCCGCACCATGGAAGACCCTGGCCAGGGTGGCCAAGCAGAGCCTTTCGGCAGGTGATGTGGTGCTGTTGCGTTGTGGCGGCATCTGGCGCGAGAGTTGGGTGCAGTCCGCTTCCACCACGGCCGACGGGGTCAGCTTTGGCAACTACGGGACTGGCTGCTCGACCGGCCGGCCGAGGGTGCTGGGGTCCGATGACTTCAGCGGTGGGTGGACCAAGACGGGCAATGTGTGGTCCCGCAAGGTGCCGGCAGGGACTCCGAAGATCGCACGGCTGTTCGTGGACGGCGTGGCGCAGCGGTTGGCGCAATGGCCCAACCACAGTGCCACGGCGGGCTTTGCGTCGGTGGATTCCACAACGGCTGCGTCCACGACGCAGTTCAAGCTGAAGGCCGCTGACGTCACTGCATTGGCGGGCAAGGACCTTGTGGGTGCGACCGCGTTGGTGCGCAGCGTGGCGTGGTATGTGGACCCGGAGCCTGTGACGGCCTATTCGGGTGGTACGGTGACACTCGGCGGCGCCTTGGCCTATTCTGTTGCCTCAACCACAGAATATGTGCTGACGGACAAAGCCTGGATGGTGGATGCTCCGGGGGAGTATTACCACGACACGGCCAGCAATACCGTCTATCTCTACCCCGCCGCAGCCGGTGCGCAGACAAATCTGAATGCCTATGGGGTGGAGGGCGCTGTGCGGGACTACGCTGGGACGTTCTCCGGGCGCAGTTCACTGCAGGTCAAGGGGATTTCGTTCGAGCGGACGCGGCTGGATGGGCTGTTGTTCAGCGAGGCGCCGGGTGCAGTGGCCTCCGACATCGTGGCCAGTGGGAACGGTCGCAATGGCGTGCGCGTGTACATGAGCAGTGCACCGAGTGGCAGCACCCGGGGCCTGTCGATGGATGCCAGCACGGTGTCCGACAACGGTGAAAACGGGGTCCACGCTCAGAGTGCATTCCGTGTGGATGTCTCCAACAGCGTGATCACGGACACCGGGACGAACAATGTGGCCGGCAACTCGCTGGCTGCGGTTCTGGTGGGGCCGGGGTCCAAGGTGGTTGGCAATGTGATTCGGAATGCCGCCTACATCGGGGTCCGATATTCCGGGACGGGGGGCTCGCAGGTTGACGGCAACGTCATCACCGGGCATTGCGCCCGGTTGACGGATTGTGGTGCGATCTACGCCTGGAATGGGCCCAAGGCGACACGTGCCACAGCGGACCAGAGCGCCACCATCTCGAACAATGTGATTCAAGATACTGCCAGCCGGCGGAGCACGGCCATCTCGGGTGGAAGCACGGTGGTGGGCATTTACCTGGATGATTTTTCGCTGGGGGCGACGGTTTCCGGTAACACGGTATTGGGTGGCCCGGCCGGGATGCTGATTCACAATGGGTCGAATCATTCCGTCAGCGGGAATGTCTTCCAGGGGCAGTCGGCGGTCTCCCTCTGGATGTCGATGGACCAGACGGATGCCGACTACATGTCCGGCAACCTGATTCAGAACAACACCATCCTTCGGTCTGCCTCGGTCACCGGCACCTACCCATCCGTGCCGACGCCTTCTGCGGGCAACGTGGTGCTGTTTCAGCATGCGACCAAGGGTTCGGCTTCCATCAGCTCCGGCTCCAACAAGTTCTCCGGCAACCAGGTGCAGTTGTTGAACACCGGCACTGCTGGGTATGCGCGGGTGGGGACGGCGTCTTCGGTCGCCGCTCTGGATGCAGGGGGCTGGCGGGCACTGGCGGGCAGTGCCGAGCCGGCGCCGTCCGTGCAGAAGTTCTTGACCTACAAGCCGACCTTGGGCGCAGAGTTGATGACCAACGGGGGCTTTGCGAATGGGTTGAATGGCTGGTCGAGCTGGTTCGCACCGCCAGGGACGGGGGGTGTGTTCGGTTTGCTGAGCAGTCAGGCCGGGTGTGTGGGCGGCTGTGTCCAGTTCAACAACACGCAGATGGCCGACTACCTCATGAGCAGCCCGTTCCTGCTGACCAGTGGCAACTTGTACGAGGTGCGCGCCCGGTCGGTGATGCGCAGCAATGCGTCGTTGCTGCCGCCGTTCGTGGGCCGTTCCACCGTGCCCTACACCAGCTTTGCGGCAATGCCGGGGCTGGTGACGTTGAGTGGCATGTCCGGCATCAGCGGCGATGTGGTGGACTACCGGGGGATGTTCCGCGCTTCTACCACTGCGTCGGGTGTCACGATGTGGCGGACCACGCCGGCCAAGTCTTCGGTTGCGTTTGACGATGTGTCGCTGCGGCAGGTGACCGGGTATTCGGTGCCGCCGCAAACGGACCTGTGGCGCACCGTGGTGGCTGAAGGCAGCCCGGTGACGGTGACCTGCAGCACGCTGGGTTGGCCGGCGGGCTGTGCGGCCACTGACATCGGCGGCGCGGCAGTTTCCCTGCCTGTGACCGTGCCGGCGCGGTCGGCACGGGTGTTCCTGCGGGGCAGTTCAGCCTGGGCGTACCAGTGACGGTGGATTGACTGTGGGGTGCGGCGTGGGCAATGGGGCCCGCGCTGCCACCCATAGGCCTGCGGATGAAGAGGGCTGGCCTCGAGGGCAGGTCCGTGACACCGGGAGGTCAAAGGTCCGTGAGGGCAAAAGTCCGTGAGGGCAAAGAAAAGGGACGGAGGGTGTAGACACCTTCCGTCCCTTTTGCGTTGCCTGGTACCGCAGTGGAACTGCAGTACCGGCAGCTGTCAGGTCACTTCTGTTGCTTGCGGCGGCGGCCGATGAAGCCCAGGGCGCCCAGACCGGCCAGCATCATGGCGTAGGTTTCGGGTTCCGGAACCGGGGTGCTGACGACAGACGAAGAACCGCTGACGCTGGCCTGCATCGACAGAGTGCCGAACAAGTCACCGCCGGAGGTGTTCAGGAAGGCGGCGGCCATGGTACGGTTTTGCGTGTCCGTACCCGCCCAGCCCCAAATGCCGGTCGAGATACCGTCCGAGAAGGACTGGCTGCCGCTGCCCGTGGGGCCCGCGCCGCTGATGGACAGGGACAGGGAAGAGTACGCAGATTCGGAGTAAACGCCGTCAAACCCGACGGTGTTCTCTGCGGACACGGTGGCGTTGGCGGTGATGAGCAGAGCGGTGTTGTTGCCCAGGAAGAAGTTCTGGGACCACCACCCGTAGGGCAACTGGGCGGTTGCGTTGTAGCTGGCGTTGCCGCCTGCAGATGGGCTGCCAGAGCCACCGCTGGCGCTCATGGCGGAGATCACGGAGGTGTACTCGCCCTCACCGCTGAGCGTGGTGGTATTGCCGCCGGTGACGGAGGCGCCTGCCAGGGCCGAACCGTAGTTGACGTTGGTGGACTTTGACGTGGTGCTGCGAACACCGGTCTTGGTCAGGTTGGCGCCGTCGGTGCCGTTGTCCGGGTCGAACACGGACACTTCAGCGTGCACATAGCTGGCCGCGCCCGGGTCGGTGATGAAGGTGATCGTCGGCGCCAGCATGTCGGCCGGGTTGAGGTCGATCAGCTCAAAGGTGATGTCGGTGAAGGACGCAGACGAAGTGGCCGCAGCGTGCGCCGGCGCAGTGCCGACGGTTGCCAGGGCCGCGAGGGCGAGGAGGCGAAGTTTCATGGAGAGGACTCCCGGAAGGTTGACGGTGGTGAACGGAGCCGCTGGCCGCCATGGCCGCGGTGCCCATTGACCTCAGGCAATTCTCAGTTCCGGTTCACCGGGGGGCAACACGCGCCGGGCCCCGATTCCGGGGGGTTCTGCGGTTGTACCAACAGGTGATCCCTCGGGTGAGGGCCGGGTCTGTGAGCTGGCTTGAGTGGAGGTCGGAAGGGGTGGCCGCTGAAGCGGCAACGGCGGCTCTGGAAAGAGGCCGCCGTTGGGTGTTTGGGGTCAGTCTGGCGACCTTGAAGGTTGCGCCGCTGGCCGCATCACTTGGCCTTGCGGCGGCGGCCGACGAAGCCCAGCGCGCCCAGGCCGGCGAGCATCATGGCGTAGGTCTCGGGTTCCGGCACCGGAGCGAAGGTGGCGGGAGCGCCCAGATCCACGGTGCTGGCGAACTTCAGCTTGCCGTTGTAGCCGTCGGCGCCAGCGATCCAGGCCGGGTCGGTGATCACGGTCAGCGTGTGGTTGCCAGTGGCAAACGAGACGGTCGGGCCGGAGTAGACCCACTTCTCGGCGCCGTCGTTGGTGTAGTCGAGCACCTGGGTGAAGGCGTAGCCATCGACGACAACGCTGGAGAAGTCGCCATCGGCAGAGACGATGGAGCCAGACTGCAGGGTGTTGGCAGTGGCGAAGCTGAAGTCGAAGTTGTAGCTCTGGTCACCACCGAAGGTCAGGTAGTTGCCGCTGGCGCCAACCGACGGCGGCGCTGCCATGGCAGCGGATGCACCGAAGGCGAGTGCGACAGATGCGACGAGTTTGATGAATTTCATGGATAGGTTTCCCCCGGGGTGTTTATGTGATGGATGGGCGCGCTTCCCGGAACACGCGCCACAGAATGAATTCTGGCGGTGTGGCTCAAAATGAAAATCCCGTATACCCGGGGTGCTGTGGCGCTTTTCCATCGATGGGGAAACCAGCAGGCAATAAAAAAGGCGGACCGGAGTCCGCCTTGGTTTTGAATGCCTGTCCTGGTTTCAGGACAGATTCATTCAATTACTTGGTCTTGCGGCGACGGGCCATGAAGCCCAGGGCGCCCAGACCGGCCAGCATCATGGCGTAGGACTCGGGTTCCGGAACAGGCACCG